>Ga0208783_10000082_pt1 | contig 53444 bp, 51 predicted proteins | sample DEB19_08_DNA_2_FD_184529 | JGI IMG/M metagenome (GOLD analysis project Ga0208783, IMG submission 184529) | Aqueous microbial communities from the Delaware River and Bay under freshwater to marine salinity gradient to study organic matter... | ecosystem: Environmental > Aquatic > Marine >... | reverse complement strand
GTGGGTCGGGGCATATGCCCTCGGCGACGCCTACAAGCGCGGCGATGCCTTCATCAAGCGGACGGTGACCGATCCTGCCGAGCTCAAGGCGCAGCGGATCGCCTTCTCCCGGCTCATGAAGGCCGTCGACAAGAGTGCGGTGGGCGCGGAGGTCATCAGCAAGTCGTTTCTCGATCCCGCCGCGGAGGCGATCGAGCGCGACTTCGCCGACCTCCCGCTGGTCCGCGCCGAGTTCCACAGCTCGCTCGCGGGGCGCTACCTGATGCTCGGGAACATCGCCAAGGCGCAGGAACAGATCGACAAGGCGCTCGCGCTCCGCCGTGGATTGCTCGGCGACGGACACGCCGATGTCGCCGCGTCCGAACTGGTCCTGGGGCGGATCGCGTTCGCAAGCGGCCGGGTGGATGTCGCCGGCGAGGCGCTCCGCCGCTCGTACGAGGCGCGCGTCGCGAACTTCGGCGCGGACTCCATCGAGGCGATCATCAGCGGCGAGGAGCTCGTGAAGTTGCTCGCGGCGCGCGGCGAGCATGCCGAGGCGGTGGCGCTTGCGGAGGGCCTTGTCGCGCGTGCGGAGCAGCGCTTCGGGCGCGATGACGCAAGGTGCATCGGGTTGCGGCGCGATCACGCGGGCGCGCTGGTGGCGGTGGGGCGCGGGGCCGAAGCGGAGCCGATCGCGCGCGGCGCACTCGAGTCATTCGTGAAGGTCGTCGGCGAGAATGGCGTGGGTGCGGTGCGTTCGGAGGTCGTGCTCGCGCGGGCGATCGCCGCGCAGGGTCGGCTTGAAGAGGCCGAGACGGCGCTGTCGGGCCTCGTCGAGCGAATGACGCGCGTGTACGGACTCGAGGACACGGACACGATCGATGCCCGGATCGCGCTGGTCGAGGTGCGCGGTCGGCGTGACGCCGACGCTGTGAAGGCCGATGAACTGGTGCAGCTTCGCGACCTGGCGAAGGCGAAGTTTGGCCCTGGCAGCACGCAGTCGCGCTGGCTCGAGGTTGAGCTCGTGCGCCGCGGCGGCGCGAACTGAGCTTTTCTCAACGAAATCGATCGAATCTCCTGCGGGTGGCCACGCGGATGTCGTTTGTCCAGTGTGGCCTCGCCTTGGCCGAAGGAGTTCCAACGATGTCCGAATCCCAGCCCCCGCGGCCTGAAGAGGTCGTGAACAAGCCTCCGCATGAGCCTGCTCCATCGGAGCGCATTCAGGGGGGAGCGGGCGTCATTGCAGCCGTGATGGCTTCCGCTGCGTTGGTGCTGGTGCCGGTCAAGATGTGCTCGAAGTCGGCGAAGCGGGTTGTGCGCACCGTTCCCGCGTGGCACAACGCCGTACCTTCCCATGGCAGCGTCCCGACACCTGGGATGCGATCCGCCCAGCCGTTCAGCGAGGCCGTACATGATGCAAGCGGTGGCTATCCGATGCCTGGGGTCGCCATTCAAGGCGGGCTCCGCGCGGCCAACGCTGCGCGCCGCGCGGCAGGAACCAATGGTGAGCGCGAGGACGATGGCAGTCAGCAGGGCTGGCGTTCGCCCGGTTCGGGTGCGGTGGGCGCGCGCGAGTGATGCAGTCTCGAGACCAAATCCTTGGAGTGGGATCGAAGCGCCTCTTCGGGCGCGGTTTCGTGGGGCTCTTATTCCTCGGGGCCGCATTTGTTGGAGCGAAGATCCTGCGCGCTTGGATCATTGGAGGAACGCGATCCGCGCTGTCGGAGCCGAAGGCGTCATCCGCGGCCGCTCCCGTCGATCAGGGTGAAAGCGCAATGTGGCTCACGATCTGGCTGGCAGTGCCCATCGTGGCGATTGGATTCGTGGTCTTCATGCGTCTGCGTGCACGCAGCGAATCGACTTGAGCCGCGTCGGCTGAATCGGCGAATTCCGCGGCATCGCGCAGAATCCACGCGGTCGCGCGCAATGCATGATTGGAGGAATCTCCCGCGGTCCGCGCGATTCCGAAAGCACGGGAGCGGTGACCGCGTTGTCGGGCGCGGAGTCGGAGCGTGATGCGTCGTTCCCAAGGACGGGAGCGGCGGCCGCCCTCACCGGAGACAACGCCATGAATGGGACCGTTGGAAAGGACTCGATTCGGACGATCCTCGTCCAGTCGCTCGCAATCGCCTGCGCACTGCTGGCCCTCGACGGCGGGGCGGCGCGTGCCGATTTCTGCATCGCCGATGTCGACCACGACGGCACCATCGTCGCGCACGACCTTGCGCTGCTGCTCGCGGACTGGGGAGGTCCCCCGAGCACGGGGCTGGGCACGGACATCGATCGGGACGGCATCGTGAGCGGGGCGGACTTGACGCTTCTGCTTGGCGCGTGGAATGGCTGCATGAAGGTCCCGTCGTGGGCCGACCTCATCGAGCCGTCGCCGGATCCGAAGGTCGTGACCGATGCTGCGCTGCGCTCGTCGATCATCGCGACGGGATTCGCCTGGCGCGTGCGGGATCGTGGCACAGGCGTGGAGATGCTGCTGGTTCCGAAGGGCACCTTCGCGATGGGCGCGAGCCTTGGCGATCCCCTGGCATCGGCAGACGAGACTCCGCGTCATGTCGTCACCGTGACCAAGCCCTTCTACCTCGGACGCTACGAGGTGACGCAGCCCGAGTTCGCGGGCGTCATGGGATTCAATCCGAGCTACTTCGTCGACTATGACGGGGTCGACATCCCGCATCGTCCCGTTGAAACCGCGTCGTATCCGATGGTCGGCGCGTTTCTCGCACTGTCGGGCCTGCGCCTGCCGACCGAGTGCGAGTGGGAGTTCGCGTGCCGCGCCGGCACGCAGGCGCCGAACTACTGCTCCGAGGGGGAAGCGCTCGCGGATCTCGCGTGGTACCAGCCGACCTCGGGGTATGTGACGCATCCCGTCGGGCTGCGCTCGCCGAATCCGCTCGGATTCCATGACATGCTCGGCAATGTCTGGGAGTGGTGCCACGACTGGTACGACTCGGCGTACTACGCGGCGTCGCCGGCGTTCGATCCGCAGGGGCCCGCGGCGGGCTCGATGCGCATCATTCGCGGCGGATCGTGGTACGCGCCCGAACAGAACACGCGCAGTTCATTCCGCGGCGCGCTTTGGCCCGATGCCGCGCTCGGCGACACTGGTTTCCGCGTCGCGCGCAATCCGTGAGCGTGCGTCACATTCCCGCGAGGCGCTCGGCCAGATCCTTCTCGGCGAGCGCGTCGAGAAGGGCGTCCAGTTCGCCTGCGAGCAACTTCTGAAGCGAGAACGACTGCTCGACGCGGTGGTCGACGCAGATGCCTTCCTTGAAGCGGTATGTGCGGATCTTCTCGGCGCGGTCGCCGGAGCCGATCATCGAGCGGCGCTCGGCGCTTCGCTTGAGGTCGGCCTCGCGCTTGCGGACCTCGTAGACGCGCGCACGGAGCAGGCGCCAGGCCTTCTCGCGGTTCTGGCCCTGCGAGCGCGTCTCCTGCATGCGGACCTCGAGTCCGGTCGGCAAGTGGATGAGGTGGACGGCTGTCGCGACCTTGTTGACATTCTGGCCGCCCGGGCCCTGTGCGGTCGTGACCATCTCCTTGACCTCGGCTGGGTCGAGCGCGGCATCGACCTCCTCGGGCTCCGGCATGATGGCGACCGTTGCGGTCGAGGTGTGGATGCGGCCCTGCGCCTCGGTCGCGGGCACGCGCTTCACCTGGTGCGTGCCGCCCTCGAACTGGAGTGCCGCAAACGCACCCGCGCCTTCGACGGTTGCGATCGCGTGGGTGAGTCCACCGGCGTCGCCCGGCTTCGTCTCGACGAGTTCGAATCGCCAGCCGCGGCGCGCGGCGAGCGCTCGGTACATCTCGAGGATCTCGCCTGCCCAAAGCGCGGCCTCGTCTCCGCCGACGCCCATGCGGACCTCGAGGACGAAGCTCGCGATGGCGGCTTCCTCGCCGGTGACGAGCGCCTTCACGATCGACTGCGCGAGGTCCTTCGCGCGCGATTCGAGGGCGGGGCGTTCCGCCTTCGCCATGGCGGTCATCTCGGGGTCGCCCGAGAAGATCAAGTCGGCGAGTCCTGCGAGTTCGCGCGCACATCGGCGCAGTTCGGCAAGCGGTTCGAGCGTGCGCGCCAGCAGGGCGCGGCGACGCGAGAGCTCCATCGCCTTGCGATGGTCCGATGCGATCACGATGTCCTCGAGTTGGGCCGCGATGCCGTCATCCTCCGCCCGCTGGGCGGCGAGGATCCTGCGGAGGTTCTCCGGGAGGAGTTCCGCTTCGATCGACTCGGGGTTGGAGGGGTCGATGGGCATCGTCGCGCCGCGAAAAAGAACAACCGCCCCGATGGAAGGGGGCGGCTGTCAGTGATTCGGAGGAATCTACTTCTTCTTGCTCTTGTCGAAGTAGTTGCCGGCGAACTTCTTCTGGAAGCGCTCGACGCGGCCGAGGGTGTCGACGAAGGTCTTCTGACCTGTGAAGAACGGGTGCGAGCCCGACCAGATTTCGACATTCATCTCCGGCACCGTGGCGCCGACGGTCATGACGACCTCGCCACGGAAGATGATCTTGCACTCGGGGTAGTAGGTCGGGTGGGTGTCCTTCTTCATGGCGCAGTCCTTCGGCTCCCCGTTGGGGGAGGATCGAAGAGTGTAGCGGGGACAGCGGAACTTGCAAGCGGCTGGCGGGCGGCGGGGATACTTCTCGGACATTGCGGCAGAGATGCGGCACGGGAACAAGCCGGGCGCGCGCTGGTGAACCATGTGCAAGAATGGCTCAGAGCTTCCGTACGCCCGCATTGCACTGCAGAAAGCGACGCCCACGCCATGGCTGATGCCCTGAACACGCTGAACGCGACCGCCGACAACTTTGACAAGGAGGTTGCGCAGTCGCCAGTTCCTGTGCTGATCGACTTCTGGGCGTCGTGGTGCCCGCCCTGTCGCATGCTGAAGCCGGAACTGCAGGCGCTCGCGCCCGAGTTGGATGGCAAGGTCAAGGTGGCGTTCGTCGATTGCGACGCAGAGGGCGAGCTGGCCGCGGCGTTCGGGGTCCGCGGGATTCCGGCGCTGTTCCTGTTGAAGGACGGCGAGGTGATCGATTCGTGGACTGGCTACATGCCGCGCGCGGCGGTGAAGGCGCGGCTTGAGCAGCATGTCGGGAAGCTCGGTGGCTGAGGGCGCGACCGGCGGCTCGGTGACGCGGGTGATTCCCGTCGAGGGGATGCACTGCGTTGCCTGCGCATCGAAGGTCGAGGCCGCGGCTCGGCGTGTGTCTGAAGTACGGGCGGCGAGCGTCTCGTTCGCCACTCGGAAGCTTCGGGTCGAGATTGGTCAGGCAAGCCAGTCCGAGATTGGTCAGGCAAGCCAGTCCGAGATTGGTCAGGCAAGCCAGTCCGAGATTGGTCAGGCAAGCCAGGCATCTGTGCTCGAGCAGATCGCGCGTGAGGTGAAGGCGGCGGGTTTCTCCCTGGACTTCACCCGCGATCCTGCGGTGCGAGCAGCGGCGGAGCTCGCCGGACAGCGACAGCTTCGTCGCCGAGTCCTCGCATGCACCGTCCTCGCGGCGCCACTCGTGTTGATCGCGATGAGCCACGGATCGATCGCTGGGCTTTCTGGCCGCGAAGCTGCGTGGATCCAGTTCTGGCTTGCCTGTCCAGTTTTCGCCTGGGGCGGCTGGCCGATCCACGCCTCCGCGCTACGACGCTTGCGCACGGGCACGGCCGACATGAACACCCTCGTCTCGCTCGGCACGACCGCCGCGTTTCTGTCGAGCGCATGGCACCTCTGGTGCGGCGATGCGGATTCGCACGCGCTCTCCTTCGAAGCCTCCGCCGTCATCATCGTCTTCGTCCTGCTCGGCAGGCTTCTCGAGGCGCGTGCCACCGCCCGTGCAGGCGACGCGCTACGCGAGCTTGCGGCGCTCGCCGTTTCTTCGGTGCGCGTGATCGACGGCGGCGCGGAGCGCACGATCGCCGCCGAGGAACTCGCACGAGGCATGTGCGTGCGCGTCCGCCCGGGAGAGCGCGTACCCGTCGACGGCACCATCGTTCGCGGAGAGAGCGAGGTCGATGAATCGATGCTCACGGGCGAGCCGATGCCCCGCAAGCGAGCGGTCGGCGATCGCGTGCATGCGGGCACGCTCAATACGCTTGGTTCCATCGACATCGAGGCGAACTGCGGCGCCGACGAGACGCTGCTCGCGGGAATCGTCGAGCTTGTCGACGAGGCCCAGGCGACCAAGGCGTCGATCGCGCGGCTTGCGGACCGCATTGCGGCCATCTTCGTGCCCATCGTGCTCCTGATCGCGGCGAGCGCATGGGCAGCCTGGACATGGCTTGGCAGCCCGGAGACCCACACCACCCAGTCGATGCAGGCGCTCGTGAGCGTGCTTGTCGTCGCCTGCCCATGCGCGCTCGGGCTCGCGACGCCCGTCGCGATCATGGTCGCCTCGGGCCAAGCTGCGCGCAGGGGAATGCTGCTCCGGCGCGCGACGGGCTTCGAGCTGCTCGCGACTGCGCGCGAGGTCGTGTTCGACAAGACGGGGACCCTTACGATCGGCCGGCCCCGCGTCGTCGCGGTTCACGCGGACAAGGGCTCGGAAGCGGGCGCAGAAGAGGGCGCCTTGCTCCGCGCCGCGGCATCCGCGGAATCGCTCAGCGAGCATCCGATCGCGACTGGAATCATCGAGGCAGCGCAGGCGCGCGGCATCGCGGTCCTCGCTGCGGACTCCGCTGAAGCGATCGCGGGACGCGGTGTGCGTGCGAGCGTCGATGGCGCGGAAGTCCTCGTCGGAACGGCGGCGTTCCTTGCCGAACGCGGGATTTCGTGCCCGGCGACCGGCACGCTGGCGACGACCGTGCATGTCGCACGCGACGGACGCCTGCTCGGCACGCTCGAACTCGCCGACGAGCCGCGCCCGGAGGCTCGCGACGCGATTGCCAGACTTCGCATGCTCGGCGTACGCGTCACCATCGCCAGCGGGGATGCACGCGGGGCCACCGAGGCGATGGCCGCACGGGTCGGCCTCGAGGCGCGTGACGCGCATGCAGCGATGTCGCCCGCCGAGAAGGCCGCCTTCGTCGCCTCGCGCCCGCATGCCGCGTTCGTGGGCGACGGCATCAACGACGCCGCCGCACTCGCCTCCGCGCGTCCTGGCATCGCCATGTCGGGCGGCACCGACATCGCGAAGTCGAGCGCGGACCTCGTGCTCACGGTTCCCGATCTCAGCCGGATTCCCGAGGCGATCGAGCTGTCGCGGCGAACGCTTGCGATCATCCGACAGAACCTCGCCTGGGCCTTCGCGTACAACCTGGTCCTGATCCCGCTCGCCGCGGGCGCGCTCTGGCCACTCACCGGCTGGATGCTGCCGCCCATCGCGGCGAGCGCTGCGATGGCGCTCTCGAGCGTCAGCGTCGTCGCCAACAGCCTGCGCCTGCGCCGCGCATGACTCACGCGGGCTGAGTCGGGGCGCCCTCGTACATCGTGTCGGCGAGCAGTACCTCGCGCTTCATCACCACGCTATGCGGTGCGACACGCGCACGCGCGCCCACATCCGCACCGTAGAGGATCACCGTGTTCGGGCCGATCGTGCAGCCGTCGCGCAGGTCGACGTAGTCGATCTTCAGCACGCGATCCTCGAAGGTGTGCGCCTGGAACAGCGCGTCGACGGTCACATCGTCGCCGAACCGCAGCATGTCGGGATCGACCACATGCGCAAAGCCGTGTCCGAGCAGCGCACGCCGCCCGATCCGGCAGCCGATCGCGCGCAGATAGCCGACGAGGAGAAGCGTTCCCTCGAGGAAACCGAGCGGCACGCCCGCCCACATGCCCCACGCGACATAGAGGAAGTCCCAGCGGCTGCACCAGCAGCTCCAGAGCGCGTGCGTCCCTGGCTTGACGCGTCCGATCAGCAGCCACTTCAGGACCAGTACGCCCAGCGCGAGCGCGGCGAGCACGCAGAGCGCGCCGAGCGGTAGCGCGACCAGCCGGAACGCGAGCGGCGACATCGCCGTCGACGCCTGCTCCATCGCGCGGAACCACACAAGCCCGAGGAACACCGGTCCGATCGGGAGCGCGAAGCGCGCGAGTTCCCAGATCCAGCGGTTGATCCGTCGGATGAGCGGCGGATCATGCGTCAGTTCGCGCGGCATCTCGACGACTTCGCGCTTCGGCAGCTCGAACGCGGGGAGCCCGAACCACGACGCGCCTGGCTTCCGCGGCAGGCCGTCGCCGCGCGTCGAGATCCCTACCAGCGAGCCCTCGGCGATCCGCGTGCCTGCGGGCAGGACCGCGTGATTTCCCACGAAGTTCGATGGTCCGAGCTCCACCGCCTCGACGACGGCGGTGCCGGCCTGCAGCCGCGGCCCGCCGAGGTAGATCCCGTCGGCGAAGAACGTCTCGCGGCCGATCCGCACGGTCGAGGGAATGACATCGGTGATCGTCGAGATCTCGCAGCCCTTGCCGATGCGCGCGCCGGCTGCGTTCAGCCAGATCGGCCACATGAGCGTCCCCGAGAGCCACTTTCCGGCAGCTTCGACGAGACCGGACTGGAGCGTCATGCGCGAGGAAGCGAACGAATCGAGCGCGTACGGGGTTCGCGGGGCGCTGCCGAGCAGCCGCACCAGGGCCGCAAGCAGCGACACGGTCAGGATGCCGGACAGGAAGACGACGAGCGCGAGCGTCGCGATCCCGCGCAGCGATGGCAGCATGGAGCCACTCGAGAAGACGAGCCGGTCGAGCGCGTCGGTGCTGTTCAACCCGAGCAGCGAGAGCGAAACCGCCCAGGGCAGCAGCATCACCGCGACGAAGCTCAGGATGATTCCCGCGGTGAGAATGCTGTGCCACGCGCGCGATCGCGGTGGCGCGACCACGGGAGGCGCGGGCGCGGGACCAGCGGGAATCGCCGGGATTCCATCGAGGACCATGCGCGCATGGACGGCGCCTGCCCGCAGGTTCGCGAGCGGGCGGAGGATGCTCCCCGCGCCAAGTTCTGCGCCGGGGGACATTCCCGCGCGCGTCTCGAGCGTTCCGCCCGCGCGCACGGTGACGGGACCGAACACCAGCGCGCCTCGGTCGAGCTCGACGAGGCGCAGGCATGCGTCCTGCCCGATGGTCGCGCCGTCCTCGAGGGTGAGCAGGTCCCAGCCACCATCGGTCAGCCGCACGCCACGATGAATGTGCACGCGGCGCCCGATCCGCGCGCCGAGGAGCCGCAGCACCGAGGGCGCGAGCCCGATCGTTCCGAGCAGTTCCCACGGAGTGAGCGCGACCAGCCGCACGGCGATCCAGTGGCGGAGGTGGAACGCGCTCCATGCGCGCACGCGCTGCGGGCGATAGCGCCCGATGAGCAGCCATTTCGCAGCGATGCCAAGGAGTAGCGTCGCCACCGTGTACACCGCGAGCACGCCAGCCGCGGCGAGCGAGAGCAGCAGGGCACCGAGCCCAGGCTCGGCGATCGCCTCGGTGATGCGCGCGCCGACAGTCGGAATCCACGAGATCTGCACGGCGGCGACGAGCAGCACGAGAAGGAACGCGGCCTGTGCAAGCGTCGCGAGGATCGGGCGCGAGGTCCCGAGGGGCGCAGCATCTTCCTCGGCCGCCCGTGACGCGCGCGCAGCCTGCTCCTCGATCAGGCGCGCGACCGCGCGAACATTCCGACCGCGATAGGCCATGCGCACCGTGGCCGCCTGCGTCGCAGCGCTTCCGCGAAGGCGCGAGATCGCCATCGCGACCGTGAGCGAGTCGAGGCCGAGGTCATCGAAGAAATCAAGATCGACGGCGACGAATCCATCGCGGCCGAGCGTCTGCGCGATCGCGCGCGCAACCGCCTGCTCCGTCTCCGATGCTGGCTGCGCGCCACCCTCGCTGATCTCGGCGCGCGAGAGCGACGGAAGTCGCTTGCGGTCGAGCTTGCCAGCAAGCGACCGCGGCACGCTTGCGATCGTCGCGATCGCCACAGGGACCATGTAGCCGGGCAGTTCCTCGGCGACGAACGCGCGCAGTGCATCGACTGCGAGCGCGTGACCCGGGTGCAGGACGACATGCGCGACCAGCCGCCGCTGCGGTCCATCGCCCTCGACGGTTGCGGCGGCCTCGAGCACGCTCGGGTGCGCAGCAAGCCGAGACTCGATCGCACCGAGCTCGATCCGATAGCCACGCAGCTTGACCTGCGCGTCGATGCGCCCGTGGTAGTGGTAGTCGCCGCTCGCGTCGCGATGGACAAGGTCGCCCGTCCTGTAGACGCGACCGAGCATCGGGTGCTCGATGAAGCGCGCCGCCGTCGTCTCCGGTTGCCCGCGATAGCCGCGCGCGAGCGAGGCGCCGCCGACGACGAGTTCGCCCTGTGCGTCGTCGCCGAGTTCGCGCAGCGCAGGATCCTCTGGATCAATGACCGCGGCGAACGAGCCCGGAATCGGGCGGCCGATCGTGACCTGCGCGCCCGGGCGAATGATCGTGCGCAGGCAAGTCACCGTGCACTCGGTCGGTCCGTATCCGTTCTCGAGCCGCAGTCCGCGCGACCACATTTCGGCGACATCGGTCGGAAGCGCTTCGCCCCCCACATAGACCATGCGCATCGCAGGCAGGGCGCGCGCGGGATCGTCGCACGCGAGCGTGCGCAGCAAGGTCGGCGGAGGGCAGAGCACGGTGATACGCTCGCGCACCAGCCACGGCAGGAGATCGGGTCCAAGCCTCGCCGTTTCATCATCCATCACGACGACCGCAGCGCCCGCTGCCCAGGCGAGCCACATCTCCTCGATGCTCGAGTCGTAGCTGGCGGACGAGCCCTGCGCGACGCGTTCGGCAGGTCCAAGGGCGAATTCGCGCCGGTCTCCCGCGACGAGATTCAGGAGCGACGCGTGCTCGACCTCGACGCCCTTCGGCTTTCCGGTCGTGCCGGATGTGTAGATCAGGTAGGCAAGCGCGTCCGGCATCGCTGCGCTTGCGGCGGCGCTCGGGCGTTCGCCCGCGATCGCGTCGGGCGTGAGGACGCGCGTCGTCGCGCCCGCGCCGGCGATCTCGCCCGCTCGCGCAGGTTCTGCGATCACCGCCACCGCGCCCGCATCGGCGAGGATCGCGGCCGCCTGCTTCGCCGGAAACGATGGGTCGATCGCCACATACGCGGCGCCCGCGCGCATCACTCCGAGCAGTGACGCATACAGCCATGGCGAATCCCTCGGCACCGCGATCGCGATCACCGCGTCGCGCTCAGCGAGCGGCGCGACGGCGGCAGCCACCTGCCGCGTGCAGCGGTCGAGATCCGCGTAGGTCAGCCGAGATCGCCCTGGGATTTCGAGCGCGCACCGGTCCGCATGCTGTTCGCATGCCTGATCGAAGAGATCGAGGACGGTCCGCGCTTCGGCCATTCAGGCTGCGCCATCGACGCGGGCGGCGACCCGCGCGCGCAGGTGCGGCGCAAGCCGGTCGAAGCGCGCACGCCGCGCGTCCTCGGGAAGATGGTTGAAGCCGCGCACGAGCCCGATGCAGCGCGCGGAGCCGCACAGGCACTGGAACGGCGTCGACATGTCGGCTTCGGTCGTCGTGTAGTCGAAGGTGATCTCCTCGCCCGCGGCGATCGCGCGGATCGCGCGCAGCAGCCGCCCTTCGATGCGGGCGTTCGGCTCGCAGCAGTGGTTGAGCGATCGCCACGGATGGAGCACACGCATCTCGGGTTCGGGAAGCGTCCCGTCGGCATCGATGTGCAGCGCCGCATCGATCTGGATCGAGAAGCGCGTCGGGTGCGGCTGCAGCCGTCCCTCGATGGCGAGGATCGCGCTCGCTTCGGCGATGTCGCGCGTCGCGAAGAGCCCGACGCCATGCGCGACATCACGCACGGTGCAAGCGGGAACCTGGATGAGATCGGGGCAATCTGAGGGAGGCTTGGTGCTGGTCACGACGGAGTCCGAAGTTCGGGGAACGGACAGCCTACCTCAACCACCATGCTTCATGGAAGCGCCTTGCGTGTTCATCCGATCTCAACGCTTGGCCGCGATGATCTCGAGCACCGTCGGCGTGATGAACACCGATGCCGGATCCTGTTCGGCACGCGCGACCGCCTCCAGCACATCGCGCCCCCACGACTCGCTGCGGGTGCCGAGCTCGACCATGCGCGGGACATTGGTCCGGATGAAGCCCGCGGGCCAGTTCCAGAGGGCCTCGCCTGGCCGCGCCGCGCGGGCGATCGGGCGCACCGATTGGATGGCGAAGCCTGCATCGACCAGGAGCCGGGGAAGCATGCGGGCGATGTCGGGGTCGCCGCCGTGGGCTCGCCAGGATTCGAAGACGGCATCCACGAAGGCCTCGACAGGCGCGCTCGGGGGGAGAAGCCCATACGAGTGGTACTCCACATACTCGTGGAAGACCGCCGTACCGCCGCTCCGAAGACACTCCGCCATCCGTCGGACGAGCAGGGCGGGGTCGGGCACGAAGCAGGCGACCCAGCGGCACCAGGCGGCATCGAAGCCGCTCGCGGGGATCGCGTCGCGCATGAGGTCGAGTTCGGCGGTGCGAAGCTGGGTGTGCCTGCGCGCCTGCGCCTCCGCGGCGAGGAGGGAGAGAAAGCGGCCGCTGCGCTCGACGGCGAGCACCTGTCCGGTTTCGCCGACGATCTCGGCGAGATCGAGGCTGGCGAAGCCAGGACCGGCACCGATGTCGATGACGCGTGAGCCGCCGCCGATCCCCGCTGCGCGCCATGCCGACGCGACCTCGCCCCGCCAGACCTCGTGCTGGAAGGCGAGGCGCTCCACCTCGGCGTCATGGGTTCCGAGTACGTAATCGCGGTCGGTGCGGCTGGATTGGGGACGATTCACGCCGCGTTTGTACCAATCGCGGTGCGATCGTGCGCTTCCTCCGGACGGTCCATCAGTTCCCGTCAAGAATTCGCGGACTTTGGACGATGCCACTGAGGTCGGGTCTTCCCGCGGTCGCCATGCTCGTCAACCGTGCCCACACCTTCATCCTTCAGTCGCGGCTGGTGATCTCGCTTGCGTGGGTCGCTGGCTTCGTGAATGTGGTGGCGCTCTTCACCTGCGGACAGGTGGTGAGCCACATGACCGGCAACGCGACGAGCCTCGGAAGCAGCATCGCCCAGTCGCAGTGGAGCGTGGCGGCGCTGGTGACCGCGCTGCTCTCGGCGTTCTTCGCCGGAGCGTTCGCGTCGGGCTTCGCGATCGAGCTCGGACGCCAGCGCAACTGGGCGTCGATCTATGTGCTCCCCGCAGCGCTGGAGATCGCGCTGCTCGCGCTGTTCGCCGTCGGCGTGCAGCAGCACGACATCGCCTCACCCGAGCACGGCGCGCGCCTGTGGTGGATGACGGTCGTCGCCACGCTCTCGATGGGCGTGCAGAATGCGACGATCACGCGCATCTCGAGCGGCGTCGTCCGCACGACGCACCTGACCGGCATCGTCACCGATCTCGGTCACGAATCGGCGCAGCTCGCGATCGTGCGGTGGATGTTCGGCCGCGGCGTCAGCGCGCCAGCGCCAGACCTGCACGGTCCGACTTTCCAGCGCCTGTTCCTGCTTGCATCGATCCTGGCGTCCTTCGTCTTCGGCAGCGCGTGTGGCGCGCTGATGTTCCTCGAGTACCCGCACTGGAGCATGGTCCCGCCGATTGCGCTGCTCGGATTCATCGTGCTTTCCGACCTGCGCACGCCGATCTGCGAGATCGAGGAGGCGATCATCGCGGAGACTGCCCGCGCCGAAGCGCTGCCGACGGATGTCGCCGTCTTCAGCGCGATCCCGCGTGGCGGCGACTCGGGCGAGATGCATCTGCCGGACCTTGGTGCGTGGATCTCGTCGATTCCCGATTCGAAGCGGACGATCGTGCTCGACCTGACGCATGCGCGCGTCTTCGGCCCGCTCGCCGCCAACGCGCTGCATGCGATGTCGCTCGCCGCCGTCCGCACGGGTAGGCGCGTCGTGATCGCAGGCCTCGACGCCGGCGAGGTCGCGACCGTCAACGCGCTGTCGCGCGCGGATCTGCTCAATCCCACCAACTGCGCGGAAGACCTTGCCGAGGCGCTGGCGATGGTGGCGTCGGACGAGCCCGCGGCGCTACAGCCGTCGGAGCCGAGTCGCGCGTAGTGCCGCGCCGCCCGCGACTGCGAAGGCGACGAGCGCCGCGAGCAGGGCGCCCACGCTCGGGCGCGACAGCGCGCTCGCCTCGAGATAGACCGCGTAGAGCGCGAACGACGCTCCCGCCGCAGCGACGAGCGCCGCGAAGGCGATCCACGCGACGGCCGCAGCCGTCGCGAGGACCGACCTCCGCAGGATGCGGCCCTGCACGGCGGCAAGCTCGCCGATCGATTCGGCGATCACCGTGAGGAAGTGCATCGATCAGTCCCTCCGTCCGCCGCGGTAGCCGAGCATCATGCCGATCGCGAATGCGGTTGCGATGGACAGGAAGGGGTGCGCGGCGATCTGCTTGCCGGCGCCTTCGGTGACGGCCTTGCCCTGCGCGCCGACGTTCTTGGCCGATTCGCTGAGGCCGACGCGTGCGGCGCGCAAGGCGTCGCCTCCGAGGGCTGCGATGTCGCCGCGGATCTGGCGGAGGTCTGCGCGAAGGCGATCGATCTCGCGGTGAATGTCGGTGGTCTCGTCATCGATGGTTGCGCTGCTGCGGTCCATGTTCTGCTCCTGGGTGCTCGTGTCTGCGATCCCGTCCCCGCACCTGCGGCGACCGAGGTCAGGATGTTGGCGGCCGGGAACGATGCGCGACAGGGGAAGGCTTCCCCGAACCGGACCGTGCCGGTTCGCGGCACTTTCCCGTTCAAGGGCGCGCGTCGCCGCCGCGAGACTCCCGCGGACAACGGGAGGCAGGTCACCATGCAGGGCGATACCACCGAAGGAAACGGGCACATGCGCATCGTCGTCGCGGTCGATTTCTCGCAGCCTTCGATGCGCGCGCTCGACTGGGCCGAGGCGATCGCCGAGGGGCGGGCGTCGACGGTCGTCGCGGTGCACGCGATCGATCCGACCCCGCTCGCGCATGTCGCGGAGGCCGCGGACTCGCTGGTCGTCCGCGCCGAGGAGCGGGTGTCCCGGGTGTGCGCATCGATCGCGCGGAAAGGTATTCCGGTCGAGGCATATTGCGCGGTCGGGCGGCCGTGGTCCGTCGTGCGAGATGCCGTGCGGAACCGCGGCGCCGACCTCGTGATCCTCGGGAACCGCGGACTCTCGCCGATCAAGCGCACGCTCCTCGGATCGAACGCCGATCGGGTCCTGCGTACGGTCGCCGCGCCGGCGCTGGTGGTCCATGCGTCGGATGCGGCGCGCGGACACCTGCGCGTCCTTTTCGCGACCGATTTCTCCGAGGACGCCGACGCGACGGTTGCTGCGTTCCGGCGGCTGTTCGTGCGGTCGATGATCCGCCTCGAAGTCCGCGTGCTGCATGCGACGGTTCCGCCGAAGCTGATCGAGAGCGTGGACGCGCCGCTTGTGGAGCGCGTCGACTGGAGCTCGATTGAGGCTCGTGCGAAGGAGCTCGTGCATCATGCCGCAGCGGTGTTCCGCGCCGACGGGGTCGACACTACCGAGCATGTCGTGCGCGGCGCCGCATCGCGGGCGATCCTGGCCGAGAGCCGCGCCTGGCGCGCGGACCTCGTCGTGCTCGGGCGCCGCGGCGCCTCGGGCTTCGAGCGCCTGATCATGGGCAGCACTGCCGAGCGCGTGATGCACGCAGCGGGCTGCGCGGTCTTCACCGCGCAGCATGCGCCCGTCGCCGCGACGCACGCGACGCCCGCCTACATCTCGTGACGCGGACGAATCCCCGTGGAAACACGCGCTCCGCCCGCAATCCTTGTGCCGAGAAAGGTTGCCCCGCGCAGGTCGCGCGTCGCGGACGGCGGATGCGCGGGCAACGGCAACGAACACGGAGCCAGACATGACGACAGCGACCATCAAGAGCGATTCGCAGATCAAGATGGATGTCCTGAACGAGCTGAAGTGGGACTCCCGCATCGACGAGACCGAGATCGGCGTGCAGGTGAAGAACGGCGTCGTGACGCTCGTCGGCACGGTCGGCGTCTACGCCAAGAAGATCGCGGCGCGCGAGGCGTCGCACCGCGTGCACGGCGTGCTCGATGTCGTGGATGAGCTTCAAGTGAAGGTCCCCGGCATCGGCGCCCGAACCGACACCGAGATCGCCCGCGCGGTGCGCGAGGCCCTCGAGTGGGATGCGTTCGTGCCCGATGAGAAGATCACCTCGACGGTGTCGCTCGGCATCGTCACGCTCGAGGGGCTCGTGCAGACCTGGACGCAGCGCGCCGACGCGGAGCGCGCGGTGCGCGGGCTCACGGGCGTGCGCGGCGTCATCAACCAGATCTCCGTCGCTGCGAAGCCCGTCGATCCGACGCGCATCAAGGACGAGATCGAGGACGCCCTCGAGCGCCAGGCCGAGCGCGAGGCGCGCCGCATCGGCGTCACCGTGAAGGACGGCGTCGTCACCATCACCGGGCGCATCCGTTCGTGGGCCGAGAAGAACGCCATCGACCGCGTCGTCGGCTTCGCGCCCGGCGTGCGCCGCGTCGAGGACCAGCTCATCGTCGATCCGTACGCGTGACGGGTCGGTCTCGTGCCGCGGCCGCATCGGCTTCAACGGTGCGGCCGCGGCGTTCGCATCTTCAGTTTCAATCAAGGAAAGCAGGACAAGGACCATGAGCCTCACATTCTGGAACAGGACGCCGCTGCTCGACGAGTTCGCGCGTGCGCGCGACGAGATGGACCGCATGCTCGGCCGCACCTTCGGCATGGGCATGCCGATGACCGAGATGGGCTTCACCCGGCCCGAGGGCTGGCTGCCGCCGGTCGATGTCAGCGAGACCGACGACGAGGTGATGGTGCGATTCGAGGCCCCGGGCGTGAATCCGCGCGACATCGACATCTCGATCTCGGGCACCACGCTGAACATCGCTGGCAAGAAGGAGGAGAAGGAGGAGTGCGAGGGCGAGGACTTCTATCGCTGCGAGCGCCGATTCGGTTCGTTCCGCCGCGCGATCGACCTTCCCGAGTCGGTGGATGCCGATCGCGTGACGGCCGACACCGAGAACGGCGTCGTCACCGTGCACATCGCCAAGAAGCCTGGCCAGAAGCCGCGTCGCGTCGAGCTCAAGGCCGAGACCAAGCCCACGACGCGCCGCATTCCCGTTCCCGGCTGAACTCAGGAGGTTCGCATGTCACCAGTTGCAACGACGGGAAGCATGAAGTCGCTCAAGGACCTGCTGATCGAGCAGATCCATGAGCTCCACGCGGCCGAGGTCCACTCGGAGTCGGTCCTCGCCAAGCTCGCGGCGGCCTCTGGCTCGCCGAAGCTGGGCGAGGCGATCCGCGCGCACATCGACGAGACGAAGCAGCACCTTGCCCGGCTCGATCGCGTGTTCGGCGAACTCGGCATCAAGCCGAAGAAGATCGAGACGCACGGATCGAAGGGGCTGCTTGAGGATTGCACGACGATCGCGGGCAGGTCGAAGATCGATCCACATGTGCGCGACGCTGCGATCATCGCGTCGCTCCAGCGCGTCGAGCACGACGAGATCGCGGGCTATGGGTGCGCGCGCACCTGGGCCTCGCTGCTCGGTTACACGACGGCGGCGAGCGAGCTGCTGAAGACGCTGACCGAGGAGCGCCGCTTCGACGAGGGCTTGACCCGCGTCGCCGAGTCGCTCAACAAGTCGGCGCTCGAGCCGGTTGCGATGGCGCGCTAGCGCATCAGGCGGAGTCGGAGGAAAACGGACGCGGCGGGACCTTTCGGTCCCGCCGCTCTCGTTTTGGGAAACGGTGCCTGGCACGTGCCGCCCAGTGCCAGCCAGTGCCAGGCACGTGCCTGGCACCGTCTCCCACGCATGTTGATACGACAGCGGTGCCTGGCACGTGCCGCCCAGTGCCAGGCAGTGCACGGCACGTGCCTGGCACCGCTTCAGAGGCCGAACGGGTAGGTGTCCGGCAAGGCGTCCGCCGTCACCGGCTCGGCCGTCGCGCCGACTGCGCTCGTCTCGTCGATCCAGATCCACTCGTCGAACTGCAGCGGAAGCGACGCCTGGAAGTAGTGGCTGACGAGCTCTGTATCGGGGCGGTAGATCACGCCGATCGCCCGCTCGAGCCGCGGCTCGAGCAGAGCCGCGCGCATGCCCAGCGAGTGCGGGTTCCGCAACGGCAGGAAGAACGCCGTCCGACCAGTCTCGTGGCAGAGGTGCTCGTAGCTGTCGGGATGCGCGGGACGCACCTCCTTCACCTCCATGGCGCCGTCCCAGTTGGTCGCGGCCGCGACCGTCCCGCGGTCGGTTCCGAATCCGATCGAATACGCCCGCTCCCCGAACTTCTCGCGCACAAGCTGCCCGAGATTGAGCTCGCCGTGCATCGCCATCTCGGTCGCCGTGGCGTTCCCGACATGGGAGTTGTGCGCCCAGACCACCGCGCGCGAATCAGGCCCGCGGTGCTCGAGCAGCGCGAGAAGCGTCTCGTACATGTGACGGTCGCGGAGATTCCACGACTCGCGCGAGCCACGGTACATCGCGCGGTAGTAGCGCTCGGCCTCGCTGATCACGGTCGCGTTGCGCGCCGCATCGAAAAACGCATCTCCATCGCTCTTGCAGTAGCGCAGGCGCTCCTCGAGCAGGGTCTTCAGCGCAGCCAACGCCTCGCGCTCGCACCCCGCCAGGCGCCCCGCGGTCACGGCGCGCCCGTAGATCGCCGGATCGCGTTCCCACGGCGTGAAGCACGAGTACAGCTCGCGCGCCTTCTCGGCGGCGGGGGGGTCGACGCGGTCGAGGTACCCGAGCACGGCCCCGATCGAGTTGTTCAGGCTGTAGATGTCGAGGCCGTGGATGCTGGTCCGGATGGCGTCGGACGAAAGCGAGCCATTGTGGCGGGCAAGCCAGCCGACGAACGCCTGCATCTCGCGGTTCTGCCACATCCAGGTCGGGAAGCGAGAGAACATCGGTTCACGCAGCGGGCTCGCAGTCCGCGCGCGGATCTGCCGGTCGATCGCCGCGGTGTCGGGCCAGTCAGCCTCGAGCGCCACGATGTTGAACCCTTTGCGCGCGATGAGCGCCTGCGTGATCCGCGCGCGCATGCGGTAGAAGTCGCTTGTCCCGTGCGTGCTTTCGCCGATCAGGACGACGCGGGCGTTCCCGATGCGGTCGATCACGGCGTCAAGTGGCGCCTTCTCGACCGAATCGAACGGCTCGCATGCCTCGTCGATGAGCGCCGAGATGCGATGTGCCTCGCGCGCGCCGACCCGCAGGGGGCGATGCGCGCGCCGTGGCGCGATCTTGCCGCCCTCGGTCGCCCAGCCTTCGCTGCCGACGAGCGGCACGAACTGCACGCTCCCGAGCGACGCGCGGTCGAACTGATGCTCCCCGGTGCGCGTGATCAGGAGCAGCTCCTGCGAGCGCGGGTCGGTCCCGACCGGAATCACCAGCCGTCCGCCTATCGCGAGCTGCATCAGCAGCGGCTGCGGCACATCCGGACCGCCCGCCGACACGATGATCGCGTCGAACGGAGCTCGGTCAGGCCAGCCGAGCGTGCCGTCACCGTGCATCATGTGGACATTCTGGTACCCAAGCAGCTCGAGCCGCGTCGACGCGAGCCCCGACAGCGCCTGGTGCCATTCGATCGCATAGACCTCCTTCGCGATCCGCGACAGGACGGCCGACGCGTAGCCCGAGCCTGCGCCGACCTCGAGCACACGGTCGCTCGCCGCGACCTTCGCCGCCTCGATCATCAGCGCGACGATGTATGGCTGCGAGATCGTCTGTCCTTCCTCGATCGGAAGCGGCGCGTCCTCATAGGAGAGGTCATGATGCCGCGCGGGCACGAAGCGCTCGCGCGGCACCTCGCCCATCGCGGACAGCACGCGGGCATCGCGGATGCCGCGCGCCTTCAGTTGCTTCTCGACCATCTCCGCGCGTTGCTGGGTGAAGTTGCTCATCGTCCGACGCCTCCGTTTCCGCCGACGCTGCGCAGCGTGGACTCGATCTCTCCGACAGCGCCCCGACGAACGAGGTCGACCACGAGCGGATGCAGCGCGAGCTCGCCGGGCAGCAGCGGGGCGAGATTGCCGTGCAGCACGACCACCTGCGCGCGCGTGGCCGCGGCCTCCGAGCGCAGATGCCCGAGGAACCTGCCTTCTGCGAACACTGCGATCGGGCCAGCGCGCAGCGCCCTCGCACGCTCGTCCAGCCGCTTGACTGCGTCGCGCGCAAAGCGTTCGGCAAGTTCCTCCGGCTCGCGATGCTCGTCCGCAAATCGCTGCGATGCGTTCGCCTTGGGTCCGCGGCCGAGCATGAGCGGCCGCGCATGATCGTGGAAGTCAATCCATGGACTCGGGAATCGCCCTGATTCGTCAACGTGAATCCGTTGCCGCGGCGCGGGCCGCGCCGTCAAAAACCGAAGCATTCTTGAATCACAGGTGGCGAAGAAAACTGAAGGAGGCTCATGCTCCGCGTATGTCATGATGTTTCTCCCGTGTCACTCTTGAGTCGTCGCTGTCTCTGCGATCCTGAAGCAGCGTGGCCAGTTGCGCCTCCGCCTCCAGGCGATTCAGCACGGAATTGGCTGAAAAACGGCGCTCCAGCTCCTGCTCAATCGCGCGTACGACCGCGTCATGCACGTCGATCGTGCTGTCGGGCTCGAGCAGTGGATGCATAGGTAGCCGCATGCGGTCTTCATTCATGCGCACAGGGTTGTGCCCGAGCGGTCGTAAGACAATCCGAAGTTCTCCCTGCGGTGTCGGCGTCATTCAGAAATAAGAGCAGGCAGATACTCCATGAAGATTTGGTTGTGCGCTGAGCAGAATCGTATAGCGTGAATGTGCTGCGTCGAAGAATGGCCGACGCAGCGCGAGGAAGAACCAGAATGAAAACGCCAGGCGATCATTGCGAATCGGTGGACTGCGCTTTCTTTTCGAGCAAGCGTGTGCGTGCGTGTTCGAAGACTCGAGGCATGGACGAGCAGGAACGCAGTGACGAAGGTGTCCCCGATTTGTCGGAGTGCACGCTGGATCTCGGCGACAGCCTTTCACGGAGAGATCCGCATCTGATCCTCTCGAGCTTCGCAGATCATGCGCGGAGGCTCATCGGCGACACCGGCGTGTTCATCGAGGTCGAGGATCACAGCGGCGCCAAGATGGTCGTCATCCGCGGAATGGACGAGCGGCTCGCCGCCTGCGTCGGCGGCTCGCTGGGCGTCGGCCCGCTCCACGGCATTCGAAATGGCCCGCTCTACTGCGCGGATGTCGCGAAGGAGCCAGGGTTCGAAGGGACCTTCCTGCTCGAGGGTCTTCGGCAGTTTGGCTTCGGCGGGCTGTGGGTGCAGCCGGCGCAGTTCTCGCTCGGCCCCGTCCGCGGCTGGATCTGCTTCACGCTGCGCGATCAGCTCGCCATCGGCGATGCGCAGCGTCGCGCCGTCGGCCTGCTCCGCGAGCAGATGATGCTCGCCGTCGAGCACATCTGGCTGCTGCAGTCCTCGGAGAGCTCCGCGGCACGCCTGCACTCGATCTTGGACAGCGCCTACGACGCGATCGTCATCCTCGGCAGCGACTATCGGATCGAGTCGGTCAATCGCGCCGTGGTGCGGCAGTTTGGATTCTCCGAGCGCGAACTTGCCGGTCGCAGCCTCGACGTGCTTTTCGCTGATGGTGCCCGCGACGTTCGGTCTGGAAACGGTCGCGGCATGCTCGAGCGGTATCCGCCGGGCGCCATCCACGAGGTCGAGTGCCGCAAGCGCGATGGCACCGTGGTCTACGTCGATCTCATCCTCGGCGAGATCGAGGGCGGCCGCGGCTACACCGCGATCCTGCGCGATGTGACGGCTCGAAAATCGGCGGAGGCACGCATGCGCGATGCCGACCGCTTGGCCGTGATCGGCACGCTCGCGGCGGGGCTTGGGCACGACATGAACAACGTGCTGCTTCCCGTGCGGGCGCACATGAATGCGATCGCTTCGCAGTCGCGGATGACGGTCGCCGAGCGCGCCTCGCACCTTGATCGAATCCGCTCGGGCATCTCGTATCTGCAGCATCTCGCCGATTCCCTCCACGGGCTCGCGCTCGACCCGGATGGCGATGGCGACGGCATAGGCACCACCGATCTCCGCGAGTGGTGGGGTGCGAGTGGACCGCTGCTCTCGAAGTCGCTGCCGCGTTCCGTTGCGCTTGAGTGCGCGATTCCCGAGGAGATCGGGCCGGTGAATATCCCTCCGCACGCGCTGACCCGCGCGGTGCTCAACCTGCTCGTCAACGCAGGCGAGGCGATGCCGCGCGACCGCTCTGGCCATTGGCCGAAGGTCGTCGTTCGCGCACGCGCGGCGGATTCGGTGGCCCACCTCGAGATCTCCGACAACGGCAACGGCATGTCGAAGGACGTCATTCGCCGCGGATTCGACATGTTCTTCACCACGAAGACGCGCGGTCTCGGCACCGGGCTCGGGCTTCCGCTGGTGCGTCGCGTCGTCGAGCGCGCGGGCGGAGCGGTCGAGATCGACTCGCGTCCTGGGCTCGGCACCACGGTTCGCCTCGTTCTTCGGTACGCCGCGGAGGAATCCCCGCTCGCTGGGCCGTTGGTCTCCATCAAGATGGATGACGGCCGTGCAGCAGCGATCATCACTGGATTCCTCTCCTCGCGCGGCGCAATCGTCGACTCATCCATCGGCGTGCTCGACGCAGACCTCGCGATCGTCGATGCGGCGCGCGTGGCGATCGACGACATCCGCCGCTGGATCGGCGTTCATCAGCCCCAGCGGCTCGTCGTGCTCGGGCAACCGACGCAGGAGCTGCAGGCGTCGATCGCCGCGCACGGCATCACATCCATTCCCGACCTGACCGACCTGTCCGTCATCGAGCGTGGGCTCGAAGCGGCGCTGGCGACATCGAACTGAACATTCAAGGAGCACATCATGGGAGACTCATTTGCATCCGCCACGACCATCGAACCACCCGTGCGCGAGATCGCGCGTCGGCGCCTCGGCGCGCCGGCGATCGGCACCGCCACGCCCCGCGACGCACAGCGGGCGATGGTCCGCGCACTCTGCGTCGACGATCACTCGGTGCTTATCGAGGGCCTGCGCGCGCAGTTCGCCATCGACGGCTCCGTCCGCTGCGTGGCATCGCTTGGCTCGGCCGACGAGCTCGTCGACGCGGTTGCCGAGCATCGCCCCGACGTCGTCGTGCTCGACATCGAGATGCCGGGCGCCGATGTGTTTGAGGCAGCCGATCGCCTGCGGCACCTTCATCCCGGCGTGCGCTTCGTCTTCCTGAGCGCCCACGTCCGCGACGGGTTCCTCGCCAGCGCCTATCGCTCGGGTGCATCGGGCTACTTCGCGAAGGGCGATGACCTCGAGGAGATCGTCGACGGGCTCAAGCGGATCGCGCGCTGCGCGGAGGGCACGTTCATCATGGGCTCGAAGGTGCGCGCGCGCTGCCAGCCGCCGAAGAAGCCGGCGCAGCGCGCTGCGGGCAAGCCTGCGCCAGGTGGACCGCCGAGCACGCTGCTCGATTCGCTCACGCAGCGCGAGCTCGAGGTGCTGCGCCTGATCGGCAAGGGCCTCTCCCGCGGCGAGATCGGCGAGGAACTCGCGCGCAGCCCGAAGACGATCGACGGACACCAGGAGCGCATCATGAAGAAGCTGCGCGTCGAGACGCGCGCCGAGCTCATGCGCTTCGCGATCCGCGAAGGCCTCGCGCAGGCCTGAGTTCCTGCATCGATGAACGGCTCCCGCGGCGCCTGTGGTGGCGCGCCGCGGGAGCCGTCGTGTTTCCGGGTTTTCCGGGTAGGGGAGCCGTCCCCCTCGATCGCCGCGTGCGCATCTCTAGCATCGCTCGTTCCGCTGTGCGCGCCGCGTGGCGCGTCATCGGAATCGAAGGCGAACAGGAGCACACGATGTTCTTTGAACTCACGAAGGGCGCAGCAGGCCTCTTGCTGGCCGCCGCCATGCCGATCGCAAGCCTGCCGATGCCCGACGCGCCGAAGCCCCCTCAGGGCGATGGCGCCACGGGCCTGAAGGAAGAGAGGAAGCAGGAGACGCGCGAAACCACCCAGGCGGTCGTGGAACCGACGATCGATCTCGCGTCGCTCGAGAAGGTCGGCGAAGCCTGCTGGTCCGAGCTGCGCACCAAGCGCATCTACTTCGCGCACCAGACAATCGGCAGCGAGATGCTCACGGGCCTTCGCGAGCTCATGCGCCGCAAGCCCGCGCTGAACATCCCGATCACGAGCTACGCGGAGCCCGATCGCACCGATGGCGCGGTCCATTCCGTCTTCGAGACGCCCGCGATCGTCGAGGGAAATGCCGGTCGCCGCGGCAGTCCCGAGAAGAAGATCGACGAGTTCTCGAGCTTCCTGCGCTCGTCGGAGGGTGCGAACATCGACATTGCGATGCTGAAGTTCTGCTACGGCGACCTCGGGCGCCTGACCGATGCGCAGGGGCTCTTCGACCGCTACACGAAGGCGATCGAGGAGATCCGCCGCGAGCGGCCCGGCATCCATCTCATCCACTGCACCGTTCCGCTGAAGGCGGAGGAGCACGGCGCGAAGGGGCGCCTGAAGCGCCTCGTCGGCGCGGGCAGCGATGCGTCGAATGCGGCGCGCAGCCGCTACAACGAGCTTGTGCGCCAGCGCTTCCCTGAAGCGCAGGTGCTCGATCTCGCGGCGGCCGAGTCGAAGCGGCCCGACGGCACGCTGGCGACCGTCGAGGTCGGCGGCAAGCGCGTGCAGGTGCTCGCCGACGAATACACCGAAGACGGCGCGCACCTCAACCGCCTTGGGCAGCTTGTGCTCGCCCGCGAGTTCCTGCTCACGCTGTCGCACCAGTGCGGCGGCGAGGCCGAGCGCGTGACGGCGGCCGGTGGTGCGGCCGCCAGCGAGCCTGGGAACCGCGAATAGGCGCTCGTCCGACGACGGGGGACCGCATGCGGCCGCAGGCCGCCCTTCCGCTCGCTTGGTAGCGGTCGGTGGGGTTGTGCAGCCCTTGCGGTCCCCCATCAAGGACCTCCTGCGCCATTGCACGCACCGTGGGCTTGTGCGCGGTTCGGGCGAGGGTAGGCTTGGCGTCCAATGCGCCAGACCGCCTTGACCCGCCCCGTGCTCCTTGGTCGCGTCCTGCTCGGCAGCACCGCCGTCGTCACGGCCGCTGCGTCGGCCGACCTGACCTACACCGATGTCCCGCGCGTGACCGTCCAGGATCCTGCTGCGTTTCGCGCAGTTCTCGAGGACGCGCGCACGGGCGTCGTGCGCATCGCCGTCTTCGGCGACTCGCAGGAGACTGCCCCGTGGGGCTGGGGCGAGCACTACCTCGCCCACCTGAATGCGCGGTTCGCCCAGGTCTACGGGCCTGCGGGCGAATCGCAGCTGTTCACGAACCACACCGCGATCTCCCGCCCGATGTGGCTCGCGACCATGCAGGAGTCGACGAACACGGCGCCGACGCGCGTGATTCCAGCGGCGCTGCTGCCCGGCGTCACAGCGCAGTCACTGCTCTATGGCGGCAAGACCTGGGCGAGTGCTGCGAGCTTCGTCTTCCTGCACGATGCGTCGTTCTGCTCCGACCCCGCTCTTGCGGGCGGGGCCTGGTTCGACGCTGCCGGGTCCTATCGCGCGGAGATCCTCACCGTCACGCACGAGAACGGGCCTGGAATCCGCTGGCGCAACGCTCCGACGAACGGCGATGTTCCAAACTCCGCAGCGCGCGGCGTGCAGGCAGGCATCCTCGCGGCGAACACGACTGCGCCCGCAGGCGCATTCGCGTGGGTCACGACACCGACGCTCTCTCGCGGCTCAAAGGCGCATCTTCAGCTGATGCTGCAGGGAGATTCCGCCAAGGTCGGCAGCGATGTGATCGGCGTGCGCTTCGCGAGCACCACGGCACGCAAGGGCGCGGTGGTGCAATCGTTCGCGCGAGGCGGAATGAAGCTGTCCGACCTCATCGCCGAGCACGGCGAATCAGGCGCGATGCTGCGCGCGATGGACCCATCGGTCGTCGTGCTCCACTATGGAGCCAACGATTCAGGAAATCTGCTGAGCCTCGAGCAGTGGCGCTCGCAGCTCGTCGGCGCGATCGAGTGGCTTCGGACCGAGCTCGAGAATCCAGCGTTGCGCGTGATCATCGCCAGCGACCTGCGGCATGGAACCGGAGGCAACCCGCAGTGGTTCATCGAGCGCATGCCCGTGATCGCGCACGAGGTCGCCCTCGCCGATCCGAATGTGCTCGCGCTCAATCTCCCGCGCATCGTGCTCGATGAGTACGGCTGGGGCGGCTCGATGCGCTACATGGCCGACACCGCGCACTATCGCCCGTACGCGCAGCGCAAGCTCGCGGAGGCGTTCGTGGGCGAGCTCACCCGCGCGCTCTCGATCGCGGACCCCGCGTGCGCCTCGGCGAACTGGGCCGATTGCGTGCGGACATGGGGCGCCTCGTGCCAGCAAGGCGGCTGCAGGCTCGAGCCCGACTTCGAGGTCGTCGAGCACGGACTTCCCTGGCAGGGCGCGGGAACGACCTGCGTCGATGCCGATGGCGACGGCTACAGCGACCAGTGCCCGCCCGCGGGACGCGAGGATCTGAATCGCGACGGCTTCGTCGACGCGCTCGACCTCTCGATGCTGCTGGGCGCATGGGGCACGGGCGATGCGCTGGCCGACATCAACGCCGACGGCACGGTGGATGCGGCCGATGTCGCGGCGCTGTTGAGCGCGTGGGGATCGTGACCATCAGTCGAGCGGTGGCAATGCTGCCGCGAGAAGCGTGCGCTGCGGCTCGTACTGCGGCGGCAGGCAGAGCGTGCGCCCGAGTGCGCTGGGCGCCTCGTCGACGGCGAACCCTGGTCCGTCGGTCGCGATCTCGAACAGCACGCCGCCTGGAATGCGGAAATAGATCGAGCGGAAGTACAGGCGGTCGCGCACGGGCGTGACGGCCACGCCTGCGCGTGAAAGTGCGCGGGCCGCGCGTTCCTGCGCGGCGTCATCGGGCACGCGCCAGGCGACATGGTGAATCGTGCCGGCCGCGAGCTGTTCGGCCGCGAGCTCCGGCGCGTGCATGAGGTCGATCTCGCGTCCGCTGCCGCCGCCATCGATGGCAAGCCGGGTGAGCGTGTCCTCGCGAGCCTTCGAGGCAAAGCCCATGATTTCCGAGAGAAATGCACAGGTCTCGTGCGAGTCGGGAACGGCGAGGGTGACGCGCGCGACCTCCGCATCGGCCTGCGGCTGCTGGAACGCAGCGAATTCCTCGGCACGCACGCGCATGCCGTCCGGATCCTCGAACTCAAGCGTGGGTTGCGCGAGCACGGAGGTCCGCGCGAATCGAGCTCCCGCGCGCTCGAGGCGAGTCGCGAGCGCATCCAAGCCGCCGGGATGCAGGCCAAGCGTCACCGACGCGATCTCGTGGCCGCCGTGCCGCGCGCGCGCCGCGCGTGGCTCGGGAAAGTGCGTGACGAGCGTGCCGGGCGCGCCGTGCGCATGACCGTAGTAGAGATGCCACATCGACGGGGCATCGAAGTTGACCGTGCGCTTCACGAGCGCGAAGCCGAGGACATCGGTATAGAACCTGCGATTCCTCGCAGCATCGCCCGCGAACGCGGTGACATGGTGGATGCCCGTGACAAGCGGTTCCATCACGAGCCTACGCGAGCGCGGCAGCCGCAACGGACATCGCGGGATAGTCGGTATAGCCCTTCGCGCCGGGCGTGTAGAAGGTCGACTGGTCGGGCGCGTTCAGCGGAGCCTTCGCCTTGATGCGCGCGGGCAGGTCGGGGTTTGCGAGGAATGCCGTGCCGAACGCGACCGCGTCGACGAGTCCCTGCGCGACGGCCGCCTCTGCCTCATCGGGCGTGTAGCCCATGTTCGCCACCAGTGTGCCCGTGAAGGCTCGACGCGCGGGCGTGAGCACATCACCGTGCTGCTTGCCGAAGAAGTCGGCGCGCATGAGGTGCAGGTAGCCGACGCCGCGCTTCGAGAGCTCGGTCGCGACATAGGTCGTGAGCGCGACGGGATCGCTGTCGACCATGCTGTTGTAGCTGTTGAGCGGCGAGATGCGCACGCCCACGCGGCCGGCGCCGAAGACGCCCGCGACGGCATCGACGACCTCGAGCAGGAGCCGCGCGCGGTGGGCGATCGGCCCGCCGTACGGTCCCGTGCGCGTGTTGCAGCCATCCCGCAGGAACTGGTCGAGCAGGTAGCCGTTGGCGCCGTGGAGTTCGACGCCGTCGAATCCGGCGCGCTTGGCGTTCTCTGCCGCCTTGCGGAAACCGTCGATGATCGCGGGAATCTCGCTGTCCGCGAGCGCGCGCGGCGTGTCGTAGCGCTGCATGCCCTTCGGCGTGTAGGTCTCGCCGTCGATCGCGATCGCGCTCGCCGACACCGGCTGCTGTCCGCCGTTCGACGCCGACGGACACGCGCGCCCGCCGTGCCAGATCTGGAGGTAGATGCGCCCGCCCCTTGCGTGCACCGCGTCGGTCACGGTGCGCCAGCCGGCGACCTGCGCCTCGGAGTGGATGCCGGGCGCGCCGAGAAACGCGCAGTGGCCAGCGATCGCCATCGTCGCCTCCGCGATCAGGAGCCCCGCGCCCGCGCGCTGCGCGTAGTAGGTCGCGATCAACTCGCCCGGCACATCGCCCGGCTCTGCGCGGCAGCGCGTGAGCGGCGCCATGAAGATGCGGTTCGGGACTTCGAGCGTTCCGACGGAGAGCGGCGTGAAGAGCGTCGGCATGGTTGTGCAGAATCGAACGGCCTGAGTCACACGCCAAGGTTCCGCCGCTTCTCCGCGACGAACTTCAGGTGGTGGTCGACATGGTGCGCGTAGATCTCGACGAGCTGGACGAGCGCGACCTTGCCGCGCTGCGTGTGGATGCCCGTGCGCGCGAAATCGTCGGCGCGCAGCGAGTGCAGCCAGCGCGCGGTGAAGCGGCGGTTCGCCTCGAAGAGTCCGAGCACCTCCGCGATGTCGTTGAGCCCGCTCGGCAGCCGCGCGATGAACGCGTTCTCGTCGTACGAGACGAGCAGGGGGTTCTCCTCGGCCACGATCCTGCGCATCCGGTGCGTGCACGCGAGGTCGCTGTCGAGGAGGTGCACGGCGTTCTCCATGATGCTCCAGGTGCCTGGGCCGATGCGGGTGTTGAGCTGCTCGGAGGAAAGGCCGGCGCACGCGGCTCGAAGCCTGGCCGCGCCCGACGCGTACGAGGCGATGGCGGCGTCGATCGCCGCTGCGGAAGCGCTGTCGGATGCGGTCATGGGCGTCGAGTGTAGGGGGTGCGGGCGGACCGCGGTTTTCGTACACTCCCGATCCTGCGTTTCCGCGGATTTTTGCTTCCCTCACGAGGTCCGAACGATGCCCGCCGACCCGACGATCATCTACACGCACACCGATGAAGCCCCCATGCTGGCGACCTACTCGCTGCTGCCGCTCATCCGGATGTTCACCACGCCCGCGGGCATCGCCGTCGAGACGCGCGACATCTCGCTCTCGGGCCGCATCATCGCTGCGTTCCCCGAGCGCCTGAAGCCCGAGCAGCGGATCGGCGACCACCTCGCCGAGCTCGGAGCGCTCTGCCTCAAGCCCGAGGCGAACATCATCAAGCTGCCGAACATCTCCGCGTCGGTCCCGCAGATGAAGGCCGCGATCAAGGAGCTCCAGTCGCAGGGCTACGACCTGCCCGACTTCGTCGACGAGCCGAAGACCGACGCCGAGAAGGACGCGCGCGCACGCTACGCGAAGGTCATGGGCAGCGCGGTGAATCCCGTCATCCGCGAGGGCAACTCCGACCGCCGCTCGACGAAGAGCGTGAAGGACTACGCCCGCGCGAACCCGCACAAGATGGGCGCGTGGGCGGCCGACTCGAAGGCGCATGTCGCGTCGATGACGGCAGGCGACTTCTTCGGCAACGAGCAGTCGGTCACGATTCCCGCCGCGACCACGGCGAGGATCGAGTTCGTGGGCGCCGACGGCGCGACGACCGTCCTCAAGGACGGCCTCAAGCTCTCCGCGGGCGAGATCCTCGACGGCACCTTCCTCTCGAAGAAGGCGCTGGTCGCGTTCCTCGAGTCGACCGTCGCAGACGCAAAGGCGCAGGGCGTCCTCTGGTCGATCCACCTCAAGGCCACGATGATGAAGGTCTCCGACCCGATCATCTTCGGCCATGCCGTGCGCGCGTTCTTCAAGCCTGTCTTCGAGAAGCACGCGGCCGCGCTCGCCAAGGCGGGAGTCGACGTGAACAACGGCTTCGGCGACCTCGTCGCCAAGATCGCGCTGCTTCCCGAGCATGAGCGCGCGGCGATCGAGGCCGACATCAAGGCGGTCTACGCGGGAAATCCCGCGATCGCCATGGTCGACAGCGACAAGGGCATCACGAACCTCCATGTCCCGAGCGATGTCATCGTCGACGCGTCGATGCCGGCCATGATCCGCGAGGGCGGCAAGATGTGGAACGCCGCCGGCAAGACGCAGGACGCGAAGGCGGTCATTCCCGATCGCTCGTACGCCGGGATCTACCAGGCGGTCGTCGACTTCTGCCGGAAGAACGGGGCCTTCGACCCGAAGACCATGGGCTCTGTGCCGAATGTCGGCCTGATGGCGCAGAAGGCCGAGGAGTACGGCTCGCACGACAAGACTTTTGAGATCAAGACCTTCGAGATCAAGGGCGAGATGAAGGCCGCGGGCACCGTGCGTGTGGTCGACGCGTCGGGCGCCGTGCTCATGCAGCACGCCGTCGAGGCGGGCGACATCTGGCGCGCGTGCCAAACCAAGGATCCTGCGATCAAGGACTGGGTGAAGCTCGCGGTCACGCGCGCGCGCCTCTCGAAGACGCCTGCGTGCTTCTGGCTTGATGCAAACCGTCCGCACGACCGCGAGCTCCTGAAGAAGGTGCACGCGTACCTGAAGGAGCACGACACGACGGGCCTCGAGTTCCACATCAAGGAGCCCGCCGCGGCGTGCACCTTCTCGTGCGAGCGGATGAAGCAGGGGCTCGACACCATCTCGGTGACGGGCAATGTGCTGCGCGACTACCTGACTGACCTCTTCCCCATCCTCGAGCTCGGCACAAGCGCCAAGATGCTCTCGATTGTTCCGCTCATGCAGGGCGGCGGCCTGTTCGAGACCGGCGCGGGCGGCTCGGCGCCGAAGCATGTGCAGCAGTTCACCGCGGAAAACTCGCTCCGCTGGGATTCGCTCGGCGAGTTCCAGGCGCTCGGCGCGAGCTTTGAGCATGTCGCCTCGACGACGGGCCACGCGAAGGCGCAGGTCCTGGCCGAGACCATCGACGAGGCGATCGGCAACTACCTCGCCAACAACAAGGGGCCCGCGCGCAAGGTCGGCGATCTCGACAACCGCGGCAGCCACTTCTATCTCGCGCTGTACTGGGCGCAGGCGCTCGCGAGGCAGACGAAGGACAAGGCGCTCGCCGCGTACTTCGCGCCGATCGCAGCCGAGATGACCGCGGGCGAGTCCAAGATCGTCGGCGAGCTCAACGGCGCGCAGGGCAAGCCCGTCGAGATCGGCGGCTACTACCACCCATGCGAGAAGAAGACCGCGACCGCGATGCGCCCGAGCGCGACGCTGAACGCGATCGTCGCCAATGCGGGGCGCGCCGTCGCGATGGCGTGATGGCGCGAAACGCGCAGTTACCGCACCATCCAGGATTTTTCACGGCCGCCGAGGGCAACCCTTCGGCGGTTTTTCCTTGATCTCCATGCGCGCTTCAACGAGACTCGCCCACTCATGTCGCGCATCCCGAGATGTATGCAGATTGCGCTGGTGCTGGCGTTGGGTGCGGTGTCCTGCGCTCACGCCGGCGGCGTCGTGCCGTTCACCAGCGAGCACTCCGCGCGCGGCGTGATCTACAACATGATGCTCTCGCCGTCGATCACGAATCCGCAGGACGGATTCGGCATGGCCTGCGCCGACCTCGACGGCGACGACGACCTCGACCTCGTCTTTCTCGGCCGCGCCGACGGACTCGTCGGCATCTTCGAAAACAACGGGAACGGGTCCTTCGTCAACCGCAGCGCGTCGAGCGGCGCGCCCGCCACGCCGTCGGGCTGTGGCGTTGCGGCGTTCGATTTCGACCGCGACGGCGACCTTGATCTCTTCATCGCGCAGAAGAACGCGCCCAGCCGCCTTCTCCGCAACGACGGCGGCCTGCAGTTCACCGATGTCGCCGCAGCAGCAGGCCTGGCCACGCCGACCGCGGCCACCGGCTGCAGCGTGGCCGACTTCGACGGTGACGGCTGGCTCGACCTCCATCTCTGCACCTACACGGCGGGCGTTCCCAACCGGCTCTTCCGCAACAAGGGCGACGGGACCTTCGAGGATGTCGCCGCGGCGCTTGGCGTGAACTCGCTCGGTCTCTCGTATCAATCGGTGTGGAGCGACTACAACCGCGATTCGTGGCCGGACCTCTGCGTGAGCAACGACCGCGGGTTCGGCAACATCCCCAACCAGCTGTGGCGGAACAGCGCGGGCGCGTTCACCGATGTCTCGGCCTCGAGCGGCATGGATGTCGCGCTGTGCTCGATGGGCGTCGCGTGCGCGGACCTCGACGGCGACCTCCGCAGCGACTTCTACTTCACGAACCTGCCCGATCCGACGCCGCCGCTCTTGGGCGTGAACCCGCTCATGCTTTCGTCGCCGAAGGGCGCTTTCGCCCGCGCCGACGCGAAGTGGGGGGTCTCGCACCTGAAGATGAGCTGGGCCGCGATCTTCTGGGATTTCGACAACGACGCCGACCTCGACCTCTACGTGAACAACGAGACCCTTGCGAACACGCTGTACCGGAACGCGGGTGCGCCGCCGATGTCCGACATCGCGCCGGTCGCTGCGATCACGGGCACGACGCCGCTGTCGTTCGTGTCGATCGTGGGCGACCTCGACCGCGACGGCGACCTCGACCTCATCCAGAACAACTACGCAGGGCCGGTGCGGCTCTACATGAACAACGAGGGCTCGCAGCGGGCATGGGTGCGCCTGCGCGTGGCTGGCGAGGGGCGCGTGCGCGATGCGATCGGCGCATCGGCGACCCTGACCTCGGTCGAGATTGGTCAGGCAAGCCAGACCCAGTGGCGCGAGGTGCTCTGCGGAGGCAACGGCTATCTCGGCCAGAACGAGACGACGCTGCACTTCGGGCTTGGCGCAGCCGTTTCCGTGCCGTCGATCGTGGTGCGCTGGCCCGCGGGCGGTCCCGTGCGGACGCTCACGAATGTGCCGCTGCGCGAGTCGTGGACCGCCTACCCGCCGTCGCGGCTGGGCGATGTGGATGGCGACGGCGTGGTTGGGCTCGCCGATTGGACGCAGTTTGCCGAGTGGGGACTTGGCACGGTCGTGCGCGGTCGTGAGATGCTCGACTTCGACGGCGACTTCGACCTCGGCGCAGCCGATCTCGCCGCGTTCTGGGCGCGCGCTTCGCTTCGCCGCGGCGATCTCGACGGCGACGGCGCCGTGCTTGCAAACGACCTTGCAGCGCTTCTTGGCGCATGGGGCCAGTCGGGCGTTCCTGCGGATCTCGACCTCGACGGCTCGGTTGGCGCTGCCGACCTCGCGATGCAGCTTTCCTCTTGGGGAAACTGACCAGTCGCAAGCCTTCCGCCGGGCGAGCGCGCGGAGGGGCGAAGCGTGCCGGAGGCAGTCACTGTGCAGCAGCAGGCGCGCGCGCGCGATCGAGCACGCGGTCGACTTCCTGTTCGGCGATGCGCTCCGCCGAGCCATCGGGCCAGAGGATCTCGACCTTCACAGGTTCCGCATGCGCGCCGAGCCCGAAGTGCAGCAGCGTCGCGTTCGCGTTCCCTTCGCCTGTCCCGCTCTCGACCTGCCGCACGAACATGCGATCCCCCGCGGTCACCTTCACGACCGCGCCGATCGCGTCGCGGCACACGGCCTTGCCGTCGCCGACGAGACGTACCCCGAGCCAGTGTGCGTCCTTCGGCCCGTTGTTCATGAACAGCTTGCCCGCGGTGACGAGGTCGACACGCCCGTCGCGGTCGACATCGGCCCACGCCGCCTGATAGGTCGGCGGCAGCTTCTCGAGGCCCGAGCCTTCGGTCACATCCTTGAACGACCACGCGTCCTTCGCGATCGAATCGCTGCGGTAGAGCACGGGGAAGTTCTTCTTCCCGAAGCTCGCGTCGGCGTACACGGTGGTGAAGAACAGGTCGAGCCGCCCGTCGTTGTCGAAGTCGGCGCACGCGGGGCTCGCGTAGCTCTCCTGGTACCACACGCCGCACTCGGCGAGGTCGTCGAACGCGAACCCGCCCGACACGCCGCGGTTCCGCAGGAAGCGGCTCTTCGGCTGGTCGCCGCGCGAGTCGACATGCGCGAAGTTGCCCGCGAAGAGGTCGAACAGCCCGTCGTTGTCGAAGTCGCCGAAGCAGGCTCCGATCGAGTGTCCGCCGCCGAAGCCCGCGCTGGTCGCGAGCGCATTGCGCGCGGCGGCCTCGTCGGCGAAGCCCGCGCGGCCGTCGTTCACGAGCAGGTTGTTCGGCTGCAGCCGGTAGTTCGAGACGTAGACATCGACGTCGCCGTCGCCATCGAAGTCGCAGCCGGTCACGCCGCGCGCGCGCCGCTCCGCCGTGGTCGCCGCGAGACGCAGCGCCTTGCCGCCCTCGTTCAGCAGGACGAACGACGGCAGCGTCGTCTGCGGCTCCCAGATCTCATAGCCACCCGTGTAGAGGTCAAGGAACCCGTCGCGATTGAAGTCGGCGGCGACGGCGCCGCGGCAGATCGTGTGCGGCAGCGCCGGCATCCAGCCGTCCGCGGCAGCCACGCTCCACGTCTCGCCCGTCCGCACCACGCGCGACACCGCGAGCGGGGAGAACGACACCAGTTCGCCCGTGCCGTCGTTGTCGAGGTCGACGATCAGCCCGCCGCCCGGTGCCTCGACGCGGGTGAACGTCTTTCCGTGCTGGTTGATCCAGAGGACACCGCTCGCCCAGAGATCAGGCCAGCCGTCCTGATTCACGTCGCCGAACGCAGCGTGCTCGCCCGTGGGCGCGATGCCGAGCTCCGCCGAGCGGTCGACGAACGCTTGCGCCCAGCAGAGCGGCGAGCAGGAGAGTGCGGCGAGGAGTCCGAGCGATCGATGGCGCGCGAGCATGGCGGCAGGCTAGCGAGCCACATGGGGGACTTGCCGCGTTCACAAGGCGAATCATCCGCGTTTCCCGAGATGTATCCGACCCAGATCGCGGATACCTCCTCCTCGCGTCGCGTCGCGCGCCCGCCCATCCTTGCAGGATGCTGCGAGCCGACCTTGCGCGCGCCGAGGCGCATCTCGATGAGTACCTCCGCCGCACCGGCGTGCGCGGAACGACGGGCGAACCCGCGCGCCGCTACCTGTGGAACGACGCGTTCGCCGTCGTCACGCTCGTCACCCTCGCGCGCAGCCGCGGTTCGCGCGCGCCGATCGACGACGCCGTCCGCCTCGCCGAACTCGTCCATCGCACGCTCGGCCGCCACCGCAAGGACGACCTCCGCATCGGATGGATCAGCGGACTCGGCGGGGCCGAGGGCGAGCTCCGGCCGACGGCGGGGGGGCTGCGCATCGGCAAGCGCCTTCCCGAGCGCGCAGCGGGCGAGCCGTTCGACGAGTTCCTCGAATGGGAGCGCGACGGTCAGTACTTCCATTACCTCACGCGGTGGATGGAGGCGCTGTCGGCGCTGTCCGAGGCCACCGGCGACCGCTCGTGGAACCGCATGGCGGTCGAGCTCGGCCGCGTCGCCTGCGCGGGCTTCACGCATTTCCAGAGGATCGGTGCGCCGCCGCGCATGTACTGGAAGATGAGCATCGACCTGCGCCGGCCGCTGGTGAAGTCGATGGGCCTGCTCGATCCGCTCGACGGGTTCACGACGGCCGCGCGCGTGCGCGCCACCGAGCGCGCCCTCGGCGGCGAGCCTGCGCTCACGAGGGAACTCGAGCAGTTCCACGCCATGCTCGGCGAGCCGACCGCATGGGCGACGACCGACCCGCTCGGCATCGGCGGGTTGCTCCATGCTGCGTCCGAGCAGATCGCGCTGGTCGCGTCCGACGACCTTCCCTTCGAGCAGAAGCTGCACGACCTCCTGGCCGCGGTCCACCGGAGCCTCGACTTCTTCGCATCGACCACGCTCTTCTCGCAGCCGCTCGAGCGGCGGCTTGCCTTCCGCGAGCTCGGCCTCGCGATCGGCGTCCAGGCGATCGAGCCGATGATCGAGTGCCTGAAGCGCGACGCGCGGCGCTTCGGCGGCGCGGCTGATATCGAGGCGCTCAACGCCCGGCTCGACTCGATGTCGAAGTTCTCGCTCCTCGCCCGCCACATCGAGGAAACCTGGGATTCAGAGGCAGCACAGGCCACGCGCGCGTGGACCGAGCATGTCGACATCAACCAGATCATGCTCGCCGCCAGCCTTGCGGGCGTCCTCCACGCGGCGCCGCGCGCGTCGACGGTCGCCCCCTGATCCGCCGCACTTTCGCGATCGGACGGGAATGGGTGGGATCCCCGATGGGCGGTGGGTAGAATCGCGCCCCGAGGCGTCGTCACCTTGGATCCAGGTCCTGAACCCACCGCAAAGCCCGCTCGACTCGGCTGCGGCCTCTTGTCGCGGGATTCGCTCGAGCATGTGGCGGCGGCGCGCGTCGACCACCGCATGAAGGCGGACGAGCTCACGCTCGCCCATGTCCTGCTCTGCCGGGAGTGCACCGAGGCCGTGAATCGGCTGGTGACCCATCGGCGCCTGGTGGACGAGCTCGCCCGCACCGAGCTCGCGCCGCCGACGCTCTCGCGCGACGAGGTCGCCGACAAGTCGCCGATCCCCGGATTCCGACTGAAGGACGAGATCCACCGCGGCGGACAGGGCACCGTCTACCGCGCCGAGCAGGTGGCGACACGCCGCGAGTGCGCGGTGAAGATGCTCATCGGCGGCAAGTTCGCGACGCCCGCCCAGCGTGCCCGCTTCGAGCGCGAGGTCGAGGTCGTCGGCGCGCTGCGCCATCCGGGCATCGTCACGCTGTACGAAAGCGGGCTTTCGCGCCAAGGCGAGCCCTGGTTCGCGATGGAGCTCGTCGATGGCGAGCGCCTCGACGAGTTCGTCAAGCGCACCCAGCCCTCGCGCCGCGAGCTCGCGCACCTCTTCCAGCGCATCGCCGAGGCGGTCGCCTACGCGCATCGACGCGGAGTCATCCACCGTGACCTGAAGCCGGGCAACATCCTGATCGACCGAGAGGGTTCACCGCGCGTACTCGACTTCGGCCTCGCCCGGTCGGCGTTGAGCGAAGGCCTGCGCAACCTCACGATCGACTCGACGCAGGGTGGCGAGTTCGTCGGCACCTTCAACTATGCGGCGCCCGAGCAGCTTGCGAACGATCCGTCCGCGGTCGACTCGCGGTGCGATCTCTACGCGCTGGGCGTGGTGCTCTACGAGTGCCTGACCGGCGTGCTTCCCTTCGACGCCGCGAAGTCCATCGCGGAGCTCGTGCTCCAGAAGTCGAAGGGCAATGTGCGTCGCCCGAGCGAGGCCCTTCCGCCTGGCGCGCAGCCGATCGACCGCGACCTCGAGGTAATCGTGATGCGCCTTCTCGCCGCCGAGCCTGCGCGCCGCTACGACACAGCCGACGCGCTGGCGGAGGACCTCGCCCGCTACCTCGATGGGCGCCCGATACTCGCCCGCGAGGACAGCCTGACCTATGTGGTGACGAAGACGCTGCGGCGCCACTGGATCTACTCGAGCCTCGGTGCGGCGCTGTTCATGACCGTGCTCGGCGCGGCCATCGCGCTTGGCGTGGCGTTCCAGCAAGCCGAGGCCGAGCGCGCGCGCGTCGACCTTGCGTTCCGCGCGTTCCGCGATGCGCTCGAGTCGGCCGATCCCGAGACGGGCGCGGGCGCCAGCACCATGACCGTCGCCGAGTTCCTGACCCATGTCGACAAGCGGGTCCAGTCGGAGCTTGCGAGCGAGCCTGAGTCGCTCGCCGACATCCAGCTCACGATCGGGCTTGTCCAGCTTGGGTTCGACGAGTCGGTGCACACCAGCGACTCGATCTTCAAGGCATACGAGGTCATTTCGAAGGGGCATGAGGAAGGGCGCGTTCCTGATGAGCAGTACGCGCGCGCGGCGCTTGCGCTGGCGCGGCTGCGCTTCCAGCGCGGCGACTTCGCAGGATCCGAAGCCGCCTATCGCGACGCCCTGGAGGTACGCGAGCGGGCGCTCGGCCCCTTCGCGCTGGAGACCGTCGACACGCTTCGGCAGCTCTCCGCGCCGGTGCGACGGCTTGGCCGGCTCGACGAGACCCAGGCGCTGCTCGATGACGCGCTTCGCCGCGCCGAGAAACTGTCGCGCAACCAGGACTCCGCGGTCGCGACGGCGGCAGTCCTGAACAGCCGTGCGCTGCTGGCGCTTGCCCGCAACGATGACGAACTGGCCCGACGCGAGTTCAAGGCGACGCTCGACGCGATTGCGCCGTTCGTGGCGCCTGATGACTTCCGCGTCGGGCGGACGCTCTTCAGCCTCGCCCGTGCCGAGTTTGCGCTCGGAAATCGCACGGAGGCACTCGAGCATGCCCGCAACGCCCACGACATCTTGCGGATGAGAAAGGGCGAGGCCGCCCGCTCAACGCAGGAGGCCTCGGCTCTTGTCCGTGAGATTGAATCGTCGAAGTGACTTCAGCGGCGGCGACGCTTGACGAGGCCCGCGAGGCCAAGTAGAGCGATCGCACCCGGGGAGGGCGCGGCACCACCGCCGACGGCGGTCAGGCGGATGTTGTACTCGCCCACCTGGCCGCTGCCCGCCCAGTCTTCCATGAAGACCTCGTTGCCCGAGACGGTCAGTCCGGGCGTCGCGAGGTCCGGCCAGATCGCATGGCCTGCGCCATCGACCGCGGTGGTGCCCACGCCGGCGATCGCCAGGTAGTAGAAGCCCGGGCTGAGCAGGGTGTACTCGGAGTTCGGATCGGTCTCGCTGCCGATGCGCGAGCCGTGGTTGTTCGGCCCGGCGTCGTTGTTCGCGCGGAGCGCGAGCGCCCTCGGATTGTTGCCGTTGCCGCCCTTGCGCTTGAAGATGAAGAGCTGCGAGTCGAAGGTCGCCGAGCCTCCGCCCGCGCCGCCTGCGGTCGAGATGCTCACGAGGGTCTGGGTCGTGATCGCGATCTGGTACATGTCGACGAGGTCGTTGTTGACGAAGCCCGTGCTCAGGCGGCCGTAGATGTTGATGATCGGAGAGAGCGACGAGGTGATGATCTGCGCGGTACCGGCAAGCTGGCCGGCGTCATCGGTGTAGTCCAGTTCCCACACGGGGCCAGCGAGGCTCTGCGCGGTGATCGAGCACGCCGCGAAGGCGCCGAGGGTCAGGCCGGAGAGGATCGCGCTGTTGAAAGTCGACTGCATGGCACACCCACCTTGTAAGAGCACACACCGAAGGACCGATTGACGGTGGAGGGAGGCGCCACCGCGGTCAGGGACAAACCTAACGGGTGTTTGCCTACGGAAAACCCCTTCTCCATCGCAACGGACCGAAGTGGCGCAAAGTGGAGAATTCGCCCCATGGTCAAGGCGAAGTCGGTGGGGATCACCGGGCGAGCTGGTTTGGTGCGTGTTTCATGGGGTGATTTCCCCAGCGGGCGCGGGGCGCGCTCAGGCGGGTGATTTCACGGAAGGTCGTGCCCAGGCAACGACTTGCGGAATCGCGCGGGCGCTGCTCGCGATCACGGCGCGGACGGGTTCGATCGCAGCGAATCGCCGAGTTCGGAGATTTCCTTCTCGGACATGCGCGCCTTCGACGCACGGAGCATCTCTGCGAACCAGGCGATCTCGTCAGGCTGTGCGGGAAAGCCGATGTTGCCGCCCTTCGGCGCGTTCGAGTTCGCAAGTGCCTTGCCATCGGCGTCGAGGAACTCGAACCACGGGATGCCGCCGTTCTTCCCCTGCGAATGCGCGCGCAGCAGCTCCTGTCCGCCGGGCATGCGGTCGGTGTCGACCTTCACATCGACGAACGCGTTGCCGAGGATCCGAGCGACCTCCGGCTTCGCCATCCACGCCTCGAGCTTGTGGCACCATCCGCACCATGGCGCGCCGAAGTGCAGGAACACGAGCTTGCCCTCGGACTTCGCGCGCGCGATTCCTGCGGCGAGGACATCGTCGGCCTTCACGCGCGGCGCCTCATTTGCCTTCAGGAACGCGAGCACCTTGGCTGCGTCGTGGCCCTTGGCCTGCGCGCCCTTCGGCAGCTCGAGCGAGCCCGTCTCCTGGTTGGCGACGGCCTTGTCGTCGCCGGCGATCACGGTGAGGTAGGGGAGGCCTTCCTTCTTGAGGTCCGCGCCGTACTTCGTGGCGAGCTCCATGTGCTTGTCGAAGCGGCCGACGTCGACGTAGACGACCTCGTACTCGTCGTGCAGCTCCTTCGCGATCGGCTTGTCTGATTGCGACGTGGCGTGCAGCATGCGGCACCAGCCGCACCAGTTCGCGCCCCACTGGACGAGCACGCGCGAGTGGTTCTTCTCGGCGCGCGCGACCGCTGCGGCGATGTCCTTCGCCGCGTCGGCCTTCTCGTCGTAGACGGGCTTCTCCTTGGCCACGGCCTGCTTCGCGGGCGCGCTCGGGGGGTCTCCGGCGCGGGCGGCGGTTGCGAGCGGGCCCATGACGGCGAGGAGCGCGGAAAGCAGACGGATGCGGGTCGTCATGCGCGCATCGTAGCGATCACGCGCCGCGCAGCGAGAGCGCGCGGATGCCGTCCCACTTCGCGTACGCGACCTGCGCGCGCAGCCGCGCCGTGCGCAGTCCGAACGCGCCTTCGAAGATCGCGCCCTGGAGCGCGATCGCCTTGAGCCACGCGGCGGTCGCGCGCATCGGCGCGGCCAGCGCGCCGGCACGGCGCCCGTTCGCGTGCATCTGGGCGGCCTGCATCTGTGCGTACTTGATCTGCTTGCTTGCGTAGAGCGGCCAGTCGTCGCCGAGGTCGTGCATCATCGGCGCCTGCAGCATGCGCTGGTGGAAGCCCTGCGCGACCTCGCCCCATTCATGCACCGAACCTGCCCAGCGCACCTTGCCCTTGCGCCACAGGCGGTACTTGCGGCTCTCGCGCCAGCCACCGAAGCGGCGGAATGCGCCGCAGATCCGGTTGTGGCGGGGGAACCCGAACGACGCGCAGTCGGCGGGCGCCGCCGCGACGGCGGCGCTGATCTCGTCGCGAAGCGCGTCGCTGAGCCACTCGTCGGCGTCGAGGTTGAGCACCCAGTCGCCGGTCGCGAGATCGAGCGCGCGGTTCTTCTGCGCGCCGTAGTCGTCGAAGGCGTGGTGCTCGACGCGGGCGCCGAGGCCGCGCGCGATGGCGACGGTGTCGTCGGTCGAGCCGCTGTCGACGATCACGATCTCGGCGACGAGCCCGCGGCAGCTCTCGATGCAGCGCGCGATGTTGCGCGCCTCATTCTTGGTGATGACGGCGAGGCTGACTGTGAGGCTGGCGGTCGGCGAGGCCGCAGGAGCGACAGGCACGCGTCATTCCTCGCGCTTGCCGCGCTCGGGCGCGATCCACTTGTTGCGGACCGCGGCGCGCTCGCCGTCGCTCCACCAGTGGCGCGCGTCCTCGGTCTCGAGCATGCGCTCGATGTACTCGGGATGCGCGCGGATGCCCTTCTTCAGGCGCGCGTAGATGCCGCCGGGGCCACCACCCGACTCGTTCGCACGGATGACCTTCACGTCGGTGCGGCCGAGGTGCTCGTTGAGCGCGGCCGACTTGCGGGCGTCATCGAGGTCCTGGCGCATGATGAGGACGTCATATGGACCCGACTGGATGCGCTGGTAGCCCTGCGCGTGATCGAACGGCGTGGCGTAGGGGTCGAAGCCGAGCACCGCGCCCATCTCGACCTTCGCCCAGGTGCCCACGCTGTGATGGGGGAAGCGCTCGAGGAAGAGTTCGGTGACCTCCTCGACCGACAGCGCGTCGAGATCGCGCCGCTTGTCGCGCAGCCAGTTGCGTTCGGCCTGGAACGAGAACCACGAGAGGTTGCAGGCGACGGGCTCGCGCAGGGTGACGATCCACTTCGAGGGAAGGCGCGGCTCGAGGACCATCTTGCGGATCGACTCCGTACCGTGGCTGCCGAGGAGGATGGTGCCGTCGGGGTGGACGCGGTTGGTGAGGACGCCGTCCCAATCGTGCTCGGGGAGCAGGACGTGCCCCTTCATCATGCAGATCCCGGGCAGGTCCATCAGCGAGACCTGCACGGCGGTGCTGCCCGTCTTCTGCGGCGAGTAGACGATCACGGGCTGCGCGCCCGCTGCGAGCTCGCGGCGGATGCGCATGCAGTGGTAGTTCAGCTTGATCGCGTGGCGGATCGTGCGCTCGGCGCGCGCCAAGGGGGTGAAGACACTGTCGAGCAGCGTGGACATGGGCAAAAGTGTACCAACGGCGAGGGACGCGGCGCGCGCGTTACAATCGCCGTCCATGCCATGGGCTACGCACGAGCTTCCTTCCGCGTCCGAGCGGCTGCTGCGCGGGACGCGCTACCAGCTCGCGCGGATGTTCATGCCGTCGCGTCCGATCACCGCGGCGCCGTCGGTGCTCGGGCTGCGATTCTCGTGCCTTCCCGGCGACGATGTGGGGCGCGCGATCTACCGCCGCGGGACCTACGAGCCGGCGATGCTGTCGGTGCTGGAGCGGCATCTGCGCGTCGAGGCGGGCGATGTCGCCATCGACATCGGCGCGAACATCGGCTGGTACTCGTGCATCCTCGGGAAGCTCCTCGAGGGGAAGGGGCGCGTGGTGGCGCTCGAGCCCGAGCCCGCGAACAACGGCCTGCTGCGGACGAACATCGCGCTGAACGGACTTGCCAATGTCGAGGCCGTGCAATGCGCTGCATCCGACGCCACGGGCACGCTCGTCCTGAACATCTACAAGTCGTCGAACCGCGGGCGCCACTCGGTGCTGCCGATCCACGAGGGGCATGGCGTCGAGATTCCCGCGCGGAGGATCGATGACCTGCTCGAGGAGCGTGGTCTTGGCGCCGCGCCGGTCGCGCTGGTCAAGATCGATGTCGAGGGGTACGAGGCGAACGCGCTGAAGGGTGCGCCTCGCGCGCTCGCACGCTGCCGCATGGCGCTCGTCGAATGGTCGCCCGAGTACATGCGCCGCGGCGGCATCGAGCCCGCGGCGCTCGCGGAGATCCTGTTTGGCGCTGGGTTCGTCGTGCACCTCATCGGCGCGGGCGGGAGCGTGTCGCGTGTCACGCGGGATGAACTGCTCGCGACCGCGGAGCAGCGCGACCTGCTGTGCCTGCGCGGCTGAGCGGCGCGCCGAAGCTGTTCACGGTTTCTTCGCAGGCGCGTCCGAGCCACGGATGCACTGCAGGTTTAGGCTGATGGGGACGCCGGCGAAGCGCAGCTTCGAGGTGTCGTCGAAGAGCTTGAAGTCATCGATGCGGCGGAAGTCCTTGAAGCCGTGCTCCATCAGGAGCGCGGTCAGGATGTTCTCGGAGAACGCGACCTTGTGGAAGTCGAAGGGCTCGACCTGCCCGCCCATCATCATGCGCATGATCTTGAAGCGCTCGTTGGCGCTGCGCTGCGCGTTCGGGTGGAGGAAGAGCTGGCAGAGCACCTCCATGTCGGGCACGGAGATGCGGAGGCGCCCGCCCGGCATGAGCACGCGGCGGGCCTCGGCGAAGGCCTTGGGGAGTTCGTCCTGGTAGCCGAGGTGCTCGTAGACATGCGAGGCGTAGATCTCGACCGCGCTGCCGTCGGGGAACATCGAGAGGTCGGTGACGCTGCTCTGGACATCGACGCCGGGGCGGTCCTCGACATTGACGATGAGCCAGCCTTCCTTCGTCTCCCAGCCACCGAGGTGGAGCTGCAGGCGCTTGGCGTTGGCGAACTTGTCTGCGGAGGCGGCCTTCGGGTCGTCCATGTCGTGAATCTAGCAGGCTTGGTAGGCTGCGCGCATGACCGAGTCACGCCGTTCAGGCTTCCTCGATCGCATCTTCGCGATCATCCCGGCGATCCTGACCGTCATGGCGGGCGCGATCGCGGGCGGGATGCTGAACATCGGCATCATCAAGGCCGGCAGCCAGTTCCTGCCGCCGCCCGCGGGAGTCGATGTGATGGACCCCGAGTCGATCAACGCGAACATCGACAAGTACGCGACCATCGACCTCCTCGTGCCGCTCGCCGCGCACGCGCTGGGCACGCTGCTGGGCGCCTTCGTCGCCGCCACGCTCGCGGGAACCCGTCGGGCTGGACTGCGAGCCGCGCTCATCATCGGCTGCTTCTTCCTCGTGGGTGGCGTGATGGCGGTCCGGATGATCTCGAACGCGCCTGCGTGGTTCAAGGCGATCGACCTAGGCGGGGCGTACATCCCGATGGCGCTGATCGGTTGGTGGCTTGCTCAGCGCCGGAACGCCCAAGCGTGAGCGGCCGCGCTTGGCTGGCGGCCGATGTCGGACCCGTGCCTGTGCGGATCGTCCGCTGGTCCGCCCGGGCCGCGAGCCTGGCGAGCCTCGGACTTCTCGCGATGTTCGCGACGAGCGGGGGTGCGGCGCCGAGCGCGTTCGAATGGCTGCTTCTGGCGCTGTTTCCCGTCGGCGTGGCGATCGGAATGGTCGTCGCCTGGTGGCGTGAGATCCTGGGCGGGGGGATCACGGCCGTCAGTCTCGGCGCGTTCTACGCGATCATCTCGCTGGACGCGGCGCGGCCGCCCATGGGGCCGTGGTTCGTGGTCTTCGCGTCGCCGGCGCTTGCGCTGCTTGCGTGTGGCGTCATGACGCGCGTCGCGCGGCGGCGACCCGCGCCTTGATCGCCTCGGCAACGGTTCGCTGCGTGCGGAATGTGCCGGCGATCATGAGCACCGGGTACTCTTGTCGTGCGCGGAGGGACTCGCTGCGGAGCTCGAGCGTGATGCGCGCCTTCCGCGAGAACGCGAAGTTGAGCTGGGACCAGACCTTCACGACATCGGCGTAGGGGATGAAGCGCTCTGCGTCGAACTCGCGCACGCGCACGCCGTCTGGCTCGAAGTCCCACACGATCTGCTCGAGCGAGACGCCTTGCCGCGTGGCGCTCTTGCGGCGAAGCCGGCCAGAGAGCCAGATGGCGATTCCGACGCCGAATACCGCGAGCGTGCCGATCGCGATCGGCTCCTCCCACGCGTGGTTCCTTCCCAGCCACCAGGTCAGGCCGAAGCCGACCGGGACGCTGAGCGTGTAGGCGATGGTGAACACTCGCCCCGCCCAGCGCGATTCGGCATGCGTCTCGGGTTGCCCGCTGACGAGGAGGTCACCTCGAAAGCCCGCTGCTCCGCACTCGGGGCAGGGGCGGGTCTGCTCGAGCCCGCTTCGGGTGTAGGCGCACTTCGGGCAGGGGAGCTGGCCGTAGGTGTGCATGCAGAATCACCGCGCGAGCAGCAGGATCGCGCCGATGCTGAGGATGAAGTACGAGACGAGCGTTGCTGCGCCGGCGTAGTCCTTTGCGATGCGCTGTCCGAAGAAGAGCATGACGATGTTCAAGGCGGAGAGCTCGGCGCCATAGAGCGCGGCTTTGGTGCTGTCGCCGAGCGCGAGCTGAATGACGCCGACCGCGCAGAGGGCACCCGCTGCGCATTCAAGGATGGTGACGACGACAAGCATGGGCGCGACCTGGCTGCGGAGCGGAGTCTTCGAGAAGTGGCCGGTCAGCCAGGCGAGGTTGCCTTTGAAGTCGATGACCTTGTCGATGCCCGATTGCAGGAAGCAGATGGCAAGCATGGCGGTGGCGAGGACTTGCGCTGCGACGAGGGGCTCGAGAAGACGGTCGATCATTGGTCGGGGACTCCGACGGGCAATGTAGCGCAGGCGCAAGTCTGGTCAGGCAAGCCAAGCAAGTCTGGTCAGGCAAGCCAGGCGAGTCTGGTCAGGCAAGCCGAGCAAGTCTGGTTAGGCAAGCCAGGCGAGCCTGGTCAGGCAAGCCAGGCTGGGCCGGCTCTGCGAATCGGGGGTGCCGTCGTAGGGGCGGGACGATCGCGTCTTGTGTACCTGCTCGTCGTAGGCCGCGCACTTCCGTCGTGATCGTGCCGTCTCCGCTAGTCTTCCGCGCGTCGGCGGCCGAACAATGGCGAAGCGAACAACGATCCATTCCACTCGAAAGCCCTCGAAGAACGCTTCTGGAGCCAAGACGAGCCTGAAGCCAAAGCTACTCTCGGGCGGCAATCCGCAGATCGCGAAGGCCGACGGCGACGCGCCAGTCCGCGCTTACATCGCGGCGATGCCGGGGTGGAAGTCCGAAGTAGGACGGCAACTCGACGCGCTCATCACTCGCGCCGTTCCCAATGTGAAGAAGGCCGTCAAGTGGAACTCGCCGCTCTACGGCGTCGAGGGGCGCGGCTGGTTCGTCGGCATGCATTGCTTCGCGAAGTACATCAAGCTCGCGTTCTTCAACGGCACGGCGATCACGCCGATGCCCCCTGTCGAGTCGAAGGACAAGCGTGCGCGCTACTTCCACATCCACGAGGGCGAGGAGCTCGACGAGGATCAGCTCGCACGCTGGATGAAGCAAGCGAGCAAGCTCGACGGCTGGGGAAAGTGCTGACGGTACATGCTGCCGCGGCGCGGCTTCGACGGGGTCGCGGGCTGGTACCCGATCTCGCGCAGGCGGGTTTATCGATGGGCGACATCGTGCGCGTGCGCTCCATCCATCCGAGGACCGCCGAATCTCCAGCAATCTGTCCCGTTCTGCGTGCAGCCTCCGGCGGCCTGCGCCCCACGGCGGCCATGTTCGAGGCGCATCTCGCCGACCCGCGCATGAAGATCGGGATCGAGGTCGAGGCGATCCTCGCCTCGGCGTGAGCGCAGATCAGCGCTTTCCCTGGAGCACCACGGCAGGCACCGCACCCAACTCGGGCATCACATTGAACATGCGCATGACGCACGCCTCGGGATCGCGGAAGTCGAGCTCGATCTGCCAGCCCCAAGTCGCCTCGCCCGCGTCGTAGGTCGTGAACAGGCGGATCACGCCGGCTTCCTGATAGCCGTACAGCGTGAAGGTGTCGGCGGCGTGGAACGAGTCGGTCCAGGTCGCCTTCATCGCCGCGGGCTGCCCCTTCATGTCGATGGTCCCGCTGTGGTCCTTGCCCTTGAATGACCAGGTGTACCGAACCGTCCTCTCCGACACGATGAGCGTGCCATCAGACCGAAACGGGTTCGCAGGATCGGTGATCCAAAGCCGATTGGGACCGGCCCACGCTCCATGGTGCGTGGCGGGAAGGACGATCTGGCCGGCCGAGGTCTGTTCCATGCGATGATCTCCGCGAAGCAGTGTACGGAACACTCCTGCTTCCTGGGATCAGTCTGCGGTTCGCGCGCCCGCGACCGACACCCATCGAGCATGATTCGTCCAACAAGGACATTCCAGCCCATGATCCCCTCACTCAATCGCACCGTCTTTCCGCTCTTCGCCGCCTGCATCGCCCTCGCGTCGGGAGCGTGCCACGGCGTCGCCCGCCCGCCGCAACCCACGCCCGACATGGCGGAGATCGCGGGAACCTACGCCCTCGTTCGCGTCGACGGGAAGGAGATTCCCGCGACGGTGCTGCATGAAGGCGCGGCGCTCGAGGTGCGCTCCGGATCCTTCACCTTCGGCGTCGACGGAACATGCCGCACGGTGACCGTGTTCGTTCCGCCCTCGGGACGCGAGGCCACACGCGAGGTCACGGCCACCTACGCGAAGGACGGTACGAAGCTCACGATGTGGTGGAACGGCGCAGGGGTGACGACCGGCACGATCGACGGCAGACAGTTCACCATGGACAACCACGGCATGCTGTTCGTCTACCGGCGCTGAGCGCGTCGCCGCGATCAGTGCACGCGATCGAATCGGTCGCCGTTCAGTCGGAAGACGCCCTTGCCTCCGACCCACAGGTCGCCCGCGCGGTCCTTGTAGATCGACATCACATCCTTGATCGTCAGGCCCTCGTTCACCGCGAACTGCCGCAGCGTGCGTCCGTCGTAGCGCCATGCGCCGCCGCCGATGGTGCCGATCCAGATGCAGCCCTCGCGGTCCTCGCCGATCGCGAACACGCGCAGCAGCGAGCGCGCGGCGTTGGCGTCGGGGTTGCTCGCAACGATGGCAGGCGCCTCGGTCTCGCGGCCGTCGGCGTCGACACCGCGGAGTTCGGACAGTTTCGCCGTCCGTGTCCCGTCGATCACGATCACGCCCACGCCGTTGTTCCCGATCCACAGCCGGCCCTTGCTGTCCTCGAACACGCAGCGGACATGGGCGAGGCCATCGTCTCCCCTGAGGCCCATGCGCGTGCCGTCGATCATCGTGAGCTCGGTCCCGTCCCACCCGAACACGGCCGCGTAGGTGGCGATCCACACACGGCCGCCCTTGCCGCGGCAGATCCCGGTGACCGAGTAGCCGTGGTCCGTGCCGCTCACGCGTCCGAGCGGGAAGGTCAGGTAGGTGAAGGCCGATCCGTCGTAGCGGTAGACGCCTGCCTCGAGCTCGAGCTCGCTGTAGCCCATCGACTCGTTGCCCTTGAACCACAGATCGTCGGGCGCCAGCCGCCACGCATCGGTCGCATTGAAGTTGCGGGCGACCGGCGTGCTCACCCGGCCTCCGACGATGCTGCTGATGCCGACGCCCGCGTCGAGCCAGATCGTTCCGCCCGCATCCTCCTGGATCGAGCGCACCTGGTTGTTGCTCAGTCCGTCGGCCTCGGTGAACAGCTGCATGCGTTCGCCGTCGACGCGGCAGACGCCCTCGAAGTGGCTGCCGAACCAGTACGCGCCCGAGCGGTCCTGGAGGATCGCGCGAACGCCGCCGTTGTACATGCCCTTCGCGCCCTCGGCATAGGTGAAGGGAAGAAGTCGCGGATGATCCGTGGCACAGCAGCACAGCAGGCAGAGCGTGGCGAAGATCAGTATGTGTTGCGCGAGCTTCAGTGCGGACCTCGCGGCGCACGATACCTCTGCGGGGCGCGCCCTGCGCATGGAGATCAATGGCACGATCCGCAGCCGCCCGACGCGCAGCCACATCCGCCGCGCAGCTTCAGCTCAATCGCCTTCGAGGTCGGCGTGATCGACAGTCCACCCAGCGCGGTGCAGCGGAGTTCGCGCGCCATGTTCTCGCTGATCTCGCGGTGGGCGTCGAGCACCTCGTCGAGCGGAATCAGGTGGTCGTAGCCTGCAAGCGCGATGTTGGCGCTGGCGATCGCGTTCGCGGCACCCGCGATGTTGCGGCCGAGGCAGGGGGCCTCGACGCGGTTCGCGACCGGATCGCACACGAGCCCGAGCACATTCTGCAGCGCATGGCTCGCGGCCGACAGCGCCTGCGCGGCGTTGCCGCCCGCGAGCTCGACCAGCGCCGCCGCTGCCATCGCCGCACCCGCGCCGGTCTCGGCCTGGCAGCCGCCGACCTCCGCGGCAAAGCTCGACCGCGTCGCCACGAACACACCGATCAGGCCGCCCGCAAGCAGCGCGCGCAGCGTCGCTTCCTCGTCGCGCTCGAGCGTCTCCGACGCAGCGAGGCATGTCCCCGCGAAGGTTCCGCACGAGCCGGCTGTCGGCGCAGCGACGAACACGCCCATCGAGCTCTTCACCTCCATGAGCGCCGTGACATACAGGATCGCGCGGTTCAGCATCCCGCCGTCGAGCAGTTGCTTCCGCTCGAGCATTTCCGCGAAGCGATGGCTTTGCCGCGGCAGGATGCGGTCGGCGTACTCGGTGCCCGCGAGCCCGACTTCCACGCCGTCGCGGATGATCCCGAGGATCCTGCGCATCTGCGCGAAGACCTCGTCGGACTTGATCCCGCCGCGTGCGCACTCGTAGTCGAGCGCAAAGTCGGACAGGCGGCGCGAGGCGGGATCCGCGACGCGCGCCATCTCGCCCGCGTGCAGGAACGGCACCGTCAGTCCGCGCCGCGAACGCACGGGAAGCACGGGCGCGAGCCGCCTCGCGCGCGTCACCGCCGGCAGCGCCGCGAGCTCATCATCGGTCAGAAATCGCTGCGCGCACACGACGACCGACATCGGACTCGAACCTGTCGCGGAGACCGCATCGAACTCACCGCGCGCCTCGAGCGCCGCCGCAGTCGTTCGACCATCGTCACGCGTGTCGAGCACCGTCGCCGCGTAGTCGCCGTGAAGCGTGACCTTCGTACCGTCGATCGAGATCACCTCGATCATGCCGCCGCCGGTCGAAAGCGCGACGAGCCTGTGCTCGGCTCCGCCGCGCCGCAGCGCCAGCCGATAGGTGTTCGGATGCGGGTCGTGCAGCGTGGCGATGCGTATCTCGAGCGCCACGCCCGCCTCCGCGAGCGCCGCCGCACTGCGCGGAAGCCGCTCATCGTCGGCGTCCCATCCAAGGAGCCCCGCGAAGAGGCCGATGTCGGAGCCCTGGCTCTCGTGCGTCGTGGCAAGCGAGCCCTCGGTGTCGAACTCGATCAGCACTTCGTCGGGCGTGCCGCCGCAAAGATCACGCGCAAGGCGCCCAATGCGCACCGACGCCGCGGAATGCGAGCTCGACGGCCCGCGCATGATCGGGCCGACCACATCGTTGAAGATGCTCGGGGGAAGCGTCGTGGGCATCGCGTTCGGAAGCGTACAGGATGCGCGCGCCGCGAGGCTCTGCTCTCGGTGTCACTCGGCGGTCGGCGTATGCGACGCGGCCGCGCCCCGCGCGCGGAACACCATCTCGACCGGCGCCACGGTCCCGGCCCGCAGCGCGCCGACCAGGTTCGCGATCTTCTGGGGCGCCGTTTCGCCCATCACCAGGTGCAGTCCACGCGCCGGTCGCCCGCCGGCCGCAGCACGCTTCGCGAGCATCGCTTCGAAGAACTCGATCGCGTACTGGTGCCGCTCGCGCGTGAACACCAGCGTCATCCCTGCGTCGCGGCACGCCTGCTCGTAGGCGTCGGGCGTCTCGACATGGCTCTCGCGGTGCGTCGATGCCCACGGAACCGGGAACGCAACCTCGCCAGGTCCGATGCGCATCACATCGAACACCCCGAAGGTGCCCCCGGGCCGCAGCACCCGCGCCACCGTGCGGAACAGCGCGCGCTTGTCGGCGATGTTCATCCCGACATGAACGAGCGTCACGAAGTCGTAGGAAGCGCTGGAAAGTTCCGCCGTCGCCGCGTCGCCGACCTCGAGCTGCACGCGCGCGTCCAGCCCCGTCCAGCGGGTGAATTCGCGGCCCGCGCGGATGAAGTCCGGCGTGAGATCGAACCCGTGGACGCGCGCCCCAAAGCGGTGCGCGGCCAGGCGCGCCGTCCCGCCCACGCCGCATCCGATGTCGAGCAACTCGGCATCCGGCGGGATCGCAAGGCGCTCGAGGAACTCCGCGGTCGCCGCCCGCCCGCCGATGTGGAACTCGTCGACTGCTGCGAGATCCTCGATCGTCACGGCCTCGAGGGTCCGTCCCTCTGCAGCGAAGCCCGCCCGCACCGCGTCGAGCAGCGTCGGCGCGGCGTAGTGGGTCACCATCGCATTCGGACTCGTCATGAGCGACTACTTCCCGGGTTCATCGGTCGCGCGCGGGTCACGCGTGCTGCTGTGGCGCGGCCGACTTCCGGTGCTTCCACTCGTGCCACCACGCGAACACGAGGATCTGCAGCAGCTGCAGCGCCGCGAGGAAGCTGATCACGCCCACGATGTACGAGGTCCAGACAACGACGCCCGTCACGATCGCCGGATCGAACATCTTCACTGGAAGCTCGAGCTGCTCGACGAAGCACTCCATGAGCAGTCCAAACACGAGGAAGAAGGTCCCGAACGGATGCGACTTCTCGCTCACCTCGTCGCGGTCCGAGCCCTTCGGGATCTTGCCTGCGATCTCGAGCACATCGTGCCGCTCGAGGATGATCACGCCGACGGTGATCAGGCGCACCGCGAGCGGCGAGGCGATCAGAATGAACTCGTGGGTCTGGCTTTCCTCGAAATGCAGTGGCAGGAAGTCGAGCGACCGGAGGAACCGAAAGTTCAGCAGGATGATCAGCAGGTCGAAGAAGATCAGTCCGGGGATGCTGACGCAGGCGCGCGACAGGGCGGAGACGAAACGGACCAATGTGGGTGCTCCTCAGGAAAGGGCGGATGCGCAAGTTCGCGACGCTCTGTTCGGCCGATGGCACTTGGGAGCATGGCATTGACGGCGGTGGCTGCGGTGCGAGGGCATCGTGAGTCCGTGCTCGCGCCGGCGCACGCATGCGATGGCCGATCGGCTGGTCATGTGGGGAAGAGAAAGGTCAATTGCGCACGGATTGCCCACTCGGGGCCACGCTCGGGATTCTGGACATTCAGGTAGGCCTCGAACTTGAAGTTGACGGGCTGGCCATTCATGATGAACAGCTTGCCGAGGCCGCCGCCGACGGGCACGATCCAGCGGTTCTCGGGATCGGCCTCCCAGTTCGCGGTGATCACCGGCGAGGTCGTCAGGTACCAGCTGTCGGGCAGGTTGTAGTTCACGAACGGCTGCACGCTCATGAGGTTGACATCCGGCCCATCCGACGAGTCGCCGATCGACCAGACATTGCTCACGAGGCATCCGAACACCCACTGACCCTCGCGCGCGCCCAGGACCGCCGACGGGCCAAGGCCCCATCGGCGCGGCCCCAGCTTGTCATCGGTCGCCGTCGGCAGCAGCAGCGTCGGTCCGATGCCCCACAGGATCTTGCTCTTCTTGCGCGGAGCGAGGAACGCAGTCACGGTGCTGTCGCCGATGCCGAAGGTGTCGCTCGTCAGGTATCCCGGCCGGTCGATGACCGGCACGATGGTGCGCGTGATGAGGTTGAAGTCGTCGGACAGCTTGAAGGGAATCACGGGCTGGATGTTCAGCACCGTCAGCGTCTGTTCACCGCGTCCAACATCGAAATAGGCATTCCACTGGAACGGCAGGCTGATCAACGCCGCGACGGGGTTCTGCACCCTGCGCACGAGATCCGCCTCGGCCTGGGCCACGCTCGTCGGATTCGTCGCCGTGTCCTGCACGGAGATGTCGGCGAGGGCCATTGCGAGGTGCGACGAGTCGACCACCGCTTGGGCAGTGAAGAGCCCCGGGATCACGCCGAGATCGGCTCCCTGCACGCGCGCGTCTGTCGCGGGAAGCGTCGCGGTCTCCCGCGCTGGCTCGACATCGCCGCCCGCCACCGCCTGCGCGGCGAGCACGGGGAAGAGGAGCACTGCGAGGGCGGCAAGTCTCATCTGAGATTCCCTGCTCACGACCTACGGCTAAGCGAACGCGGATGCGTCGTTGGCCTCGCAATTCGGGTGCGCGAGAGGCGGGACGGTCCTCCTCGGTCGCGCAGGCAGCCGAAGGGCAGGCTACCTCCCCAGGATCTGCGCGCGGCGGCTTCGGCCATCTGGTCGAGTAAATTGTGACGATCCGGAACCCGTGGCGGCAGCCGATTCCCCGTCAGACCCCATTGGGCCGCTCGACGAACGCGAAGCGGTCGTCGGGGCTCCAGTGGTGCCCAGACCAGGATCGGTAGCCGCGGAGCCAGAGCGCGCCATCGATGCGGCGGACATAGAAGCCGCAGGGGAACTCCTCGTCGCTCGACAGGGGCACCGAGGCCACGGTCAGCGCACCAGGTGGCGCCTGATGGCGTATCTCCGGGCCTTCAACGCGTCCTTCCACTTGGTCA
>Ga0208783_10000081_pt1 | contig 53970 bp, 70 predicted proteins | sample DEB19_08_DNA_2_FD_184529 | JGI IMG/M metagenome (GOLD analysis project Ga0208783, IMG submission 184529) | Aqueous microbial communities from the Delaware River and Bay under freshwater to marine salinity gradient to study organic matter... | ecosystem: Environmental > Aquatic > Marine >... | reverse complement strand
TTGTCATACTGGCACAAGAGCTGCTCAGTGTGATGAAGGGTGGGACGACCATCATGCCCATAGGAAACCAGAACTCACTGCATGAAAAGATCAAAAACTTCCTCAGCGGTGAGGAAGTTGACAAAGCTGCAACTGAGAAGCTCATAAGTCAGTTCATGAGAATCACGTTCACGGGAAATGACTGGGGAGACCAAGAAACGACATCTTTCTTGAACTGGTCAGGAACCTATGACACCAGCGTCACGAGCTTCAGCGAGGGCACAATGTACAGCATGCTGGTTGCAGGCATCCTCGACCAGGCGAATGTCGCAGTCAACACTTCTAACATGAGCCCTTCGCCAGGTACAAAGAAGTTGTATGCGATTGAGATGCTGAATCCTCGCATTGGAAGTCACACAAGGGACACCACACCCTTCGGTATCTTTACATCGATCATATCACCGATTGAAATGTCAAGATGCGTCCCATACCTGAATGTCTCAATAGGCGTATCAGGAAGTTCAGGAGGAATCAACAGCGCAGGAGACATCAGCGGACTCTCCATCCTGAGTTACATCAACGGAATGGGAAAGAACATATCGGACTTCAGCGAGTCTCTAATGGACAGCACGATAGCATTCAGCAGGTCGGAAACCAGTGATGTGAGCAGGACCGCAGGTATGGAGATCTTTACTTCGCCCCAGACGATGGTCTCACCACTTGACTCAAACGCTTTCAATCCGACCAAGGGGCATGAAAGGGTCCTTGACAGGTTCAGGCCTTTCATGTCTTTGAAAGGACTCGACATTAGTGTCACTCCTACTGGCGGATGGTTTGCATATAAGTCTGCCAAAATGTCGCTCACCCTTCATGACAGAAGCAGGCTTGCCCAAGTGACACAGTTCGTCAACGCATCAGTCTACCAGAAGACAATACTTGACATTGAGTACGGTTGGAGCCATCCATTCGGTAATAACGTCACTAGGAATGCTACAGACAATCCTATGGGTGCCTTTCTTGATGGACTGAGAGTCCGTGAGAAGTACAGCGTTGTGAACTCATCCTTCAGCTTTGATGACTCGGGTCAGGTAGAGATAAACCTCACACTTGCAATGGTTGGTACTCCTGCACTGAAGACAACAGACATCTCAATGGCAAATAATCAACAGCTTGCAAGCTTTGAAGAGCAGTTGGGTGAGATCTCTAAAAAGATTCAAGAGCTTCGTGGGGGAAGTGAAAAGTTCAAGAAACTCTGCGATGAGACTATACTGAACGCGGTTTCAAGCACCGATTCCGCATTCTCACTCGATGCAGAGAGCTGGAAGGAATTTAAAAAGAGTCTAGACAAGCTCAAGAAAGGCGGCGAGGCAAATGCAGAACTTGTAAAGAACATAGAGAAACTTCTCGACCCTAACAAGAACTCGGTATCTGCGACGATTAAGAAGAGCTCTGACAAGGCTGTTACTGATAGCCTCGATGCAATTGGTAGCGGTATTGAGATATTCCCATGCACTGATGCACAGATCGGAAGGAATACCGCTTTCACCATCAGCGCACTAAGTGCAGGAAACAAGACAATCAGTGACCCAATCTCTTTGGGCAAACTTCTGCTAGCTTTCGTTGGACTTCCACTTGCAAATACTGGGGAGTATGAGGAGGTCCACATGATCTTCCACACCTTCAATGAGTACGCGAGCTTCGTTAGAGATCTCTCGATTGCGAAGTTTCCCATCAGCAAGCAGGCTGTCGTTAAGAGGATTCAGGACGAGTTCAAGCAGAGGACAAAGGTGAGTTGCCTTGAAATGGCAAGAATCCTTCTGTCTGACATGGTCAGCAGTGCAATATACGCAGTGCCATACGGTTTCAATAGCCTCTATGAACAAAAGACTGAGAATGGTAAGACGACTTATGTTAAGAAGTCAGCTTCCAAGAAGGAAGATGCACAGACAAAGGCACTGGCGGACGACGCCGAGGCCGAGGCAAAGGCCCTAAGGGAGGCTGGAATTCCAAGCGGCAAGTTCACAAGCCCAAAGCTCAGCCTGTATCCTGAGTGTGTGCCGGTCAGTGGTGATGAGAGGAAGTCAATCCTGAGGCTTCATGTCGTGGATGAAGCATGCTCATCGTTCACGACATACCACGACCTTTTGAAGGCAGCGAGATCCGGCGATATCACAACCTTCGGAATAGACAACTCACCCGATCATAAGCTTCTCACAAAGGCACCTGAGACAGACGCCAAGACAAATGCCGCAAGGAGAAAGGCGATCATTAAGGAGCTTGTTGACAATGGAATCGTTGGACCATACAAGACCTCTGATGATGGAACCACAGGCACAGTCACAATAGACGCAGGCAAGGTGCTTGAGACGAAGAAAAGCATTGATGAGGTGAAGCGTTACGTATCGACTGGACTTCCTACACTGCTATATGGTAGGTCAGGTGGAATGATCAACAGCATAGGCGTTTCATCGATGAATGATGCCGCACTTGCAACTGCGAACATGATGAGGAATGCGCCTGAGGACGGTGCAAAGCCCGATGCAACGAAGACGAGGGGCATCCCAATGCGGATCATTCCAACTGAGATGACAGTTGATATGATGGGAATGCCCACGCTGCAGTACATGCAACAGGTCTTTGTTGACCTGAAGACCGGCACCACAGCGGACAATATCTACGCCATCACAGGCATTGACCACAAGATTGGCCTTGACGGTTTCACTACATCTTTCAAGCTGGTATCACCAGGCGATGCTTACGCTTCTTACGAGTCACCAATCACCAAGGCGGGCATCGCAATCGAAAGCCTCAAGTCAATTCTTGGCATACCGGAACAGTCGGGACAAGACTCCACAGGAGCTTCAAAGACAGCCAAAAAGGCGGGCACACGCGGATCTTTCTTGCGAAAGCTTGTCATATCAACCGAACAGAAAGCAAAACTCAGAGGGAAGGTAGGTCTAATCTCTAAAGCAACAGTGTATAGTTACACTCTCATGCTTGAGCTTGCACCTGACGGTAAAACGCTAAGAAACTCAGACTCCTGGATTGACAACAATCAGGCTCTTACACCTTCACTTCGTGCAGGACAAAGCGATTCATGGTACTTGGTTATGGAGGGTTTGACTAAGAGCAGCAAGTATGGATACGCTCGTGTTTACAACAACTTAGGCGCATCTTCGAGTATAGGCTCTTCTCTTGTAAGCAGTACTTTAGGATCTTCAAAGCCAGGGTATGGAAACATGTTTTCGTTGTACTTCGCAAAAACTTTGGAAGAAGACTGGAAAGACGTTCTTACTTGAACTTCCTACTAAAGTGATTAGCATTTAACATGCTAAACGTCTTCCTGTCAAAGGATTCAACCGGAACACAGGCATCCTTCCGAATTTCAGGTACTGTCTTACGAAAAGCTGATGAGCCTTTGGACGGTGAGTTTGTTATGGGTTCAGATGCTGTTTACCCTCTTTGCATCGAAGACACGTTTCCAATCTTCGGATGTCAAGTGCCGAGCCTTGTATCCGACCCATTGAGGCTCTCATATGAGACGATCATGGGAGGAGAAAAAATTGATTGGCATAAAGCGTTAGGAACGGCAAGGTTTGCCAAGATGCTCAAGAGGCTCTATGCAACTGTGCACGATGATGCAACGCAAATAGTCAATCACAGGTATATCCCGCACCTACAGGAATCGAGAAAAGTCCTTGGTAAACTGCAACCTTCACTCATCGATGAGGAAGCCCTGAAGAAGGCCTTGAGCCAAGGCAATACAGCATTTGCCGAATCCTTCATGCCAACTGCGGATGGATTCACAAAGAAAGTTCGGTACTCTCACGCAACAACCACAGGACGTTTGACAGTCAGGTCTGGGCCGAAGATTCTCAACCTCAACAAGGAGCATAGAAACATACTTCGCTCTAGGTTCAAGAAGGGCGCCATTGGAATCATCGATTTCGTTTCCCTTGAACCGAGGACTGCACTGCTTCTCACTCGTGGTGAGGCACCATTCGATATCTACGAGGCAATGAGAAGTGAGCTTGGTTCACAGCACACCAGGGCCCAGCTGAAGGTTGCGACAATCTCTGCACTGTACGGTCAGCGGGGTGAGACATCAATACCACAGTCGGTCATATCCAGGTTCTTCGGGTTACCCGAGATTCATCGAAGACACTTGGGAGGTGAGACATATGGTAACCTATATGGACGACCACTGAGTTCTGGAGATGAACGCCTGAGACTCCCACACTTCGTCCAGTCGACCGCTGTGGACGTTGCCTTGAAGGGATTTGGAAAACTGTGTGACACTTATCGTGAGATGGTGCCGCTCTTCATCATTCATGATGCGATTGTGGTCGATGCTGAGAGAGACTTGCTACAGAAACTTGGAAAGACCGGCCTTGAGATTGATATTGAACCTCTTGGTAAGTTTTATCTCACCGTCAAGATGATCGATGAGGACAATAGTTAGGAACATGGATGATGTAGAGTTCATAAGAGAGCAGATCAGGGCTTACCTGTCCGAGGAAAAGGGCAAGGAAACAGTGACAGGCCGTGCCTCGAGGTCAGCGGTGGCACTGAGTGGCAGAGCTGCTGAACGACCCAAAGAAGTGTTGACAGCATTTGGGCTGACAAACTTCATTCCAACGGGTAGCACAAACATTGAAAAAGCGGCAAGTATCCTAAAGTTCCTTCGAAACTCTGACAGGGCGATAGGGGCCACCGTAGACAAGTTTGAGGTCGTTGGTAACGAGATACACGTCTATCCGAAAATGATTGAGATCGCTGAAGAGGGAACGACTAGGGCTCTAATACCAGTTGGTAGGCTTGCAATATACACGAAAACTCTGTGTATAGCATGCTGGAAGGGTGGTAAGATTGAGATGGAGTACGCTACAGGAAAGCAGGTAAAGGACCAGTACGGAATAGTTCGCGGATTCAAATGAACACTTTGGTGCCTCCATTACAATCAATCAGGAGGCAAAATGGTACAGAATCCCTGGTCCGGTCGTCAAATTGGCCTGAATGCTGACTGGTTCACGCAGGATGATAGGCAACGTTTCGCTGCCTGGAATGCCAGTGCAAAGCCTGACAAGCAAGTCCTCCTCCAGACAAGTGCAGGACCTGCTATTCCGTCCGCATGGGCAGGCGATCCATGGAATGCAAGCGTCATCATCCTCTTGAAGAATCCTGCATTTGGACCGAACTCCAACCTACAGAATGGTCCGCTGAACGATTCGCTGACTCGTCGCTACATGGAGGAGATGGCCGTTGGCAAGTTTGATCCTGCATTCCCCAATGCAGGCCTTCGACCAAACTTCCAACCATTGCGTGGGAGGAAGCCCACCAGAGGAAAGGCTCTTGCCGCATGGAATGCCGCAGGCGGTCGTGAACAGTGCAACTGGCATGCCGGTATCGTCTGGAAGGATATCCACAAGGAGCTTGTGGGAATGGGAATGGCACCACAAGAAGCTTGGAAGCGTATCTCGCAGCGTGGTTGCACTCTTGACCTTTCCCCCTGGGGATCTGCCTCTTGGACTCCTTCCTGTATGAGTTCTGTGTCGTATGATGTGTGTGTGCCCCTTGCAAGAGAAGCGCACAGGCAGGGAAAGGTCGTCATCGTTGCATGGGGTGCCGACCTATGGCAGGTTGCAGGGTTCTACCAGGCAGGAAACCTCGAGTCCAGTGCAATGAAGGGTGTAAGGCACACTCCCCGTATCAATAAGAATAACTTTCCAAAGACCTGGTCTGCAGTCATGCAGGCAATGGTTTGATTATGGACACAAAATTGCAAGATCGTGACCTCGAATCCCTGTGGGGCAAGTACACAAAGTTGGCGTCAAAGGTGATGAGGCCAGGTGTGAATGAGCTTGTCACTTCACTTGGCGAGCGGATCATAACCTGTTCTGCATCTATCGATGTGCACAATCCTGGCTGTGGTCCGGGCGGGCTAGTTGAGACCACACTTGATGTGACACGTCGAATGTCGCAGCTTTCCAAATCTCTTGAGGTCACAGTACCAACTGAGTCACTCATCCTCGTTGGTCTATTCCACAATGTTGGAATGGTCGGTGACCTGACTACACCCTACCTCGTGGAGCAAAAGTCCAACTGGCACGTCGAGCGTGGGAATATGTACACATACCACGACAAAATCGCAAAGATGCCGGTGGCCCATCGAAGCCTGTTCCTGCTCCAATCGTTCGGTGTCCAGCTGGACTACGATGAGTGGACGACGATCATGCTGTCGAGCGGACTCCACCGTGAGGAGAATCGCTTCTATGGTGGTCACGAGCCCAACCTGGCAATCCTCCTCACCCAGGCAAGGCAGTGGCTTGGTCGTGCATCTTGAACAATAACTGACAAGTTTCTACAATCTCTATGTGGATTCCCCACATCGAGGTCTTGGAAGGGGGTGACGCCTTCCTGGACTCAAACAACAACAAGCAAGGAAAGAACAAACATGGCAATCGACTTTGAAGCACTTCGTAAGAAGCTGAACAACCTCTCTGGACAGAACAAGAAGTCCACCATTATGTGGCGCCCCGAGGAGGGCAAGGACTACAATGTCCGGATCGTGGCGATCCCCAACAATGACGGTCAGCCGTTCGTTGATCGCTGGTACTACTACGGCATCGGTGGTGACAAGGCCGGTGCGATCCTGGCTCCCCACCAGTTCGGGAAGAAGGATCCGATCCAGGACCTCATCAACAAGCTCCGTGAGGACGGTTCCGATGCCAGCCGTGAGCTGGCCAAGAAGCTCTACCCGAAGATGCGCACCTATGCTGCCGTCGTGGTTCGTGGGGAGGAGGACAAGGGAGTTCGCCTCTGGGCCTTCGGCAAGATGATCTACCAGGACCTCCTTCGTCTCATGCTTGATGAGGACTACGGTGACATCACGGACGTTGAGAGCGGTCGTGACATCAAGGTCTCCGTGACCAAGACGCCAGGCAAGCAGTATGCAGACACCAAGATTCAGCCTCGTGCGAATCCGTCGCCCCTTTCAAAGGATGCCGCACAGGTGAAGTCCTGGCTCTCTTCGGTTCCAAAGATTGACGACTACGAGGAGACCCTTCCGGCTGAGGACATTGAGAAGCGAGTGAATGACTGGCTTCGCGGTGGCAGCAGCGAGCCAGATGTGAAGACTGAGTCGGTTGGAACCCTTCGTGGTGGTAAGACCGCCGACGATGAGGAAGACCTGAAGTCCTTCAAGAAGACGAATGGTTCCTCAACCAAGAAGTCGATGGATGACCTCGAGGATGCTTTCGCAGACCTTGAGTAACCTCATATGAGGCTTTGGCCGGTCCTTGTGGCCGGCCATTGTTCTTTAAACATCCTGACATGAAGTCTAATATTGCACAGGAGGAAAAGTGGCAAAGAAGCGTGTAAGCATTGATTCGACGGACGGTATTAGCAGCGTCAATGAGGACTTTACTTCTGACCTCATCAATTCATTGAACCGTGACCTCGGTCACCGTGTGGCATACAACCTTGCATCAGAGACTTCACCTACTCATGTGAAGCGCTGGATCTCGACGGGCTCAAAGGGTCTCGACTACATCATTGCAAACCGTCGGAATGGTGGCCTTCCTGAGGGTCGAATTGTGGAGGTGTTCGGCCCACCGTCCATTGGCAAGTCACATCTCGCAGCCCAGATCTGTCGTTCTACCCAGAAGATGGGTGGGATTGCCGTCTACATCGACACTGAGAACGCTACGAACCCCGAGAACCTTCAGGCACTTGGGGTTGACATTGGCAAGCGTTTCGTCTATGTGGACACACACTGCACAGAGGAGGTCTTCGATATCGCTGAGAAGACCATCCTGAAAGCGAAGGCCCTGAGCAAGGATGTACCGATCACAATCATCTGGGACTCGGTTGCAGCCTCCTCACCAAAGGCAGAGCTTGAAGGCAACTATGACAAGGACACGATAGGCCTCCAAGCACGAGTCCTTTCCAAGGGCATGCGTAAGATCACAGGTGTCATTGGTGACCAGAGCGTCCTCTTCGTCTGCCTCAACCAGATTCGAACCAAGATCGGTGTGATGTACGGTGACCCGACAGCGGTGCCGGGTGGCAATGCCATTCCGTTCCACTCGTCAGTTCGCATCAAGCTCGGTGCAGGCCAGCAGATCAAGGGTGCCAACGATGAGGTTCTCGGCATCCACGTCTCGGCCAAGACAATCAAGAACAAGGTGGCGAAGCCATTCCGATCGGCAAACTTCCGAATCATCTTTGGCCAGGGAATCGAGGAGCATGAGGAGCTCTTTGACATCCTCCGTGACCATGGGCCTGATATGGTGGAAGAGCACCAGGTAGTGATCGAGGGTTCAGGTTCCTGGAAGGTGCTGCGAGTCACCAACGAGCAGAATGTCAACATCATCGAGAAGAAGTTCTATAAGGCTGACTTCGGTGAGATTATGAACACACCTGAGTACAAGCCTTGGGTCGATGGACTCCTTGAGAAGGCGATGGTTCGACTGGCGGCAAACCCCGCTGCTGTTGACATCGACCCTGAGTCCTATGAGGAGGTGAAGGCAGTCTCAGACCTCCTGTCCGATGATGGCATGGTGTCTCCGGAGTAATCAATGTCAGGTGAAGGTCCCGTACTTGTCGTAGACGGCTTCAACCTATTTGTCAGGAACTTCATTGCGAACCCACTAATGGCCGAGGGCCAGCATGTTGGTGGGGCCATCGGTTTCATGAAATCGCTCGGCGCACTGGTTGATGCTCACTCTCCCAGTGAGTGCATAGTCGTTTGGGAAGGTGGCGGTTCAACTCGTAGACGTCAGATCTACCCACAGTACAAAAGCAGGAGAAAGCCTGTGAAACTGAACAGGTTTCATGAGGGTGACATTCCTGACACTGTGGAGAATCACAACTGGCAACTGAAGTTCCTTGTTGCGTGTCTGAAACAGGTGCCAGTCAGGCAACTGTACATCACGGACTGTGAGGCTGACGACATCATAGGATACCTTGCAAGGCACACCCTCAGGGACAGAAAAGTTATAATCGTTTCATCGGATCATGACTATGCACAGTTGGTCAGTGACAGGGTAAGAATCTGGTCTCCGACACTGAAGGGTTTGGTCTGTGTTGAGGATGTCATCAAACGATTTGGCGTTCCCCCAAGGAACGTCTGTGTGGCAAGGTGTTTCGCAGGAGACACCTCGGACTCAATTGAGGGAATCAAGGGCGTAGGCATCACAACCCTTGTCAAGCGCTTTCCAATGTTGGCAGAAGATAGGGACATTACTGTCGATGATGTCTTGCAGGCTGCCAATGCTCACCCAAGCAAAAATCGCCTGAAGGCTCTCAAAGAGATCACACAGAACGCTGATATCGTAAAGAGAAACTGGAAGTTGATGCACCTTGACGTATCAAACCTCAGTGGCAATCAAATTTCAAAGCTCAACTCCTCATTCGATATTGAGCTTCCTCGTTCCAACAAGTTGGAACTCATGAGACTAATGATTCGTCACGGTGTAAAAACTTTTGACGTTGATAGATTCATACTACAAATCACCGCAAACATCAGGAACTAGAATGTCAGAGAATGGAACTGAGGCCCTCTTCAAGTCTTATGGCAAGCACTTTCAGGAAGGAATCTTTTCTGGGTTGCTAACCGACCACGAATGGGCTGCTCAGATCTCAGAGGTGATGCAGCCGGATTACTTCGACCTGCGCTACCTCGCGTATCTCAGCGACAAGTACTTCAAGTACCACCAGAAGTATCGCTGCTTCCCGACGATGCAGCTCCTAGTCTCCATCATCAAGGACGAGCTCAAGGCAGACAATAATGCCGTCCTTCGAGAACAGGTGGTGGAGTTCCTCAGCCGCCTGCGCTCCAACCCCAACTCCGGTGATCTTGAGTACATCAAGGAGAAGAGCCTTGACTTCTGTCGAAAGCAGGCAATGAAGGAGGCGCTTGAGAAGTCTGTTGAGCTCATCTCAAAGGACAAGTATGATTCAGTCCTTGACCTGATGAAGAATGCTGTGTCAGTCGGCCTACCCGTTTCCGTTGGGCACGACTTCTTTGAAGACATGGAGGCAAGGTTTGTAAAGATCAATCGGCTTGCATGTCCAACAGGTCTTGACCAGATTGATGAGAAGACTGTTCTCAATGGTGGCCTTGGAAGGGGCGAGCTTGGTGTGGTTGTTGCGCCAACCGGTGTGGGTAAGTCTCACTTCCTTGTAATGATCGGTGCACATGCACTTCGAATGGGAAAGAACGTCCTTCACTACACGTTTGAGCTCACAGAAACTGCCGTCGGCATTCGGTATGATTCCAATCTAACGAACATCCCCTCCAACGAGATTCAGGACTCAAAGCAGGAAGTCTTGGACAAGTACAAGGAGATGGAACTTGGCAAGCTCATCATCAAGGAGTATCCGACCGGAAGCTGCTCGGTAGCGACTATTCGTAATCACCTTGAGAAGCTGGCGCTTCGAGGCTTCGTTCCGAACGTCATTGTCATTGACTACGCTGACATCATGCGTTCAAGTCGAGAGTATGATGCTCTTCGAATGGAGCTGAAGCTCATCTATGAGGACCTGCGAAACCTTGCAATGGAACGTAGTATTCCTGTATGGACTGCATCACAGGCAAATCGAGATGCCTCGGCAGCGGATGTCGTTGGCCTTGAGAACATGAGCGAGTCCTATGGCAAGGCAATGGTTGCTGATGTGGTCCTTTCAATCTCACGAAAGCCGACTGAGAAGGCAACAGGTGCAGGCCGACTCTTTGTTGCAAAGAATCGAGCAGGTCGTGACGGAATTCTCTTCCCAGTACACATCGACACATCTCGATCTAAGATACAGATTCTTGATGAGAACAGTCTCACCCTTCAAGAGAGTATCGAGCAGGATGAGAGTGATCGTAAGAAAGTGTTACGCGATAAGTGGAACCAAGTTATGGGAGCTAAGTGATGAATGACGTAACAAGGCAGATTGCTTTGAGGGAGACCTCGACATACTTCGAGGGAGATGAACTTGCTCCCGATGTTTTCATGAAGTATGCGCTTCGCGACTCCAATGATGACCTCTTGGAGACCAATCCCAACCAGATGCATCGTCGTCTTGCGAGGGAGTTCGCTCGTATCGAAGCGAAGTATCCCAATGCAATGGGTGAAGATGAGATCTATGAGCTTCTGAAGGGCTTCAGGGACGTAGTCCCTCAGGGTTCTCCGATGTCTGGTATAGGAAACTACTACCAACTACAGAGCCTGTCAAACTGTTTCGTTGTGGAACAGCCTCATGATTCATACGGTGGCATTCTCTTCACTGACCAGGAGCAGGTCCAGATCATGAAGAGACGTGGCGGAGTCGGATTCGATGTCTCTACCATTCGACCAAAGGGTCAGCCAACCACCAACGCTGCCCGAACCACCGATGGTATCGGCGTCTTCATGGAGAGGTTCTCCAACTCCACTCGTGAGGTTGCGCAGGGTGGACGTCGTGGTGCTCTCATGCTCACCATCGACTGTCGTCACCCTGAGATCGAGTCTTTCATCGACATCAAGAGAGACCTGAAGAAGGTGACCGGTGCCAACATCTCCATCCGATTCACCGATGAGTTCATGCAGGCCGTGGAAAACAACACCGGCTTCTGTCTTCGCTGGCCTGTGGAGGCCCATCCTGAGGACGCTGAGATCGTCAAGATGGTCGATGCGAGACAGATCTGGGAGAAGTTCGTGGACGCTGCGTGGTCCTCGGCTGAGCCTGGTGCTCTCTTCTGGGATACAATTACCCGCGAGGGAATCGTAGACTGCTACCGTGACGTCGGCTACAAGACGATCTCGACGAATCCCTGTGGCGAGATTCCACTAAGCCCGTACGACTCCTGCCGACTGATGGTTGTCAATCTCACCTCATTCGTCAACAATCCATTCAGCGACAATCCAACCTTCGACTTCGGTCGATTCAATGATGTGGTCATGAAGGCCCAGCGCCTGATGGATGATCTTGTCGATCTTGAGGTAGAGTGTGTCGATCGGATTCTTGAGAAGATTGATAGGGACCCACAGCCGTTCCATGTCAAGAAGATTGAGAGGGACCTTTGGGAAAAGATTCGCTCTGCGGGCCTCAATGGTCGAAGGACTGGCCTTGGTGTCACGGGTCTTGGTGATGCCCTGGCTGCAATGAACATCAAGTATGGAAGTGATTGCTCTGTCACTGTGACTGAGGAGATCTACAAGGCTCTTGCTGTGGGTGCTCACCGTTCTTCACTCATCATGGCCAAGGAGCGTGGTGCCTTCCCGGTCTTTGACTTCGAGAAGGAGAAGAACCACACATACCTGAAGAAGGTGATCAACGCATGCAATGGTCCATACCACGACATGTGGAAGAGCACTGGACGCCGAAATATCGCGCTCACTACAACTGCACCGGTCGGTTCTGTTTCATGTCTCACTCGCACGACATCCGGTATTGAGCCCGCCTTCCTTCTCTCGTACAAGCGCCGTCGTAAGATCACTCAGGGAGACCTCACATCCCGGGTCGATTTCGTGGATCCGATGGGCGACAAGTGGCAGGAGTACACTGTCTATCATCACTGGTTCAAGAAGTGGATGGACATCACCGGCAAGACTGATCCACAGGAGAGCCCATACTGGGGTGGCACTGCCAATGACATCGATTGGGAGAAGTCAGTCGACATCCAGGCTGCTGCACAGCAGTGGATCGACCACTCCATCTCCAAGACATGTAACCTTCCCAACTCTGCAACAAAGGAGACTGTCAACAACGTCTACCTGAAGGCCTGGAAGACAGGCTGCAAGGGATTCACAGTCTACCGTGACGGATGCAGGACAGGCGTACTTGTCTCCAACGATGAGCCGAAGAAGGAGAAGAAGGCAGACGACGGTCGTCTTACACCAAAGCGCCCCAAGTCTCTTCACTGTGACATACATCGTGCCAACGTCCGCAACGGTGAAAACACCGATTCCTGGCTCGTCCTTGTCGGTCTCAATGAAGGAAAGCCCTATGAGGTGTTCTGTGGAATTCCTGAGAACATTGAGATTCCCAAGCGATACAAGTCAGGCACGTTGGTTAAAAATGGTAAGCGTGATGGAGTTGCAACATACAATCTCCTCGTTCCGGTCGGTGACGATGAGAACCTCGTCTTCAAGGACGTCGTCAACCTCTTCGACAATCCCACACAGGGAGCCTTCTCGAGGACAGTATCGCTTGCGCTTCGTCACGAGGTCCCTCTCCACTACGTCGTAGAGCAACTACAGAAGGACAAGAACAGTGACATGTTCTCATTCGCCAGGGTAATCGCAAGAGTTCTCAAGGGGTACATCAAGGATGGTACAAAGTCAACCGAAAAGGGATGCCCTGAGTGTGGTAATTCCGAGCTCGTCTACCAGGAGGGCTGCCTCTCCTGCAAGGCGTGCGGCTTCTCCAAGTGCAAGTGAAGAAGAAGACTTCGAAAAGGCAATTCGCAATCTAACACAACCGGAGTATGCAATGAACTTCATCGCAGACGTTTCTCATCACATCAAGGCAGTCGAGCTCCGGGTCGACCCCATCATCATCCGTGTCAACAAGTTCGACGAGGAGTCGGCCAAGGAGTTCACGGATGCAATGAGCCGTGCACAGAACACCGGCCAGACGGTGATTCCCATCGTCATCGACTCATACGGTGGTCAGGTCTACTCTCTCATGGCAATGATCGCTGCGATCAAGGCCTCACGGGTTCCAGTCGCGACCATCATTGAGGGCAAGGCTATGAGCTGTGGGGCAATCCTCTTCAGCTTTGGTGCCGAGGGCAAGCGCTACATGGACCCAGATGCCACTCTCATGATCCACGACGTCTCCAGTGGAGCCTGGGGTAAGGTCGAGGAGATCAAGGCCGACGCGAAGGAGGTCGAGCGCCTCAACAAGAAGGTCTACGAGATGATGGCACGTAACTGTGGCAAGCCCTCGGACTACTTCCTGAAGATGGTTCATGAGCGTGGACATGCCGACTGGTACTTGGATGCCAACGATGCAAAGGGTCACAACCTTGCGAATGAGCTTCGTATCCCAACTCTCACCTGCAAGATCGACCTCAACTACATTCTGGACTAAGTGAAGCCTGCAAAGATAGAACTGCTAAGCAAGGTTGTAGCATGGAGGTTGTTCTCCATGTGCTACAGCTTTGCCGTAGCGTTCTTCTTCACAAGTAACGTTGCTGACTCTGCAGGTATAGTTCTTTTGACAGGTTCCACACTCACAATCCTCCAGTGGGGTTTCGAGATAGTTTGGGACAAACATGCTAGACACAGGATCAGAAATGCCCTGTCAGGACAACACGGTAGAATTAGTGGGTTGGTACGGTTCGGACGAGGTCCATGCTCTATCGGCGTGGACAAGCACGAGCCGGGACCTCACAGAGGAGAAGGCAATGAGAATTCCTTCCCTTCTGAGAATGCTAGCTGAACATGGACATGAGACATAACAACACACATTCACCTAATACCTATTAGAGGAGGTGATTGTGTGGTATGTCTACAGATACGTTGATCCTACAAATGAAAGGGTTTTCTACATCGGAAAGGGGCAAGGGAACAGATCAAAGGTTCACTTGTATCGTGCAAGAACATGGGTAAAAAGAGGCAAGCCGACAAATTGCGGTTCTCATAATTTTCACCTACTCAGATTGATCTCAAAGATCTGGGACTGTGGTCACGAACCTCTTGTAGAGATAGTAGAGAGATTCGAAGAAGAGAATGATGCATATGCACGTGAAAAGTCTCTAATAGCAGAGTTTCGTGAGTCTCTTTGTAATCTCACTGATGGTGGAGAAGGTTGGACTGGCACTGATGAAACTCGAAAGAAGATGGGTGAAAAACGCAAAGAGTGGCTTGCATCCGAGGCTGGAATGGCATGGAGAAGTATGATGTCAGAGTCCAGAAGAGGTGACAAAAATCCGAATTATGGGAAAGTCGAGGATGAAGAGCACAAAAGAGCAAGAATGAAAAACATGCTCGAAAAAGAAAGGTGGAACAAGGGCATGAGTGGAGATCCTCGATGCAAAGGACATGCCAAAGGGGAGATTACACACAATGCAAAATCTTGCATTGCAACCCATGAGGCAACCGGAGAAACCGTGACTGCTGAATCTGTGAATCGATTGTGCATGATTCTTGCAAATCACAGGTTCAAGATATCAGGTTCTTCAATCAAAAGAATTGTGAACAAAGACAGAACTATCAACGGGTGGAGGATAAAACATGTCGTGTCAGGAGAATAAAGTAGAGCTCATCGGATGGTATGGCTCAGATGAAACACACGCATTGTCAGCTTGGACATCGACCTCTCGTGATTTGAACGATGAAAAGAAAAATAGGATCTCGCAACTTCTCAAGATGCTTGCTGAACAGGGACATCACACCGTTTTTGAGAAGTCAAGCCTTCACTTTCTTGTAACTGTTGACACGAGTGTCCATATTCATCTCTTGAAACACCGTATTGGTGTCTCGATCAACGGTGAATCTGCACGCTATAAAGAACTTAAGGACGACAAATACTATGTCCCCCAGGACTGGCCCCTCACTGAGAAGGCAAAGTATGTTGCTTTCATGGAGGACGCACTCATGCGTTATCACGAAACCCTTCAACGGCTTGTCGACAGCGGAATGGATCGTAAGCGTGCCAAGGAGTCTGCCAGGTTCTACCTACCCTATGGGAATCAGATTACAATGGACGTCATGTTCAACTGGCGATCTTTCAATCACTTTCTCGGCCTGCGCATGAAGCCTGATGCCCAGACCGAAGTTAGGGAACTTGCAGAGAAGATGCTGGATCTCGTTAGGAACATTGACGGCAATCCTTTCAAACATACGATTGAGGCATTTGGATACTAATGCGAGACGTTGTACTCTTTGATCTTGATGGAACTTTGACACCACCGCGTCAGGGAATCACTCAAAAGAACTTACAGAAGCTTACTGAACTCTCTGCCTTTGCAAGGGTTGGAATTGTGACAGGTTCTGCACTCGACTATGTCAAGGAGCAGGTTCCGCTTGAGGCATTTGAGCATGGCGTGGAAGCATTGCCGTGCAATGGCACTGAACACTGGAAACTTGTCAATGGTCACTGGCAGGCCCAGGCGGTCCCCAAGTCTATGATGAATCACCTGGGACAGGAGTGGCGTGACCTTCACCTCATTCTCAATACCATGCAGCGTGAGGTCATGGAGAACGTTCGAGACCTTCCCCTGACTGGAAACTTTGTTTCCTCACGGAGCTCAATGGTCAACTGGTGTCCAATTGGCAGGGAAGCAGATCGCTCAAGCAGGACCTGGTTTGAGAGTTTCGATGCAAGAAATGACTTCAGACTTGGCATCCTTTCCCTGTTGAAGCTTCGTCTCATGACGATTAGAACTCCGCTTGTTGCAAAGCTTGGTGGATCTACCTCATTCGATATCTACCCGGTAGGCTGGGACAAGACATACGCTCTCAATCACTTTCCAGATGAAACAGTCTGGTTTGTGGGAGACAGGTGTCAGGCAAATGGAAACGACTATGAGATCTATGAAGCCCTCAAGAATCATGATCGTGCATACAGCGTAAGTGACCACGATGAGACTGCGGGAATCATTGACGAAATCATGGGACACGTGAGACACGGAACTCCTTACTGATTGTAAACTCATTGTTTGCTATTACCATTCCAATATGGAGGCAAACGTGTGGCATCCCCCCAAGTTCGGTCTCATCCAGGAAAAGTACTGGCCAGACGAGTGGAAGATACTCGTCTGTTGCCTGTGTCTTAATCTGACGACAAGGAAGCAGATGGAACCTGTCGTTGAAGTTCTGTTCCAGAAATGGCCTAACGCTCTTGCCCTATCACAGGCAAATGATGCCGACCTCGAGGAGACCATCAAGACTCTTGGGATGCAGAAGAAGCGAACTCAGACACTGAAGCGAATGTCTGCACAATTCCATTCCGCACAGTGGAAGGATGTGAATGAGCTTCATGGTGTCGGCAAGTATGCCTCGGACGCCTATCGAATCTTCATCCTTGGTGATTGGCGTAATGTTCACCCCAAGGACCATGCCTTGAACGCTTATCACGATCATCTGAAGAACCTGTATCGAGAGGAGACTGTACATGCCTGAGGGTCCGGAAGTCACTAACTTTGTTCGTTCCATCAACAACTTTCTTACCGAGGGTGACCTACTGCAATCAGTAACTCCGTTGTCCGGTCGCTACACTAAGAAGCCGATTGAGGGTCTTACAAGCACACAGTTTCCCCTAACTGTTGAGAGCGTTGGTTGCAAGGGCAAGTTCATCTACTGGACTTTCAAGAACGCTGATGTTGTCATCTTCAACACACTTGGAATGTCCGGAGCCTGGTCGAATGTTCCTCGTCATGCTAGAGTGAAGTTTGAGACATCTGTGGGTGACCTCTACTTCAATGATCCTCGCAACTTTGGAACTGTGAAGTTCTGTAATCGAAAGGACCTGAAGCTGAAGTTGGCATCCCTTGGTCCTGACATGCTCAACGAGAACGTGAAGCCCAGTACATTCATCGAGAGGCTTCGCAAGCATCCTGATGCAACCCTAGCAGAGGTTCTCATGAACCAGGGCGTTGTCTCCGGTGTCGGGAATTACCTGAAGGCTGACTCGCTTTGGTTGGCAAAGCTGAGCCCTTGGCGAAAGGTAGGGGATTCAACAGATGAGCAGCTCACGCTTCTTAGTGAATCCGTGAGTGATGTCATCCGAACTGCCTATCTCAACGGCGGTTCAACAATCCTCACATACAAGGGATTCGATGGCAAGGAGGGCAAGCACTCAATGCTGGTCTACGGTCGAAAGCGAGATCCAAATGGTGATGATGTCGTCTGCCAGGAGACGAAGGACGGACGGACGACATGGTGGGTTCCACGAGTTCAGCTATAAACACGGATATTCACGGGTTACTATTCAAGAAGGAGAAGACATGCGACTTTCTGACAATTCAATTGCCTCAATTGCAAAGCTCATACAGATGGCCATCCTGACTGGAACGGACGTGACCGACAATCTTCGTCTCATGCGTTTCACCTTGAACGGTGATGTGATCGATCCCGATCAGGATTTCCTAAAGGGTCTTGACGATAGCATTAATCGCATGCTGGAGACCGCAAATGAGCTCGGAAATCGATAAGCTCGAAGAGATGTTTGAATTACGTGAGCAGTTTATGCTTGCTTTGCGTGAGAATGTGCCAGGCACGTATTGTGAGTGGCCTGTTGACCCAACAATAAAGTCAAACCAGGTCATGATTAAGGACGTTGCTCTACGTGGTGTTGAGGAAATGTTCGAGGCGATCCAGCATCTGAAGAACTCAAAGCCGCACAGGCAGACGGACCTTCCTGACTTTGATCGTAATGCGTTCCTTGAAGAGACCGTAGACGCGATGAACTACTTTCTGTCAGTCCTTGTGCTACTTGGAATTGATGCCGATGAGTTTGTGAAAGCTTATCGATCAAAGCACAACAAGATCCTGCGTCGTATTCAAGAGGGCTACTGATCCTGAATACTTAGGGATGTGGCAAAAGCACCCCTCAGCGCTCCAGTAGAGCGTAAAGTACTCAACAGTGAAGGATTCCTGACGATCAGGAAGAAGTTGTCGTCTGAAGTTCAGACGGTCTTCACTGCACATGACACATACATCGGCGTCGTTGGAGATGAGGCAGACCTCACTGTCAACGGTGAACTAAGCGTAACAGGAGGTGCCACAGGGGTCTATAAGTTCCCTGATGGCACCTGTTCCATTCGTGAGGGCTTGAATACATCCGTAGTCCTCAACGAAGACGGCTCAGTCACGATAGACACGACAGAAGGCAGAGACGTATCCGAGATACTTGCCATTGCTGAGTCCGTTGAGGCGAGGATGGACTCTGTTGAGTCCCAGTTCTCTACAATACAGGCAGGGTGGAGTTCAATATCCGATGAGTTTGATGATGTCTCAAGCGGCTTCACTACGATTACAAATCAGTTCAATGCCCTCAACGCTAATGTTGGAACTTATGATGCTAGGCTTACGAGCGTAGAGTCTACAGTAGCTTCCGTCGCAGCTGCCGAAAGCGCTCAGAATGTAAGCATATCAAACCTACAGACGAGCCTCAACAATGAGATTGCCTTAAGATCTACTCTGTCAAATGCCCTGACGACAAACGTCAACACCTTGACAACCATGATCAACGCCGAGACGACTGCAAGGCAAACGTTATCATCGTCGATCACTAGCACAATAAGTTCACTCTCATCATCTCTCGCAACGAGAGTTGCAAGGCTAGAGATCGCATCCTCATCCTTTTCTTCCCAACAATCTGCTCTCTCATCATCCCTTTCGGGAAGAGTAACTGTACTTGAAAGTGCATCTGGCGCTTTTGCTGCCAACATACAGGCGCTTACCACAAACACCAATGATGCTATTGCAAACCTGAACGCTTCATTGTTCAGTGTTTCTGAGTCACTTGCATCAAGCATTGAACTAAACTCGCAGGCCTTGACTAGTGCCTCTTCATCAATAGCATCTGACATCAGGTCACTAAAAACCTACGATAGTCAGATAACGGCAAGATTCAATAGTGTGAGTTCAAGCTACTACTCAACGTCAGGATCGTTTGCTCAAAGTATTTTGACACTTTCGTCGAGCATTAACGGCGTTTCATCGTCTTTGTCAAACCTATCGTCATCAATTGCTCTCGACTATAGTGATCTGAGACTGGACTTTTCAACGTTTGAAACTACGTTCGGCTCTGTGTCATCATCTTTTTCGACAAGAGTAAGTGAGCTAGAAGCAATATCCGCCCTCAATGAGTCACAGTTCAGCAGCATATTGAACTCTATAACAAGTTTGTCGGGCTCAGTTGCAACCGATATTAGCAGTATCGGTCTTGCAGTTTCTGCGAATCAGTCATCAATCCTCACGATAAGCTCTAGCATTGCGCAGGACATCAACGTTCTTCGTGCCACAGGCGGTGGTGGATCAGGAACTGCCGTGAATGGGCAGATTGTCCTAAATGAAGTTCCTGTTGGTGTGATAGATGGGGTCAATAGGGAGTTTGAACTTGCAAACGTTCCAAGTCCCTCATCATCACTCCTATTGTTTCACAATGGACAGTTGCTCAAGGTTGGAGAATCACACGATTTTGTCCTTAACGGAAGGGTCATCACATTCAATCCGGATGTCATGCCCCTGCCTGATGATGTCATCTTTGCAATGTATCGTTATGCAACAGATGCCAAGTCATATAAGTTCAATGAGAGTGTGCAGCTAACCGTGACAGATGGCATCACACAGGGTGTTCTTGAGCACGAACCCGATCCTCCAAACTCACTGATGCTCTTCTACAACGGCCAGCTCCTCACTGCAGGTGGTACAAAAGATTACACTCTTACTGGTAAGAACCTTGAGATCACGGGGACATCCTACCAACAAGATGATGTCTGTCTGGCAACTTACACACATGTTTGATGAATCGTTTCATGACTTACGTGGGTTGCATATTTTGAAATGCAGGACGCAACATCAATGAACTTCACCACATCGGACATTTCCCTAGCGGCCTTTCTTGTGATGCGTGGGAAGCGCCTCCTGTCTGTTGGACGCGAGAGAGGAAAGTTCGAATTTATTTTTGAAAGTTTCTCTGAAAGTGAAAATGAGCTTGAGCAGGAATATGTAAGATCAGAGTTTCCGAGGTATGACGCAGCAATGCGACAACTGAAGCGGAGACTCTACGGGCCATGAGCCCAGTAAAAAGTCTAGTCCAAGTCGAGTAGGAAACCGCTAAGGGCTACGAGCCCGGACGACGGAACTTCTTTGGACCACGGTCCAGTCCAGGTGGCCCAAGGCCATGGTGGCCGAAGGCAAAAACTCAAGACAAAAGGACAAAGACAATGGCACGTACACAGCTTAGGCTAGACTCCCTCACCGGCTCATACGGTTCAGGCGCTGGCCAGATCAGTCAGGCAAAGTCAAAGGGCGGTGCATTCGGCTCGATGGCATCAAACGACGTCTCCGAGGTCCTCTCAGACATGGCATCAGCCATCAAGAGAATCCACGGCGCTGACTTCGCAAACCAGGACGCAGGTCTCTTCACCCAGAACACCACCGTCAAGGGCGGTGACCTCAAGGTGCAGAACGTTTCAGGCGACGACAAGTTCGTTGTCCTGAATGGCGCTGGTCACGTCAGCGGCTCAGGCGACTTCGCATTCGTTGGTAACTTCCAGCACGAGCTCAGGGCCGAGCAGCATGACCTCAGCATCAAGGCAGCTCTCGGTGGAATGAAGATCTCTGCAGGCAACGACCAGAAGGTCGAGGTTGTCGGCATGGGAACTGCAGGTAAGGTTGACCTTTGGGCCGGTGGTGGTCTGAAGCTGAGCGTTGCAGGCACTGTGGTCTCATCATCCGTCATCCACGTCGCCCAGGACCTTCGTTCTGAGGCTCTCACCGGCGGCGGCGGTGCCCTTGTCTTCCAGAGTGGTGGCAAGGACCTCAGGTCAGATGCTAACCTGAAGTTCATCCCAGGCGGTGGTCTCCAGGCTGCAGTCATCACAGGCAGCAACCTCACTGCAGGTCGTGTTGTCTACGTTGGTGACAACAAGCAGCTCGTGGATGAGGGTGGATTCACATACGATGCATCCACCGACGTCCTTACCGTGGGAACAAGCACCTTCGGTCTGAATGTCGTCGTCGCCGGTGACCTCACCGTCAATGGCACAACCACCACGGTGAACTCCACCACACTGTCAGTCGATGACAAGAACATCGAGCTTGCCTCGGTCGCTTCTCCCACCGACACCACAGCTGATGGTGGCGGTATCACACTCAAGGGTGCAACCGACAAGACAATCATCTGGTCGAACACCAGCAAGTACTGGGAGTTCTCCGAAGGCATCCTGGCCCCCTCTGGCACCTTCTCGAACCTCAGCCTCAAGCTGGTCAAGGCCGACTCCAATGGCAAGCTCGTGGATGCCAAGGCAATGGACTTCATCACTGGTACTCTGAACCAGGTGAGCCTTGCCGAGGGATCCCTTGCAGGCAGCGTGGTCCTCAGCCTCCCCCAGAGCATCGACACCAATGCAGACGTGGAGTTCGACAGCCTCACACTTGGTGACCTCGCAGCTGACGCTGGCAAGGCCCTCAAGGTTGGTGCAAACGGTGCGGTGTCTGCCGCAGCTTGGAACGAGTTCTTCACGGTCCAGGCTGACGTTGGCCTCTCCATCGCTCAGGAAGGCTTCAAGGTCGCCCTGTCCCAGTCACAGGACCTCCGCAGCACTGCCTCACCGCAGTTTGCCGCCCTCAACATCGGAACTGCACACGACATCCTTGCTGATGGCTCCGATCTGAAGCTCGAGACTACTGGCTACATCAAGTTCGACGATGCACAGGGTGCATACGAGCTCGCCAAGGCAGGTGAGTACGCACTCTTCGATGCAGCATTCACTGCTACGTCGATCGTTGGCGCACTCGTTGAGCTTGCAAACGGCACAGCAGGTGGAAAGGGCAAGGAGGTCATCTCGATTGCCACAGACGTGCAGCAGGACGTTGGCACCAGCAAGTACCCTGTCACCCTCGCAAGCCTCGACATGGGCGTCTTCGCGGATGCCGGCGTCGCCGCTTCACGCCTCGACGTCTACCTGAACGGCCAGCTCATGGTGCAGGGAGCCAGCGGCGACTACACAGTGGCCATCGCCTCCGACCGTATCGACTTCGCCTTCCCCATCAAGGCCGAAGATGTGGTCGTGGCAATCATCCGCTGATCAGTAAAGCCCGGTAACGGGTCGGCGGGGGTCCTTGCGGCCCCCGCCGTTTACTTTTAAGGATCGGCACTAACATTACTTCATGCAACTACAGCAAATTGAAGACAGAATAGTAGAGCTCACCGAAGTCATTGGCTCCCTTGAGGAGAACCTTGCAAATGCAAGGCATGAACAGCAGGAAGCACAGGCTGACATGCGATGCACAAAAGTGCTTAACGAGATAGAGCGGTTCATCAAGTCTGTGAACGACGAAATATCGAGAAACGAATCGCATGATGAGAAGGTGAAGATAGCCGTTGGGGGCCTCGCTAAGCTTGGTGAGTTTGCAAGGACGGAACCGCTACGGTTGCGGGACAGAGCAATAGCACTTAGCGAGAGAGTCGCCGTGATCGAGGGAACTATATCATTCATCGGCGGCAGGCGAGGATCATACGAGGGAAAGGCGGCAGCAATAAACAGGGTTGTCGATGGAACTGGAGATCCGCGTCATCCTGAAAAGATTTCAACAGTTAGGGAAGCAGAACGAATCAAGAAGCAAAGAAAGACTGATACTTAGATGTGAGGTCAAAATGTCAGACACACTACAGACGATCCTTGTCACACTTGCCGTTGTTGTACCAATCGAGTACACCTTCATCGCCCTTTCATCACTCGTTTCAAAGGTAGTCGTTACGAATTTTGTTCGTGACCTTGGCGAGGTATCTCGTTCACGTGAGACTAAGAGGGAGTGCCTTGATATGGAAGAGAAACTAAAGTCTCGCTATTCGCAGTCACTTCTGTGGCCCCTTGAGCTGTGGAGAGAGTTTCGGAAGGGCAAGTAAGTGAGCAGGTCCTCAGCACTTGCGAGGACTCTTCGTAACCTCAAGATTGAACACGATGAGCTCCTTGAAAGAAAAGCTCAGTATGACTTTGACACGAACAGAGCGGTCACAGCTCTTGCCAAGTTCAATCGTGTAGTCGAGCAATCAAAGACACCAGACAATCGTCGTTCTGTGCAGCAGGCACAACCTGACTCTTCACCTCCTTCAAATCCTCCTATCCCAGAGGAAACACATGAGGATTCAGTCGATGATAGGCCCAAGTGGGCAAAGAAAGCCTACAGGCAAATTGCGCTTCTGACTCATCCGGACCGTGTTGGTCCGGATGAAAATCTAACTGACGCTCAACGTGAGAGGATGGTCGAACTGTACAGGGAGGCAACTGAGGCCTACCAAACGGGAAACTATGATGTTGTAGCACAGGTCGCAGCAGAACTAGACATACAGTTGGATCTTCCTGATGCAGAAATTGAGACAGCCCTTGAGAAGAAGATAGCATCAATTAGGAAAGAGATGGAGGGCATGCAAAGGACACTGAGTTGGGTGTGGGGCACTTCATTTGGTGACCTTCCTAAACGTGTTCTCGTCCTTCGTCGTTGTTGCACCATCATGGAAATCTCTGCACCAGATGAGAAGACCCTGATAGATATCGTGAAGGAGCTTGAATCTCAGCCAGAGTTTGATGTCATCGATAGGCTCGGCAGGGTAAAGAGGATAAAGTCAGGTGCTGATCGGCGGAAGCTTGGTGTTAGGCCTGAGAAAAGAATTAAGTGAGGAATCATGCCGCAGACAAGAATCAGGGGAGCACAGGTAGGCGCAGACAGTCTTGACTCAAGCGATATCGTCTACTCACTAGATGACGCATACGACAATGGCGGTTTAGGACTGGGTCGATCTATTGTGGCTGATGCTGGTCCACTAAACATAGACGCCGCCTCCGGAACTGCAATAGTAGTATCAGGAACCCTTGAGATCTATGGGCCTTCTGCATCTGGTCCTGCAATCAAGATAGTCCGTGGTGACCTCGAGCTCAATAACACAATCAAGCTAGAGGCAGGCAACGGGCAGAACCTACAGATCTTTCACGACGGTGCAAACGCAGCAATTGCAAACAACACAGGTCACTTGCTTGTTAGCACCCCCTTGAACAATAGATTTGAAGTAACACTGTCTGGTTCAACTTCCACACCGCAATTCCGGGTTAGGAGAAACACAGGGCCAGTTGTAGAAACGCTTCTCCAGGTACAGGCTGATGGTCTTATCACGATTGGATCGGGCTCTTTGGGTTCTACAACGGTGACCAACAACCTCAGCGCCGCAAGGGTCCAGGGAAAGCAGATAGGCTCCTCTGTCCAGGTTGTCGCTGATGCACCCATCCTAAATTGGAATGCCGATTTGGGCGGAGTCTTCCAGGTGACTCTTGGTGGCAACAGAACAATGGCAGCCCCAACCAACCTTGTCGCAGGAGGCAACTACACCATGATAATCAAGCAGGACGCTAATGGAAGCAGGAGCTTGAACTGGAACGCTGTTTACAAGTTTGAGGGTGGAATCAAGACCCTGTCGACAGCAGCAAACGCCGTAGACATCGCGATGTTCGTCTCAGATGGCACCAACCTTTACGGTAGGCTGCTCAAGGACGTCAAGTAGTTTACAAAAGCTCGTGAGTGACCATTAAAATGCATCAGTTAAATGAACTTCGGTATCTGATCAGGCATCTCCTCAGGGAGGGTGGACTTAAACTGCCGCCTGAGCATCGTAGAGATCTTACTCCGTCCTTAGTAAGAGAAGCGAGCTCTGTCTACAGAGAATTTTTAAAAGGTTTCAACGGCTGGCTCTCCACCAAGGGCAAGGCACCACTCGAACCCATACGTCCGACTGGTTCTTCCACTCATGCAGAGCGTGACATTGTCGATAGGCCCAGCGCGACATATGGTGACATCGACTACCTCGTCTCCTTTCCAGTGAACTACACAGGCAAGGACATGACTGAGAGGAGAAAGGAGGAGTCAGCTTCTGTCAAGGAATACACTGACCTTCTTACCGAGTATCTCACGACAGTCAGGCCTCCCACGGTTGATGTAGAGCTCACAGTCGGTGGTCACCCTCTCATGATCATCGTCAAGGTTCCATCAGGGGGACTGGCACAGGTCGACACTGTCGTCACACACCCAGCCTACTCAGAGTGGATGAAGGGAAGGTACACACCAGAGCGTGGTATCAAGGGCTACGTCACCGGCAACCTCTACAAGGCTCTTGGTGATTACCTCGTCCTCACCATCGGCACTGAGGGCGTGATGGCCCGCATAAAGGACGGCCAACGTGTCCCATCGAAGTTCAGGGCAGGCGTCACCTACCAGTCGATATCCACGGACTTCAGGAACTTCTTCAGGGACATTGCGGACTACGTCATCGAGGGTGCATACGTCGCAGACTCACTCCTCGAACAGCATCCCGGTCTCAACCCAGACGATGTAAACATCTCGGAACTTGCTTATGGTATTGTAGGACTGGCAAGGACCATGGAACGAGCCGGTGACGTTGACTCCACGGAGATGCTAACGACAATCTACAATTCCTTCGTAGAGGGGATGGATGAGAATGTCGGTCGCAAGCTCTCCAAGGACATCACTCCTGAACAGGAGGCGAAGATGAGGAAGCTCAACGTCACGCAGGGTGAGAGGGTCCGACAGATCTTTGGAGTCTAGTTTGAACTGGTTCACCAGCGACCTGCATCTCAACCACGATAACATCATCAAGTACTGTAGTCGACCATTCTCATCAACTGAAGAGATGAATGATGTCCTCATCAGCAATTGGAACGACAGGGTAAGTGAGGAGGACACTGTCTACGTTGTTGGTGACATGTTCCTTGGAAAGCCCGAGAATGCAGAACCGCTCATCAGGAAACTGAGGGGTCGAAAGGTCCTCATTCTTGGCAACCATGATAGGTCACGTCGAACGATGCTTGAGGTAGGCTTTGACGAAGTCTGGCAAAGGAAGAACCTCATACTACAGGATGGAAGGCAGGCGCTGCTCAGCCATAAGCCCCTGCCTGATTCCGTCATAGGACGCCATGACCTACAGGTTCATGGCCACAGACACTCCCTTCCTGTTGTCGATGGCAGGAAGGTCAACGTTTGCGTTGATCTCTGGGGTTACACACCCATCTCTGAGCACGAGCTGTGTTCCACACCACTTGGGGTCCCACGGCGTGATTCAGTCGAGATCGCTGCAAAGGGCGATAGGATTGAGATCGCAGCCTCTGTCATGAAGGAAGATATGGATGGACTTATAGACCATCTCCAAGTGTACCTGCGTTCATTCTGGGAAACTCAAAAGGAGAAGTAGTAGGTTACCATGGCACTGACACAAGAGAGTACCAGATTGATTCGCATGAAGGTCGATGAGGCAGGCACACACCTCGCAGGAAAGTTGCCTACATCCGAATCACATCCAACTAGAAATTCATTTGCCCATGTATGGGAACGCCTTCGACATCATCTCGGAAAGTCCTACAAGGATTGTGATGAAGATGAAGTTCCCCGTATACTTGAGCTCATTGAGCACTATAAGAATAATCCCTGCTAATCGGAAAAGAATTGCCTCTATCGAACGAAGTCTCCAACACGATCAAGAACGAAGTGAGAAAGGCGGGAGACCACCTTTTCAAGACCATGGAAGACGTGCATGAGCTGCCCGCTCTCAATCCCTACTCTTTCATATGGGACATGATAACCCATGATATGGGCAAAAATTACAAGGAGTGCGAGGACGATGACCTTGACACAATCCTTGGAATCATTGAACACTACAAGAACAACCCCCTGTGAGGTAACATGGACGTCGGAAATTGGGTCAACGTGATTGATGAGGGTGGAAACATCTGTGCAACAGGACAGTACCTTGGACTTGGCGTTCCATCGAAGGACGTGCAGGCTCGCTATCCGCACCTAAAGCACTATGCCATACAGGTTGAGGGTCAAGTCCGCTACTATCCTGCTGGATTTCACACCTTGGTGCTCAAGAGTTGAAGGCAGGTGATCTAGTAAAGAGGGTCACACACTCAAGTGTGATTATCAACAAGAACTCCTGGGACATATCTGAGGACACAGTCTTTCTTGTATTGCGAGGCCTCCATGAGGGCAATGTCTTCTGGTCAGACAGGGTTATATCGGTTGGAATCGTCATAGATGTCATCAATCCGTCTGATGGGTGTGTGTATAGAGGATTGCCTGCCGAAGACTTTGTCAAGGTGGGTTGAACAGTTCTTCTATCATATTACAATGAATCATGAAGAACTTCAACACAGTAAAGGGCATCCTCTATTCACAGCGTCTCTTTGGTGAGACTGTTGGCCAGTTTGGAAAGGACGATGAGGGAAGGCTTGAACTAACAAAGACCCTCCTCCTCTCGCTTCACAATGAGGTAGGCCAGCTTACCAACAGCATCAACTTCAGGCATCACATCGATGACAGGTTCCTGAATCGAAACAAGATGTTGTTTGAGTCGGTTGATGTCATCAGGTATGTCGCAGCAATCCTGAACACATGGGATTTTACCCATGAAGACCTTGAGTTTGCAATGGAACTACGTGACTCCCACCTCAGCATCCGACAGAGGCTGCTGACAAAGAAGTGGTCAGGTGAGCCTGTCGTCATCGTTGACATGGACGACGTGATTGCAGACTTCAGGACTGACTTCTACGATTGGCTTGGGAAGAGGGGTGTAAAGACTAACCTTACTGGAAAGGAGTACTACAATACCCAGGCGCTTCTTGATGCAGGGCTTGAACCAAGCCGCGCATTTGATGAGTTTATCAATGAGGGTGGCATGGCGCGGCTTCGTCCCATTGATTGGCTCGTAAATGAGCTTCGTGCCCTTTCGAGTCGAGGAGTCTGGGTCCAGATCCTCACGGCTCGACCGCAAGAGAACCCAATGGTTGAATGCTCAACGTTCTCCTGGTTGCAGGAGAATGGTGTTCCATTCGATGGGGTCGCATTCAGTCCTGAGAAGTATCGTTGGTTATACGGTCAAGACTTCTACACTAAGGGTCATGTTCTCTTTGCAATTGACGATTCACCGAAGCATGCCCTTGAATACGCATCCCATGGCGTAATGACCCTGTCACCAAGGGTCCCATACAATGAACAACTTGAAGGCGTAAGAAACATTTCTATGTACGGCAACTCATCCGAGTTTCGTTCAATTATCAACAGTCTGGAGGTAAAGTGAGCATTTCAAACGGCTTTGGCGATATCAAGGTAACCCTTCTCGATTCTGGCATTGACAATCCATACCAGATGTTCTGGAACTGGTACCGTGAGACCTGGTACTCTCTTCGTAACCAGGAATACGATCACACCAACCCAAAGCACATTGAGGCCTGCAAGGAGGTCCTTGCTGGTACCGCGCTTCCTGTTCCACAGGAGGCTCTCAACTTCCAGATCCGTGTTGAGGGAATTAGCCGCGTTGGTCTGGCACAGTTTACCCGTGGTCGGGTTGGTTGGGCTTACTGTGTCACTTCCCAGATGCCGGAGGCCATCGAGCATCGTGTGACGATTCCCAAGAATATCTACGAGCACCCTCTCTTTGGTGAGAAGGCAGCCGCGCTTGTCCAGCAGTCCCAGGCCCTTTATGATCAGATGGTTGATGCGGGTGTTCCTCCACAGGACTGTCGTTACATGACATTCCATGGCCAGCAGACCAACCTCGTTTGTGTCGTCAACTTCATGGCACTTCGTGGTTACTTTGCCCGCCGCTGTGAGAACGGCCTCACCGACGAGCTCAACCTCATCGGTCGTCTCATTCGTCATGAGCTCATCAAGGCACACCTCAACGAGGACGGCACTGAGAAGGTGAAGGGTTCCGGTTGGGCAAACCTCCTCACCAAGCTCGAGGCGATGGGTGCGAATAAGACCTGTCTCAACACCGACAAGGTCTTCGGTAACACCGGTCGTGCCCCTTCCGCCGGCAAGCACATTCCATCCCTCACGAATCCTGAGAATCAGCCTGACTGGAAGTTCGAGAAGTCCGCATGGTTCTTCGAGCTACAGGAGCTTCCTGACCACCTCCTCTTCCCAGGTGAGAAGGAGATGATCGAGGACTGGAAGACCATCGGTTACGAGGCACGAATCCGTAAGGTCGAGGGAAAGTAAGAGATAGTTTGGCCTTCTTTTGAGGGATCTGACACATGTGGATTGTATCCTCCTAATTAAAGGTAGGAGGATACGCCATGGAAGATGTCAAAAAGTGCTTATTTTGCGATGGCCCCTTGAATAAGGGTAAAAAGTTCTGCAGCAAGTCATGTTCTAATAAGCATGGGCATGCAAAAGGAACTAGAAATGCCAACGCAATAAAGGGCATGAACATGTCATTAGCATTTCTTGTTGAAAGATATGGCGATGAAGAAGGCACAAAAAGGCACGAAGAGTTCATAAAAACTATGAGCATTGTCACATCTGGCGAAAGGAATCCCATGTATGGGAGAAATGACCAGATAAAAAAGGCTCATGAATGGTGCAGAGCTAGAAAGGGAAAGTCTGATGCTGAGATGTATGGACCTGAGCGGGCTGCGCAGATCTCAAGCAAAAAGTCTCATCCCGGTGAAAGGAACCCAATGTATGGGAAACCTGCACCAAAGCTCTCAGGCAAGGGCACAAAGGGATACTACAAAGGCTGCTACTTTAGGAGTTTGCTTGAATTGACTTGCATGATGCACTATGAAAGAGAGGGAATTCCTCTTGAGAAAATGCGTCATGAGCCCTTTCTCATTCCGTACAAGGACGCAGAAACACAAAGGACATATCGTCCTGACTTTTTGATTGAGGAGCTTGGACTATTGATTGAGGCAAAACCCATTAAGCTTGTGAAGACAAGGTCGAATCTCATGAAGTTTGAGGCTGCAGAAAACTTTTGTTCTCAAAATGGATTGACATTTTTGATCTTTACCGAGTTGTCTACTACAATCACAAAGTCTGAAGCTGCAAGCAATTCTGACGTTGTCCTTCTTTAGGAGTTGTAATTGAATAAGCAAACACAAAGAATCATCATTTACGATGGTCCAGATCGCACGGGAAAAACCGAGCAGGCAAAGGAGCTTAGCCGTCGACTCGGTATCCCGTACTTCAAGAATACCGCGGAACACGAGTACTTCCTCAAGGACCCAAGCTACTTCCTCAATGCGATCCGCTATGTGGACACTTACTTCACCTCGTACCTCGAGTCCTCTGATTCATCGGTAATCCTCGACCGCGCCTGGCCTTCCGAGTGGATATACTCTCAAGCCCTCGGAAGGCAGACTGACTTTGAGCTCCTTCGGCAGCTTGATGAACGTCATGCAAGGCTTGGCACGGTCATCGTCATTCCTCATCGATCCTCGTATGCAGGTGTCAAGGATGAGTATGACAACATCAACGACAACATCACAAGGATTCATGACCTCTACATGCAGTTTGCAAAGTGGACCAAGTGTAAGACGGTGCTGGTGAATGTTGATGATGAGGACCTTGACCGCGAGATGCGAGAAACAATGCAAGGCCTCGTGAAGGCTTGGGTGTAGTATGGCAAAGGTCACAAGGAAGAATGTTGGCCCTGATTTCATGACAGTCTCATATGCACTTGATTCTGAAGTGAAGCCTGGGCAGTGTGTCGTGATTGGTGGCAGGTACTTTGCCGTTGCTGAGTCCAGCGATGGCGAGGTAACTGTGCTCACTCGTCATGGGGGGCCGCTTGATGTTGATGTCGGTTCTGATGTGGACCTGTCTGGTCCAGCTGGGAATGGTTTTCCGAATGTTGACTGCGAAAATGCCGTAGTCATATGCGGAGGAACTGGCATCGGAGCTTGTATCAGCGTCCTTGACTATCGTCGCAATGCAGGTCTTCGCACATGGTTTGTTTCATACTCTCGTTGGCCCCACCCGTTCCAGAAGAATGTTGAGAGTGCAGGTGGGATCTCGTGGGTCACAAGGGAAAGTGATCGTCCAGCAACTCCTTTGACCCCTTTCGGGGTTGACAAGTTTCCTGTTGGAACGCAGGTGTTCTTTGCAGGAACGAAAGAGTTGCTGGAGTCCATCAGATCGAATGTTGAACAATTCGGAATCTCAGCAAACAATATCAATCTCAACTACTGAGGAATAGAAACATGAAGGTATATCTCGCATCTGGCTGGTTCACACCCAAGGCTCTTGAAGAGGTTGAGGCACTTGAGAATCTTCTCGGTGACCTCGGTCTCAACGTGGCATCTCCACGCAAGATCTTCATCTGTCCACCAAATGCTTCTCTTGACGTCCAGAAGGACACGTTCAAGGGAAACATTGAGCACATTCGAACTGCCGACTTTGTCCTTTGCAACACGCGAGACAAGGACATGGGCACGATCTTCGAGGCAGGTGTGGCATACAATGCAAACGTTCCGATCGTTTACTTTGCCCAGGGTCTCACTGGCAACTTCAACCTGATGCTGGCCCAGTCAGGCGTGAAGGTGACCACGAGTTACGATGAGCTTCGTGATTACCTGAAGCGCTGCATTGACGAGCGAAAGGTCCTATTCGAGCCGTACTACGGTCACATCGAGTAGTCTAAGCACCACTCCTGATTGAACATCAGGCCGTTCCTAATAGGATTTGATTGTAAGTCAATCGTCCTAACAGGAGCGGCCTGATGAACTTTTCTGCGCCAACACGGTATGCAAGCCTTCACAATCACTCGACATTCTCACCGTACGATGGTCTCGGCAATCCTGCTGAGCACATCGACTTCTGCCTGAACAATGGTCTCGATTCATGGTCTTTGACCGACCACGGCAACGGCAACGGTCTTGCACATGCGCATGCGCATGCAAAGAAGGTAAAGTCCAAGGGCAAGCAGTTCCGTCAACTTTATGGCGTTGAATTCTACTTTGTTCCTGACCTGAAGGAGTGGAAGCGAACCTACGAGGCTTCCAAGGTGAAGCTTGAAGACCTCTCAGGCGAGTCCGCACCTGACCAAGATGAGGAGGCGGCAGGTCTCGTCGTCGAAGATGCCGATGAGACTCGTACCGAGCAGGAAGACAATCCAAACCGACGTTATCATCTCGTCGTTGTTGCAAAGAACCGTGTCGGACTCTCCAACCTCTTCACTCTGGTCAAGAAGTCCTTCAAGGATGGATTCTACAAGTTTCCTCGTATTGACTTCAACATGCTCAGGGAACATGGTGAGGGCCTTGTTGTTTCCACCGCCTGTGTTGGAGGCTATCCAAGTGGTCTCATCTACCGCGAATTTCCTGAAGCAAAGTTCGACCAGCTGAGTCCCGATCTCATCACTGATCCTGCCATGCTGAATCGCATCATGGGCAGGCTTACGAACATGGTCGATCGGTTCGTAGATTGCGTTGGCCGCGAGAACTTCTTCCTTGAGATGCAGTTCAATAAGCTTGGTGCACAGGACCTCACGAACATGTGCATGCTTGAACTTGCAGATAGGACAGGCATCAACCTTCTTACGACCTCGGATGCCCACTACCCGTCGCCTGATGCCTGGGAATCTCGTGAAATCTATCGTCAGCTTCAGCCAGGTCGAATCAAGAACGACGGAACTGCTCCCGTCCTACCGACTAAGGAACAGCTGAAGGCTGAACTCTATCCAAAGAACCACACCCAGATGTGGGGTGAGTTCCTCGAGCGTTGGGAAAAGTTTGAGTTCTATCGCGGCAAGGAGGGTATCGTAAAGGACTCCATTGAGCGCGGTCATGATATTGCCTGGAACCTTTGCGAGGAGATCTGGTTCGAGGACAAGGCAAAGCTTCCATCATTCTCAACGAGTGAAAGCACGGCAATGAGCCAGCTCACTGGGCTTGTGAAGCAGGCGCTTATCGATGAAGGATTGGCAAACAACAAGGAATATGTCGAGCGTGCCAAGTTCGAGCTTGGTGATATCAAGCATCTTGGCTTCGAGAACTACTTCCTGACCCTCCAGAAGGTGTTCAAGGTCGCTGAGAATCGAACCCTGCCAGGCGCCGGTCGTGGTTCCGGTGCAGGCTCGCTTGTCAACTACCTCCTTGGAATCACCCATGTCGATCCACTAAAGTACGACCTCCTTTGGGAACGATTCCTTGGACGCCATCGAGCAGGTTGGCCTGATATCGACACGGATGTCGGAAACCGTGATGCCTTGATTGATGCCGCACGTGAGATCTTCGGTGATGAGTCTGTTATTCCGGTCTCTAACTTCAACACCCTCAAGCTCAAGTCCCTGGTGAAGGACGTCTCAAAGTTCTACCAGATTCCTTTTGATGAGGTGAATGCCGTCACAGGTCCCCTTGAGAGGGAGGTTGCTGATAAGTCACGTGACCCAAACATGGAGAAGTCCATGTTCATCCTCAAGCATGAGGATTGTATGGAGCACTCGGCAAGGTACCGTGAGTTCATGGAGAAGTACCCACACGTCGAGTCCCAGGTTCGATCTCTCTTCATGATGAATCGATCGATCGGTCGTCATGCCGGCGGTGTCCTCGTCTGTCCCGAACTTGAGAAGCACATGCCTCTCATTGCTGTCCGAGGCGAACTCCAGACTCCGTGGACCGAGGGTGTCAACATTCGAAACCTTGAAGAGAACGGCTTCCTCAAGTTCGACTTCCTTGGTCTGAAGCAAATGCAGATGGTCGAGGACTGCATTCGTCGAATTCTTCGCCGTGAACTTGCCTGTGAACCGACATTCGTCGACATTAAGAAGTTCTATGATGACAAGCTCAACTGTCGATATGTCGAACCCAACGATAGGAAGGTGTTCGATAATGTCTACCAGCAAGGCAAGTGGCCAGGCATCTTCCAGTTCACATCGGACGGCGCAAGGAAGTTCTGTGTGGCGGCTGAGGTTGAGAACATCATCGACCTCTCGACCGTCACGGCAATCTACCGGCCTGGTCCCCTAAAGGCTAACGTCCACAAGAAATATGTTGAGGCGAAGAAGAACAAGGCTGCGATCAAGTACGATCATCCGGTCATCGAGGAGATTCTCGGCCCAACGTGTGGGTTCATCGTCTTCCAGGAACAGTTCATGTTGCTGGCGCAGAAGCTTGCCGGATTCTCGCCAGGCGACTCTGACAAGATGCGAAAGACCCTGGTGAAGAAGGACCTCACCTCCCTTGGCAAGAAGTCCGACGAGAAGGAGGCATTGGAAAAGAAGTTCATCAAGGGTTGTATGGAGTGTTCAGGCCTCAACCTGAAACAGGCAACTGACCTGTTCGATACGATTGCATTCTTCTCACTGTACGGCTTCAATAAGTCCCACTCGGTTGCGTATGCCATCGACTCGTACTACGGTGCCTGGCTGATGACTTACTATCCACATGACTGGCTTGCCACATGCCTACAGACAGAAAACCACAATGTGGAAGGCATGGCGGTAATGATGTCTGAGATCAAGCAGCTTGGCTACAAGATCTCGCCTCCTGACATCAACTCCTCAGGAAACGTATGGTCATGGTCCGAGAAGCTTCAGGCATTCGTTCCACCCCTTTCTTCACTGAAGGGTGTTGGTGGCGCCGCCGTCGATGAGATCATCGAGAATCGACCCTACAAGAATATTGATGAGCTTCTCTATAACCAGGACGGTGGCTGGCGACACTCAAAGCTCAATCGTCGATGCTTCGAAGCCCTCCTTGGCATGGAGGCATTCGGCTCAATCGATGAGATGATAAGCGGCAAGGTTGCAAATCACAAGCAACTGCATGACATCATCATCGGAAACTATGGTGACCTGAAGAAGGGCCGCTATGGGATGACCGCAAAGCAGGCTGCAAAGTTGAAGCCTCGGCCACTAGTCGATAGGCTCATCGATGAGACCACAGGAACTGAGGACTGGTCTCGTGTTGAGAAGGTTGCAATGCAGGCCGAGATATCGGGCTCAGCCCCTCATCATGTCCTCTTCCCTGAAGAGATCATGCGTAAGATTCACAAGGCAGAGATTCCACCGCTTGGTGATCTTGAGGATGGCAAGAAGGATGTTGTGTGGTTCTGTGTCCTTGCAATTGAGATGAAGACCACAAAGAACAATAAGGTCTTTGCTCGAGCAAAGGTGACTGACACTACCAATGCCAACACATGGATTAGGATCTGGAGCGTCAAGGAAGGAGATATCAAGCCGTATACCATCTGGGTTGCCGATGTCGAGAACAGTTCAGGCTGGGGCGCCTCAACAAACATGTATCGAATGAAACTTGTGGAGTGCTAATCAACTCACGTACGACGTGTATGATTGGTTCGGAGGTACTATGCGCGCTCTTGTGACAGGTGGTTGTGGTTTCATCGGTTCTAATCTTGTTCACAAGCTTGTTGAGACTGGCTGGACTGTTGATATCGTGGACAGTCTTGTAACAGGCAGGCTTGAGAATCTTGATGATCTGAGGGTGAGGCCTGTGATTTCTGCCCTTTCAATGCACATTGATGACAGGAGGGGGAAGGATGATGTGGTCTTCTTCGAGACTGACATTGAGGATAGGCATGTCCTTGATAGGATTCGTGATGGCAGGTATGATGTGGTCTTCCATCTTGCTGCAAACCCAAGGGTAAGCCAGACCGTAGAGAACCCTGCGGCGACCACAGACGTTAACTGCACACGCTCCCTCTCGTTGATTGAAGCTGTACGTGACTGTAAGTCTCCACTGAGGCTCGTGTTCTCATCCACTTGCGCACTCTATGGTGATGCTGAGATTCCAACAGGCGAAGATTCAAGACCAAAGCCCAGCTCTCCATACGGTCTACAGAAGCTCTTTGTCGAGGACTACATCAGAATCGCAGTTGAACTTCACGGTATTGATGCTGTCTCTTTACGATACTTCAATGTCTACGGACCCAGGCAGTATGGAGATTCTGCATACGCAACTGCAATAACAGCCTGGTGCAACTGCGTCAAAAATGGAAACTCACTCAGGTCAGATGGTGACGGTGAGCAGTCACGCGACATGGTATTTGTTGGTGATGTCGTTCGAGCAAACCTGCTTGCTGCAACGAGGACTGAACCGTTTAGAGGGCAGGCATACAACATTGGGACAGGCAGGAGCTACTCAAACAATGAAATTCTCGACATGTTCAGATTGAAATTCGGAAAGATCAACGTGTCGAATGCTCCTGCCAGAGTTGGTGACATTAAGCACACACGGGCAAACACTGAGCAGGCCGCAACAAACCTTGGGTTTGTCTCGCAGGTTGATCTAGCTAGAGGTCTTGAGATGACTTGGAAGTGGTGGGGACTATGACAGAACCAAAGATAGGATGGGCAGGGCCCGCTAAGAAGGAGATGACTCCTTGGGGTGAGACATGGACCTGGTCAACACCTGACACGCTGGTGGGCAAGATCATAAAGATTAGAGCAGGAAACAGGACAAGTCTCAAGTATCACAGGCTAAAGAACAAGTCATTCTTTGTGCTTCAGGGTTGTGTTGAGATCACTTTTGGAAACTCTTTCACTGTTTCAAACACCGCAGAAAATCCATACTCAACAGTGGTGATTGTAGCAGGTGAAACCTTTTCTATACAGTCCGAGTGTCCTTATAGAATTAAGTCAGTAGATGATTCAACTATCATCGAGATCGGTGATAGGTCAAGGGACACGTTCGTTAGACTGGAGGATGATTATGGCCGTACGTCGTCGGGCAAGGATTAATCGAGAGTTCGTTGTTTTTACGGGACCAATGTGGTCAGGAAAGTCAACGAGATTAGTTGGAGCGATTGAGAGACACCGTCTCCGTGAGACGAAAGTCTCCTGCTTTAAACCTGTGATTGATAGCAGGTATTCTGACAGTGCAATCGTAACCCATTCAGGCGCCTCGATGGCGGCCATCGCTGTCTCTAGTGGACAGGAAGTCCTTCACATCATTCGAAATGAGAAACCCGAAGTTGTCGCAGTAGATGAGGCCTTCATGATCGATGGTATCGCAGATGCCCTCATCGAGGTTTTTCGTATGGGAATCTCCGTGTATGTCTCGTCAATTGAACTCTCAGCAAACTTACGATCTTTCACAGAAGTAGAGAAGCTCCTCCCATTCGCAACGAAGGTCGAAAAGTGCACGGCTGTCTGTGTATCGTGCGGCGATGATGCCCAGCTCACACACAGGCGCGTTCCATCACTTGATGAAATTTCTGTAGGTGGTGCAGACACATACGAGCCCATGTGCTGGGCATGCCATCCTCTTACCACAGGCATCGGGCATAATTGAGGAGAATAGGAGATGTCCGCCAATATGGGAAGCCTTCTTGATCCGCACAGTGTGGACCTCGTCATCTACCACGCATCCTGCACAGACGGTTTCGGTGCGGCATACGCTGCTTGGAAACTGCTCGGTGATAGGGCGACATACCATGCAGCAAAGTACGGTGAGCCACCGCCTGACGTATCCGGAAAGAACGTCCTCGTGGTGGACTTCTCCTACGACAATGCCACCACCAAGCGTCTCATCAAGGAGGCCAAGGGCTTCCTCGTCCTCGACCACCACAAGTCTGCCATGGTGGAGCTCCACGACATCTCATGCACCCACTTCGATATGGGACAGAGCGGTGCAATGCTGGCCTGGAAGTTCTTTCATCCGACGAAAGAGCCCCCTCGCATGATCCGTCATATCGAGGACAGGGACCTCTGGAAGTGGGAGATCCCGTACTCGAAGGAGTTCGCTGCGGCCTTCGACATGGTACCTTTCGACTTCGAGGAGTTCGACAAATACCTCGACGACTCTGCAGTCGACAATGCCCAGGAGAGGGGAGCCTACATCCTCGCCTATTCCAAGACTGTCATCTCCAAGATCGCCAAGCACGCGACGGCAAGAAAGATGGACGGAAAGGAAGTCCTCGTGGTGAACTCTCCACACTGGATGTCTGAGATTGGGAATGCCCTATCCCCGAAGTGTGACTTTGCAGTGATCTGGTACTATGACCACGATACTCGTCAGGTGAAGGTGAGCCTTCGCGCACACCATGAGGACTCGGATGTCAGCGAGGTCGCCAAGAGGTACGGAGGCGGAGGACACAGGAAGGCAGCCGGCTTTGCCCTACCAGCAGACACTAGCATCGAAACCTTGTTCGATAAGTAACGTGTGACCCTCTGTGACAAACAGCACGATTGATAAGGTAATAACCAACACGACTTCTTGTGATTATCCTGATTCAACGGAGAGAAACGTGAGACCATCGTGGGATCAAGTTTGGATGGAAACATCAATGATTCTCTCAAGGAGGTCTGTTGACCAACGGACATCCGTCGGAGCCGTCATAGTGACGGATGACAACACCCAGGTGCTTGCTGTCGGTTACAATGGAGACCAGAGAGGAGGACCCAATGAGGTTGAGTCATCTGAGCCTGGTCAATCAGGTTTCATACATGCCGAGATCAATGCTCTTATCAAACTTGATTTCAACAATCCAAAGCGAAAGAAGATGTACCTCACACACTCGCCCTGTAGGCAGTGTGCAAAGGCCATTGTGAATGGAGGCATTCAAGAGGTCATATACATGAATCCATACAGGGATGCTTCGGGTTTGGGAATACTTGAGAATGCCGGTGTGTTAATCAGACGATACACGGATTGATAGTTATACATTGTAGGGACCGTCATGAGAAAGATCGACGACAAGGGACTCATCAAGATGATGAAGGAAGAGTATGTATCTCACCTGAGGGGGCTCATTAGTGAGATCAACGTCTTCGACTCAAGGGGCAAGATGATAATCGGTCAGGACTTGAAGGTCCTCCACAAGTCATCTGGCTATGAGTACACTGTTGACAAAGTGTCCGGCAAGGACGGAACAGCCCAGGTCACACTTCGTACTCCCGAAACTCCTCGTCCAAGCACGACTGATGTCACTAAGATCGTTCCAAAGGAAGTGGGTGCTGAGATCCAAGCAGACCGCGAAGCCAAGGAACTTGCAGATCAAGCTGCCCATGACATCATAGGCATGGAGAACGAGACCGATGATGAGAAGCCTGATGAGAAGGAAGACACTGTCGACCGCGGAAAGAAGGCTTATCCAAAGACACCAAGCAAGCCTGATGAAGGTGAGAGAATCTTTGTAGTTGACCAGGCGGCTTTTGAAAAAGAATACGAGGAGGCCTAATGGCGACCAGACAGAATGATTTTCTTGGCAAGATTGTGAGTGAAGCCGTAAGCGAGGTTATTCCAAAGAGTGCCAAGCCAAAGAAGGTCGACGAGGCTTACGTCGTACAGTCAAAGACGTTTGAGACTAACACAGAGTCTTTGTCCGAGAAGACAAAGGCATCGCACCAGAAACTCCTTGACGGGTATGTAAAGACCCTGAATGAAGTTTCTGCAAAGTTGGACTCAGTTAGTCGCGACGACGCATCACCGAACCACAGTGAGTTTCGTTGCCTCAAGCTCGATGAGTCTCATAATCTCAATGCAGCATTCCTGCATGGGCTTTACTTCGATAACATCGGTGACCCAAAGTCATCAATAACAACCGATTCACTCACATACATGAGACTTGAACGTGACTGGGGCTCATTTGATGCCTGGCAGAAAGACTTCATAGCATGTAGCATTTCTTCAAGAAATGGGTGGGCAGTCACTTGCTACAACACATTCCTCAAGCGTTACATCAACGTGATGGTTGACCTTCACAATGGCAACATTCCAATGGGTTGCATTCCTGTGATCGTGATGGACTGCTGGGAGCACGCCTATTATCGTGACTATCTCACTGATAGAAAGTCATACGTCTTTGCCATGATGCGAGAGATCAACTGGACAAAGGTGCACGCAAGGTTTGAAAAGGCCGAGAAGGCCGCGAAGGTGCTATCATGAACCTGTTTAAACCAAGCCTCAAGCTCATGTTTGAGGCCGATGAGGATGCTGAGTCATCCATATCGTCTAAGCCCACCGAGGACGCATCAGTCGACAGGCAGATACTCAGACACATCATGGATGCTGAGCGTACTGCTGTTAAGGTAGGCAAGGGCCAACAGTCAATGACCGCAACGGAATCCATCAGGCGAACATCGCTTGCTTTCCTATTCGAGGCTGAGGGCGAAACTGAGGGCGAAGAAAAGACGGGAATGCCTCCAATCGACCTGGGAATTTTTGCCACTGAAGTTATGCGTATCGTTAAAAATTACGACACCCTGCTCGATATACCATCGGTTATAGTCAATAGGACCGAGGATTACCTGCAGACAAAGTATGACGATGATACAGCACAGAAGTTCATGGAAATTCTAAAGACAGAGTTCGATTATGAACCCTCACCTGAGGGTGGGCCAACAACTTCTGATGATGACAAGAGTGTAGGACGTCATTTCGCAGTAGGCGCAATGCCAGGAGGAGGAGGAGCAGTATGAACATTCCTCGTAAGGCAATTCACATACAGGTTTCAGAGGACATGCACATTGCGTTTCGCAAGGCCTGTATTGAGAATCATGTGACAATGCAAGAGATCCTTGAGTTCTTCATTGTTGGAATACTTGACAATGATGAAGAAACTAAGCGGATCTTTGATAGGGTTGTAAAGACGAAGAGAAACAAGACTATCAAGAGACTGTCAAAGGTTGAGGCAAACACAATCTATGATGCGATTGGTGAGGGCGAATGAGCCTGTTTGAACGGCTGTTCGGTGGTAACACAGCACGCATAAACGCTCTAGAGAAGAGGGTTGCCGTGTTAGAGCACAACGTGACCCTCATGGTGCGTGCGCTACAGGGTACTAACAGCGCCATTGAGAAGATGGCAGAAGCACTACAGGCCCTCGACGCTGAACAAAGAAACTCACATCACAAGGGAAATGTCAATGTCAAATCGAACAAGAAAGAATACATCAACTGATCGGATTCTTGTCAATGAAACAGTGATACGGCAGCTTTTGCGTGAGATTGCGCTCACAGGTGATGTAACTGCAGGTCAGAGCGGCAATGACGACAAGCAGATGTCTAGCTCCACCCTGGGAAAGAATGTCCCAATATCAGCGTCGCAGCAGACGGCAGTTCAGCTCTCAACCGAGAGGCCTCCCGTTGAGGATCCTTCTTACGTACCTGGCTCATCAAAGGAACTGGGTTATGCCCTTCAGGCTCTTTCTGAGCTTGTTCCCGAGGAAAATGTCAAAAAGTTCTATCTTGAGTTCTTGAGGACGCTGGATGTAGGAAATGATGAGCCTGATCTTGACGTACCGAGGGCATAAAAGTGAAGGTAAGTAACCTGCTAAGTGAATACTTCGATACTGCGCAAGAGAGGGGAACTCTTATTGAAAATCTCGTAGGCAGGAATCTCCCAATCAGTCCGCTAAAGTCAGATTGGAAGAGAAAAGAAGACAGCTTGCTTCGTGCTTACAACTTTACTCAGAGGAATCATCTGAAGGATTTTGTGTCTGCCGCTCTTGAACTAGAAGATGAAACATACCATAGTGTGATACTCAGGGTGACAGGACTAAAAGTCGAAGTCAAGTGTGAATCAAGAAGCTTTGGTGATGATGAGTTCACCAAAAGCTTGGACGAGGTCTACAGCGAGATCACAGGATTGTGAAATGTCAATCATCATGTCTGACGCTCTTCGTGATGTCATTGAGCTTGATGACGACGTTGTGATTGAAGCTTCCAGTGTATTGAGCATTAGGCTTTCTGCTGAGGGTTCTGCAACTAGAGCAAAAGTCACGGTGCAGAATGCTGGCGACATCGAAGAGTCCATGTTTTTGTTTGGCAAGCAGGTTGTCGTCAAAGGACGTACTCTTTCATTGAAACTTGCAGTTGACAAAGCTTCCTATGAATCAAGTACGGGAACAGTTAAACTATCCGGGATCTTAGTCAATAGTTAGTGAAAGGAGTGCATATGAACGACAACCAGGAACACTCATTTGAGTTTGATAAGTTCATGAGTGACATTGTGAAGCGTGAGTCAGTGAAGGAGTCTCCAAAGCAGGAGGAACTTACACCACAGCGTGAGTATGCACAACGTTATCGTGAACTTCCACAAAATAGGACTCGGTGGGAAAGATGAGAATGATAAACACCAAGTCTGGTCTCCTTCGTGCGCTTGGCCTCCTCAAAGAGGAACAGGACACAGATGAGATTAAGAAGCAGCGAAAGATGTCGAACGCTGCAATCAAGATTCGTTCTATTTCTGAGGAAGAGGACGAAGAGAAGGAAGGTGGTGAAGATGCAGGCGACGATCTCTTTTCTGACACCCCTGACGAGGGGGGTGATGAGGGTGGCGAAGAGGGCGGTGAGGAATCTTCTGGTGAGGAAGAGTCAGGTGATGCGGAAGGCGGAGGTGAGGAAGATGCCGATACTGATGCTGAAGCTGAAGATAAGCCTGAGAAGCCAAAGGAGTTACCGGGAGCTGCCGAGCTAAAGAAGACACCTGCAAAGTTGCCTGACACAGTTACCGGCCTCAGTGTCATTGACCGAGTAAACAAGATACGCGCTGGTTCCTCAATGAAGGATGACAAGGTGATGAAGGCGATAGACAACTACGTCACATCACTGACAGACAACCAAGCAAAGGACATGTTCACTTACCTCGATGCTCTTGCGAGGATGATACTCGCAGGTATGGATCCGTCTGAGGTGCCTGTTCCCAGTGGGATGAAGGCCGATGTAAAGAAGAAGACAAGTGAGCCTGTAGCTCCCCAAAAGAAGCAGCAAAAGGCCAGTGCTGATTTGCCCATAGTCTCACCTGTCATGGTTGGTGAAGGCGTGAAGAGAAGACTGAAGGAGGTTGACGTTCCCGTCAGGAATGGCAAGCTCGTCCCCTTTGGTTCAAGGTCACACATCGCAGACATTGAGATGCGAATTGAGGACCTTGAGAGAATCAGGTCTTACCAAGAGAATGGGTCTGATAGTAAGCATGTTCTTGGCCTTGCTATAAGAGCCTTGAAGAACCAGCTTCGTGCTGCGCAAAGGTCCGCAATGGGTGGTAACCCGAGGACCCAGCCCCTTCCCCCAATCGTTGAGAAGGAAAAGTGAAAGAGGAAGACATCAGGAAGTATGTTAGGCTTGAGGTCCTACGTGAGGAAGCAACATTCCTTGGTACGCTACTTTCGTCTTTCACTGACGTATTGAAGGTTGCCAAAATTGCCTTCAAGGACATCCTCAACTCTACACGTCATTTTATCGCAATCTCGTTCACATCAAACCCCGAGAAGATCAAACAGCTGAAAGAAAGGTATAAGACGACGAAGGAAGGAATAATCTCTGAGTACCAGAACAAGATTGGTGAAATCACGAGTTCAATGGGTTCAGACTTCCAGTTTGTCGCTTATGTCATGGCTCCTGGGCAGTACCTTGCCGCCAAGGCAATAATAGAAGGGCCAGGCTGGATCAACGACATGAAGGATTTTCTTAGAGAATCTGGTTTCGATTTCGATTATGCTGAACGTCGTGGCGAAGAGCCAGAGACCGAAGAGGAGAAGCGAAACGCAAGTATCGCTAACATGACACAGCAGCTTTTGCGTGGAGCACCCATGCAGCTGAAGGCGTTTCAAGATGCCCAAAGGCAGTTCATCAATGACCTTGATAGAAGGCTTGGAATAACTGGTCTGCCTGAGGGACTACAAGGTCAAGAACTTTTGCCTGTAATTGTTGAGGCAGCCTCTGAGAAGCGGAGCATTCCGACTGAGAAAGAGTTCAAGCTTGCAACGCGTTTCATGACCAAGGCTTTCATTGAAGCTGTAAGCAAAATGCCGCCTGAGACTCTGGTCAAGCCTGAGGACATGAAGAAACTTATAGATTTCAAGTCAAACATGTCAAAGGATTTTGTGGAACAGCTTAACTCTCCCTTCGTGTTTGCCGCAAATGCTGCAAAGGCAAAAGATATCAGTGAGCTTCGTAACCTCATAAAGTTGCAGTCATCTGTTGCCATCAAGATCAGCGGTCTTGGAAAAGAAACCGATGAGAAGATTAGGGAACTTTCACAGAATCTTGTTGAAAAGGCCAAGAAAGATGGAAAGGAGAAGGAGCTTCTCAAGTCCGGTGGCATAGCAGGAAGCGCAAATGATGAAAATCTTTTCAGCGCTGCCGTCGTCATCGTCACCAAGAAAACGATTGAAGACTTTGTCATGACTATAAGAGATCCGAAGGCTGCGGGTGAAGAAGGAAAGAAATTTCTACAGGCTCTTGAGTCTCTTCGCACTGAACTCTTAGAACAGTATTCTGCTGATGTCACTGATGATGTGAGGAAGGTTCTATCAAAGACTAAGGAAGGAAAGGCATTCCTCAAGGTGCACGATGAGGGCTTACAGAAAATCAAAATGGCGGGTTTACCTGTGAGGTCAAGTGGCGAATGATTCTTCCATGAGCAAGAAGAAGTCAACCGCCCCCACAAGCTGGATTCCTGAAATCATGTATGAGGAGGATTCACAGCTTCCATTCATTGAGGTCCCACCGAATGAGGCCGATCCGGCACTCCTCTTCATCTTCATAAACAGGAACACTGGTGAGACAGAACCTGGCAATGACGGAAATGAGGTGCCAGTTTTTGAGATGGACTTACGCCAGTTCGTTGATATGAAGATACTACGTGAGAAGCTCACCGAAGCAGAATATGACAAGGTTCGTAGCATTCTTGGACTTAGTCCTCTTCGAGACGCAGCAGCAAAGGGTAAGAATATAACTGCTGCCGTGCAAAAGAATCTCAATACTTGAACACAGCTCTCCTCCATGTAGAATGAATCATGGAGGAAATCATGTCGTACCTGACACAATCCGATGCTAAGAATGCCATTGGAAGACTCTGCAAGTTTCACACGGAACTTGGTGAACTTTTCACCAGATACGATATGGTACTCGAGTCCAATCCTGGTCGAAGGAATGTCATCCTATCCCAGGCACAGGAAGAGTTCTTCGCAAAGGAACTGTCTACAAGATACTCTGATGTAATTGCAGACGGCAAGACAGGAAAGCCCGACATTATGATCGGTGAGATTGGTGTTGAACTCGAGTGCAAGCTCACCTCTCCTCTTGCTGGTGGTGCAGTTAACTTGCAAGCAGATGAGTTCTCAGTGACCGAGGATAAGCCAAAGGACTTTCTGTACGTTGTCAATCGTGGAATGCAGGAATTTGCAGTGCTCCACTTCATTGGACTTGTAAAGTCGGACTTCATTGCACCTAACTCTGTCCGATCTAAGGGAAAGATGAGGCTATCGAAACACAAGGCATTTGCAAAGTGCAATGTTCTCATTGGTTCCATTGAGAACAGGAGCGAAAAAATGCTTCAAGCTGCCGAAGAAAAGCTACTGAACACCTCCCAGCGTGCAAAGAAGTCAAGGCTAAAGCTTGAGAACACAATTAAATTCTGGAAAGAGTCTGATAATCAGGTCTCTGTAAAGCTTGTCCCAATCTAACTGTATAGTTAGACGTAAGGAGCAAGCTATGGAATTCAACAAGAATAGGATGCTGAGGCTTTCTGGACTCCTCCGTGAGAGTGTTGAGGAGGCTTCATCGTGTGACGAGTGCGGTGGCAGCATGTACGAAGGCGGCACATGTGAGTGCGGTGGCAGCATGTATGAGAAGGCCGACAAGGACGAGTCCAAGGACAAGGTCGAAGAGTCCGATGAGACCGTTGAGAAGGTGAAGGAGAACGTGGCTGAGATGCACGTTCGCCGTAAGGTCCGTGCCCAACTCGAGGAGATGTGGGCAAGCGGACAGGTCTTCGGCAAGAAGGCACCACATCGCAACGGCGTCACAATGGGTTTCAAGGGAATCGGCTTCAAGTAATCTCAAGATTCATTGAACATTAGGCTTGACCGATGTTAGTATTCCAACATGAAGGAATACAGCATCGGTCAAGTTCTTTTTGTCCTCCTAAAGGGGGACACCAACATCCACCCTGTCATGGTTGTCGAGGAGCTGAAGAAGAAGACCCTCCAAGGCGCCAGCACTGAGTACACGGTTGAGATCGTAACCAAGGGTGGAAAGAGAAATCGTGTTCCGCTCAGTGAGCTTGATGCCACAGTCTTTGACGGTGTCGAGCATGCGAGGGAGCACCTAATCGTCAACGCGACTACCGCGATACAGCGGATCTGTGATGTAGCGACCCAGGCTGCAAAGAAGCACTTCGCCGAAGTGGCACCAACTGTCCCGCAAAAGAGGCAGATTGAGCCAGAGATTGATGATGATATCAACGGTGAGACTGTTGTCCTTGATGATGGTGTCAAGGCGAGAATTATCCTACCGCCAGGGCTGTAAACAAAGTTCCCATAAAGGGTGTTCATCTGTTCAACGGGTGATTATATTCTGAATGTGGAGGAAATAATGAAGCCAATCCTGCTCATCGATTTTAACAATATGGTCCATCGTGCCCGTGCAGGTTTCGGTAAGGGTGATGATTCCATCACCTACACGTTCATGCTCATCTTCCGCAAGGCTGTTGAGACCTTCGATCCAAGCCGCGTTTACATCGTCAAGGAAGGCCGGCCCCTGAAGCGCCACGAAACCTTCAGTGACTACAAGGCAGGCCGTGCATCCTCCGGCGACGACTTCTGGCGCCAACATGGAGACATCCTCAACGTGATGTCCCGCCTTCCTGTCCATATCATTCGGCACCCTGAACGTGAATGTGACGACGTCATTGCACACCTCACGAATCACGTCCATGCAAACGACCCGATCGTCATCGTTTCAACCGATTCCGACTTCACCCAGCTCCTCGTTCCTGACGATGAACGTGTCAAGCTCTGGAATCCCGTCAAGGACCGCTGGATCGATGCCACTCCTTACGATTACGTGATGTGGAAGTCCCTTGTAGGCGATGGTTCCGATGGCATCCCAGGCTTCAAGGGTATCGGTGGCAAGACCGCAGTCAAGCTTCTTGAGGACAATCACAAGCTTACCGCCTTCCTTGCCGAGGAGGGTCGAAGCGACATCTTCCATCGCAATATGTCGCTCATCACCTTCGAGCCCATTGATGGTGGCCTCGAGCACACAAGCGGAACCATGGATTCATGGGCAATCAAGACCTTCTTCGAGTCCAAAGGCTTTGCTTCCCTGCTCAAGGACGGTCCTTGGAACAAGTTCGTCAACACCTTTGCAAATCTCAACTAACGGAGTGAGTATGGAAACTATGCTACATGATGCCGAGCAACTTCGCATGCGAGGTGAAGGTACGATCAGTGAGAATGAGGTGGCCATCATGGTAGGCGACCTCCTTGTGGCCGAGAATGTCGTGTCACGTGAACGCCGAATGATCGGCCGCCCAGTCAAGGCCGTTCAGGAAGGACGTCGGATCCTAAAGGACTGAAATGTACGATACTAACAAGCTCGTTGAGTTTGACAATGATGCAAGGCGTCACCTGTTACAGGGTGTCAAGACACTGACAGATGCCGTCAAGGTGACGCTTGGTCCACGTGGCAACAACGTTGTGATTGAACAGATTGGCGGTCCGCCACTTGTGACCAAGGATGGCGTCACAGTTGCGAAGGCAATCAATCTCAAGGATAGGTTTGCAAACCTTGGTGCACAGATCGTAAAGGAGGCGGCGGGGCGAGCCTGTGATGTAGCGGGTGATGGTACGACAACCGCAACCGTCCTGACGCATGCGATCTTTGCAGAAGGCCTGAAGCTCATCTCGGCAGGATTCTCACCTCTGGACATCAGGCGTGGCATTGAGGATTCTACTGAGGTCGTCCTATCAGAGATCAGGCGGATGGGAAAGAAGGTTGAATCTGATTCCGAGATTGAGAATGTCGGCACGATCTCTGCCAATGGTGAACGTGAGATCGGTCGTCTCCTGACACAGGCGCTCAACCTCGTAGGTCGTGAGGGTGTCGTCACCGTAGAAGAAGCAAAAGGATACGCTACTTCGCTTGCCGTAACTGAGGGTGCAGAGATCGATCGTGGTTACATCAGTCCCTACTTTGTCACTGATCATGACAAGTTGGTGTGCGAGCTCAAGGAACCCTTCGTTCTTGTGACGAACAAGAAGATCTCAGCAATGCGTGAGATCGTTCCACTTCTTGAGAAGGTTCTCGGCACTGGAAGACCGCTGCTCATCATTGCAGACGATGTGGAGGGTGAGGCACTCCAGGGACTCGTGATGAACAAGGCCAAGGGCATCCTCAACGTCTGCGTCATCAGGGCTCCTGAGTTTGGTGATTCACGTGTTCCTGCCTTGGAGGACCTTGCGACCCTTCTGGGCTGCCAGGTATTCCTGGGTGGTGAGAAGGAGTTGCAGGAACTTGACACGTCACGGCTTGGCTCATGCAAGCGTGTACAGGTCAATAGGCTAAACACGATCATTGTCCAGCCTACTGGTGACAAGAAGCGAGTTGAGTCAAGGATTGCAAACCTTCGTGAATCTCTTGAAGATCCGACCCTTGACGAACATCGCATCCAAGTGACCAAGCGCAGGATTGCAAGGCTCTCAGGCGCTGTGGCCGTTATTCGAGTTGGTGGCGCCACTGAACTTGAGGTTCGTGAACGCAGGGATCGTGTGGACGATGCCCTTCATGCAACAAAGGCCGCCATCGAAAGCGGCATCCTTCCTGGCGGTGGCACATCACTCGTCCAGGCAACAAAGGCCCTGCGTCGCCTTGGACGCAATAAGAATGACTCGTATCGCTCAGGTGTAGATATCGTTCGCAAGGCGTGTCTAGCACCTGTTCGACAGATCCTCGAGAACGCCGGGGTTTCCCCTGACTCTATCGTGGATCGAATTGTCCGGGAGGATCCTGGATTCGGCTACAATGCTTCAAACCTCGAGTGGTGTGACCTCTACGAGGAGGGAATCATTGATCCGGTGAAGGTGATCGTCTCTTCTCTTGAACATGCAGTATCTGCAGGATTACTGTTACTTTCGGTAGGGGCAAGCATTGTTGAGGACCCCACCATGGAGACAAAGGAATGAGCCGTAAGCTGACCAATGATGACATCGCATTGATGCCTAACGAGGAGCTCGAGGGTCGACACCAGTCGCTCGTCTCCTACATCGAACGTGAACGTCGTAAGGGAAAGAACCACCCAGAGCTCGAGGTCGAGGCCTGCTACTTCGCTCGAGAGGTTGAGCACCGCAAGATCGTTCGTGCAAATCATTTGGCCTGGGTTGCAAAAAAGGGTGTTCATCCTGATCAGGGTGATTAATATACTAATGTAAGGAGGAAACAATCCTCCTACAAAATCCGGATTCCTCTAACCCACCAGGAAAACATGGCGTACGACACCCTCAACATGTACTTCAAGAACGTCGGACGGCACAACCTTCTCACCCGTGAGGATGAGCAGATGCTGGCCAAGGCAATGGAGGCAGGTGACAAGCGTGCTCGGGACCGGATGATTCAGTCGAACCTTCGGCTGGCCATCTCGATCGCCAAGCGCTACATGAACAAGGGCTGCGCCTTCGAGGACCTGGTGCAGGAGTCCAACATCGGACTCATCAAGGCGGTGGACCGGTTCGATTGGCGCCGTGGAGTCAAGTTCTCCACGTACGCCACCTGGTGGATTCGCCAGTCGGTCCGCCGCCTTGTTTCTGACAGCGGCTCGAACATCAAGATGCCTGCCTCGGCCAACATCTTCTACTATCGAGCCAAGATGATGATTCGAGAGTACACCGAGGAGTTTGGTTTCGCTCCTTCTGACAAGGAGGTGGCGGAGTTCATGGGTTGCTCCCTGAACATGTACCAGACACTCATGAACACCTACCGCGGCACCCTCTCCCTGGATGCCGGCCGTATTCCCGGTGACCCGGACTCCCCCTCCCTTGGCGAGTCCATCCAGGATATGAACGCCCAGGACCCAGGCGAGGCCATTGATCGTGACAAGATGATGGTCATCCTCCGTTCTGCCCTGGCTTCCCTTAGTCCTCGTGAGGAGAAGATTATCCGCCTTCGCTTCGGCCTCGGTGAGGAACCGACGGATGATGAGAATTTCCCAATCACACAGGACGAGATCGAAGTCCTCAATGCCCGTCAGGGAGGTGTCTGATGTCTATGCCCAAGGGTCACAAGTCTTCCCACGGCTACGCCACCGTCACCCAGGGAGGCATGGGCTTCCGCGAGATTGCCGAACGGATGACGGACGATGGCGACAAGATGAACCACGCCACCGCCCGTAACGTCCTTCTTCGTGGTCTGGCAAAGATTGCCGGTCCCTTCTGCAAGCTTCACAATGGTGGCACGGAGCCGACCGAGGCCGAAATCTTCCGCATGGCTGCGGACCCTCGGTTCCAGTCTGCCATTCGTGAGCTTCTCGAGGTCAAGTAGGATGGCTTCATTCCATCCACTTCACATTAGGATGCAGCTCCTTGAAGAGATGGAGTGGGAAGAAGAGATGGTGGATGAGGCCTTTGATCGTGCCGTCACCATCTTCAAGGAACTTCTTCTTGGTGGTGTTGATCCGTCAAATGCCCCAAAGCAGGCAAGGAAGAAGCTCTCCGAAGAGTACGATGACAAGGTGGTCGGTCTCCTCATCGATTACCTGGTTGCCGAGGCAACACGAATACAGAACACAGGTGAGGCATGAAAACAAGCTGGAACGCTTTTCTGAAGCGAAGAAACATTGACATTGGACGTTTCCTTTCAACCAATGAAATTGGAAGCCGCGCAGACCTCCTTGCGCATCTTGCCTCTATTGAGGTGAATCCACCGGATGACGAGGAGATGAGAGCACTCTTTCCACCGGAAATTCCAGTCGAGCGGATCGACCACCAGCCAGTTCCAAGTTTGAAGACTCCTGTGAGTGTCGAACCAACCAAGCAAACAACAGTTCGTGAAAAGCCAAAGGGCAAGAACAAGTAGAGCAACGGAGAATAGGATGTCCATCGCAACAGAGTTCATTGAGAAGCTTACCTCCATTGAGAACGAGCAGCGGCTCCTCGGTGAGGACAAGAAGGCGCTTATTGACGAGTACAAGGAGAAGCTTGACATGAAGGCACTGTTTGCCGCCATTCGAATTGTCAAGATCAAGTCGAAGCTCGGGTCTTCTGAGGCTGAGTGTGAGACCCTCATCGATGAGATTGACGGAAAGATCTAAGGGCCTTGTAAACTCAGCCACAAGTAATATGATTCAATCATCGGAAGGAAATGGTTTCCAACCGATTCTTCAACAATCAAGGAGCAAAGTACACATGTTCGTCAGCAATCGCACCCCCATCGGCATCCGCGTTACCAACACCAACGAGACCATCTTCCGCGTTCCCGTCCAGCGCTCCGGCTACGCCGTGGTCCGCTACAACGGCCGGTACTTCCAGGTCCGCGGTGGTCCCAACACTCGTCCCTACATCAGCGGCGACGACACGGACGCTCAGGGTCGCACCTGATCGACTGAGGCTCTAGCCTCCACGGGCCTGGCAAAAAAGCCGGGCCCGTGTTGTTTTAACTCACAGGTGAATAGATAATGATTGTCCGTTTAGGAGAATCATCAAATGGCAATTCGTCTTACAGAGTCCCGTCTTCGTCAGATCGTCCGTGAGGAGGCTGCAAAACTCACTCGTCGTCCACGCTCCCGTCGTTTGAGGGAAAGCAGCAACCTCAACCTCCCGCAGACGATTCAAGAGATCATCGCGCTTGTGAATCCGCACGCTTCTGATCTTCGTGACATCAGGTCATACATCGGGATGGGAGACGCCGAGGGAGCAATGCACATCCTCCTCCAAATCCTCGGTGGAGCAGAGGACGACCCCCTCGCCGCCGAGATGGCTTCAATGGCTTCAATGCAGATCCAGTCCATGGATGACGATCAGATTATCGACGTCCTGAGCCAGGTCGAAGAGTTCCAGGACACCCCTGAGACATGGGCACAGGCGGCTGCTCTCGATCGACTTGGTAGCAAGGGAGGAGCTGATACTCTCGCTGCAGCCCAGAAGATGGCACCAATCTATACCTCTTTGATTCCGAAGAGGTCTATCGATTATGCAAGAAAGACAGGTAAGGCAGATAGACTCTTTATTCAGATCATGAAGCATCCAGACTACATCAAGCTTGCAAGGCAACACGGTTCCGCACCGAGTAACCATCTTGCTAGAGAGATAATAAGAATCCTTGTGGGTAGATAGCTTAATCGCTTCATCACTAAAACAGGAGAGCAGAGCATGCCCATTCGTCTTACAGAGTCCCGCCTTCGTCAGATCGTCCGTCAAGAGATAAGGGCACTCAGTGAGATGGGCCGCCGTGGATTCGCAGATCCCGAAGGTTCGATCGCTGAGCCACGTGTAAAGGGTGTGAAGTACCAGTCAGCAGCAGCAATGGCACGTGCAGAGGATCGTCTGTTCGATAAGCTCAGCAAGACAAAGCATCCGGCTTCAAAGATGGGCAGATCGTATGCTGTCATGTTCATTGCTCTTGCTGCTGACCCAAAGCATCAGCAGGCTGCTCTCAGGCAGTTCAATGATTTCGCAAGAAAGGCCGGCTACACCGACCCCATGGACACAAGTATCAAGGCTGCTGTCTGGAGGATGCTCAGTCAGGATTACAAGGCAGCAAGTCCCGAAGATCTCCAGGGTTCAGGGTACAACATCCCGCTCAAGCCTGGTGCCATCCCGTGGACTGAGACTTGAAAGGTCTCAAGCAAGCATCTGGACACCTGATCTAATCAACCTTCCTTGCAAACGCCTGATTGTGTTGGGCGTTTGTAATTTAATCATCTTTCATGGATAGTTATCATTGTCTCATTGGAGAATGTCAGATGACAACTAAGCTTACAGAGGCGAAGCTTCGCCAGATGGTCAGGGAGGAGTTCAATCGCTCACAGGACGGTGAGGAAACACGCCTTGTGATGACTGAGGCTCGTGCCAACAGGGTAGCAGGTGAAGTCCTTGAAGAGGGGCTCTTTGACACAATCAAGGCAGGCTTTGCTGCCCTCACTGCAGGCGGAAGCGCAGCAGCCAGCAAGGTGGGCACAGAGGCAGGTAAGGCCTTCAAGCCCGCCATCGACCTTGTCGGTAAGATAACCAAGGCCGCCGCCGATACCAAGAAGAACGTGACCAGGGGAATCGCTTCAATCAAGGATGCCGCTGTGAAGAAGGCTGCCCTTGCTGCACAAAAGTCATTCCAGGCTTCACTTTCCTCGGCTCTAAAGAAGGAGATTGCAACAGGGGTTGCTAACCTTTCCAAGGCAGGCATGAGTGAGGATGAGGCTAAGTCTTTGATTGCAACAATAGCCTCGGACGCATGCCTTGCAGTTCTTGGTCAAGGACCAACAGCGTCAGCTGCAGGTGGTGCTCTTGGTAAGAAGGGTGGGGCTGCAACAGCCGCCAAGAGGGGCGCTGGCGCAGCAAAGAAGAAGTGATTCTTTACTCCTTCTGACCGGGCCACCCATTTAGGTGGCCCGTTTTGCTATGCCCCGATGTCCGCCTTGACCCTCTGCTGCAGCTTGTAGACAAATGTCTCGTGCTGGTTTGCCGTTGCTGCAAGGAAGTCATTGAGTCCAAGACTCAGGCAACTCGCAGCTTCAAGGTTCTTGAAGAGAACCTCGGTGAGCGCTATGAAGTCCTTCTCAGCCTTCAACGCATGAAGTGCAATCTCAAGCGATCCACATGACGT
>Ga0208783_10000080_pt1 | contig 54639 bp, 67 predicted proteins | sample DEB19_08_DNA_2_FD_184529 | JGI IMG/M metagenome (GOLD analysis project Ga0208783, IMG submission 184529) | Aqueous microbial communities from the Delaware River and Bay under freshwater to marine salinity gradient to study organic matter... | ecosystem: Environmental > Aquatic > Marine >... | reverse complement strand
TACGAACTTCTTGAGAAAGTTTCTTGATACACGCAGCCGCTTCACGAAGCGTAGCCTGAATATCAGAAAGCGACTGACTCGAAACCGAATCAGCCGCTTCATTCAGATGATCAATAACTCTCTGATAGTAATCATAGATAGTATCATTCATATCAATCACTTCCTTTCTGTGCTAAGCCTTAGTGATAAAAATCGTCATCACCAAGATAAGACCAACAGTACCAAGAATCTGAATCAGATTCATTTTATCTCCTCTCAAATACAGGGCTTCAAAGCCTCAGGGATAACTCGATGATACATCTTCATCAATTCCTCAATCTCAGGATTTAGATGAGGCATACGACTATTGCCACGCTGAATACTTGCGTCAATCGCCTCATCAATAAGACGCTCAATACGCATCAAATCCGATACACGAATCTGAATCGTAGTGGTATCGAAATCCATCTCAGGAAGGTTCATCTCATCTCCTTTCAGGTCAGTCAACAGAAAAGAACTCATCGTCAGAGCAGTCAATAAACTCATCAGACTCCGTAACGGGAACGCGAATCTTGAGGCCAGTCGAAAGCTTTACGAAAGGTCCAAAGTCATCCACACTACGGGAAATAATGGTACCGGCGAATACACCATCCCGGTAGAAAGTCTTACCGATAGCATAGGCATTATCATTTGCCTTACGCTCAGGAAGTACGTTGTTCGCAGTAACAATACGCGACTGAACCATCTTCTCAGAAGCAATAAACTTCTTCTTAGCAAGACGCGTAAACTCAGCGAATACCTTACGGCCATTATCCAAGACAAAGACCACCTTATTGCGAGCATCGTTCACAATAAAGTGATTCTCAATATCTACAATAGTACCGAGCGGAAAGCCGTGCCGATTTCGCAACACAACCTCACGACAGTCCTGATAATCTTCAACATCATTAGAAATAATAACTTGCGACATTATCACTCCTTTCTGTTGGAATCTATTTCGGGCGAGTCCCGCTACACTATCACACCCGGAATGGACTCGTCAATAGCATACGACAAGAATCTTTGTCGGATCGCTGTGTTAGATATGACGATAAAGGTACCTCGCAGATCTCGCCAAACGCTCCCAGATCCGCAGGAGTCGCCGATCGCCAGCGTGCGCTGATCGGGGACGCCCTGCGGATCTGGGAACGACTTATGGCTGAAGTTGAATACATACTTCAATCGGAAGTTTTCTACTTACGCTTATCAAGGTTTACCAAAGAGGGTCGGACAACATAACCATTATCTAAAGCAATCTGCGAAACCCGAGCCCGAGTAAGTCCAATACGTCTACCAATTTCAGCATATGATAAACCTTCGTCAATCATATCTAAAATTTGCTTATTCCTAGCGTAAGTCTTACTCATCTTCTCAGCATCCACAAATTCATTATTCATTATCTAAACCCTTTTCTAATTTCTCGTGGTATAACCGTCCGTGCTCAGCATCGTTTTTGTCAATTTTACGATATGTTGCACCATTCGGATTAAAGAAGTATTCGTTTAGCGGCCCAACTTCTTCAGTAGAGGGGCCATACTCAAAGATTCTAGCAAACCAAGCTGATGGGGTGAAGCCATACTCTTTATTGAAACGTACCGTCGCAACGCTTGTTGCCTCTTGAGCATCTTGAGCATCATGGATTAAGATAGGCAGTCTAAACTCTACTACCCAATAACTTTTACTTTCTTCTGTTGCCATTATTACCTCAAATACAAAATAGGATTAGGATTACGAACGGAAAAAAGATTACAAGCATTACACCAAAGGTAGCAATAAGAATTGCCATAATGGTGAAAAACAAAATATATCTTGCAATACCAAAGGCTAGCCACATTTAAACACTATCCAAATCTGCTAGAAGCATCATCAGCCTACCGATACGCCTATCTGCAATATCGCGGAAATGCCTATCGGTATCGCCATAACCAGTAGTAGCGTGATCGAGCTCATGAACAATAGTAGCCACCATATGCTCCACGCCCAAGTCCAAGGCCCTCACAGAAAGCATAATCTTTCTGTCATCTGCTACCCAGACACCATGAATAGTTTCTTGATGACCACGGGGGGCAAACGGAACAAACTCAATATCATCAGAGATTGTCTCGAAACGACCCACAACATTCAACGCCTTAGTCAGAGTGGCTTGACGAACATAGCTCAACTCATCAACAATATCAAAGTCGGCACGAGTGCCCAGAATATTGGAGACATTGAGTTCTACATCACTCGGGCTGCTGACAATAAGGCGATAGACAATATAGTTATCAACCTCACGTGCAGTTAGACCACGCATCTGAAGCTGAATGGCAAGCTCTTCCGAATAATGACCTTCGACACCGGAAGGACAAATAGGAATGCAAGTCTCACCATATTGCTCAACCCAAACCTCGGCCCAAGCAGCATCAGACTTCAAATGATCGAAATGATACGCTGCCAGACACCACTCCACGCAGGAATCATACTCAGAGCTTTTGTCGAGGATGAAGATATCACGAATAGCATCTTTATCGCTCAAGTTACGCAAAGCATAGGATGCTACTGAATCAATCTGATAAGCATCAGAGATGCGTCGCTCCTCGTTCAGTCTAAAACCGCTGTGTTGATACGAGAAGATAGCACAAGGATCAGCAGTATCACCAATCCAGATACCACCCTTGCCGTAAAGTTTGCCATCAGACACATGAGAAACACACTGCCTAACGGAATCCTCAATTACATAGTTCTTGTAAAGACCAATATCCGAACCGCCAGCAGCCTTGGAAATAAAGTCAGGCTTAGCCTCGTGCTTGAAATACAAGTCATTATTATCAAAGAACTCAAGCAAATCTGGATCGGCAGAGAGATAGACATCGAAATAGCCATCTTTACGTTCAACGCTATCAACAATCTCTACGCTGTAATCTGCACCGAACTCCAAGTTAGCATCGAGAGCATTCGCAAATGCCTCACGATAAATCTGGAAATCAGTATCCCACGAGATTACACCCGCATCAAGAGAGAAAGACGAAGGGATATCAGTTACGCCTTCTTCAGTCGTGTAGCGATAGTAAACGATGTCGTAGCCGTCAACATCCTTGGTAATGTAATCCAAGCGGTAATCACCACGGTCATCGCTACCGAGACAAATCCACTCAAAACCCTTACGAATAGCAGCAACAGGCGCCAACTTAGCACCCGAGCCAAACTGGCCTACAGTAGATTCATTATCGCGCTTAGAAGAGATACCCATCTTCTCCAAGCGAATACGCGGCACACAGTCCGCACGGTTACGGAATCGAATATAACTCACTTATCCTCCTTCTCTGCTGGAACAATAAACTCACGGGATACTACGCCAAAGAATCTGCGAGTTTTGGCGTCTTCAATATAAATACCATCTTCAACGTCATGAAATGGCCACCCAAAGGGATATGTTCTACGCACAAGCGTAGTCTCTTGTGGATACCAAGGCTTCAAACTTCGTTTGTTTTTATAGTTAGGAATAAACCAATACAATTCTTCTGCTGGTTTCTGATTAATCCTAATCCTAGTCATCAGTAAACATCATCCGGCCAATAAGGTTCTTTCTCGGGAATGTCATCTGCATCATACTCTGGCCTCGTATCGATTTCGCCGTCCCACTCTTTAGAGCACTGCGGGCACTGAAAGGAATACGTGGCATAAATCGAACCGTAGTCTGCTTCGACTTCAATCTCACCAGACCAACCACAATCGCAACTTTCATCGACTGCAGTTTCTCTAGCATTCCATCCGGGTAAATCACTATGAGTTACACCATCAGGAAGATTATCATATCTACCCATCCTCACTCTCCTCTTCAACCCAAGCGTCACAGTACTCAATATCGAGCAAGTTTACAAAAGCAATATCCTTAATAGCCTTATTTGCAAACTGCCCATCTGCATAGTTTTCAGCAAACTTCTTTTGATAATCTTGAATAGCAGCACGCAAAAAGTACATAAACCCAAAACTGCATGCAGAGGTATCATTGATATTAGCATCAAACTTATATTGAACATCAATAGTAAGACGCATACCATTATCTGGTTCCCTCAAGTCAAGGGCTTCCAGAACCTCACGCTTAGCGTCATCTGGGATGTCAGTATTAATAATAACCTGCTGCACGTAAGCAGTGCTATCACCATCTACATCTGGCCAAAAAGACATTAGATATCTAACTTTCCCTGCTCATCACAAGGCTTAATATCAGCCTCATTCACACCAATCCAATAGAAATGCGGAGGGTTGTGGCATTCACAAGCAATACCGACAAACTCATTCATCTTACCGAGAAATCCGGCGCCAATGAAATCATTAGCATTAGCAGAACGCACAACGGTAAAGACTCTACCGTGCTTTCGCACGATAGAGTCCACCCGTCCCGCATCTAACGCTTCAATAGAAACTTTAGTCATTAGGCTTCCTGACTATTTTCATAAGCGACATTTTGCACACCATCAATCCTACCAATAAACGACTCTGCATCGGTAGCTACATCATCGATATCGGTGCCGTACTCAATTTCAACGTCAAAAGAGATACGCCATCTGAGCGACGGCATCTCAAGGCCAAGGTCATCGAAAATGCACTCTCGGAGGTATTCTCCAATATCGTTACTCATCAACGAACGAATAACGTCTTCCTTGAAAGCTGCAAGAGCACGACCCGACTGCCAATGAGCATTTCGAAGGTCATCGATAGTCTTATTCTTGTTGGCAAGCGCAATCTCAGCCTCAGCAAGGCCTTGAATCATTGCATCAATTTCAAGTCCACGCTGACGGATCTCTGCTGTCTTAGCCTGAACAGTTTCATTATCATTATTAACGGGGAAGGACCCCATAGGCATAGTCATTATGCACTCTCCTTGTTGTTGGAATAGAACTTTTCACTAATACCGTAACCCTTTGCCTGAATGAACTCCCAATCAGGCTCAGAGTTATTATTCATATTGATAGTAGTTACTAGCGTTACTTGATTATTATCAATTTTAAAGATAGTCATTGTACTCGAAGGCACATCAATAATGTAAGCCCACTCAGCACACCAAAGATCATCTTCCTCAGAACCCGTCCAAGTAACCCAATCTTCTGCACTAGCGTCTGTGTAAATCGTTCCGTAGCCCGGAACCACATTTCGCAGTTCTTCTCCATTGATAATATCAGGCACTAGCTTACTTTCATTTAGGCTAGACCACTGATAGTTGGTAATGAAAAGCGTGGCGGCAACTCTTTCGATGCCGTCACGCTTCACTAAATCCCAAATGGCTTTGCCATTATAGGTCGGATACCCATCCCAATGGCAATAACGACCACGAAAGCCGTCACCATAAGGATGACCAATAATGCTTCTAGTTGACATCTTTTGGACTCCAAGGCATAGCGATAGGATTAATATAATTTTCATGAGGATCACCAACCACGTGATAACAAGTATCACAATATGGACCATCAGTCCATTCTTTGTTGGTATCCATAAGAAGCCAAATACCGAGACTATCTACCCCCTTGCAACGTGAACAGATATCGTAATCACCATCACGCTTTACAATACGAAGTGCATCTTCTTCATCTTCGTCATACCATAAATCAGAAGCATGAAGCATAAAGTCACGCACAACGACTGGCATAAAAATACCGTTGCTAGGTAGGTAGTCTTTGATGTCCATAATCTATGATACCTCATTTCCACCATAGTAATCGTGGCTCATATCAACATAACAAGATGAGCAGAGCGGACCAGAGATAATCTCATTATATCCATTACGCTCAACTTCAAGAAGCCACATACCAATAGAACCTTCACGATTACAGTTGCTACAAGGCACTGGATTACTATCATCTTCACTATAAGAAGAATCACGAAACTCAATGTCAAGAGTTTCATAAGTAATAGTTCCAGGCTCAATACCAGCATTAGCAGGATGCCGATACTTAGCATTCTGCTCTTCGAACAAATCGATACGTCGAATCAAAGCGTTACGCTCAGCGTACTCGTTACAACGACGACAAAGAAAGTTCTTCACTTCAGTATCATCAGGAATACCATAGTTAGTCTGGCACACCATGCAATATGTTCCATCCCAGAACTCAATATCAGTCATAATCTAACCTCTTTTCGGATTGTAGGCTTGTGCGGAAACAGAATCAACAAACATAGGCTGATAGCCAGCCTTATGTCCACAAACAAGAACAATACGATTAGTGCGACTCAATCCTAACTTTACGCAGTTATCGGATTGGCACCAATCATACCCTAACGCAATACGCTCAGAAGAAACATCGTTATTATGGCAAAACTTACACTTACTCATAAAATAACCTCCATTCTGATTCGGATAGGTGTGGCAGGTCAGGGTCGAGAATAACACGCGGGAAATCGACTTGTCAAGGCATTTCTTTTTGGGTCGCAGAATCGGTGCTCTCAGATCTCACCGAATGACGCCCCGCCCCGATCGGAAATCCAGACGCCGAGGCGCCGATCGGAAGATGCATCCGATCGGCGCCCAAGCGATCTGGGAACAGATTAGGGCTAACTTTGAATATGTATTAGAAATCGATTCTTTTATTTCTATCTCTCAATCTAATCCAAATCAAATGGCCGACATCTGAAACCATCTTTGAATGCACTTATACTTTACATAAGCTTAGACATTAAGTGCATCATTTTTAGCGTTTAAATTTTTACAAATTCCAAGGACTACGACCGCTACCTTGATATAAAGACCAAGCTGCTTTAATATTACATTCTGGAACAGTCCAGTCTGTGTGCCCGCACACAGCGAGAAAAATACCGCTATGCATAGGCATCATCATCTGAAATAATCCAGATGCACCGGATGCATTTCTTGCAGTCGGGATACACCTTGATTCCCGATACGCAATAGAGATAGCCCATTCTGCATCTCTTTGCCAAATACTGCGAATCAAATCTGCGTATTGGCAGGGGCTACTACTCCGAGGCTGTTGAGCAACATTTGTCGTAGGTGTTGCTGCTCTTTGTCTTGCCAGCGTTTCCGACCGCCTGCGTTCTTCGGCCTGCTGTGCGGCAATTCTATTCTTCTCTACTTGCGTATTCCAGAGAACCACAGCCTCTTGATACTCCTGGAATCTAACTCTTTGTTCTGCCCGAATTTGGTTGAATACCTTTGTGTCGTCAACCACGATACTTTCTCTGGATGCTTTCGGTGAAGCATCCGTATTACTATGTTTATCGGTGATACCACCGATAGATGCTGTTATAAGTAAGATTAAACTCGATAATAGTATTCTCATAATTACCTTTCCGCACTTTATGTGCTATATTGCCATAGAGCCTAATTTGACTCTACATATATTTAACAGGGGCCAACCTTTGGGGATTTGGGAGTAAGGTTGGCCCCTGTTAAACTTGTTATGAAATTACTCAGCGGCTACGGCGAGCAGCTTTCTTAGCCTCAGCCTCAATAATTTCATCCACCTTGTCCTCGGCAGTCTTGCCTTGGAAGTAGAGAGTCTGCTCATCCTTACGGTAGCGAATCTCCACAGCCATGCCGATAGTTCTAGCAGCAGTGCGAATGCGCTGCGAGAGCGAGTTGTAGTGCTTACCCTCAGTCACATTCTCAATAGCCTTAGGCTTGCAGGTCTTCAGCAGATCCTGAATCTGCTTAGTTTCCTCAGAAGCTCTTTTACCACCGCCACGAACTAACGGCGGCAGCTCCTTTACATCCTTGAATTCCATATCTATTCCTATTCATCCTCGCCCGGAACCCTGCGCTCCGGGCTAGTGGTAGACACCGTACACCCCGCTTGAGACGATTTCAAGTCGAAGTCATTGTTTTTGTGTAGGGGCCACATCTAAGACACCTTCTTTGATGCGGCGGCATCGCGGTCATTTTCCAAATATCTGGCGCGCATAGGATTTCTAGGGCGACCGTTCGTGAAATAGGCGCCACCCCAAAGCCCTGTTTCCCCAGCGGAAACTGCGTAAGAATGGCAGTCCTCAAGGACCGGGCAGCTTCGGCAGAAATAAACCATTGAATTCTTAAAGTTCCCGGTTCCGCGCTCAAATTCCTCAAAGAAAGCGGCAGTATTTTTTGCTTCGTGGCGACAGCGAGCTTCTGACATCCAAGCAGTATTTAACTCTGTTAAGACTTGCATCCTAGCATCATTCTTCACAATAATCTCCTATGCTGATTTGACGGCTCTCTCTCCCCCGCCGGGGCATCCCCTAACCGATAGCGTGCTACGCACGCTATCGGTCCAGCGCGCTCCCGTCAAGGGGTTTTTATATCATTTCGATTAGCCAGCTTTCTAGGTCCTCAGGTATGTTCCTACTTGGCTTGGTCTGATCTGAGGAGGGCTTAGAGATAATCTCGATAGCTTCTTCGCCATCATAAATTTCATTCTCAATCGAATCCCCGCCCCAAATCTCAATCTCAACATCTTGCGTCGCACCAAAATTAGTAATACACCGATACACCGAACCAGCGAGCGCGTCGGCCTTATCTTTTTCACCTTTGGAGGGGTGGTCTACCTTATTATTATTAATGAGTCTAAGTTTAAGAATTTCGCCCTCTACGAGCTGCTCGTCCCAATATCCTCTTAGTCTTCCATCGTAAATAGAAGTTGAAAGAGTATCGTAAGCCGATTTCTTTACGGTAAATGCGTCAGCATTAATACCCATATTTCTCAATGACTGAATCATATCAGCGCTTTGCCAATAGTCGAAAGTCACAGAAGCTACCGTAAACTTACGACATAGCTCAACAATCATAGAGCGAACAGCCGAAAAGGGCACCTCGGAGTTAACCTCAGCCTTCCACGCTGTGATGTAATCAATATTAACAATAGGTAATACTTCTATTCCAGAGCCGGTATTTACTTCCTTCATACCCGACATATGAACCATACATAAGGCAGCTTTATCTCGCTTAAGCCCTAAGTCCACGTGAATAAATCTAGAAAAACCATCGGTCCCATTAAACCACGGCTTCCAGCTACCATCCTCAGCAACTGGCGTATCGGCATACATAAATGCTGCCCGAACACGCTCTGGCTCTCGGAAGTATGCGTCCTCCATCTCGGGAGGCTCGCATTCGAATCTAGCCCTAGCCTCACGAGGATTTCTAACATATTCTGATTCTAAATCTTCACGAGTAATAGTCGGATTGACTTCCCACGTTGCCTTCTTAATCCCCCAAGTCTTGGGTTCATTATTCGCAATAGCCCCATAGTATCTTTCCTCAATGAAGTCACCCTTGAACCGGGGGAATGAGAGCAGCACTACTTTCCCTACATCAGGGAATCGAGACATAATCGAGGCCTTACTCATTTTATAAATAGCTGAAGCCGAACCCTTGGCTCTAGATTCACCCTTTAATTCTACATCCGTCTTGAAGGCAGCAATCTCATCCAGCACTACTGTCATAACCTCATAGCCCTCCCAGCCTTCTGACTCGGAGTGACCAGAGAAACATCTAATCGGTCGGCTAAAGAAGAAAACCTCACCCACTCGCGGCTCGAACCCTACATCATTAAAGTAGGGCGAGCGCAGCAATAAATTTTTGAAAGGTTCGAAGAATACCCGCTGAGCCTGCTGAGCGTTCACAGCCAAATTCAGAAGGTCAATATAAACACCGTGAGCCTTGTTGTAGTAGTCCAGCGGGTCCCGTAGGCAATGAAGTAAGTAAGCAATATAAGCAAGTGAAATTCTTGAGGTGTGGTCCTTCCCACTCCCCTTACCAAGCATAGCAATTACTTCATTAACAGTATACTTGGTATAGATTTCCATACCCTTTTCTTCTCCATAGAGTTGAACGAGGGTATGGGGCTTATAAATTTGGGTGATATGCTTTGCGATTTCCGTCTGCACCGGGGAAAGTGGAGGTAGCCCAAGATACTTTCTATCCTGAACGAATACCTCAAGAGGCACAGGCTCTTCTTCTAATTCCTCCTTACGGAGCAATCTATCGAAGTCCTCGTAGTTAAAGTTTAATCCCCAAAAATCTGTCATACGTCAAAATCGTCATCTTCTAAATCAGCTTCGCTGACATCAGAAGACTCTTCGCTTTCGGCATTGTCCATTAAAGAAAATGCCTCAGCAAGTTTCACGCGAGCTAAGTCCCGACACCTTTCACAATCGGAAATCACATCTCGTAATACTTCTGAGAGAATCTGGTTAACAGATTCCGCTTTCTGCATTCTAGCAATATATTCTGAGTCTGGCTTGTTGCCGCCCATTAACTGATGTAACTGAGCTTTCTTGGTTGTTACATCTAAAGCTAATTTGAGCGCCTGCGTTCGCGCTCCGACCATTCCATTATCAGTCGCTACCGAAACTGTTTCCCAAGCTTCCTTGGAGATTTCGTCCAGCTCATTTAAGAACCTAAGGGTATTCTGCTGTACTCGCTCTAAGAAATAAGGGTCATTTTCTGACTGTTCTTTAATCAGCCGAAAATATTCTTGCACGTACTGCTTAGCTTTATATGGACTAATCTCCATGAGCTCAGCAATATTGCTGTAGTTATAGCCCTTAATTGAGAGGCTTCCTGCCTCCTCTACGAGTTGCAGTTCCTCAGCTAAGCCCAGACCGCTTTTAGCAACTTCCTGACTCATTAGTATATGATATCACTTTCGGTCACTATTCGTCAAATTCCTCTGGCATCTCAGCATCGCGAATATTTAAGCCGCTATCTTTTTGCTTAGATTTCGGGGCAGCAGCCTTAGCCCAATCCTTGGCTTTAGGCATTCGTGGAGTTCTAGTCTTCTTGACCCTAGAAGCCGCTTCTCTTTCCTCTGGGGTGATTCCCCACTTATCGAAGATAACCTCTAATGCCTGACGTATTTCGGCGGCAACAATCATATAGATTTTTTCATACCGCTCATCGGTAATATCTGATGCCATATACTTACTTCTGCATTTACGTGCGTGAGCGTTTCCACCAAGTGCCGAAATCTTAGCATCGCATTCGGCCCACAATCTTGCTAAATTATCTTCCATTAGTTTGTCCTCGCAAAATATTCTAAGATACCGCTAACGATATCAAATTCCTCATCAGTTAAATCTTCCATTGGCAGATATTTATGTGAAATATATCCCCACATTAAAAACCTGACTTCCGCATCCTGCGTCAACGGATCGAACTTGACTTGCGGATAAATAATACCACCATCAAGCAGCTTTATCAAGTCGTCGTAGAAGGACTGACTGCACTCATCACCAAATAATTCCTGCTGGAGAGAGTCCAGCAAACGCTGGACTCTCTCCCACGCAGGATAGTTCGTAAACTTCATAACTTCCCAAGACTGCTTTCTAGCCTGAGGTAGATAAAGCTTACGCATGGCTACCATTACTCTACGGAACCACCGCAAGACTCACAGCGAGTAGTCTTATTAACCATCGCAGAACCAGCAATAGCAAAGAGGTGTTCTCTGTGAGCATCGGTAACATCGGCGTGTGATGCCACCCAAGTAAGTAAGTTAATTACATCGTACATGGTACGCATTTCACCTGAAACGGTAGACTTAAATTGTTGATTGTCCACCGACTCAATAATGAGATTCTTAAGCTTCTTGGGGAGGCTATTCTCCGCACAGATGCGACCGATAAGGCTAATGAAGTTCGTCACTTCAATCTCGGCCAGCTCTGCAAAGCCATCCAACATAGGCTGGATCTGGCTAATAGCGGAAGTCACATATTCCTTAGACTGTTCAATAAGTTCACCGGAAGACTTGCCGCTTACCCGAAACTTCTTGCTGCTAATCGGAGTAATGGCTGAGTTCATACAAGCAATACGGCAAAGGTAGCTATCAAATCTTGGAAAAGCCGACCAAGCATCTGAGTACAGCACTCGCAGACCAGCCCGAACAGGAGAGTCTACAATATGAGTATCATAGCTAGGTGAGAAGCCTACATACTCAAGAGTATCACCAGAGATACTCCAGTTAGCGATCTCCATTGTATCCTGAACACAGGACTCGACTGCCTCAAATACCTGCACTGCTGGTACGTAAGTGTATGAGGGATTCATAAACGAACGAACCGTATTGCCCTCGAATAAACCAGCCCACATCATTTCACTTCTGAGGTTAAGCCAGTAGTTAAAGGTTAAGTCTCGCAACTCCTGCGGGCAACGCTCTGCGTATGCCTTGGGAACATTCAGTAAATCACAAAGCTGCTCGGTGGCATTCTCACTAAGATTGTACTTTTCATCATTGTAGATGACATTACCATTCTCATAGGTCATCTCATTGAGCATAAAACGATTATGCGTAGTCTTACTATCTCTGTCAGAGAGATATTCCAGTAACGTAGTCATTACTTCTCCTTTGATGTTTTTGCCGAAGCAGAAGCATCGTATCAAGAGGTGACGGGCCGGTCAAGCAGAATCGGAATTTTTTTTCTGCCCCCGGGTGTCGAGATACCGCTCCATGAAATACGTCTTGTAAATTTTGTGATAAGACCAGAATTTAGGGTCGGTGTCCTCCAGCAACTTAGCAATCCCCTCGCGAGGTAGCAAGAAATAGAGAATGCCTAAGGGCATATAAACTACATAACTACTATCCTTATGTTTGAGATTATAACGTCTTACAATGCTATCAAAATTCTTGATAAGCTTAGAGACATCAGGGCCGCTGAAGATATCGATCCCGCCGTCCTCAAGCCTATCTCGGGGACAAAAATCATCAACGGCTACAATAGTGCCGTATGCACGACATACCAATGGCCTATATTCATAGATAGTGCAACCATCTTTATAGAAAACACAATGACCGTCATAGCCACCATCAGGCTGCCATGACTTATCATACATCTTTTCTACCAAACCATCGATAATACTCTGGAACCACTTCTCGCCTTCTTCAATGCCGTAGCGCTCCATTTTAAGATAAAACTCACGCTTAAGGTGAAAAGCGATATTGGCACATTCTAACATCGGAAGCTGCAAGCCGACCTTGCAGCACTTCCCAGACCCTTTGCAGCCGGTTCTAAGGTGGTCATGATTGGCCTGCAGATGCCGCATATGATTGTAAATCATATCCAGCTCCGAGAAGAGAGATAAATCTTTTACTGTAAAATTAACGTTGCCCACGTTTTTTCGCCTGACTTCTTTTGCGTTGCTCTCGTTTAATGGCTTCGATACGAAGTTGCATTGGAGACTTTGCTACAGGCTTCCCTCCTACTGCTTTCTTCTTTAAGTTTCTACCCTTGCCCCTATACTTAAGTAAATCATAACGATCTACCCAGTTATATATGGCCTGCACCGTAACGGAAACATTATAATTATCTTTAAGGATTTTTTGAATATCCTTGAGATTCATCCGTTTCTGTACATAGTGTTGATATAACCACTGTTTATCTTTATATGGTTCCATGTATACTCCTAGTATTGAGTATAAACACCCCAGCAGGCAATAGCTATTGCGTCAATAATATCGTAGTCATCTTCATTTAACTCTTTAATTTTATCCTGCAGGATTGTTTTTACTCTATTTTTGCGCTCAAAAGAAGCCATCTTCTTTGCTTCCTTCTCACCAAATTCCTTTGACCACTCTGCGATTTCTGCCTTAGATACACTCTTATATCCAAGCCATCTCTTCCACTCAAGAGGTCCAACGTCTTTTACTTTTACCCCGCTGTTAAGCGCCAAACCAAGCATATGTCCAACCACATATGATAATAAACGACTTGTTTGCGGATTCTGAATATAAATTGTTTGCTCAATAATGACCATATCGGGCTTATGATAAGAGATAAGTTCGGGCACTATAACATTAAGTAAACCAAGCTTAGACATTACATCATCTAAACCAGAAAAATTAATCTTTCCTTTAGCCTTGAGTTTGACTTGACTTCCGCTGCGCGAAACAACAGCAAAGGCAAGTGATTTAGTGGATGGGTCAATCGCTAATACTGTACCGGAGTGTATCTTGTCTGCAAGGCTCATAGGTCATACTCCTTACGGAGCTGTTCTTCATCCCATCCCCATCGTCCAAGTCTTTTTACAAAGCGATCTATCTTATGAGCTTCGCATATATCTTCTTTATTGTATCTACTCAGTATGGTCTTACAGCCACGCCTGCGGCACGTTTTGCTACTCTTTCCAGATAGTCTATCTTTGTTCTCATAATACCTATCTAGAACTTTTTTATTGGTGGCTACCTTGCGGCACCCTATTGAGCAGTATTTCCCATTGTGCGCTTTGGGCTGGAAAATCGCACCGCACTCATCGCACTGTCTATTGTCATATTCCATCTTCCTTATCCGACCAGCACATCTCTGCTAAATCACACATACGACAGGTCGTAGAGGTAATCTGCTTATAGGGACGCTTTGGAAGGTTACCCTCCTTGTATATGCTATATATCTTAGCATACTTCTTGAAGAGTTTATCCACAAAGTCGTCGTTACGCTCTACATAGATGGGAAGAATTTCTTGGTTATTCTTGTTTTCGTAGATTACGAACCCGCCGTCAAGGTCTAGGCATCTCATGTAAATTTGAGCCTGACGGTAGTGGTCATCCTTGGGCTTATGGTGGGCTTTTCTAAGCATAAAGCCTTGGTCAGCGATTGACTTTAGCTCAATCAGCTTGCGCCCGTCCCACTCAATGATGCCATCGGCAGTGCCCTCAATGGGCGGATTATCATAGGCCACCGGAATCTCGCACTCCAGCAGAATACCCATCTCGTCTAGATACTTATAGATGCGATCGTGCGTTGCGTGGCCATTATCAAAAATACGCTGCGTTCTGGCATCATATTTGGGTTGATAGGTTACGCCCCGAAAAAGGTATACGGCATAGCGCCCGCATTCATTTGTGGTGCTCGGATGAAACCCACCAATCTTTCTGGTGCGCTCAACGATGTGCTTGTCCTTAATAGACCTATCGATAGCCTCCGATAAGGCTTCTTCCATATCAATAGGCTGAATTGGTACAATTTCCTTGACCGGCTTAACCGGAGCAATAGACATTAAATCAACAAGTTTTTTCATCGAAGAATCCCAGCAGAAACAGCGTCAATACGACCTAACAACTTCAGGGTATTGATATTCTCTTCCAGAGCGTGATACATCGTCTGAAATACGTCCTTACGTCTCCTGTTAATAATACTGCTGTTGCCCGAAGTCTTATAGTGCTGAGCTTTGATGCCTACTTTATAGCGATACGCAGCAAGGATATTAGCATACTTAACGGCTTTAGCTGAATGATATGAGTCTGGATTGTCGATAATATCCTGCACCACACTCATCACCTCAATGAACTCCTCGGCGTCTTCACCGAGACTTTCACGCAGTTGCTCTACAGTCATACTTACATGTTCAGTCATTTTCTTCTCCTGTTAGATCCATAAAAATATTCCAATCAATAATTGCAAGTTTGGTTCCATCGCCAAAGACCACAGAAATGATTGGCTCTCTGTAGTTATCCTTCCAAGCATCTCTACGGTGCTTGGCCCAATTCTCTGCTGTGATGGTAAAAGTTTTCTCGTTATGCTTGTAGTCTAGCAGATAACCGGGCAGCTTAGCGTCACCTTTATCTTTTCCTCTTCCTGAATTAGCTACTAATGAAGCCCCATCTTTCTTAGCTTCCTTAGCTTCGCGCTTATCATTCTTACGAGGCAAGCTCTTCACCGTCATCAGTGATAATTTGCATTGTATCTAATGCTGCCTGAATCTGCTCCATGAGGGCGTCGTCAGCTGCATCAACTAAGCTTCGTAAGCCATGATACTTATTGTCACCAAAATAAAACCAAGCACCACGCTTCTCAACCACTCCATTAATAACTGCAAGGTCAATCAACTCCATTTTCGTATCAATCTGAGCATCCTGAGGGGAGAACCAATAAGAGCCTCTAGTTCCCTCTACAGGTGCTTGCTTGGACTTCTCAATCGTCCACCTTACTTGACGATTCACAATCAAATCTGAATCGCCCGCCCGCTCCAGCGAATCCTTCGCAGCGGAAGCAAAGAGATTCACAATATTCGTAGTCCAATGCAACTCAGCGTTGCCAACCTTAGCCATGAGACGAGGGTGATTGCCACTAAGGTCCATAGTCTGCTGGGCTACCATAATGACAGCATTATTAACATTTAAATACTGAGCCATCTTTTGGTACATAAGACGACGCGAACGCGACTGCGACGCAATACCGCCGCTTCCTTCTGCGTCCTTATAGAAGGACTCTGAGGCTATACCATTGATACTATCGATGAGAAATACATACTTCTCATCCTTTTCCTGCATCAGCGGAATAATATGCTTAAGGATATCTTCAGCAATTCTACTCTGGAGCAGAATGCGGTTATCCAAATCTAAGCCACACTTCTCAGCCCAGTTATCAGTAATAGAACCTTCGGTATCTACAATAACTGCCGTGTAGCCCTTCTTCTGCGCTTCGGCAAGAAGATGCAGAAGCATCGTTGTCTTACCAGCAGAAGGCGTACCCCAAACGAGACTGAATCTACCAGTCCAAAGACCACCGCCAAGGACATGATTTAAACCAGTCGAAGGCGTGGGAATTACATCATGCTGCGGCATGCGCTCACCGCGATTAATTCTCAACATGTTTTTCTCCTATTTTAAAATATGGCATTTTTATACCAGATGCCTAACTGGTAATACCTTTGATTTCCCTGAATTTCTCCAGCGAAATCGCATCTTCAAAGATTATATCAGAACTCTTGACCGACTTGCGGTAAATCAGAGGACTAAATTGCTGTCGCACCAGATGGATTACGGACGGTAGCGTTCTGTTGAAAATAACAATCTTATAAATCCGATTCTTTACCGGGTCGTACATATACATTGATGCCATGAGCTTACCAGTCTTAGTATTGAAGATACGGCACCGCATTACAATACCCAAGCTTTTCTCGGAGTCAAAGTCGCCCACGCCATGTGGTCGCAGTTCTTCAGCCAGCGTATCAAATGAGCCACTAGATAAGAGATTAAGAAATATAGCGAATTTCTCGTCGCTCGCCATGCTGCCTGAAATTAGGTCATCAAGACTTGCGTCCATCCATTTTTGAGGCTCGTCAGTCTGACAGTAGGCGATAATTGATTTATCTCCGACAAGAGCATAGATATGCTCACGGGTTTTGAGATTCATCTCCAAGTCACCAAAGCCCGTAACCGACGAAGTTGAGTCTTCAATCTCTACCCTGAAATAGTGCGGCTTGCGCTTAGTGCTCTTAGTCAGCCCTCGAATGAAATGATAGTCATTAACATCAATATCAACATCAATACAGTCAGTCAACAAGTCCTTAAATGTCGTATCCTCATTGACATAAATCGGATAGTTCAGAATTGGCAGATAGTATTGCTTCTCGTCGTAATCTCCGCTATGACCGATACTCTTGAAAGCTCCAACCTTTGAAAGATTCTCGACAACTGTGGAGCGAACAAAAGTCCGACGACACTTTCCGTTAAATTCATCGAATGACCCAAAAGGTCTGTTGCGAATAATTTCATCCAACGCACCCTTTCCGACCCCTAACACATTACCCAAGCCAAACCTAATAGCGTTGCCCTCTAACGAGAAGCTGCTGTCGGATTCATTAATGTCAGGGCCTTTGACCTCAATGCCTAGGCGGTTAGCTTCCAGCAACAAGGTTGAGATACGCTCTTTCTCATTTTCGTTAGCGAGAAGAGCCCACATATATTCTAGCGGATAATTGATTTTTAACCACATGGTCTGATAGGACAGTACCGAATACCCCACCGCATGGCTCTTATTGAACATGTATAACGATGACTTCTCAAAGTCATCCCACATTTTCTCCGCTGCCTGTTTGGTGATATGCTGTGATGCATTTTCTACGAACTTATCCTTGTATACATCGAACTCCCTACCGTCCCGCTTCTTTCCAATAATCTTTCGCAGCTTATCGGCCTCAGACCACGAGAATCCCGCAAGAGCCACAACAGTCTGCATGAGTTGCTCTTGATAGATAAACGTACCGTAGGTTTCACGCAAAATATCCTCAAGCATTGGATGTGGATATTCTACCTGCCTACTTCCAGATTTACAGGCGATGTATTGCTCTCCCTGAGTGAGCATGGCACCCGGTCTAACTAGAGCGTTCGATACGGCTAAGTCATTGAAGTCTGATACGCCCATCTCAAGCAAGAGACGAGTGTACGCAGATGCTTCGGCCTGAAAGACTCCAAGGGTATTACCGCTCTGAATCTCAGTGTAGACCCTTGGGTCATCAAGTAGCATGGAGTCTTTCGTTACATCGACGCCATGACGACTCTTAATTGCCTTAATAGCGTCATCAACAACAGCAACGGCCTTCACGCCAAGAATATCAAACTTAATTAGCCCGAGTTGCTCCGCTTGTACCATGTCATAGGCAATAACCTCCACGCGCCCATCGGCGCTGGGATCAGACCTAGTTTCAATGGGGCATACTTGCCATAAAGGAATATTAGATACCACTACACCGGCAGCGTGGGCACCGGCAGTACGAATACGACCCTCAATGCGACGAGCAATCGTCAGCACATCAGGGTACTCATCAACATACTTCTTACACTTATCCTGAAACTCTTCCAGCGTCTCAAACAACGGGGTCATCTTATTGACCTCGTTATATGGGACACCGAATGCCCGGCTAACGTCCTTGATGATAGACTTAGCCTTAAACTCACCGAAGGTAGAGATAGAAGCTACGTTTTCCCTACCCCATCTTTCTTTGATATATTCCTTAATAAGATACCTTTTCCTGTCATCAAAGTCCAAATCAATGTCAGGATAATCGTTTCTTTCCTCATTGATAAACCGGAAAAAGAGCAAATTGTGGGTCAGGGGGTCAATGCTCGTAATATCGAGCGCATACGCCAAAATAGAGCCCCCTACGGAGCCTCTAGCGGGTCCTCTGGCAATGCCTTGAGAGTCAGCCCATTTGACAATATCCCAGATAATCAGGAAATAGTCTGAGAAGTCCAATTTCTTGACAATGGCCAACTCTTCTTCCAGCCGCTCCATATATCCGGGCGTATCGCGCAGACCTTTCTCACGCAGGCCCCACTCTGCAATTTCATACAGATAATCATCGCTATTAAGAATCTTTGAATACGAGGGCAGAAGCTTGCGCTTGGTAACAATTTCAGCGTTGCACTTATCCGCCACCTCAAGAGAGTTCTCAATTAGGGACGGCTGGCTCCACCCGTGTTCTGCAAAGTACTTCGTTACTTCCTCACTAGACATGAGGTAAGGATGAATATCATCGAACCTAAGACGCCTATCTGGGAACAACATATTCATACGGCGCACAAGGTCCCGCTCTTTCTTAGCGGCGTCAGCGTGCTCTCTAAGGTGTCTATCTGCAGCTGCGTTCATACTCGGAATCTGAGCTACGCACAGGAGTACTTCTTCAATGCCACGGTCGGCTAAGGTAGGATAGTGGCAATCAATAGTGCCTACTGCTTTGATGCCCATCGCGTCACTGAAAGACAGCAACGTCTTATTTAAGTTAGGTTCATTCCAAGGTTGTAACTCAAAGTAGTAGTCGTCCTTAAATCGCTCATAGAATCGCTCCGCTGTTTGCTGAGCCTTGCCCTCTTCGCCATTCATGATTTGACGGCTGAGGTGCGATGCCATACATCCGGACAGTACTGTCACATCTCCAGCAAGATATTCTAAATCATCCCACTCAATGCGAGGTTTGTGATAAAAACCATCTACCCAAGATTTCTGCATGAGCTTGAAGAGTTTCTGCAGGCCATCTTGATTTTTAGCATGCATGATGAGATGAAAGCGCTCTGCCTTCTTATCATCGCTATCCGAGGCAAGTGACGGCACATAATAAAACTCACAACCAAAAATTGGCTTTACGCCAACATTTTGGCAAGCCTGCTGAAATTGCAGGGTTCCCGCCATAGTGCCGTGGTCAGTGATACTGACTGCCGACTGATTATTACGTTTGGCTATTTCTGCAATTTCTGACGGGCGACTCATCCCATCAAGGAGAGAGTATTCGCTATGTACATGAAGATGCACGAAATCCAACGTCAGGCCCCAATTCTCATATCGATATGATCGAATAAATAGTTATAGCCGTCCATATTGCGATATGGTTCAGCGCAGACGACCCGTGCGATACCAGCATTCAGAATATGCGGCGCACATTGCATACATGGAGTACAAGTTAAATAGAGAGTAGCACCACGCGTGGTGACGCCATTAAAGCAAGCATTAGTTAGCAAATTAAGTTCAGCATGAATGGCGATACACTCAGAAGAACCAGCGCCATGATCTGGGCAGTGATCGATACCGCGAGGGGCACCATTATATCCCGTTGAAAGAATAGCCTTAGTCTCTGGGTCCACCAGCACTGCCCCAACATTGCGAGATGGACAAGTTGCACGCTCAGACACAGCAGCGGCAATATTTAAGAAATACTCATCCCAAGTTGGACGCATCTTCTACCATCTCAGCTTTGATTAAGTCAATAATCTTCTCGATCTCTCTAATCTTCCTAATCAGAGGACCATACTTCATCTGCGTGTGCATATCTCGGATATCCCACAGTTGGAGCATATGCAAGCTCGTATCATATATATGGTTGAGATAAATCTCCAAACTTTCCTGCTGTTCCATCAACTATACCTCTGTATCAAATATGCTGGAACGTCGCGTTCCTTCGCCAATTCTAGCATATGTTGAGTGCCGGGGCTAGCCAAAATGTCAGGAACGAATGCAAAAATAAAGTCAGGATTGTTTTCATCCAAGATTTTAGAATTACGAGCGTAACCTAGAGTGGGAGTAAACTCTGCGGGGTCGATAGCATATTCTTGAATTTCTAAATCACCGGCCCGCAAAACACCGCGATTGAAAGATTCAATCTTCTTAGCGCATCGTGCAGACAAAAGACCGGCGCCCCGGTCATTAGTGTGAATAACTTTCAATTTTTCTTCTCTGTTGTCGATGATTTCATAGAGCCCCCACATACATGCAAAGATGATGGTCTCATCTTTCCAGTCTTGACTTCCACAGAAAAGGGCAGTTAGGCGTTTACTTCTTGCTGCCATAGTACCTCATCACAGTCTTTACAGAAGAAAACTCGATACCAAGTTTCATTAGCTTTATCGTAGGTATACTCTCTACCTACGTTCGTAATGTCCTGCTTTGCCCGACAATATTGACATTTGATTGTTTTGGGTGAAGGGGCCACGATGCAATTACCTCATCAATATCGTGCAGATTGCTAATTTTAGTAATATTCTTGGGAGTCTTGATACCGACTGGTTCTTGTGTATAAAAATAAGTACGCACCTCATGCGTACCATGCTTCGGCAACTCATCAAAGGATGGAGTGATAAAAATATCACAGTTTAAAGCTACCGCTGCGTTGTACTGATAGTGGACAGGGATATCATATATAACTCGGTTATACATTAAAGCCCACTCGTCCAGCCAACGTTCGGTCATATTCCTATTGGTTCGACCGGTAATAAAGAAAACATCGTTGCCAGATGCAAACCACCGACTGGCGGCATACCAGCCTTGCTCAGTCGCCATTTGATTAAGACAAAATAAATCATCATCAATCTCTCCATGCTTGAGAGATTTTTCTGAAATTAATCCATCTAATGTAAGGCCAATTTTCATATGTTTGAGGGACGGGCGCCGAAGCACCCGTCCCTCTCCCCTCTTAATTAATTATATTACCAGCTACTAGCATTATTGCGAGGAGCATCTTCGGTTGAGGTCATAAACTCAGCCTGCTCGCTGTACGGAAGCACACGGTAAACGCTATTAGCGTCATGCATCTCGAAGTCAGCAAATTCGCTGGGCTCATCGCCAGTTTCGATGGGAATGAGCGTGTAGTTGGTGTCGTGCATCTTAGAGCCAGTGCGACTAACCTTGTAAGAGCGGTCGGTAATAGTGCCAAACTCCGTAGCATACTCTACAAGAGTGGCGCCGATGTGCCGCTGATTAAAGGTCTGGTCGAGTACCATCGTTGACCAATTGCCATTCTCGTCAAGAACGGCCACATTAGCCACGAAGTGCGTCTGCGGACGCCACTTGGGGTCCTTAACAGTCTGCTCACAGGCCCAGCACTTGAAACCCATTTCTTCATTGTCAGCAGTGCAAGCCATCTGCTTCTTGAAGTCAAGCGGCGACTTGTGAACGGCAACAATAGCCGCAGCCCCACGAGACTCATTGAAGTTCTTGCTATCAATGGTCAGTTCCTGAAGGAACCGAATCTTAAACGCGTCACGGTCCTTAAGCGTGAGGAACTTCTTGCCCCCACCACCCTTGGATTCGTTTTCTACCTTATTCTTTAAGTTTGCGAGTGTCTTATAAACAGTCATTGTGTTTTCTCCTTATTTTGAAATAACCAATCTAAGTAATTGATTTTATTATTGATGCTTTCTCTAATTTGTTGTTCCGTCATCTCCCCCGGATCTTTGATGCCTGACGGATAGGGCACAATCCAAATATCCTTTCTGGGGTTCCCCTCCATTATAGCACGCCGAGCGGCGCTCCCGGCCTCGTCGTTGTCGAAAAACAGGACGAAACTATCAAAATATCCGCTCAGGAGCTTGTGATGTTCTGCCGGGATAGACGCACCCAGAGTAGCCACCACATTTGGAAATCCAGCTTGGTGAACTTTAATAGCATCCAAGCTTCCCTCGGTCAAGATGACCTCTCGATATGACTTAGCATTCTGTAGATTAAATAGAACCTCACGCCGAGGGAAGTCATTGGAATATAAATATTTAGGATGCTGGTTCTCTTCCGTAGAACGCCCAATAAAGCCAACTACAGAAAAGAACTCATCTCTGGCGGGGATGACTATCCTACGTTGCTTAGCAGAATATCCGATATCAAAGTGCTCCAGTACACCAGCATGGAAACCCCGCTGCAGTAAGTAACTTAATTTCTGCTCTACCTCTGCTGGATTTCTGTAGTCAACAGTGATTCGCTCCATTGCCTCATCCCAATCTTCTGGAATAGAAACTAGGGCGCCGCCGGTTTTATCAAGCATGTTAAGCAACTCATCATCTGAATAATGAGGCTGAAACGACCACCCAGTTTCTTGTCCAGTCATTTCCTTTACCAGACGAGCAAAGGAGCCTTTCTTGGAGCAAGAAGGATTGAAGCAATGCCATAGTCCAGTTTTTTTATTGATATAAAAAGCTGGGCTAGAGGTATTGCTGTGAAATGGGCAATAGCAAGCGTACTCCGAAGGTGTCTCTGTCACGACCGTAAGGTATTGGTCTACGAACTGCTGAACGGCGTCCTTGTTATTTAAACCAGAAATGGAGTTCAAAACTAAAGGTCCCCTTCTCTGTCATATTCCAATACAGTTTAGTACGCTCAATATCGCCGTATGTTTCAGCAATATATTCTTCAATACTTGGTCGCTGCCGCAAAATAGTTTCCTGATCCCTAGCTTCCCCGTCTACTACATGATCGGGGATAGCCTCATCATCAGACATCGAATAGTTCCTCTCTTTTGCCGCTATCAAGATCCCACTGAAGATAGAAAGCAAAAGGATGACCTCTACGCACCTTGCGACTAACGACTTCAAAAAGGTTCGAATCAGCATTCCTATGTACCGCCATTACCAAATCTGCATCGTAAGCTAATTGCTTACTCCATGCAACCTCAGCGAGAGCAGGGGCTCTTTCACCTTGGTTACCATCCATTGTAACAGCTGCGATATCAATAACCGGAATATTATGACGGACAGCAATCCGCTTGAAATCCTTAGAAAGATTCTTGGCTCGTTCTGTTTCGGTGCCGCCCTTCTTTGCATCATCGAACAGGCCATGATAATCAAGGATAAGAAGATCGGGCTGATACTGCTCAACCTTAGCCTCTACAACATTCTGATTAGCAGCTTCGATACCATCTGAGGTTACAAGATGAATAGGAGGACGATTCTCAAAGGTCCGCTTGGCCCAGTCTTGATATGCGTCGGGATTAACTCCACGGCCAAACATCAAGTCCGAGTTTCTGAAGGTTTCACCTTGGTTAAGGATGGTATCTAACCGATAACCCTCCTGCTCTTTATTCATCTCCAGCGAGATGATAAGGGGGCTATAACCGGCCATCCATGCATTAGCAGCAAACAGGCGTGAGAACCAAGACTTACCGCTGCCGGTCCAGCCAAGAATAACAATAAAGTCACCCTTCTGCCAGCCACCGAAATGCTTGTCGATAACATCAAAGCCGCTAGGGATACCCATGATGTTCTTTTCTGGGTCTTCGTAACGGACCTTAAAGTCCTCTACTCGCTCTAAGTAGTCGCCAGTAAGGTTGGTGTCCTTCAGTGCGCCAGTATGCTTCATAAGACGCAGGCTATTCATTGCTACGAAATTCAACGCAGCATTGGGGCCGCTATCTCTGAGTATCTGGATAGTGTCGTGCAGTGCCGTCCGAACATTCTCAGCTAAGGCGTGCTTACGAGCTTCATCAATATAAAACTGCAGCGGGGCAGCGGCTGTGTCGATGAATTCGAATTCACGGAATTCATTCTTCACAATAGACTTGGTTGGAAGCTTACCATACTTGGAATAGTATCCGTGAATAAACTCCCAAATATCTTTATGGTCAATAAAAGCTTCGTCTACATTTTGCTCAATAGCGGGGACGATGTTATCGGCGTCCACCAGACTATTGAGTAAGCTCATTTCGTAATTAATTGGACTCACCCTTCATGCGCTGTTGCGTCTCACGAACAAGACGACGGAACTCTTCTTTGTCTTCCATCTCAATCTTAATCTCGTCAACTAACGTACCCAGACGTACCACATAGTCCATTAAGAAAACGACGGGCTGCTTTTCAGTGGCCAAAAAACGCTTCATGGTTTGCTCGGCCATTTCGTCACCACCATGACTGGCGAAATACTTCACCAGTCGTTCAGAGTTGGCTTCATCCTTCTCAGTCTGGAAGAATATTTTCCCGCTGTTCTCTGCTAAGTCTGCGAAGCAGGTAATCAGGCTTTCTCCAGTTAGACTCATCTATATTCTCAACTTCTTTCCAGATTGCAAGCAATCTATCAAAATATGAATAACCACCCGCCACACACGAAACATCAAAATACTGATCCATGCACGGCACTTTTACTTGACAATCACGGCAAATGTTTTTCGCTCGGCGTATGTCATCAGCCCGATACGAGATGAACAATCGGTGATCTTCATCTACGCAGGCTGCCTTACTCATCCAAGCAACATTACTTAGAAGACCCACCAGATAATTCGCCGTCTAACTCAGAGAGGCGCCCCTCTACTTCTGACTCTACTCGCTTCCAAGCAGCAGCCCATTCTTCATCTGACATGACATCCTCGGAATCCACCGTCAGCCCAGCGTCAATACGCAGTGACTGGTAGTTGCCAAGGTTTCTCGTCAGACCTACGGTTACACTAATCGTGCCTTTCTTAGCCATTTTTTTCTCCTATTTTTTGTAAATCTTCTGCAATTTTATTTCTTGCCCGCTCACAATATTCTCCACTAACCTCAGAGCCAATATAATTTCTCTGAAGCTGAATGCAGGCCCTTGCTGTCGTTCCACTCCCCATGAAAGGATCATACACCATGTCACCGGGATTCGACCATGTTACTACATGATCTGAGGCCAGCGCAAGTGGATACGGCGCAGGATGCTTGACGCCGTTGAAACTCGTAGTGTATTTCCAAATGTTATTTCTAGGTGAGAAATCCGGAACCGGATTTTTCAGAACCCCTGAGAAGTCTTTATAGCCAGCCCACTTATTAGGCTTATCGATTATAAGATTAATAGACTTAGGTCGTCCCTTGGAAAAGACAAACATATATTCAAAAATTTGAGAATATCTCACGCTTTTCGGATTAGATGGATACGTTGAACTATTTTTTTCATATATCATCGTATCGTGTAAATTAAATCCCACATCCATAAACTTTAAAGCCTGTCTAAAACTCGAACCAGTTTCAGAGCCTTTAATGGTAGCATCACCTACTACCCATACCACAACACCACCCGGCTTAACGACTCGGAATAATTCTTCAATCGTAGCGTTGCTATCGAATGAGAATCCTTCATAGTCCCTGAGGTTGTCATATGGGGGACTTGTGACTACTAAGTCAATATATTGGTCTGGCATGGACGCCATTGTTGCTAGGCAATCTTCATTGTATATTTTGTTATATTCCAAATTACTCACCGACATTTTTTATTTTCTGAAATCTCGCATTAACGAGTTTAAGTGCTTCTACTTTATCTATGCCGTGATGCGACCTAGGACGACCGGCGGCATTTCTCATAGAGAAAATTTCGATGAGGTCATACACATCTCTCAAAGTATAGACACGGATACTCGCAGTTTTCTCTGGATTGACCGGATACTTTTTAGCCTGCGGTATAAGATTACGCTGTTCATACTTACGGATAGTATCCGGCTTTCTGTCAAGAATTTTGGCAACTTCGCCAATGCGAAAGGCTGGAGTCAAAAAGTACCCAGCCGTATCGTACTCGATAGTTTGATTTTCAAAAATATTATAGTTGTAAATATTAATAATGTTACTTTTTTTGACTACTGAAACTATACGAACTAACTGCTGCTTATCATTAAAGAAGAGACGGTTCTTAGTTAACTTGACTTGACTTTTTTTCTCTAAGAACACGCTCAATCTCTTTCAATAGATGCAAATATTCTTTATATGAACAGCGTGAGTTTTTGGCACATAGCGTACAGGTCAATTCAATTTTCTTAATCTTCCGGTCGCCACCGGGGGAGTCGGATTCCCAATAAATTTCATCCTCAAGAACCCGACCCCCACAGCGACGACACCAAAATCCTCCAAAGTGGAGCATTCTTATAACACCTACCCCAGAACTTTAGTCTCAGAGAGACGAGCATTCGTATCCGTGCCACCAAACCACATGGAGTAGAGAGCCTGCGAAGAGGCCCAGACTACAGCAAACTTAGATGCAACATCCGAGAAGCTGCGGATTTCACCGCTCAGTGCGGCACCAATAAGAGCCACGGCAAGGCAGAATGCCATTGAGAAAACAATCTTAACATTTGAAGGCCACTTCTGCGCCTTCAGAAAAGAAATCAGCGGCGTTACAGCCATACCAGCAATAATCGATAAAAAGATATCTGTTGTATTCATACTTCCTCCTTATTTATGTAACATACTACAATGCTATTGTAGTACAATTTAGCTTTGTGTTACCAACCCTCAGCGGCACGATCTACACAATAGATTCCTGCCTCAAGTGTAACACCATGCTCCCGGGTAATAACCGCAAAGGCTTGAATAGGTTCCTCGTATGCACAGTTATTCAAGAATGCATACTCATCTAAGCCCTTCATCGAACCATTGACAGTAACTTTACCGGTGCGGGTATAGGAATGGAAATGCCCAACCCACATATGATCGTGCTCATCTCCCATAGATGCATTGCGCTTGCGCTTGCGTGCATCAAAGATAGCAGCAGGATTAACTAAACCAGCTAAGCCGCCTCCACCTTTCATCTGGTCACCGTGAGTCACCAACATTCTACGTCCATAAATTTCTACATAAGCATCGGCGCACAGCGGTATATTCCAAGAAAATCTTCTATCCGTCTTAAGGTGACGCTGTAGCATCAGGGCTAGCAGGTGATCCCAAGAATCTTCCGTGCGACCCTTCATACGGGGCTTATGCGATAACCTCCCGTGATTGCCTACCACCGAAACAACATGTGTAGGGCCATAGGCATCAGCGATGACTTCCAAAAACTTAGCAAGATGGTCTACCCAGAAGTCTACAGTTGGAATCATCGATGATTCTTCATTGAAGATAGTGTCATCATGTAGGCTACCCGCCACCATATCTCCACCAAGGATAACAATAGCACCTTCATACTCAAAGCCACCCATAAGATTCTTGCCCATGTTAACAGCACCATCAGCAGTTTTCTGGAGGCGCTTTAAGGCAATCTCACGATTGAAAGCATTCATTCCGCCCACCTCTGAGGGTTTCACGATCTCATCAAGGTGAAGGTCTGAGAGCATAATGAGGGCCGTAGCAGCCCCTTTGCGTCGCGCCCTTGACTTAGACCAAGGAACACTCTCTACCGAAATTTTACTAGCCTTCAATAGAATTTCATTAGCAGTCTTATATGCAGCGGCATCTTCTTCTGCTGCCTTGTGAGCCTGTCTTGCGAGGCTGCGTTCATTTCTCGCTGTAATTAATTCTCGCTCTAAACGAACAACTCTTTTCTGCATATCAGAAACTTCTGTATCAGTCATTGATACTTCCTGAGTCTTTGATGGGTAAATTCCAAATTTTAAGCGAGCGTCAGTGATCGTTCTTCTTGCAACAGAAATACCTCGCTCTTTAAAGTAAGCTACAACGTCTAAATCCGTATTAATCTCAGGCATTGCATAAATTTCTCTAAGCGTCTGTTCTTCAAGCCAAGGTTTGCTAATCATAAATTTTATTCATCCTTTTCTAGTTTGATAAATCGTCCCGAATTGTCTCTCTGCGGGAAGCCGTCTTCCTTGCGCTTTTCTCGAATTTTTTTACGCTGCGCTGAGCGGCGCTCTAATGATAGCACTCTTCCTTCGCCGTGCAAAGTCGAATGTTCTTCTCGGGTCGTTAAAAATAAATTTTCTAGGCGGTTGTCTAGTTTGACTTCATTGATGTGGTGAACTGATTCCCAAGGCTCTAGATATCTCTGGAAATATTCCTCCATAACTAGCCGGTGCTCGTAGATATAACCATGATTATGATATGGATGATCTGGGCGGAGCACCCTTATGTAACCTTTGTCGTCTATATATTTCCCACCGGTAAAGTTGGGATTGTTGGTTCCAGACATAGCGGTTTTACCCCACTTAATGTCTTTTCTTTTAGATATCAGGCTGCCCATCAATAAACCTCATTGATATTATTTAAATTATCAACAGTATTAGCATTATTAAGCTCAGCTTCTAGATTCGGATTATACTTTACTCCCGGCATACCTCCGGTGCCAACGAATTGCACCATAAGGAAAGATTTTCTTAAGGGATTTTGATTAGGTGTAGCTACAGCACTAATTACTCTACCGGACTGAACACCGTCTGTTGCCGTTCCGGGCGTAGAGCCTCCAGTGCCATAGTTATACAATCTAGGTGAACCGTATCCCATTCTTGTATCAGATGGTGAAATATCATTCATGATGATTCTACCGAATTGTCTTAAGTCACCACCCATCAGATCATAATTGTTATTGGAGATATACGTATAGACATGCCATCCTACTGTGATACCACGTTCTAACCATACATACCCCGAAGCCTGAGCTGGGGCAGATATGCCTGATGCAACAAACGATGCTCTTGCTACTACGTTACCGATATAAGGGCTACTGGGCGCTACTTGAACGCTGTACAATGACTCATTTGTGATAGCATCATACTGGGTAGTCGAAGGGTATCTTCCACTTCTCTTATATGTCACAACAAAATGATATCCGTCACGAATAATCGTTCCAGCAATGGAATCATCGGGTCTTGTTGTGGTGACCTCCTGCTTGGCAGACTGACAAGAAAAATGTACTTTATACCACCCAGTGTACGGAGCACGAAAGAATTCGATAGACAAAGCAGGGATTCTAGTGGGTCTATTGCCCGGCATAGCTTCAAATCTTTGTGTCATCGAAGCTAGAGCCAAGGCTGGGCCAGAAGAGCACAATGCCGCTAGATAATTTTCTTTATCATTTTCCACCATCTGAGATAAAGCTGTCGATGTGAGTGGTGAGCTTGGTGCCCACCTAACTGTTTTATACATTATGGCCTCTCCGGGTTAGCGCTATCATATGGATGATTTTCAAATGATTCAAAGAATGGCGCTACGGAGATATCGTTCATAACGCCCGGCTGAGCACCAGCTGGTTTTTCAGCGATTCCGCAATCTTCGACTGATACGTAACCCATAAACTGATTAATTGCTTCTGTATTGAATGTTGCCGCAGATGTCTTATACTGAGTAGGGAGATTTGTTGCCGGGTGGCCAGCGGTACAGTCCATCAATTCCGGTGGGACAACGCCACCGTAAGCATTCATTGGTCTAAATTGAGCTTTAATAATGGCATTACCACTAGTCTTAGCTGCCATAGCCCTTACCGCGTGACATGAGCTTGGGACTGAGCCTTTAGCTGATTCATCACCCCAAGCCCAAATGTTAACATTGGTATTATAAGCAGTGCCTGTTGGTCCATTATACTCTCGTAAATAATAGTTGGTACCATTTACACCACCCATATTATAATCTGGATCTATATAGTTAGTCCAATACAATAAATCGTGTCGATGGGTGATATCTCTTAATCTTACTTCGATGCGTCCAGTATGTCCATTGTTAGCATTAACATAGTTATTGGCTGCCCATGCATAGTCAAAATGCATCATAAATTTATAATATCTATTAGCTTCAAAATTAACAGATATAGACGATGAACTTAAAGGTTCTGCGAACTGGACATCTATCCATCCAGATGAAGTCCACTGAGTATAATTGCCAAAGGAGGAACTATAGTTAACAGTTGAAGACTGGAGTCCGTTACATATACCTAGTCCAACAATACCGCGAGCGCGTGAGTTTAACTCATTACGAATAGAGTCATCATTATCGCTCATAGTTTGCAGCAATTTATCATCTAGTTTGGTAAAAGTTGCTAAGTTAGGCTGTTGGTTCTGCATTTGTATTATCCTGTATCATTGTATCATCTTCTCTATTGATGATAATCGACGTTTGACTGCCGCAATCTGTGATGATGAACTGCGCTGTTGGCATTCCACCGGCAAACGGGGCATTTACGGTAGGTTTACTTGCACCCCATATAGCATCGGCACTCAAAACTGAATCCCCCGTACCATCTGGGTCTTTATAAGACTGTGCATTATCTCTAGGTAATGCGAAGTCTGAAATATTATATCTACCCCAATTTTGCTGCGCGCTACCGGCGTCATTACCGAGATATGTAACTTGGTCAGGCTCATAGGTGGCGTCTGGGAGTGTTGTGAAGGTGTTTCGCATCTGCTCCCAGATAGCAATGTGGAGTCCATTTTCAGACTTCCACATGACCTCATATAAGTGAGGACCCGGAGTGGCGCCAACATCATAACAGTCAAAATAAAACGAATGAATGGACTTGCTGGTCGTGCCTCGGCTGGTCCAGATATCAGTCAGCGATTCCCCAGAAATATCAACGCCATCTCTTGTAATCTTAAAACCCTGAATTCCCCAGTTTGATGCTTCTGAGCCCGTTGATGGAGACGGATTGACGTGATAAAGGATAGGGATATATAACTCTAAATGAAGCATCCTTGCTGATTCTACATTTACATGAGCAGATAGTCCATTGGGATTAATTTTCCAGTTATCTACAACTCTCGTCCATTCCTTAATAGCTGTATTTTTATTAGTCGATGCAGTGAAGTCTGGCGGGGACAGAAAGAATCCGTTTAAGTTTACATCTCTATATCCGGCTTTTTCATCATTCGAAGCATATGTCGTTAATTCAGCATAGCCAATGATACCGCGAGGTTTCGCCTCTAGTTCTTCTAATATACTTTGATCATTCTGAATCATATTCTGCATTTTCTCTAACGAGAGAGGTTCAGATGACCATGTTACCGGAATATAATCCTGCATTAAGAAACCTTCCTTAGTGTCATCGACTGTTCGATGCCCCCATTGTAGCTTTGACTAATTGACATCACCCAATACTCTCCATTATCTATGGAAAGACGCTGTAGGAGGTTAATCTTGATTCTATCACCCAGCTGCAGATGAGGCAAGCCCAAAGTTTTGATATCTATCACGGGTACTGGATTACTATATTTTTTCAGTAAAAATTGAGCTAAGTCTTTGGCATAGGCTGCATCTTGGATTAATGGATTATCAATTTCAAGCACCTTTTCGCCGTATCTTCTGATGTTATCTTTATAATCCTCAGATACCTCAATAATATTTTGTTTATTCTTTTCTTTATTCTCTATAACATAACCAGCAACATGGAAATAGTTATCCAATTTAGTTACAGGATTGTTGCCTTCCACCACCACATATTTATTGCTAGGGACAACATTATCTGACGGGTATAATCTGATGTATCCATTGACACCATTAAATCTCCAATTAGAGGCCACAAGCGTTTTATCATATATGACTCCTGTAATAAATGGATAACTTACAAAAAATACAGGCTGAGACGACCACTCAAGATTGAATTCTCTAGCTTCTTTTACGACCGCACCAGCAGCATGAGGCTGCGGGGTACTGCCCCAGTATCCGCGCTCCAGAGACAGCAAGGAACTACCAGCAGTTTTACTATATTTAATGAATTCATTGTCAATTTTTACGATACCGCTATCGGGCCACAGGGGTTCATATATTCCTGCTGGATTTAACGTTAAAGACAAAGAAATGACATCTGTCGCATTACTCGATAGGCTCGAATTAAGTTTACACACCGCTAACGACGTTCCGCTCTCTGCTGCCCAGATACCAGTAGTACGTGCCGACACAGATAGTGCTGAATAGACCTTGACTATAATTTTATTGACTTGCAGATCAATATTCTGAGAGCCTGAGACAATAGATTTATTAGATGAAGCTGATGCAAAGTCGCCGTCATTAATTTCATATTGAACGACTGCATGTTGACTGTCTATAGAATCATCATATGACCTACCGTGTTCGTATGTAAAATTATTGTTTTCATCAAAGAAGAACATCCCTATATCTGCAGTGGCTATCTTCAGCATCTCTGCCCAGAAAGAATCGCTAGATACCGCCAAATTAGGAAACACATATTGATAAAGACTCCTGCCTCGTTCGTAGTGTAACCCAATTTGAACAGTAGTTAAAATACGATTGTAAATAGCCACATTAGAAATGAAGCCATTAAAACTATTTAAAGTAGAAGAGCCTTGTGCTCCTATAATAGTTTTAACTGACGCTGTTGTCAGAGTTCCAGTTGCTGTATAGACTACATATGGAGAACCATTTAAATATATAGTAACTGATGTTGTCGCTCCAGAGAATGTAAAGATAGCAACCACGTGATGCCATACATTATTAGAAATAACAGATTGAGTTACCGATGGAGTAAATGTTAATCCTGTAGCATTAAACTTAATGCGACCATCAGCGTCTAGGTATATTCTCCAAGTTCCCGTCGCCGCAGCTACACCTATATTTTCATGCACAAGCAAATATTGCTGTGTACTGACCGATGTAGGCTTAAACCACATTTCAGCGGAGAACGACTGCGTGGCTGTTGGATATAAAGGCAGCGATGGAGAGGCATTCATATACGCAGCATGTAATGATGCACTATTAAATTTGGTAGAAGTTTCAACTTCAGATGTGATTGGGCTAGCGGCATTAAATGTCGGCCACTTAGTGCTGTCCATTTCATTATATGGCACCGGAGTATCGCCAGAAGCACCAACTCTATATGTCAAATAATTGCTGCGACCTGCATGGTCAGTAACGGCCATTAGCCCACTATTTTTCCACAGTGATGGGCCGATGGTATTATTAGTTGAGCTTGAGGTATAGGCATACAGATGATTAGTAAATTTAGTTACATTTGGTACAATGTTTTGCTTGATTTTTCCGGCAGCTGTATATGCATAACCAAAGTTTTTTAAGTCTTCAAAGGAGAAAAATCGACCTTGATTCATTGGCCAATAAAATGCTAAATTACCATTGCTAGATACAGGAGTATTATTGCCAGAATATCCAGCCTTGCTGTAGTGACTGTAAATCTCCTCGGCGGGCAGTGGCCTTCTATAGAGCGCAACGTGAGCAATGGCTGTATTTGTCAGCGGATTCCCCAAGGTATCAGCCGCTCCAATTCGCAATGGCGATGTTGGCGCATAAGTAAGTGATTGCTCCATATATGTCTGATTGGCTGCTATAGTTGACCCGGCAGATGCCTCCCTGCCGTTGATATAAAACTGAATCTTCTGGCCGGAAAGAGTGATTACAACATGCGACCATTTATTTGCAACTACTGGATTATTATATGCGGCAGAACTGCTGAAGATAAATGACGTTGCCCCAGTGGAGTTAAAAAGCATTAATTCAATTAACCCGGCTGATGTTAACGAGACGACCCATTCCTTTTGATTTGCTAGCGAGTTGGAGTATTTACTTAAAATAGTCTGAGTGCTAGCTGGTAAGGACGTTGGTTTAATCCAAAACTCCATAGAAAAAGAAGCATCAAGTGTGTTGGGCTTGGCAACTAGGTATGATGAGAAAATACTGAAATTATATGCAGTAGCGGCTGCATTCCCGCCGACTGTTCCCTCGAATGGAACAGTCTGGACCACGGTATTTGTAGCATCTAAATTATTAGTGACAGAAATATATGAAGCACTGGCCCCGAAACTTAATGCTCGGCTGCTATCTTCTGTCAAAATAGGCCCGTCAACTGACGACAACCCAGCTACATTAGTCGTGCCATTGCGCTCATACCCAGAGATGTCTCGGATGAAGGCCCCAGTTGTGGCTGTATTTAGTCTAGTATCAAGCGGCCAATAGCCCACGGGATTGGATGCTGATATCATATTTTTATAGATATTAGAACTATATGTGCCGCTTTTTTGATTTTGATATGGGGCTGAGTATGACGATGTAATTTGATTCAGGCTTCTCGCCGTAGCCCATATCTTCACTTCTCGCAGATGACCAGTGAAGAGAGAACTAGTGTTTAATGTATGAGGGCTAGTAGCAATGCTGCCAGAGATGGTAGAAGTGATAAATCCAGCCCCCAGTAAAAACTGACCAGATGGCTTGAAGGGCACAAATGCAACATCACCGCTGGCATCCAAAACTCCATCAATAATATATCTAATATTAGCATTGCCATTAATAGCACTAGCCGCTGGGTCTATAATAATAGCTACATGATGCCATAATCCATCGCTAACAGTGGCTGTGCTAGAAACTCCAAGAGCTGTATCTGATGTTCCCGGGGCATATGTTTGTATTTTAGTAGTAATCTGTCCTGTCGCTGACAAGTTTACCCTTAATTCATTGGCGTATCTCTTGGTAGCGTAATTTAAAATAGTTTTTCCATGTGATGTACTACTTGTTTTAATCCAAAACTCAATTGTTGATTCCGAAAAAGGAAAATCATAAAAAGTCTTGGGAAGAACACGCCTAGATGCTGTAGTTGTATTTTTCTTTGTTCCCACAACTGGCGTGTCAGTTCCCGCTGAGCTAGCGAGCATATCTGCAAATGGGTGACTATATAGATATGTGAAACCATTAAAGTATAAAGAAAATGGCTGTAATGTGGTTTCGTTGAACCGCCAAAATGCATCCGGCCTATCTCTTAATACAGTTTTAAGATAATTATAATCAACATTAATTTTTGAAATAGGAACGCCAGCTCTAGCGGCTAATTCAGCTATAGCTTCTGATGCGGTAACGTCACTAGCTAAATATCCATCTACGATATTAGAATCTTGCATTTTGCCGCTATAGTCTCGACAAGATACTGATACCGTCATGTTATCTGAATCAATTGCCCATGTATCGGAGTAAAATGTTCCCTGCTTTATAAGTTGATAAGTATTCGCCGCCACAAGATACTTATATCCTACAGTAAACTTTACGCCCGGCGTCATCAGGCCATAGTAGTCACTACCAGTATTTTCGGGATTAAACTGGAGATCTGTATTATCCAATACAAGGTTGCACGTATTAGAAGCCGTGGCTCCGAGAGGTACAGACGAGTCTGTATTTTCTCTAACCTTGGAGATGTCCATAGAAACGACATCAAAATGATTGAGCTGGTCTACTTCAGCGATCGGATCATTAGCAATAATCTCAGTCCACCGGGGACTAAACTCTTGAATTCTAGCGACATCGTTGGCATATTGCGTGGAGTCCACTATCAGTAAAATTGCCTTAATTTTGGTTGCTCCACCACCACTTAAGACAATAGATGTACTAGATGATGTTAAAGTGAATGCTTGGGCCGCTGACCACGTACCGTCCTCTGCCTGATAGTAGACGTTGCCGGATTTAATGCGGCCGTACTTAGTAGAGCTATAGACATCAATATGACTGGCGAATATAGGATCAAAAGTAATATATAACATCGGCTTTGAATTAGCCGCGAAGTTGCCAGAGCCGTCAGATTTATTTTTCGACCACCAGCCGTATTCGTAATCGGTAACCCGCAAAGTTTCCTGCCGTTCCGATACGTAATAATCGCCGTTAGCTGTGATTACATTGCCATTTTCATCTAATGCGTCCAACACAGCCCATGTAACAGTATGTTCATTCTGTCCATTGATAACCTGATCTGCATTATAAAATTTACTAGAGTTTTTAATATTATTGGATAAAGTGGCAGATCTATATAAGGTAGCCCATCCTCTTATATCAGTCTTAGCATTAAAAATAGCAAGTTCACTAATGTAAGTGTTCCTACAACGCTCACCGAATGTTGGATCTGTCGCAGTAGTTGATTGCCTGCCGCCAATAAATAATTTCCAAGCAGGGTTGGTATTCATAGTAGTTGTTGAAGCTGCACTTACAGTCGGAGATGTATAGTTGCCATCAACCATAATTACAACTCGATTAGAACTATCGACAGTCATAACAATATGATGCCATTGATTTAATGAGATTCCAGCAGCTGTCGTCGCTATCGGATTGGTTCCATTGTTATTAATAGAAGCACTAACTAATACGGCACCATTACTGGGCTGCTTTCGTAAAGTCAGGTACCAAGCATTACTAGCTGCCGTTCCATTATCTGCAAAACCATTATTATCAGAATCTTGGCCAACTGCTGCTATCATCTCAATAGTTTCAGAGCCAGTGGCATTAGCTGCAGTAACATAAACCCATGCGCTTACTGTTAAGTTATTAGTTCCATTAAAGACAGATGTTCCCGTTGACGTTTTATTTGATGTAAGGTATCCGCCATCAATAATAGAAGTACCATTTTTAAAGTAGAAACTTCCACCATCTATCCTTCCTGACAGTGGAGAATAGGAAGATGAAATAGAAGCTTGTCGAAATTCAATGCCCGATGGGTTGATTAAATATCCATTAAAATCGTTACCAGATATATCCGATATATTAAAATATTTACGAACTGTATTCACTCTGTTGCTAACATTCAAAGAACCTGACTTCCATCTTTGACTAACATCAGACATAGAAAGGGTATCATTATAAATGAGTACCTCATCTATAGTTCCCAAGAAATTAGTCGTTGGAGACGTTTCCGGTCCCGGTACGGCAGTATATGTAAAATATCTAGCTCCAATGCACATATAACTACTGCATAGGTCTGACAGCATACCATTTGTGGTATTGCTGCTGCCTACGAGTTCATTGTCTACATAAAGTGACACCGAACCACCGTCATACGTTGCTACAATGTGATGCCAAACATCTTGAGCAATAGCGGTATAAGATTGCGCTTCAAGAAATACATTAGTTTTCTCGTAGGCTCTTCCATATAAATTATTGCGACTATTGAAAATAGTAAATGTTGGAATTCCAAATTGAACAGATAATATCCACTCTGGGGTATCGACAGCACCGGGTTGATTAAGCAAATATTTTTTCGAGCTTTTATATAATAATATAACTTCTCTACTTTGAAATTGCGGGTCCACAAGGGTAGAAGCTGGCTTGAACCACATCTCTACGGAAAAACTAGGATTATCAGCTATCGACCATCTATTTTCTGTATCCCCTAAAAGCTTAGAGGTGTTACCCGATAGACCGTACCCAAATGTGCCGCCAGAAGATGCCAGCAAGACTCCGCTACTCAGCTGTCCAACATTATTTTGCACAACTCCGGTCTGGCCGAAGGTGTACTGTGCGCCATTCGTGCCATTCATTATGATATTACGGTATCCGCACTCATCGGCAACAACGTTTCCCCCAACTGATGCTGCTGTATTAAATCTCCAATGAGTCGTGGGCTTGGGACCTGTGTAGGCATTGGTCATAAAATCAAAAGACTCGTTGAGTCGATAGTGAGCCGATGGACTGAGAGATTTCACTGCATCAATGTAGTCATCTGATGAAGAGTATCCCTTCGCATTGCGGAGGGATTTTCCGTTGACCCAATCAACTTCAACATAAGGGTAGACAGAGTGGGCATTATTCTTTAATGCTGTATCCAGATTTGCGCTAATACCCTGCATTATTGCTCCTTAAGGTCTAGTTTGACATTATACCAGATAATACCCGCACCGAAATCTCTACGCACGATATCTTCGTTGTAACTTTCAACCCATACCGTATGAGATGTGGTAGTACCAGACGGGCTGCCGGTGCTCGTTCTCTGCAGTGTCAACAACAACGTATCCTCTAAGTCTACTAATTCTTTGATAGCATCACGAGCATGCTTCTTATCGAAGGTTCTACTCTGAGGTCCCGGCAGCATCTGCCACTCTAGGTTAAAGCTGTACTTTACAGCCATAAAATATTTTTTTGTTAAACCATTCGCCAAGTTAACTGGCACCGAACGCTCGTCTCTAGACATAGCGAAGGTTCGACCCTGATCTGTCAAAGAATACGAAGGGCTACCACCTGAGGCAGCAAGTGTAACGAAATTATTAAATGCCACTAGATTCTCCCGGTCCTATATGAATTATCTTGATAAGATGTAATTCTTCTATTCATTGTACCATAAGAGCGCTGCTTATTGGGAGCAACCTTAACCCCATATTCCGTCATCATGGACTCAAACCACTGCGGCTGACCGATAAAGTTATCAACATAAATTGTCACGCCACCTGAATCGCCGCCATTCATATATGGGGCACATTCCTTAAGTGCTGATACCATTGCCTGCTGCATACTACCTTCAAATTGACGCATCGAAGTTGCTGCTGGCTGGAAGCTATTGGCAAAGCCCTTTAATCCATTGGGGAGCGGAATAACAGCTTCATCGTATCTGCCTTCACCAATCTGAGCTAAGATGCCACCGGAGCGTCGTTTGACAATACCACCCATAGCAAGTGGAATTGGGGGAAGTCTGAAGATGGCCTGTTCTTGCTCACCCTTTTGATCACCTCTAACCGGCTTAAATCCAAGACTTCTATCAAACCAGCGCGCAGCCTGAAGCATGGCCTCCCAGAACTTTCTGAGGTATTGATTCATTGCATCAAATGGATTACGGGTTAAGGTAAAGCCAGAACCCAAAGCAGCATTGATTAACGCTTGAATTTTATCCTTAAGTCCGCCGCCATCGATGTCCCAATTAAGAGTAAGCTTAGCTCTCTTGGTTTGATTAAGAAGAGGATTGATAAGAGCGTTTATTGCCCTCTTCAGTGCTTCAACTGTATCTTCATCTTTAAGTCCTTTAATAATACCCTGAACCCAGAACTTACCAAACTTCATGGCTTTGCGGGATGGTGAGCGAGCATCCATAGCATCGCCTGTGGTATTATTCATGTAGGTTATCGTTGATGTTAAAGGATTATTTAACAGATTAACATTGTTGCGGATACCTTGACCTATACCACCAGTGAAGTTTTTACCATGCTGCTCACCAGCATCTTTGGCTCCGCGAAGGCTTCTGGGGGTTTGGAGGGCATCTTTAACTTCCTTGTCAGTTATCCTGCGTGGCTTAATAATAGGCGGAGTATTTGTAGGATAAGGTTTTCTAACACCAACTCCACCTCTCTCCCTACCAGCTCTTCTGCCTCTAATTTCTTCTACTTCGCTAGGGCGTTTTCTTAACCACTTCCCACCCTTACCAAGCCACGCTGACCCACCATCGGGGAAGAACCCGTCAGCAATATCGTCGCCAGCTTTAATATCAGAGAAGTCATGGGCAGCCCCCGGCCTTGGCGTAATACCCTGAGCAACTGCTCTCATCATACCCATAGCAACTCTTCTACCTATTGTTGGTTTAGGTGGAGTTGTTGTTGTTGTAGTTGGTTTAGGAGCTCCTGTTGTTGTGCTTGGTTTTGGCTGAGTTGTTGTCGTAGTTGTTCCACCGGCACCGGGCTTACCCTTTGGCCTCTGTGGAGTGAGGCTCATTTTATCGTAACCGATAATATTCCCCTGCTCATCATATTGAGCCACATAGCCGTCTTTCAGTGTAAGTACACCGTTTTTGTCATACCTCCAACCTTTAGGTGGTTTGGGCAGCCTATATTTCTTTTTCTCTTCCTGTAAGAAGGTATTAATATCAAAAGGCTTTCCTTCTCTTTTTGCATTTTTCTTGAAATTTAAATATCGTTGACGTAAAGTTGCTGCTTCCCCTATCTCCATTCCAGCACCGGCTGCTCCCAGAATTGGATCTTTAATAGCAGATAAAAGTGCCTGTCTCCTCCCTGAACCGCTATAAGCGCGCTGAATCTGGGTGTTGTATCTATTAGCACCTCTTGACATCCCAAATATACCGCCACTCCTTGGTCCCAAAGGACCGGCTGGTGGAGCAAATGGCGTATTGGGGTCGATGGGCATTGCATCTATGATTTTGTTCATATTCTTTATCACAGAACGATAAACGGTGCCGACCTTCGTAACGGTGCCGTCTTCCGCTGTTACTTTCGATACGCTCTCGATGCCCTGACCAGCGCCCTTCAGCCAGTTCATAAAATCTTTATTTTTCTTTAACTCTGCAAATGCTTCTGGCTTATATCCACCTGCTGCGAAGTCTTTGAGCATCTGCAAGTACTCGGGCACCTTGGCTGGATCGTAAGGTTTGGCGCCTGTCGCCTTACCTTGTTTCATAGTTATCTTCTCTGGTTTTGGAAGGCCTGTTGCTGGGTCAATCTCCGTAGAGTCCGCAGCAGATTGAGTAAAGGCTGTGCCGTAAGCTTCACCAGCAGCAGCACCCATCTCTGCATTGCGCTTAACCAGAGCTTCAAATGGAACACCAGAGAGTGCTGCAATCCATCTATAAATGCTGTCGTCTACCCACTCTCCAGCCCAGAAAGCATCCTGCACAATATCTTGAAGAGTTTCATCAATGGCGCTCTTAAATATGCCGAGTCCGTCTGTCCATGTTCCGGTAATCAGGGGAATACCATATGTCGAGAGCGTGGTGTTGATGCTATTCATCATATTATTCCACTCAGCATCTGTTTTTGGAGTGTATTCCGTTATAAGATCAATCTGCTTCTTAAGGGCTTCTTCCTCAATCTTCTTACGTTCCTCGGCAGCTGCCTTTTCATCTTGGATACGCTTCTTCATGACCTCACGCGACTTCTTAAGTAACTCCCTAGCCCGTGCGCTATCAAGGTCTGTAATTGCTTTTGTATTACCAGCGTCTGTCTGAGAGAACTCCAGGTCCATCATTCTTGCGTCATCGATGCGGCCTTCGTAGATAGCCAGCGCTCTATTTCGCACATAGTTTTGTCTATCAAGTGTTCTCTTGTTGAGAGCCTCTCTCCGGTTTTCGACATATTGTTGCGTAGCAAGAAGTTCTTCTTCTTTCTTCTCAAGCTCATCTATTGCTGCAATTTGGTCATCAAATACCTTCAGGCGCTTGGACCACACTTCCTCAAAAGACTTAAATACAAGGTCCTTCAGGTCGCTAATAAATTCCTGTAATTTAGCTTTAAGTGCAGATAAGAAGCTATCGTATATACTCTTAGCGGCATTACCAGCGCCAGCTTTATCTGCATCTGTTAATCCACCTTGGCTGTCCTCTTCAGGTTTTCTAGTTACGTCGCTCTCGCGAGTAATGGTTTTAACCTTAACATTGTTAACTTCTACATCTGCCTCGACAGTGGGGCGCTTTTTAAATGCCCTATCTATGAGATTACTCATCATATCTTCAGTTCTAATTTTACTCGCAGCTTGAACCGTTTGTTTAGCTTGTTTTATAAAATCAAACATAGACCAATCTGGCAGCATTCTATCTGCAACATTCAGCATAAACATGATTGTCTTCAGGAATGCATTCTTGATGAGATCCATCAAAACAAAGATAGGTCTCATATATGAAACTACCATATGAGCAAATCCAGCAAACGCTTGTCCTAAGTAATATAGGAAGTTTTTGATTTTATCTCCAAATGACCCCTCACCAAATAAAGCACCGATAGCCTTGAAAATATTGATAAACATATTCATTTGGTTTTTCATAATGTCTGCAAACCATCGGAATATTGGAGCCATCTTCTTAATTACTACAGCAATAAATTTCAATACTACAGCTACAATCTTCATAACACCGCCGATAGCTTCACCTATTGTTTGCCATATATTGCGCGTCTTTGTTCCTTCTTGGGTTACGCTATCTACATCCTTGAAGGCATCAGAGAAGATTTTCCCAATATCTTTGAAGGTTTTCATCAGCGTGCCCCAAGCGTCTTTAATAGCTTTGATACCGCTCTGGAAAGCCTCGGATACTTGGTCCCAGTTTTCCATTAATTTTTTAACAAAAACAATAATTGCAATAATTAAAGGCAATGCCAATGCTAAAGCGCCTGCAATTGCTCCAATTCCGGCTGCACCAGAAAGTAGACCAGCACCTGCTGTACCGGCTCCCGTAATAGCTTGGGCACCTCCAGTAGCCGCTCCTGCAGCAAGACCTTTACCTCCAGTTAAGATACCTTTTAATGTTTGCAATGAAAACAATCCCTTTAAAGCACCGAGAGCGCCTCCATTTGGGAAGCCTGCGGCCGCGCCTCTTGCCGCTGGGCCAAATATTAAGCTGCCTAATCCCTGACCGCCGGTTCTCAGCCTGAAAGACTGCCTCATAGAAGATACAAATGCACTAACCCCGGAAGAGATTCTTGCTTTGGAATTTACAAGTGAGGTCTTGATTCCAGTGCCAAACTGCCCCAAAGCAGCGCCCAATTTCTTGCGGCCCGTTAAATCGGGGGCAAGATTCATTGGTGTTTTAAAAGCAACTTGATATAACTTAGCTGTTAAGGCTGTTAAGCCGCCTATCATGCCCTTAGTAGCAAATTTAAATACAGCAATTAATGGAAGCAATGGCGCTGCGGCTGCGGTAAATAAGTTCTTACCTGTACCTGTAGCGGCTCCACCTAAGCTAGAATAGGGGTTCTTAATAGTAAGGGCTCTTCTTGCGGCCACATCTACCGTATCGCCAGCTGCGCCGTAACGTCTTAACCCAAGGCCACGCATAATGCGAGTACCCAGCGGTAATGTCGTTCTAGTAGTGGCAGGCGGTGCTACTCCGTATTTTTGCATCTGGGCCACGATGCCACCGACATAACCGCCGCCTGCTGGCGTAATATCCGCAATACCAGCACCAGCCCTACGCGTAAATAACTCCTTCCGCTGCATGAGATATCTCATAGCAGCGCCACCGGTTCTAAGCGCAGCGGGAGCAGCAACAACAGCCGCCGTTCCAGCGACATTGCCAGCGGGAGCAGCAGCGGCACCAGCAGCGGCAGCACCAGCGGCACCAGCAGCGCCAGCCGCAGGTGCAGCACCCATCGCCGTATTAACAGCAGTTTGCGATGCCACTAAACCAGCATTAGCAGCAATCTGTTGATTGGTTAAGGCAATCTGCGAGCCCTTCAGAATATTCATTCTGGTTAGGAGTCTCGTGAGAATATTACCTTTCTCACTTAACGCCACATATTGATTACCCCACGCCGCAAGGCGAGCAGGGAGCTGATTGACTGAGGCCAAGGCGAGTACCTGCTCTGCATTCAGCAACTTCAAGCCGGGGAGCAGCACAGCAAGAGATCTAGTCAACAGACCGGCAGCTGTGGTGAACGTACCTACCAGATATACGAGCGGACCAAGAGAAGCGGCTGCGATGGCGATACCGCCAATGAAGGTTTTCATCTTTGGCGACATTCGGTTAAGGTAGTCTGTTAAAGATAGGATAGCTCGCATTAATTTCAAAAGCGATGGAAATAATGCACGACCAATTTCTGCCCCCACCAATCTGAAGCTGTTAAGCAGAACTTGATAAGCTACTTCAGGAGATTTAATCTTAACTTCAATTTCCTGCACGGACATATCTCTAAATTCTTTGGCGAGATCATCCAGACTGATATTGAGATTTTTGAGTGACTCAATAGATACATCAACAGCGCCAGCACTAGCGAGCATGGCGCGAGCAAAACCTTCCGTTACCACACCGCTCTGAAGAAGTGTATTGCGGATATCTTTATCGATAATAACTTTCTTTAGTTCAGAGAAGCTTGCTTTTACTGGGTCTACGCCTTTTTCTCGGAACTTATCACCAAGATTTTCTGTTTCAATGGCAGCCCTAATTTGACGCACGCCTTCAGTAATAGATGATACTAAGGGCTCGAAAGTTTTAATCTGACGTTTCTGAACGAGCTCAGAGAAGACCTGAGTTGCTGCCACTTTACCCTGAGTGGCCAGCAATTCATTATATTTTTCTGTAAGCATGAACAGTCTGTCGATGCCGCTACCTGTTTTTTGGATATTCTCAAGCGCACCACCGCCGAAAGCATTGTTAAATACCCGATTGGCCTTCTCAGTTGGAGCTAAAATTCTCGTCAGAATGAAGTTTAAGCTGGTGGCTCCGGTCATGACGTTGGTAATGCCCTTGTCGTACAGACCCGTCAAAATTGAGGCAAGTTCGGCGGCGCTCAACCCGAATAACTTCGCAGCACCGGCTGCGGTTGGCATAGATTCGGCAAGCTGATTAAGGTTGATAGAAGTCTTGTTTTCAATCTGGTTTAACTGATCGATAATAAAGTTTGTACCCTTAATCTGATTGGAGAATCCAATAACACCAGCTTGTGATTCTACGAATACCTTCATCATGGTCCGGTAGAAGTCTTTAGCTACGCGAACTCCTACGTCACCAAGAGTAGATGTATACATGATTTCTTTGGCCATAACTTCAGCCTGTGATTTGCCACCCTTGAGGGTTTTATCAAGGCTATAGCCCATTGTTACCATGTCACCCATCAGACCAGCAGCAGCGCGTGGGTTGGCACCGAATGTCCTAACAAGATCTCGAACCGATCTGTCTACGTCCTGTGAAACCTTCTGGAATGCCTTTGTCCCCAAGACCTTTTCCATTCTTGTGTATTCGCTACTAATCGAGAGGAACAGATCTCTTGTCTTCCTAATAGCCAAAACGACGGGCATCGTAAGACCCATCATAAGCTGTCGTCCCGTCCATTGAGCATTTTTACCAATAGTGGCAATATGCGTACCTAAGTTCATCATAGGTTGACGGAGCTGACCCATCCTCAGTTTGGTAGCATCCATGTTACTTAACATTCCGTAAGTAACTTGCTGTCCAGCCTGCATCTGCGTAATAGATGTCTTATCTACGATACCAATAGGCATCGGTGTACGCTGCGGTGTAACCTGACCGGTCACTGGGTCTGTTCGTTGACCGATTCGGATTTGACCTTGCTGACGGGCCATCGTAAGCATCTGCCCGAAGAGTTGGCGACGCATACGAAGATCGGCGATGCTAGTTTGACCAGTCTTTGGTCCAGTCAATACAGAAGCAATAGCAGCTTGGTACTGACGATAGACTTTCATTTCGTCTTTTAGCTGCTGCTTATTACTACGTGAGGTTTGCTGTTGCGTTTTACCGAGCGCTTTAATCGCCGTTTGCGCCGCATTGCTGCTTGTTACTGCAGCATTGGACATCTTCTTGATGGCAGCGACTACTTCATTCAGCTGCTTTTCGATGCGGTCGAAGGCATCGGTCATCTTCTTTCCGAAGGCAGCTGTGTCTTTGCCCATCTTCGCAGCAGTAGATGAAATCTGCCTACCAGCAGCCTTAATCTCATTTTGCGTTATTTGAACATCTTTACGCAGTTTGCTATATGCGTTCCCAACTTTATTAATTTGGGTCTGCATAGCATTGCCAAAGCGATTAGCTTCTTTGATGGCTGCTGTTGTTATCTTCTGAAGGGATTTGGCCGTTTCACTAGCGAGTTTTGCCTGAGCTTTCTTGAAAGACTCAATATTCTTTTTGGCTTCAGCCGTGCTAGTTCTGAGGGCTGACTTAAACTCTTGATTTAAGACCTTAAAATCTGTGGATACCTGCTTAAAGGTAGTGGAGAGTCTTTGAACATCATTAACTGCCCGCTTTAACTGCTGCGTGGACGCTTTAATTTGAACGGTAAAGGTAGGCAGTGCTGGCATACTACTCCATTATGTCATAGCCCACATTAATAGGCAAAAAGCCCAGATCATTGCGGCCATTGATATCATAACCACTTTCATCCGGCTCTATATCTGATATGTCTGCACCCATTGCAGCTGCGACGGTTTTCATAAGGCGACTTTGGCGCTCTCCTGACATCTCATAAAGTTCCATTAACTCTTCTAAGGTTAATGAGTCCTCCAGTTCCCAAAAATTACGCCAAGCTCCGCATTCACAGAATACTTCTTTTTCATAGGTAAGGAGGGGGAGGTCATCAAAGTGAAGTCCTTCACCCGATGACGACCCCCCCTCCGTTACTCGTTTGGGTCTACGCCCATTGCCGCATTAAGGATTGCATTGAACGTGCGGATATCTAAAGAATCTTCAATAGATTCCTTATCGCTCGACAGCTCAGGAGCGGCCTTCTCAAGTGCAATAGATACCGCCTCAATCATATTGTCGATATCATCATCACTTAATTCGGTCTGGTTATCAAAATTTAAGTTGCCTACCACCTTAACGAAACGGCGAAGCTGCCGAATTGTCAGGGGACGCACCTCAATTTCTTCCGTACCCAGATTGACCTTGACTCCTGTTACCAAGTCCTTGTTACTCACAAAGACTCACCTCCTCTAATTTTATTATGAGTTACCATCAGAAATTGTACCATACTCTTTACCCGTTTGTGTTGGGTCAGGAAGAATACGGAATTCTACTGGTAACGCAACGTTCTCGTTACGCTTGTAAGCGACTTCCACGGAACCGACCGAAATAGCACGGTTGCATGTGTAAGTACGAACGTAACGCTGTGTTACTGACGAGCCGGGAGCAGGACCCTTTACTTGGATTCTACGCTCTTCAGGAAGAGCATCGTGAATACCAAGGTTCAGGTTACCAGCACCCTGTGTTACTGATGTTACACCGTCGTTAGCGCCAGTTACAGCAGTATCACCAAATGTAGTGATACCAGCGTAACCCCACGCTAAACCGAGGTTTTGGAACGTAGTCTCGGCCAGCTTGGTCTTCACCATAACCTTAACCTTTGACTGAATCACGCGGGCAGCGTCACCGAACTGGTCAACTTCAATGTCAACCATGTCTGGCTCCCATGAAATCATTACACCTTCTTGTGTAGCCCCTACGTCGTAGTAAGTAGTACCACCAGCGTTGCTACCAACAGCCAGCGTACCTTCACCCACAATAATATTTGCGAATGTTACAGCCATGAAATAACCTCCTATTCAAGGACAAACATTTTTTTGCCGTTTCTATCCCTTCGCTTTGATAGACGCACAGCATGGACAAAATCAACCTCTTCAGGCCGTCTGCCTATGCCTAATGACTTTTGCCACTCAAATTCATATGTGCGCTTACCTACCCTAGCGATAAAACCTGGCGTTTTGCCAATGTATGTAATTGCGGTATACATTGCCATACACCCCTATCATAGTTTATTTCTCCATATAAAGCAATTTTAGTCATTGGGAATCCAGCAAAACTCAAAAGATGCTGAGATTGCATAGTATCCGTCTGGCTCATATGGAGCCCGATCTGAAGATCGGTACAAAGTCATATATAACATTCTACCATAAGTATCGTCAATATTCTTGAGCTGGATTTGGTCTGAATGGTTCAAGAGGGCCAAAAGCCTGTCACGAATGGCATAGGCTCGGTCAATGTCGGTGTCGAGGATGACATAACGAACTGTATCGTGATGAATAAAATACATAAAATCATCCTGAACTCTTGGAGAATACTCATAAAGCATTATGGGTGCTATATCATCATCGTAACCAATCATTGGATTAATAATAAGAGGATCTTTCCCAGTAAGTGCCAACATGGTGGCGTCAGATTGAACATAATCATTAATACTATAAAGTAACATCTATTTAATCCTCTTCCATTTCTTCAAAGAAGAACCCTTCGTCTTTACCATAGTCTCCACCACTGACGGCTCGTACTCCAGCGACTTTTTTCATGTAGATATCTTGAACAATCTCTGTCATATTCTCTAAATATGACTTGTGACCCGGGTGAGTATTGGTCTTTTTAGTAATCTGATCTAAACTGCGTCCGGGTGGACCAATAAAGATATCTTCAGTATCTGTGAACTCAAAGTAAAGACGAGTTTGCTTCATAATAGGACCAATGTCGTGTGGCCGAGCACCTTCCATAAGAATGGCACCAACGTCATCTTTAGCTCTAATGGTAATTCCATAAATAGCATCACCCTGTCCGCGACCCATGTTGATGTTGGGAAACATATCAACTTCAAAGTGATCTGACGGCCTAGTGGTGTCGCGCTCAGGGTGTCTACCTGAGTGATGACTAAAAAAACTATCTAATTCTGTTTTAATGGGGGCAATCGAGGCGCGTCTCGCAGTTCGAATAGCGCCACGAAACATCTCACTTCGCTTCTGAATCTCGTTCATAGCAAAGAAGGTAGCATTTTTTAAGTCTGTTTTATCAATATAAATTTCAATCATGCTTCTACCACCTTATAACCCGAAACCTCTATATGATGAATTTTCCCATTGAGGAATGGCGCTCTTACAATACTCGTAATCTCAATAGGTCCAGATTCAATAATATTACCGTATATATCTTTTACGTTATAAATACGTTTATTGAAATCGACAGATGCGTCTGGCGGGAAGAAAAAAGATAAAATTTGATCTGCGCCATATGTGGTGCCGACAACGCGATTCCTTAAATCTGATACTTTAGGTATATACGCACATTTCACCCCGGTTGAGGCGACGGCCCAAGTAGATACCTTTTGACCTGCGGCTGACGTAGTGACAGCCTTAGAATAAATGTCTGCTCTATGGGCGTAGTTAATGTAAGGCATTAGATCAGCCCCATTGTGTAGACCATGTAGTCCATCAAAAGAACGTCTACCTCAATATTCCCCGTTCCAGTCATCGCACTATCTGCGTAATTGACCGAGTATTGGTCCATCTTAAGCTGTGAGATGCCTCTTCTCATTTGTGCATTATCCCCGGACATTAAATCAGCAATTAAAAGCGATGCAGCTTCCGTAACGTTGAATGGTACTGAATCCCATCCCCAATTGCCAGTAAGGATATAAAAGGTATCTTCGCTAAATCTTGGTTTGATATAGATGCGCTCCTGCGTAGCGACGGGAATAAGCTGTTCTAGTCGCCTTATAAACATCTTAGATTCTACGGTGACTTCGACCTCAGAGGTGATGTCAACATCCGGTTTTTCTAAAACTTCCGTCAGTTTTGTGCAGCGGATACCCAGAAACAATGTTTCCTTATCGGTGCCCTCATAGGTCAGAGCTTTTCCTTGGATGGACTGAAAATTCTGCCCGCAAACGGTATCAATATATGCCCTGATTCTACGCTCATATCCATCGAACTTCTCGGAGTAATCAGTCTCAAACTCGGGGTACGAATCAAAAAACTCTGACTCTGTGACGTATGGAGAGTACACATTGATGTACTGAGTCTCGTAGTAGAAGGTCCCGCCTTCTTTATATTTCCATAAAATCTTAAATTTGCCGTAGCTATTGAGCTCCTCGGCGCTGAAGTTATAGCTATATTCCCCCGCCGAGTCTCTAGTCGCGGTTTCTTCGTCTACCACAACGTCGCCCCACTCAAAGATCAACGACACAAATACTTGATAGACACCAGAGACAATATCTGCGTCTGAAGCTAGGCTTAGTGTTGCTTCATATTCTTGATTTTGCTTCACGTATGTCTGTGCGGCCATAGTTAAATCCTAAACTTGGCTTTTATCACCGATCTTGCCAGTTGTGGGTAGCCATCAAAATCACCCTTGAGTTCTACTATGTACTTTCTTTCAGTGTTTGGCACCTCATAGTCATAGTAGTAAATTCCCGTAGAAAGCCTTGAGGCCGCAGCCGTCGCGAGGCTCTTCTTAGTTTCGTAGCTGTATACAGTAAACGTGATAAGGTTAGCATCAGCATCAATAAGCGTGTTGCTGCTATTCTTGAATGTTCCCTTAATTCGAATTGTGTCACCAGTGTATACCGTCGTTATTGCCATAATTATATTATATCCCCCTTCTCCCTTAAATGCCATCCACAGATAAAATCACTGATTTATCTTCATACACTAATGTAATACTTACAATAGTTTCTATGGTAATCGACGCGGAGACGGCATTAATATCTCCAACGCGTTGTTTGACAAAAGCCCCAACTGTAGCAATGGCTCCAGATAACAGTCGGGATACACTATTTCTTGTGACTCCAGCGGCATTCACATTAGATGTCAGAACCTTCACAGAACGGCGTCTAACCACGCTAGAAGGGGCCACAGTGGACGCAAGCGACCGGAACGCAGAAAGAGTCGTGTCTACGGTACCTTCAGGTAAGAAATAGCCATTAAGAGCTATATTACTAAATTGACTAACTAAGCCTGCTGAAACTATATTTGATGCAACTTGTAGTGACGAGGCCCGAATAAGATTAGATGATGTATCCAACTGTGCAGTCAAATACTTGCTTGGAGTAAAGTCAATGGCGCCAGCGACGCCGGTTACGGCTCCGGTTATCAGCAATGTCAATACTAAAATATCATCTAATGTCGCAGATGAAGATATAGTTCCCGATCGGGAAGTCGATATATCTTTGACAATGGAACCATCTGGCGTAAACAATCCCTCAAACAACTTTATAGCCGTTAAGTAACGTACAAACGTAGAGGATGAAGTCATACTTCCGGAGATAGTTTTATTGACAGATTTAACATTAATCCCTGCGGCGCTAAGGCTTGCAGTCAATAGCTGTATATAAAAAGCTACACGGGGAATGGGTCGATATGTCGCTCTAGTTATCGTTCCACGTCCTGAGCGGGCCATTACCAAACCACCGATCTATTGACACCCTGCAATCTCTTAGCCTGCTGAACCACTGAGTAGTCACTGACTACTAGATAGTCGATACTGTGTCTATAGGTAGCAGGAACGGTGAATCTTTGATCGAATAAACCAAAGGCTAAATCAGATGATGGAGTATTGATAAGACCCGATGATATCGAACCACGAATTCTTGTAGAGGAGCCGGTTGGTGGCGGGGCATCCCAAGAAAACTCAAAAAAACTTTGAGTGCTACTATATCTCACACACTTGAAGTCAATGTCCCATATCTCCCCGGCAGTGTGCTGCATTGATCCGCTGGGAGCCGCCTCTACCACAGAAGTACTAACGAGTGTGGTGAGTGTGCCTGATACTATTTGCCTAATAGCAAAAGTAATAGTCGCAGTATCATCAGCTGTCTGGGCGGAGTTGTCTGCGCCTTTGCCCGTCTCGACAGTGATATATGGATAATAATATGGTCCTGTCGTATCTACCGCCGTGCTCGTAGCCGACCAGAAAAAGGGAGTGAGCCACGTCGCAGGAGACGTTCCGGATGGAGCAACGGCGGGAAGAGTTAATGGAAATCCCATTTTTAAACTGCCGTTAGCCAATGTAGCCGGTGTGCTACCTGACGAGCAGATGTATGTTTTGGCACTAGATTCAGACGAGACGGGTACAATAGATACTCCTATCATAGCATTGGCGCTAGTTCCACCGTAAGTAACCTGATAGGTGCTAGCAGAAGTCAAGTAGTTGCCTACACCCTGAGAGTTTGCGCCGGTCCAGTTATCATAAGATGATGTAGGGGCACCCGTAGCACTACGGCCTATAAAGTATACAAAACGTTCTGATCGAATGCCAGAAGAAGTTATAGTCAATGACAATGAAGCTGCTGAGGCGTTGTTATTTATATTTGAAGTACTAACACCGCTGCCAGCTGAAGAGTAATCAGTATTCACAAAATCATAGCCCCAGACATATACACGACTCTGAGCTTGTGTTCCGAAATTAAACGTGAAGTTACCGTTGGTCGGAGATGCTCCAGAAGACTTAAATAAAGTAATACGCCGAATCCCAAATGTTCGTGTATCTACCTTTGTCCACGTAAGGCCGCAGCCGCCAGACACAGTTGGCTCTGCCGCCGTTCCTGTGGCTACTTGACTTTCTACCGCAATTAATACCAATCGATTAGCTGCCGGTGTATTTGTGGGTGTCACCACGAAATCAAAGTTAGCATCAGTAACACCATTGACAAAGTTCACTATGGTATTACCGTAAGCGGGGGGAGTATGGTCAAGAGTTCCAAGTCCGTTAGCTGTTGAGTAACTGATAGCTTGTGACGAATTAGATTGATTAACCGTGGTAAAGAACGTATAGGCGTTCGTTCCAGACATATTGGACCAAGAACTATTCGTCCCCGAAAACTGATGTTCAGAATATTGCTTTGTAATAATAGGCATTAAATAACCTCCAATATGCAATCCATATTGTATACCTCAAAAGCATTAAACATTTTATAAATCTCCGAATTGTTACTCTCTTGATTTAACTTATTATTAAGCGTATTCCATCCTTCGAATAACCACCTATCATTAGAACATAATAATGAAGGATATAAAATATTATTATTATTTAAAATATTTATTATCCAATCTTTAATATTAGTAAAATCATCATCAACAAAATTAAGATTATTGATATAATTAAAAATATCATTTTCATTAAATAATTCATCTATATTTTGAATGGTTTGAATTAACCACGCTCTGTGACTAATAACATTATTAATATAATCTTCAAAAGTAAAAGCATATGGCATCGGGGGACGCTCCGATGAAAAAGCAGAAAGCTGCTGTTGAAAATCCTCATCTGATAAGCTCGTGTATATCACGGCGATATGTTTGTTTCTAGCAACTAAAGAGGTATTTATCCATCGCTCTTTATTTACATTCTCTGCAATCAGTGTTTGGTCTAATCTCACGCAGGCAGACTCATTATTGATAAATCTCAACAATAAGTTAATTTCCGGAAGAAATTCAAGGCTATACCGATATGGGTCATCACCGGAGCCATTCCCCAAACATCTTACGTGAGTAAAATATGAGACCGTCATTGACTACTCCTGCCAGACGATACCAGCAGCAGCATTGACAGATGCAGCGGCAGTAACCTCAAGGCGAAGGAAACTACTTACAGGTATCTGAATCTCTCTATCGAGAGGATACTGTACTAACATACCCGCCTGAGGGTGCACATAATGTACCTCAAGCGTATCACTAGCGGTACCTTCGGCTGTAGCAGTATGTTTTGCTGTAGTAGCAGCGGCATCGTACTTGTCTGTATACTTAGTTACCGTCAAGTTAGTACCGGTAATAGTAGCTGTTCCTCTACGGATCTTTACAGTAATTGGGGTAGCCGTACCTGACGTACCCTCAAATTCCACCCACCAACTTAATACTGTCGCCCTCATCGTTGATGTAGTAGTAAGCTCAATGAGCGTCTTAGCCGACGTACCAGTAGCCATACCGCTGTTGGTTGCAACATAAATACCATTAGCCATCTCTTAACCCCCTGCGGTGAATGTTAAGTCATAGGTTGTCTGAAGAGCGTCACCGGATGAAAGGTTAACAACCGAGAATACTGAACGGTCTAAAAGAATCCCGCCAGCATTCGAAGCCTGATTAAAGATACCGTGCTCGCCCACCGCGGCGGAGCCGTCAAGCGTATTTGTAGCAACTGTACGGAAGATATTGCCGGTAGCACCCTCGCCAACCGTACCTGTTGGGCGAGTATTGTTGGTGGCGTATTCCGTTGTAAGCTCAGTCTCAAGAGCAGTGTCAGCCGATGATTCAGCGTTGTCACCAGTGCCAAGAGCGTGATACTTGAAGTTCTCAAGCTCAAGGGTGTTTTGGAAGGCGTCAACAATAGCCTCAACTCCTACCGTTGTAACCACACGCATCGAAATAATGCCAAGGTCAAGTGATTCCCCATTGCGAATCACGGTGCCCCAAAGTGTGCCATAAAACGTTGGAATCTTGTTGTCATAGGCCATCTTCGCGTGCTTCCAGCCGCGCATGATGTTCTGCCAGTTCATTGTGCGGTATGTACGCACCTCATCGTCTAAGTTTGAGTGCGGCATAGCGTACTCGTGTACCAATTCATTTAAATCCTTTGGACCCTCGTTCGCACGGATAATCTGCAGGCCGACGTTGCCCGCAGCAGCGAGAGAGTGAGGATTGTTTTTCTGTGACTTCTTGAGTCCAAAAATAGACATATTTCCTCCTAAAAACATGGGATAGTCCCTTCAATAGTTTCTCATACTATATCTTAAGTAGCAACTTCATAGCTATAGTACAACTTCAGTTCTTCCGCACTTGCGGTGCGAAAGCGAGCAGTGGACAAGAGGACTTCTGACTCCTGCTCTTCTACTAGCTGATATGGATGCTCTCGGGAGAAAACCACCCCGGAAGAAGAGACATATCCTATCCCCGTTTCCATAAAGAGCAAAATTTTTGCCATATATCTTATTATAGCAGAAGGCGGCTCCATAAGGAGCCGCCTTCCACTAACCAATAATATTATTATATTAGAGGCTGCGTACCTTAACGTTACGCATGTGAACGTAAGCCTCAGCGTTCTCAATCTGGTTCGCAACTCGGATGAACTGCGTGTACTCGATTGTGTCCTTCTTAGGCTTGAACTCGCGGTAAACCACGATGTCACGCT
>Ga0208783_10000079_pt1 | contig 54887 bp, 59 predicted proteins | sample DEB19_08_DNA_2_FD_184529 | JGI IMG/M metagenome (GOLD analysis project Ga0208783, IMG submission 184529) | Aqueous microbial communities from the Delaware River and Bay under freshwater to marine salinity gradient to study organic matter... | ecosystem: Environmental > Aquatic > Marine >... | reverse complement strand
CGGGAGACGGCGGCAGTGGCGAGCGGAGCCAGGATGGCGGAGCGAAGCCAATGCCGAGCGAGCCAAAGGGCATGGATGCCCGACGCGAGCGTCCGGCGACGGGGTGTGGGCAACCCCGAAGCGTGCCACTACACAAGCGCCCCTAAGCCGGAGCCGACGCCGGGACGGCGGTGACGGCGCGACAACAGCGTGTGGGCAACCCCGAAGCGTGCCACCACACAAGCGCCCCTAAGCCGGAGACGACGCCGGGACGGTGGCGACGGCGCGAAAGTCAGCGTGTGGGCAACCCCGACGCGTGCGCCCACCACGACCCACGCTGTCTCACTTGCGCGGTGAGGCTTTCTCCGGTGCGCCCACCATCATAAATCCGATGTCGTCCGACGCTTCGCCATCGTCGTGACCCGGCCCGCCGTCGTCCTTCCCATTCGGGCCCACCGAATACACCGAAAGCCCACCATCCGACCGCTTCATCCTCATCGGCACGCCGGTGCCAAACGGATCGGGCAGCGCCACGGGCAGCCAGGACGGCACGAGATCGTCGATGGACTCCGGTGTTGCACCTTCCATCAGACGCTGCCTGGTAGCGGCGACCAGCACCGCCGCGGCTCGATGCATCGCCTCGTCCCGGCACTGCGAACGAAACACGGCGGAGATCGAAGGCACGATCAGCCTCGACAACACACCTGGTGGACGGGTAACGATCGCCTGCTCGATATCGCTGCTCACCCGTTTCACCTCGGCGAAGTCGAGTGTCCGCTCCTGGGAGGCAAGCTGCTGGTACTGATGCATGATCCGTCGATAGCCGGCGAGGTCAGCCGGCAGAAAGAACACACGAAACAAAGGGCCGATGTCGAAAAACGATCGGGATGAGAGATCCCGGACGCCTCCGCCCGGAATGAGATCGTCTCCCGGCAACCGTCCGTCGGCAAAGCCGGCAAATGACGTGAGCCCCCACGCCTCTTCTCCATACAAGGCCTTGATCAGCCGCAGCCGCCGGCCGAGCAGATCCCGAAGGGCATCCGATTCGAGGGCCGCTCGATCGGCCGGTCCGAGCGTCGGGAGCAGGCGGATCAGCGTCGCCAGGGCATGCTGGTCGATCGCAAGACCGACCAGGTGCGACACAAGCAAGGGCTCTGCGGATGCCTGCAGGCCGAGTCGCTGGATCCTGACAACGTCGGCGAGGGCCTGATCACCGCGTCCCTCGGCCGCCTCTCTGCGTGCCGCAAGCGACAACAACCTCGCCTCTGACCGTAGCGTTTGAATCTCCGGCAGCAGCATGTCGATCGACGGAAGGCTCCAGTCGCGAACGAACCGGCAGGTCTCGCGATCGGCCGCCCGTCGAATCACGTCGATCGTGTCCGCATGCCGCGCCAACACCTCGGCCACCTCGGGCCGCATGATGTCACCCTCATCGGCAAGCGGGGAGTTCTCCGCCTCGAGTGAGGCATCGGCTGCGATGGTGGCACCGGCCTGCAGATGAAGGGTCGCGGCATTTTCATCGTCGGCGACGATGGGTGGAAGATTCGACTCCATCAGATGGGCCGCCTCGAGCCGGAGATAGGCAGCCTGGGCGGCCACCGCGTTGTCGAGGATCAGGAGCACGCCCACCGTCACGGCCTTGGCGATCACAAAGAGCGCTGCCAGCCCGATGAGCGGCCAGCGAGCCGCAGGGGCCCCGGCCCCGTCATCAGTCGTGAGCCCTCCTCGCACGATACAGATTCCACCGACCACGAGGGCGATGGTGGCCGTGATCGCCTGGGGAAACCAGTTGGTTTCCATGTGCATGACGAACGCAAGCCACCAGGTGGCGGCGACCACCGGCATGACGGCGAGCACCGGCCCGCCCATGCCAAGAGTTGCAAGGGTCGCGCGGGCCCCAGGACGAGTCGTTCGTCCCGCAGCCGCGGTGCACGCGGCCGTCCAGAGCAGCCCGGCCATGACGACAAACAGAAAAAAGAGCGTGGGTCCCATCGCAATTTCCCTCCCCACGTCGCGGGCTCTGGAGGAATGTCGCCGATTCACGGCGATATCGCACCGGATCGCCCGATCGCCTATTCTTTCCGAAATCCACCGTTTCCACCACGCCCCCGAACGACCCACGCACACCATGGCCGACGCCGACTCGATCGATCCAGCCCCCTCCGCCAAACCCTCCGCCGTGGAGGTGGCCAAGGCCGCGAGCAACTACCTGAAGGGTGACATCCCGTCGGAGCTCGTCGATGGCAATCCGGGATTCGGGAAGGGCAGCGTGCAACTCCTGAAAAACCACGGCACCTACCAGCAGGATGACCGGGAAACCCGCAAGAAGTCGGCCGACGGCAAGAAGAGCGAACGACAGATTTCGTTCATGATCCGAACCGTTGTGCCCGGCGGAAAGCTCACGGCCGACCAGCTGCTCGCGGCGATCGACATGGGGGATGAACTCGGCAACGGCACGATCCGGCTCACCACCCGTCAGGCCATCCAGCATCACGGCGTGGTGAAGGGCGACCTCAAGGCCTTCATGCAACGGGTGCACACCAACCAGCTGACCACGCTCGCGGCATGTGGCGACGTCGAACGCAACATCATGTGCTGCCCCGCGCCGATCAAGGGGGATCCCGTGCGCGACGAGATGCAAAAAAAGGTGGATGAACTCGCCCGGCATCTCGCCCCGCGCACGCGTGCCTACTACGAAATCTGGCTCACCGACCCCGACACTGGGGAGAAGAGTCGCGTCGCCGGCGGGCCTGAGACGATCGATCCGGCCGGTGCGGCCGAGGAGGAGCCCATCTACGGTCGCACCTACCTTCCGAGAAAGTTCAAGACGGCCTTCGCCCTCCCCGAAGACAACTGCACCGACATCTACGCCAATGATCTCGGGTTCTTGACGATTCACGAGCACGGAACGATTCTCGGCTACAACGTCCTCGCCGGCGGCGGAATGGGCGTCACGCCGAGCGCCGCCAAAACCTTTCCAGCCCTCGCCAAACGGCTCGGCTTCGTTCCTCCAGAGGACGTCTGCGCGATCGCCGAGGCGATCGTGAAGGTGCAGCGCGATTTCGGCAATCGCTCCGACCGCAAAACGGCCCGCCTGAAATACACGATCCACACGATGGGGCTCGACGCCTTTCGCGCGAAGGTGGAGGAGTATTTCGGCAAGCCGCTGGCACCCTGCCATCCCGACGATGTCCACGGGTTTGACGATCACATCGGCTGGTATCCCCAGGGGGACGGCAGGTTTTTCTACGGTCTCAACGTGGAGAACGGACGCGTCCACGACACCGGCACGTTCCGGCTCAAGACCGCCCTGCGTCGCATTCTTCGCGACCTCGCCCCTGGCGTGCGGATCACCGCGCACCAGAGCCTTCTCTTCACGGATCTGGCCGTCACCGACCGTGAACGCATCGCCGAAATCCTGCATGCCCATGGCGTGAAGACCTCGGAGGAGATTTCGACGCTCCGTCGCTGGAGCATGGCGTGCGTCGCACTGCCGACGTGCAGCCTGGCCGTGGCCGAGAGCGAGCGGGTGTTGCCCGGCTTGATCGACTCACTCGAACCCGAGGTGGCAAAACTCGGACTGTCGAACGACGCCTTCACCGTGCGAATGACCGGCTGCCCCAATGCCTGTGCCCGTCCCTACAACTCCGACATCGGCATCGTCGGTCGCACGGCCGGCAAATACACCATCTTTCTCGGAGGTCGCCTGCTCGGCAATCGACTCAATGAGCAGTACAAGGACGTCGTGCCCTTCGAGGATTTGTCCCAGGAGATCACCGCCGTCCTCGCCTGCTACAAGGCCGAGCGGCACGGCGACGAAACCCTCGGCGACTTCTGTCACCGCAAGGGCGTGGAGGGCGTTCGCACGTGGGCTGACCAGTGGCTCGCGGGCTCGCGCGGCCACGGCTGATCGCCGTCTCGCACCAGCTCGTCGGCCTCACGCCGGCAGGTCGTCCCACATGGGACACCAGAGTGGCTGCCGCGGGAAGAGCTGTCCGGCCAGCTTTTGGGCCATCTGCGTTGACGGCTCCATCCGACCGGCCGCGACGGCCTCCACCGGATCGCACTGACCCAGGAGGAGCCTGGCCAGTTCGCTGTCGGCAAGCTTGAGGTAACTCCGGCCCACGCGGCCAGGATGCACGGTCGCCTGGCAATCCGACCCCTTGCCTTCGGCCACGATGATCGACCCGCGAAACGACGGGGCATCGAGCCCGAGTTCGACCGTTTCCCGGATGTCCGCCTCCATCACGCGGGCGGCCACCTGCGGCGCGAGCGCCATCAGCAGGTCAAGTGGCTGGAAGACCTTCGCGACGATCATGCGATCGCCGCCCTGCACCAGACTCGCGCCCCCGGCAACCGCCTCATGAAGGGGATCACCGACGCTCGATTCATAGGTGATTTCCTGACGATCGTTCTCGATCGCCTCGGCGCACACCCGGGCGAGAATCTCCCGCTCAACGCCCGCAAACTCGGGGTCGGCCATGATCTCCAGCACGCGGGTGCCCGACTGGATCGCATACCCGACGATCCGGGCGCTCGATTCGTGCAGTTCATAGCGATCCTGGCCGACGAGGGCCACGATGATCGAGTCGAACGCGCCGCGGCTGACCAGCCACCGGCAATAGTTTTCACTCCGATCGAGCGGACCGACGAACCGCGAGGCGTTCTGCTTGTAGATCCGCAGGATGGCCGGCAGTTCCACATGCCGCCACTGCCGCATGGTGACTGACTCGCCGATGCGCGACTGCCCCTCGAGCAGCCTGGCGATGATGTCGGTGGGACGCCCCGGGGTTGCAGGATCGCGGCCCAGCACGCTCCACCCCAGTTCGTGGAACGACGGTGCGATTCGCGTGCGGGAAAAGGCCGCCACGGCGCCCATCTGCCGCATCCGATCTTCCGCCGCCCGCACGAGCCGCTGGCCATGCCCTGCCCCGCGGCATTCCGGCAGCACGGCGACGCGATCGATCACCGCGCCCCGTACCGCCACGGAGCCGATCAGGAGATCGCGCGGAACAATCTCCACGTGTCCCACGATGCGGCCCGCCAGACGGGCGACCAGCCGGTTGGCTGAGTCGTGCTCCGGGTGGTCGACGGCGGCATGAAACTCCGCCCGCGACGGCGGCGAGGGCAGGCCTGACAACAGCTGAAGAATCTCGCTCTGGTCGCCGGCCCGCGCGGGCGACACATGGCACTCCTCGAGCATCCACGCCGGTGGCTTCATCGGGAGGACGGGATGATGTGGCAGATGCTGAATCGCCGGCCGCTTGGCGGCGGATCGCCGACTGATCACCGAACTCGAAGGACGAATCTCCACGGTCTCGACGACCGTTGACGACGAGTCACCATCGGACGAAGCGGGCTTGGTCGCACGGTGCTCGGTGCCGGCGGCGAGCCGAATTTTCAGGCGGCTCTTCTTCTTGGCAGGCCGTACGGCCGAAGCCTGCTCCCGCGCTGCCGAGCGCGATGCCGTTCGGGATCGCTCGCCATGACCTTGTCGATCCGCGGCCTGACGGCCTCGTCCGACCCCTTGCCGCCTGGTCCGGTTACGGTCCACCCGACGCATGATGCCTCCTCTCCCTGGAGCCACTCAATCCCAGTCCGTTGGCGGACAATCTATGTCGCCCCTGACCCCTTTTCCAGTAGCAGGAAGCTTTTGACAGCATTTTCCGGGAAAAAACACCACGGTATGTCACGTGATCGCAACACGTTTCGCGCCGCCACCGCGGCCATCAGCGACGGGATTCGTCGCTCGAGTTCGTCACGCTGCGCGGCCATGGCGACCCCGAGACGTTCGTTGGCTGCTCGAATCTCATGGCAGCGCCGCTTCGCGAGTGTGGGCGTCGGGGGCGTGTCGATCCACCGCCACTTTTCCGCGATCACGTCGCGAATCGACTCGTCCCGGCCATCCGTCCCGAGATGCCGCTCGGGATGGAATCGCATGTCGCGAAGGGCATGACGAGCCGCCGCCAGGTCGCCGGCGGGATCAGCCGACTCCAGGCCTGGAAAGACCACCTCGAGCGGAAGTCGGAGCGTGCCCGACGCCACGGCAAAGCGGGGTGGATCCGAGCCCAGGAGGCGCGCCACGATTTGATCGGTGATCACGTCGTAGGCGGCGCCCCCGATGCCGTGCACAAAAACGTCGGCGACGAGGAGCCTCGATATGAGCGTGGTCACGATGGCCCGGGGCCGCAGCCGGACGGCGTGTTCCTCCATGCGCGACAGGGCATCGACCCACTTCGACGGCGAGATATCGGCGGCGATCGGGAGTTCGATCCGAAGTGTCTCCATGTCGGAAAGCGCCAGAACACCCGGCGTGGAGGTGTTGGCAAAAACCCGACGGCGACGCGGATCGTCGCGCGACCACATCCACCACGGCACCTCGATCCATTCCCCGGACGCGTCGTGGCTGGTCGCCAGGTCGGGCATCGGTCGCCCGCGGCCCCGCACGCGGTAGTCACGGCGGTAGGCGGCAAGGGCGTCGTTGTATGCCTCGTGCATCTGGCGGGCGTGGGCGAGCAGCCAGCCGATGAAAACCATCACCGTTGGCAGCCGCATCATCTCGCTCACCGGCAGTTCGAGCGTTTCAAGACCATACCGCTCCTCGAGGATGTGCCTGGCCTGCGCGATGCCAAGGCCGATGCGATGACTGATGCGCGTCCGCTCGACCACGAGAGGCCACCAGGCCCGCAGCATCGGCCGCGGGATGAGTGGCTCGAGAAGGGCACCGGCTCGTTCGCCGAAGGAGCGGAAACATTCCTGATCGACGACACCCCGCTCTTCCCATGCCGTGTCGACCGTGAAGGCATCGAGGGCAACGTCTTCCATGTGGGCGGCTTCGGGCGTGCCCACGGGGACCGGCACGGCCAGCCTCCCGCAGCGATCGGTGTCGACCACCAGATTCAACGCCGTGCCACCCACCTGCCGGGCGTAGGCGTCGATCGCTGCGTTCTTCAGCCACACCCCGGGATGGAAGAGTCCTGGCTGGTGGCCACCCATGATGATCGGACGGGCGATCCAGTCGGCCACATCGGCCGGCCGCGAAACGTCACGGTAGTGTCCCGTGTATTCGGCGGCCACCATGAGCATCTCACGCCGCGTGGCCGCGACGAGTTCCCACAGCCGCATGTCGCCAATCCTGGCATCGAGCGCGGCCCGCAGCAGCCGGTTGTTGTCGACGAGCGCTTCGATCGAACCCGTTCCGGGCGACGGCTGCACCGGGGGATCGAGGAGGATGGCGCCAGAGGGCTCGGGCGGGGTGTGAAAGCGGCGGGAAGGTGGCATGGCAGGCCCGGAAACCAGAAACCGACGGCGTTTCGCCGTCGGACGCACCGCCTCACACCGAGGCGTCGCGGCCCCTGGCCGAGGCGGCCACGGCAGCCTCAGCTCGATCGAGGACGTCCTGATAGTAGGCCAGACGGGTCGCCGCGTCGTCCAGTGCGCCTCCGAAACTCCGCGCCAGGTCGAGGTAGACGAGCGGCACGGGCATTTCAACGACGGTCAATCCCGCAGCCGCCGCCTGCACCCACACTTCCAGCGGCATCGCGTATCCCGTCTCGGTGATGTGGAGCCGGCTCAGGGCGTGGCGGGTGTAGGCCTTGAAGCCGCAAAAGGCGTCGGTGATCTCGAGGCCGAGCCGCTCGTTGATCTCACTCGTGATGGCGGCGTTGATCCGTCGACGGGCCGCGGGCGGCGTGCTGTCGCCCTCATAATGACGCAGATACCGGCTGCCGCTGACAAGATCGACGCCCGGCGCAGACGCAGCCCGAACAAACTCGGGGATGAGCTGGGGCTGGTGCTGGCCGTCACAGTCGATCGTGACCAGCCCGTCCCATCGGCCGGCCAAGGTCTCACGAAATGCCGTTGCCAGGGCCGCCCCATAGCCCTTGTTCACCGGGTGCCGAACGACCCGCACGTCACGACGGGCGGCCACAAGATCCGACGTGCCATCGGTTGACCCATCATCAACGACCAGCACATCGGGGGTGTGCTTCAGAACCTCGTCGAGCACGCCTTCGACGTGGGCCGCTTCGTTGTAGACCGGAAGGGCGGTGAGGTATCGGGCCATGGGCTCACGAAGCAACAGGGAAGCCGTCAGCCAGGCGGCTGACGAGGCTGTAAGTATTGACTCTCGATGCGCTCGGGGCAACGCATGGGCTTGGACGGCATATCGCTAGTCGGAACACTGCGTTTGTCATCGCCAGCCGAGTGGGTCTCGTTCATCACGGCTGGCCCAGCAGGTAAGTCCGGGAAGGGCCGCGGCAAGCCGACTGGCGAGCGTCTCCATCGAAAACCGCTCGCTCGCATGGTGGCCGACGGCCACCACCGCCATGCCAGCAGCCTCGGCTTCGGTGGCCTGATGAAGCTTGATCTCGCCCGTGACGAGCGTGTCGCATCCGCCTCGACGCACCTGTTCGATACAGTCTCCGCCCGACCCGCAGACGATGCCAACTCGTCCGGCCGGCCTTGCTGGATCACCGACGAGCTGCACGTGCCGGACGCCAAGGGCCGTGGCAGCCCTGTCGGCCATGTCCGCCACACTCACGCGCTCCCTCACCGAGCCCATCCGTCCAAAGCCGATCTGTGGGACGACCTCATCGGGCTCGATCGGGGCGATGTGCGTGAGCCCGAGCAGTTCTGCAAGCTGGTCGTTGATGCCGGCCGCGGCCGAGTCCCAGGCCGTGTGGCTGCTCCAGATTCCGGCGCCCGCACCAATCAGATCGAGGAGAACCTGACCGGTGCCCGACGACGGCGTGATCCGACTCACAGGCCGAAACGGCAGCGGATGGTGTGAAACCACCAGGTCGACCCGCTCCCGCACGGCCTCGGCAGCAACACGCGGAGTGAGGGTGAGGCAGGTCATGACCCGCCCGATCACCTCCCGCTGCGGGGCCACGAGGAGCCCCACGGCATCCCACGACGCAGCGAGTCGAAGGGGGGCGACATGCTCCAAGGCGTCGGTGACGGCGGCAAGCGTCGGCATGAATCAAGAATACCACCCGATTCGTGGCACAGGCCCGCCTGGATCGACCCGGCCACTATCATGGTGGCGATTCGACGGGCCTCCCTACCGGGCACGATCCATGGACACCTCCCGCATCTCTGTTCCGACGGTCGCCCTGGCCCGGGATCTCCGTCGGGCTTTCCGTCTTGCCCGCGACCTGGGCATCGCCGGCGTCGAAATCGATGCCCGCCACGGCATCGACCCGTCGCAGATCACCCAGACGGGCCTGCGACAGATTCGAAAGTGGCTTGGTGACGAAGGAGTGGTCATTTCCGCCGTCTCGTTCCGCACGCGTGGCGGCTATGGCGACACCGACCGACTCGAAGGACGGATCGCCGCCACCAAAGATGCGATGAAGCTGGCCCATGATCTCGGGTGTGGGGTGGTGCTCAACCACATCGGTGACATTCCGCCCGAATCGGACGACCCACGATGGCAGTTGCTTGTCGACGTGCTCAGCGACATCGGGCAATGGGGTGAGCATGTCGGGGCGACACTCTGCGCCGAACTTGGCCGCGGGTCGCCAGATGATCTTGCGCGGGTTCTCGCGGCCCTGCCTGCCGGTGCGATCGCCTGTGATCTCGTGACTGGGTCACTCGTCGTGCATGGCCATGATCCGGTGAAGGCCGCCGAGATGCTCGGCTCGCATGTGGCCGTCATGCACGCCACCGATGCCGTGGCCGGAGCGTTTGCGGGCCGAGGCCGCGCGGTGATCCTCGGGACAGGACAGGTTGACGTGCGAGGCGTGCTGGCCACGCTCGACGAACGCAGCTTCCACGGGTGGATGGGACTCGAACCGGTCGACGAGCGAGACGCCGTTTCGGAACTGACCGCGGCGATTGGGTTCCTCCACAGCCTGTAGCTCGGATTCAGGCCCTGCTTATGCGAATCGGGCGGCGGCGGCGATCGCGGCCGTCTCCACGCGCAGGATGTATGGCCCAAGCGAAAGACGCGTCGCGCCCAAAGCCTCGGCGGCAGCACGCTCCTCGGGAGTGAAGCCCCCCTCCGGACCCACGAGCACCACCGCTGGCCGGCCGGCCACGAGGGAATGGTCGAATGGGTCTCCCGAGCCATCCGCCAGAAAGGACATCGTGTCGACGCCGCAATGGGCGAGGACATCGTCGAGGCCGCGAGGGCTCTCGATTCGCATCAGGGTATTGCGGCCGCATTGTTTGCAGGCCTCGATGACGCTTCGTTCGAGCCGCTCGATGGCGGCGGGAGTGGCCTCGGCGACTCCGCGAGTAGTCGTCAGGGGCACGAGGGAATCGACCCCGAGTTCCGTGAGCTTTTCAACGAGCCACTTCTGCCGATCGCCCTTCGGCAAGGCGACAGCCAGAGTGACCCGGCCCCTGCTCCTTTCGGGATCGTGCACGGGCTCACCAACCTCGAGCGCCACGTCGTCGCGGCCGATCCGAGCCACCCGCGCCGGCCATGCGGAACCGCCGCCGTCGAACACCACGACCTCGTCGCCAACGCGGCACCGCATGACCCGGGTGAGGTGCCTCGCCTCCTGGCCGTCGAGCACGGCATGCCCGTCGCGGGGTGGTGACGACAGAAAAAAACGCTCACTCATGACATGGAGCCAGTCGTTCCGATGAGAAAAAACCGGCGAAGTCGATCCTGACCCGCCGACAGGCCGTCGCTACACTCCCGCCCATGGTACGCAACCGACTGCAGCTCGCCGCCACTGCCTTCACCGGCACCATCAATCCGGCAGGGTTTCACGCCGGCCCCTCACGCGAAGAGGCGCTCGCCCGCCTCGAATGGCTGCTGGCCGAGCGCGAACGGTGCGGGCTCGTGGTGGCCGAATCCGGACTCGGGAAGAGCCATCTCGCCGCCGTGGCCGCCCGACGGCTGGGCGGCCTGGGGGCGGAAACCGCCGTGCTGTCGCTGCGGGGGCTCCCCGAAGGCGAGTGGATTCACCTGCTCCTCGGTCGGCTCTCGCTCGATGCCGCAAGCCGTGCCGAGCCGCTGAGCCCATGGCTCAAGCTCGAAAACCGACTTCGCGAAAACACGCTGATGGAACGCCCGACGGTACTGGTCTTCGATGATGTCGACTATGGGCCGAGTGACGCGCTCGAGGGTATGGCACGCCTCGTCGCTGCCGGCGAGCCGCGGTTTGCCTCGACGATCGTGATCGCCACGGCGACACCCGGCGGTCTCGCCCGGGTTCCCGATGCCGTGCGGCATCGGGCCGCCGTGAGAATCGACCTGCCCTCGTGGTCGGAGTCCGACGTGGCCGACTACCTGGCATTTGCGCTGCGGCAGGCCGATGCGATCACCGACGCGTTTTCAGAGGCGGCCATTGGCACGATCGCCCGCTTTTCGGCTGGCGTTCCCCGATTAACCTGTCGGCTCGCACGACTGGCCACGGTGGCCGCCGCGGGCGAAGGCCTGGATCAGGTCGATGCCGCCACCGTGGAGCGGGCGTGGCGAGAACTGGTGCCTGCCGGCGTCGCCGACGCCGGTGACCGGACTCCCCAGTGGCACGCCGAAGCGGCCCCACACCCCACGGTAAAGGCGGTCCGTCGGCTCTGGGGCTGACCACCCGGCCGACGCTGGATCGTTTACAATCCCCCGCCGGTCGACGTATCGATGGACCGGTAGGAGTCGCACGTTGGGAAAACTGGAACCGCCGAATCAGGGTCGCCTCGTCGCCGTTTCGCCCGATGACGGCTCGGCGATCGATCTGAAGAATCCGCTCCTCGCGGCAATCCTTTCGTGGCTGGTTCCCGGCTTGGGCCAGATCTATCAGGGCCGCACGTTCAAAGGCGTGCTCGTGATGGCCACCCTCGTGACGACGTTTCTCGCCGGCATGTGGCTGGGTGGTGGCCGCGTCGTGTATGCATCGTGGAAGCCTGGTGAAAAGCGGTGGGCCTTCATCTGCCAGGCCGGCATCGGCGCGGCGGCCATTCCCGCCATGATCCAGTCGTGGCAGCTCGAAGGATCGGGCCGTCAGCCGCTCGCCTGCAGCAGCTTCATGGCTCCGCCTCTTTCCCGTGGGCAGCCGGTGTCGCCCGCGTATGCCGAGGCACTCATCCACGATGGTTCCGGTCTCGACGCCGACGACTTCAGGCCGTCCCCTCCGTGGCGGCAGTTCCGTCCCTTTCCGCCGCCGGGAAGCCTCGACACCCGTCCCGCCGATCAGCTTTCCCTGTGGCACAAGCAGCTTGGTCGCTTCTTCGAAATCGGCACGCTCTACACCATGCTTGCGGGCATGCTCAACATCCTGTCGGTCTATGACGCCTGGGCTGGGCCGATGCATCCGGCGCCTGATGCTCGCGACGAGGAGGCGTCATGATGCCCTCGATGATGCCCTCGATCCTCACGCTGCCGGTGGCGGCGGCGATTGACCGCGTGCCCGGTCTGGCCTTCGGCCTTCCCCTCATCCTCGTGGCCGCGATCGTGTTTGCCGTGACCCATCACGAGGATCGCGAGGCGATTCGTCGCGCCGCCCTGCAGTGGGTCGGCTGGCTGTGCGGAATCCTCGGCGGCGTTCTGGTCGCCGTATGGCTGCTGGGCTGGCTTGCCTGACCCGTCACGCGTTGCGGCGTCACAGGACCGGCAGCGAACCGGCAGCCGATCCCGCCGCAACCCGCCGCAGCTGGCCGCAGGCTGCCTCGATTCCCGCCCCCTTGCGCCGACGCACCTGCACGTTGATGCCGGCATCGCGGAGCACGTCGAGGAATCGTTCGCGGCTGCTCGCGGTCGGTTCCTTCCACGGCATGCCCGCCACGGCGTTGTAGGGGATGATGTTGACCAGGGCGGCCCGTCCCCCCAGCAGCCTCGCCAGATCGGCGGCCTGGTCGGGGGCATCGTTCACGCCGCCAAGGAGGACGTATTCAAACGTCAGCCGCCGCCCCGACGCTTCCCAGTAGCGATCGGCCGCCGCCATCACGTCGGCCAGTCCGATCGCCTTGTTCACCGGAACGAGCCTGGTGCGAAGGGCGTCATCGGCCGCGTGCAGGCTCACGGCAAGGTGGTACCCGGTGTCGGCCTGAGCGAGCCGATCGATCGCCGGAGGAAGTCCGACCGTGGAGATGGTGATGCGCCGCTGGGAGATGCCAAGCCCCTGGGGATCCTGGGCCATCGCCAGCGCCGGCAACAACCGGTCGAGATTAGCCAGCGGCTCGCCCATCCCCATCACCACGATATGGCTGAGCCGTTCCTCCGCCGGAAGAAGCCGTGCCAGTCGTTGCAGCTGCTCGGTGATCTCGCCGGTGGTGAGGTTTCGCACGACGCCGTCGATGCCGCTGGCGCAAAAAACACACCCCATCGCGCAGCCGACCTGCGAGCTGATGCAGACCGTTCGCCGTTCGCCATCCCTCAGCAGCACGCATTCGATCCGCTGGCCGTCGGCCAGTTCGAGCAGGAGTTTCTCCGTCCCGTCGTCGGCCTTTTTGTGGACCGCCACCGTCGTCGTCCAGATGCGAAACTCGGCCTCGAGCGACTCTCGCAGGTCTCGCGGAAGGTCGGTCATGTCGGCAAACGTCATGGCCCGACGTCCATGGAGCCATCGCTGGATGGCCCGACCACGCCAGGCTGGCTGGCCCCGCGAGGCCAGCCATGCGTCCAGATCGCTGGCGGGATCCAGGATGTGCGGCAGGGCCACGGCGGAAGGGATGTGCTCGGCCATCGGGAGGACGTGGACGGCACTGGCAGGTGCCGGGATCGCGGGGTACATTTCTGACGGACACGCCATCATATCCCGCAGCCGATCTCCAGGACGGCGACTCCCAGCATGACCGGCACGAACTACGAAGAACGCACCCAGTGGGTCTATGACCAGCAGGCTTTCCCGGTGTGGAACGGCTCGTTCGACAAGGCCGAACGGGTCGAGATGATCGACGAAGACCTCTGGGCTGGTCGCAGCATCGCGGTGCTGCTGGCCACTCTCGTGGCCATTGGCCTCGTGCTGGCGCTCGTGACGCTCGTTTTCGTCTCCTCGTGGCGATGACCTCGCTTCCTGCCGGCCTGACCGTGCTGGCGCCGGCGAAGCTCAATCTGTCGCTCGCGGTATTGGCGCGTCGTGCCGATGGCTTTCATGAGATCGAAAGCCTCATGGTGCCGGTGTCGCTCGCCGACACGCTCCATGTGACGCCAACACCCGCCCCGGGCGTGTCGCTCACGCTCGCCTACGACGATCCCTTGGTAAACGGTCCCGGTGCGGCACTCGCCCGGGAGATCCCCACCGATGGCCGCAATCTCGTGGTTCGGGCGGCCGAGAAACTCGCCGGCGAGGCTGGCATCACCACGGGGCTCCAGGTGACCCTCGTCAAACGCATCCCATCGGCGGCAGGACTGGGTGGTGGATCGAGCGATGCGGCCGCCGTGATCATGGCGGCGGCCCGCCTCTGGAAGCTCGATTGGTCACGCGACCGACTGGCCGCGCTCGGCGCCACGATCGGCAGCGACATCCCATGGTTTTTCGCCGCGGGTCCGGCGATCGCCAGCGGTCGCGGGGAGCGGATCGAGCCGGTCGACGGGCTGCCTGATCTTTCGGCGGTGATCGCCTGTCCGGCTGCAGGGCTCTCCACGGCAGCCGTCTACGGACGCTGCATCCCTCGTGAGGAAGGGCGTGGCAGCAGTCGACGTCTGGCCGAGGCGCTCCGGGCTGGCGGCCTTGCCGCCGCCGAGCCTCTGCTCACCAACGATCTGGAACCTCCGGCAAGGGCCCTCTCCCCACAGATTGACCGCCTGCTCACGGCCATCGCCGACGCCGGCGGTACGGCACCGCGGCTCACCGGCAGTGGAAGCGCATGCTTCTGCCTCACCTCGTCGCTCGCCGAGGCCGAGGCGATCGCCGCCCGGCTCAGTTCGCGCCGCGACGCCGGCGACGACTGCTGCGCCGCCGTGGTGGCGGCCTGCTGCAGAAACCCCTGACGACGCGCGCGTTCCCAATGGCCGGCGCCGAGAACACCCCCCCTGAGGGGGCTGGCGGATGGTTCGGCGAGTGCCCCATCATGGTGCCTCGGGGGCAGCGATGGAAATCACCGAAGTTCGCATCAAGCTCGTTGAGCGGAGCGCTGAGCGGTTGCTCGCATTCTGCTCGATCACGATCGATTCGGCATTCGTGGTGCGCGATCTCAAACTGATCGGCGGACCCAGTGGGCCCTTCGTCGCCATGCCAAGCCGCAAACTCGCATCGCACTGCCGTGGATGCGGCTTCAAGAATCCGCTGCGGGCACAGTTTTGCAACCAGTGCGGGGGCCAGCTTCCCCCGAACCAGACGCTTCGCGATGACGACGGCCGCCAGCGGCTCTACGCCGACATCGCCCATCCCATCAACGCCTCCTGCCGCGACATGATCCAGCGGCGCATCGTCACCGAATACGAGGCGGAACTTGTGCGTGCCCGAGAACCCAACTACGTCTCGCGGTACGAGAGTCTCGGCGACGAAGAAGCCGTCCGCTGATTCAACGACGGACGAGCTCATGAAACGCATCGGTGAGCCGACGGGTCACGGGCCCAGGCATGCCGGAACCGATCGTGCGGCCGTCGATGTCGACGACCGGAATCACCTCGGCTGCGGTGCCGGTGAGGAAGCACTCGTCGGCCGTATACAGATCATGCCGAACGAGCGTCACCTCCCGGCAGTCGATGCCGGCGGCCGTCGCCAGTTCCATCACGGCATTCCGCGTGATGCCCTCGAGGATTCCCGCATCGGGCGGAGGCGTCAGCAGCCGGCCGTCGCGAACGACGAACACATTGTCGCCCGTGCATTCAGCCACCTCACCCTTGTGGTTGAGCATCAGGGCTTCCACACAGCCGGCCCGCAGGCCCTCGAGCTTGGCCATGATGTTGTTGAGGTAGTTGAGCGACTTGATGCGGGGCGAAAGCGCCGCCGACTGGGTGCGCTGGGTCGACGCCGTGACGATCCGGAGCCCCTTCTCGTAGAACTCCCGAGGGTACAGGCTGATGGTGTCGGCGATCACGATCACCTGCGGATGGCTCGTCTTGTTGGGGTCGAGACCGAGGCTGCCGGCCCCCCGGGTGATCACCAGACGGACGTAGCCGTCGGAGAGGCCGTTGGCCGCGAGCGTGTCGTTCACCGCCTTCGACACGACTTCCTTGGCGAGGGGGATCTCGAGGCAGATCGCCCTGGCGCTGGCATAGAGTCGGTCGATGTGGGCCTCGAGGCGAAACACCTTCCCCGAATAGCTCCGAAGGCCTTCGAACACGCCGTCTCCGTAGAGGAGGCCGTGGTCGAACACGCTGACCTTCGCCTGATCCTCGGGGACTAGGCGGTCGTTCATGAAGATGATGCGCGGCATGATCCCTTCCTGGCGATCGCAACGAATGCCGGCAGACGTACCGGCGAATGAGTCATCCGGCCTTCCGGGGCGAGGCGTGGCAGGCGTCGTCGACGCGGCCGGCTGCCAGCCGCACGATCCGGTCGGCCCGTTTGGCCACCGCCGCATCGTGCGTGACGAGCACTATAGAAAGGCCGTCGGCGCGGTTCAACTCGCAGAGCGTGTCGAGGATTTCAGCCCCCGTCGACTCGTCGAGATTCCCGGTCGGCTCGTCGGCCAACAGCACCCTGGGCCTGGTCACGAGCGCCCGGGCGATGGCCACTCGCTGCATCTCGCCTCCCGACAACTGCCGCGGCTTGTGGTGCAGTCGGCCCCCGAGGCCGAACCGATCGAGAAGGGCCCTCGCCCGATCCCGCATGGGTCGACGGACCTTCATCCATTCGAAAATACCGTGACGCACGAGCAGCGGAGCGAGCACGTTTTCAAGTGCGTCGAGTTCCGGGAGCAGATGGTAGGCCTGAAACACCATGCCGATGGCGGTGTTGCGCAGGCGGTCGCGGCGCGAGGCCGACACCCCATCCACGCGAACGCCATCGAGACGAATCTCACCGCTGTCGGCCGCGTCGAGGAGCCCCATCAGGTGAAGGAGCGTGCTCTTGCCAGAGCCACTCTGGCCGACGATCGAAACGAACTCGCCCTGGGCGAGTTCGAAGTCGACGCCCCGAAGCACTTCCAGCGTGGTGTCGCCGGAACGATACCGCTTTCGCAGGTCGCGTACGCCGACGAGTGGAACACGGGGTTCAGTCATGCCTGAGTGCCTCCACGGGGTGGAGTCGAGCGGCTCGAAGCGCCGGCAACACGCTCGAACCCACCGCGATGCCGACGGCACCGACCATGATCCACAGCACGGTCAAGGGATGGACGATCGACGGAATTCGATAGAAGTAGTAGATGGAGGGATCGAACACCCGCTCGCCGGTGCACCACTCCACGCCGGCTCGGATCGTGTTGATGTTCCAGGCGATCGACAGGCCGAGCGCCAGGCCGGCCCCGGCACCGACGATGCCCAGGAACAGGCCATACCCCAGGAAGATGCCGCCGATGCCACCGGCACTCGCCCCGAGCGCCTTGAGGATGCCGATGTCTCGCGTCTTTTCCACCACGATCATGAAGAAGATCGCCAGGATGCCGAAGCCGGCGACGGCGATGATGAGAAACAGGAGGATGTTCAACACCGACATCTCCATGTCGACCGCCGCAAGCAGCGGCCCCTGCTTGTCGCGCCAGGTGGCCACTGCATAGAGGTCGGCCGGAAACACCTTCCGGAGCTTGTCCCGGACCACCTCGAGATCGGCCCCGTCACGGAGCTTGATCTGGATCGAGTTGACGCTGCCGATGCCCGTCTGCGGGTCGATCATGCCCCGCATCCGCTGGAGGGCGGTGATCGGCACGAACACGAAGTTGGAGTCGTATTCGCTCATCTTGCTCTCGTAGAAGTCGACGATCGTGAACGTGTCGCTGACCGCCTTGGGGGGCGTGCCCGAGGTTGGAAAAGTGACCTTCACGTCATCGCCCGGAAGCACGAGAAACCGATCGATGCCGGAGCTGTCTCGGAAGCTCGCGAGGCCGATCCCGGGAACCACTCCGGTGAACTGTTCGTTGGCCGGATCCATGCGGACGCCTTCCTCCGGACGGGCCTGCTGAAAGGGATCGGCTCGTCTGGGCGTGGGCTGCGCCGCTTCGACCGGAGCCTCCGTGGTCGCCGCCAGCACGGCATCCACCTGCTGGTCGACCGAACGGGTGGGGCCGACCGCAGGCTCCGCGGCCTCTGTCGGCGTCCGCTCGGCTTCGAGCCGCTCCCTCCACACGCGTTCCCGCTCGATCCGCATGCGGCGATGTGACCACCCGGCGCCCTCGAGCGCGGGACGCGTGGGCGCCGCCGATTCCGACTGGCTGTCGACCGTGTCGTAGCCGCCGTCTCGCAGATCAAACGACAACTGCGTGCGGTTCGCAGGATGCTGGAGGTATCGGCCGAAGTCGCTCACCTGCGCGTGCGTGGCCTCGTCGATGCCGATGAACATGATCTGCCGTGTGACCCACTGGCCGCGAACCTGGAAGTTGAGCATGGCGGGCACGGCCACCGTGGGGGTCATGCCGACGATGTCGTCACCGGCTGCCCGACGCATCTCCTCCATGTGCCACTGCGGATCCTGAAATCCTGAGAGCGAATGGCTCTCGAACACGAGGTCGGACAGGATCCCGTGGATCCGCGTCTGCATCTCGTGGGAGAAGCCGGCCATCACGGCATTGACGACGATCATGGTCGCCACGCCGAGTGTCACGCTGACGACGCTCGCCAACGCAATCCACCGGGTGCGGAGATACCGCCAGCAGAGAAGGAGTTTGTACATCGGGGGCGTGGGCCTCGCGGGGCGGGAACCGTAGCAGGCTCCCCGCTCCGCCGAAAGCCCGGAATCGCCCCGGCTTACGCCCTCGGACGGTGGATCGGAAAGAGAATGACGTCGCGGATGCTCGACGCCTCCGTGAGCAACATCACCAGCCGATCGATGCCGATGCCGAGCCCTCCCGCCGGCGGCATGCCATGCCGCAGCGCCTTGATGAAATCGGTGTCCATGCGGGCCATCGATTCCTCGGCGGCAAGCCCGGCAAGCTGCGTGCGAAACAGCTCCTCCTGCAGATCGGGGTCGTTGAGTTCGGTGTAGGCGTTGGCGAGTTCCATGCCGGCCACATAGAGCTCGAACCGTTCGGCCACCTCGGGCCGGCCCGCCTTGCGCTTCGTGAGAGGGCAGATCGAGGCGGGGTAGTCGATGACGAACACGGGGCCGTCGAGCGTCTTTTCGACCGTCGCCTCGAAGAGGTCGCTCTTCACCACGTCGGGATGCCGGCCCGCCGTTTCGACACCAGCCGCGGCGGCGGCGGCGGCCACGCTTGCCGGGTCGGCGGGGTCGCAGCCGGTCACCTCGCGCAGGAGGTCGTCATAGCGGGCGCGACGAAACGGCGGCGTGAGATCGACCGGCCTCCCCATCCATTCGAACCGCGTCGGCGTGCCGGCCACCTTGGCTGCCTCGAGGATGATCGCCTCGGTGAGATCCATCATGGTGCCGTAGTCGCCGTAGGCCTCGTAGGCTTCCAGCATCGTGAACTCGGGATTGTGCCGCGTGCTCACCCCCTCATTGCGGTAAACGCGTCCAAGTTCGAACACCCGCTCCATGCCGCCGACCAGCAGCCGCTTGAGGTGAAGTTCGAGGGCGATCCGAAGCACGAGCGGGATGTCGAGGGCGTTGTGGTGCGTGGTGAACGGCCTGGCCGCCGCACCGCCCGCGGTCTCCTGGAGCGTCGGTCCCTCGACTTCGAGATAGCCGCGGGCCGCCAGCACGCGTCGCACCGCCTCGACGATCCGGCATCGGGACACGAAGCGGTCGCGGACCCCCTCGCCGTGGATGAGATCGAGGTACCGCATCCGCTGACGGAGTTCCGGATCGACGAGACCATGGTATTTGTCAGGGGGTGTCTCGAGCGACTTCGTGAGAAACTCAAGCTGTGAGACAAACACCGTCATCTCGCCCGTCTTCGACCAGCCGAGCCGACCATCCACCCCGATGATGTCACCCAGGTCGAGGCACTCGACCACCTTCCAGATCTCGGGGCCGACCTGCTTCTTCCCGAGCATCAACTGGATACGGCCCGTCCGATCATGCAGATCGACGAACACAAGGCTGCCGGCGCTTCGCAGCAGCATGATCCGTCCGGCAATGCGAACGGCCGGGCCATCGTCGGCTTCCTTCGCAACCCGTTCCCCCACGGATCGAATGTCGGCGATCGGTGCCGCCCCGTCGAAACGCCTTCCCCACGGATCCACGCCCATCGCCACGAGCCGGTCGAGTTTGTCACGGCGTGCTTTTTCCAGTTGGACGGCGGTGCCACGGGTGACGGATTCGGGATCGTTGGGGTTGGCCATGAAAAGGTTCGACGTGAGGAGGGACGGACGGCGGGGAATGGCACGGGGCCGACGACGCGGAGGATTGTCGCCGGCAAGGGTTCCCGCGAGAAGAGCGGCTCCGTCCTGGCCACACCTAAGGCACCTTGCGGCCGTTACACTGCCGAATCCCGCCTTCAAGGCCTCCTGTATGAGCCGCCCACACCACCCGCCATCCCTGTTCAGCGTCGAGCTCCGCACGTCCCAGTGGGCCGAGCTTGTCGCCTGGTATCGCGACACGCTCGGACTCAAGGTGCTGTTGCACGTCGATGACAGCCGCTACGCCCTGCTCGACGCCGGTGGCTCCAGGCTCGCCATCATGGGCCGCCCGAATCCGGGCGAGCCGAGCGGCCGATGGAGCCTCGGCTTCGAAACCGAAGACCTCGACGCGGTGAAGCTTCGCCTCGGTGCCGCCGCCGGAGCGCCGCGAACGCATGCCGAGGGGTTTCGAGAACTCGTCGCCGTCGATCCTGACGGCAATCACATCCGACTGTTCACATGGGCGCCGGGGCATCACGCATGACGGCACCAGCCCTGATTGGAATCCTCACCGTGTCGGATCGAGCCAGCCGCGGCGACTACGCCGACGAAAGTGGTCCCGCCATCCGTGCGTATCTTCATGAGGTGCTCGCCAGCACGTGGGAGCCGCGTGAACGGATCGTGCCCGACGACCGATCGATGATCTCCGCCGCCATCCTCGAACTGGCCGAGCTGGGCTGCTGCCTGATCCTGACGACCGGAGGCACCGGGCCAGCCCCCCGCGACGTCACCCCCGAAGCCACGGAGCAGGCCTGCACGCGCATGCTGCCTGGGTTTGGCGAGCTGATGCGTCATGAATCGCTGAAGTACGTACCAACGGCGATTCTCTCTCGGCAGACGGCGGGCATCTGCGGAACGGCGCTCGTGGTGAACCTGCCGGGCCGGCCTCGTAGCATCCGGGAATGCCTCGATGCCGTCTTTCCAGCGGTGCCCTACTGCGTTGATCTGATCCACACCGATCATCCTTCGCCGCCACGGCTCGAAACCCATCCCGATCGGCTTGTCGCCTTTCGACCAAACAAGCCCTGATCGCCCCGCGGTGTGGGGGTCGCCGACATCGAAGCGACCCTGACGCCCACGTCGACGCCGGCGCGTTGTGACCCCCTGAGGGGGCCGGTATGCTCGCCTCAGGGCAGAACATTCTGGACTCCTTCATGCAGACGTCTCGGCCATGGCTGGAACACCCGTCCGGCCGGCCGTTCCAGGGCCTGGCGCGACGCGCCGTTGTGGTCGGCCTTGCCGTGCTCGCCCCAGTCGTCGCTGCGGCAGCCTCGATCGCCATGCCGGCCCGCGGAACCTACCTGGCGGGCCCGTATCCCGACGGGCCGTTCACGTTTGTGAATGAAGCCGTCGGCGCGACCATCTTTTACAACAGCGGTTTTCTTGGCAGCTCGACGGTCATCGGCAACATCGAAGCCGGGTTGATCTGGGACGGGCACGAGGTCTTCGATCGATCGGGTCTCGGTCTCGGCCCTGCGGTGGAGCAAGCGGTCGCCGGCACCGGAGTGGACTCGCAGTACGACTTTCACGCCACCATGGTCGGTCATGTGCTCGCCGGCACGGGCTACGTTGCCGCAACGGGTAGCACAGCGGCCGGCTATTCGTATGTCGGCACCGGCCTCGCCCCGCTCGCCAAACTCTGGTCGGGGTCGATCGCCACCTCGTATTCCACCACCGACATCGGCGCGTTCAGCACGACTCCCGCCTCCACCATTCCCGTCTACCGCCAGTTCTTCCAGGGCATCAGCGGCACCGCGTGCGATGTGATCAACTCCAGTTTCGGAGGCTTTGACCCATCGGCGACCTCCGGCGAGTCCATGGCGGTCGACGCGCTGGCCTTCCAGAATCCGACCGTGTCCTTCGTCGCTTCCGCGGGCAACGAAGGCGCCGCGGCCGTGGGATCTCCAGGGTCGACCTACAACGCCATCACGGTTGGGAGCGTCGGAGGTCCGACCTTCCTGACGCCGTCGCCATTCTCGTCCCATGGCGCCGTCGATTTTTACAACCCGGCGACCGGCGTGATGATTCCGGGTGTCCGTGCCGCGGTCGATCTCGCGGCCCCCGGCGAGAACGATTTCCTGGCGGCCTATCTCGGGCCCACGGGCGGCCTTGGCCCGTTCCCCGACTACACGCAAAACCCTTCCCCCACCGACCTCTACTTCACGAACGTGGATGGCTCGAGTTTTTCGTCGCCCACCGTGGCCGGGGGCATCGCCCTGATGAAAGACGCGGCCAAGGGCATTGGATTCGTCCCGGTGACGGCCCTCGACACGCGAGTCATCAAGGCGGTGCTGATGGCGACGGCCCGCGAAACCGAAGGGTGGAGCAATGGCCAGACGCTCGTCGACGGGGTGGTCCAGACCGTGCAGCCGCTCGACTGGGCCACGGGAGCCGGAGCGCTCGACCTGACAGCAGCGGGACTCACCTACATCAACGGCGCAACGCTCGACCTCTCCGGCACCGGCGGGACGATCGGAGACAACGGCTGGGACCTCGGAACGATTACCGTGGGGGGAACGACGGACTACCTCTTCTCGGCACCGTTTGGCTCATCGATGGAACTTCAGGTGGCCCTCAACTGGTTTGCCGATGGATCCTTCGATTCGCTCACCGACACCGGCTCGCGAACGGCGTTTGCCGATCTGGACCTCCAGGTGTGGCGCACCGTCAGCGGATCGTTCACGTCGATGGTGGCGGAGTCGGTCAGCGCCTACGACAACAATGAGTTTCTCAGGCTCAGCCTGACGGAGCCGGGAAGTTACGGACTTCGTATCACCCTGCCTGGGATGGTCTACGACATCGGCACCACTCCGGTCACCTCAGAGACCTTCGGCCTTTCCTGGACGACGATCCCCGTGCCGGAGCCGTCGATGATTGCGGCCACGGTGGGGCTCATCATGAGCGTCATGATCGCGAAGCGCTCGAGTCGCTACGCTCAGAGCAGTTCTGCCGATGGGTGATCGGACTCAAACGCTCTCACGGGCCAGCATCCTGGCAATCTCGGGTGCGAAGTAGGTGAGGATGGCGTCGGCACCCGACCGCTTGATCACCAGCACGCTCTCCAGCGCCGCCTTCCGTCCGTCGAGCCATCCGTTCTCGGAAGCCGCCTGAATCATGGCGTACTCGCCGCTCACCTGGTAGGCCACCGTCGGCACGCCAAAAGCCTCCTTGACGCGATGAATCACATCGAGCGACGTGCCGGCGGGTTTCACCATCACCATGTCGGCCCCCTCGGCGATGTCGAGCGCCACCTCGCGCAGCGCCTCATCGGTGTTGGCCACATCCATCTGGTAGGTCTTTTTGTCGGCGACACCGAGGCCGGCCGCCGTGCCAAGTGCGGCCGAACTACCCACGGCGTCACGAAACGGACCATAGAAGGCCGACGCATACTTCGCGGCGTAGGAGAGGATCGCCACGTGATCATGGTCATGCTCGTCGAGCGCCAGCCGGAGAGATCCCACGCGGCCGTCCATCATGTCGGACGGGGCCACGATGGAACACCCGGCATCGGCGAGCACCACCGCCTGACGGCAGAGCATCTCGACCGTTTCGTCGTTGATGATCTGGCCGTCCCTCACGAGCCCATCGTGGCCATGGCTGGTGTAGGGGTCGAGCGCCACGTCGGCGATGATGCCCAGGGCGTCACCGTATTCCGTTCGGATGGCACGGATGGTTCGGCAGGCGAGATTCTCCGGATCCGCGGCATGGGAGGCGTCGTCACTCTTGAGGGATGCCTCGACGACCGGAAACAGCGCGACGGCTGGCAGGCCGAGCCGAAGAGCCTCACCGGCGGCCCGGAGGATGCCCTCGATCGGCAGTCGCTCCACGCCGGGCATGCTGGCCACCGGTTCGATCGCCTCGTGGTCGTGCACGAAGAGCGGCCAGATGAGGTCGGCCGGCGAGAGGGTCGTTTCGGCCACGGTACGACGCAGCCACCCGTGCCGCCGGAGGCGTCGGAGTCGCGTGTCGGGAAACCGTCCGGGAAAAGGCTGTGGCACGATCAGGCTCTCCTGTCGACGACAACGACCGATCCAATCGGCACCGGAGATGGTGCCTGGGGGCTCGCCAACGTCGCGACGGCACACGACTCGTCGGTCTCCCACACGCTCACCCGACGGGCCAACACCCCCAGGCCGGAAAGCACGTGCGGCGCGACAACCTCCAGCAGGTATCGCGCCATGTTTTCCGCCGTCGGATTCCACGGCATCACGAAATACTTGGTGGGCTCGGCCACGCGGAGGGCGGCGAGGGTCGACTCATCTTTTTCAAAGACGAGAAAGGCATGGTCCCAGTGCTCGTCGAGCCAGCCGAGCATCCGCTTCTTGATCAGTGAGAAGTCGACCACCCGGCCCACGTCATCGACGGCCGATCGCCCTCCTTCCGCCTCGACCTCGATGTCGACGCGATAGTTGTGCCCATGCAGAAAGGCACAGCGGCCCTCGTGGCCATAGAGCCGATGGCCCGCACAGAACGAAAGCTGTCGAACGAGCGAAAGGTGAGTGGGGCTCATCCGCGGGCCGCCTTCACGACATCGGTCTCGATCCGGATCGGTGCGATGTCAAACTTCGGGTTCTGGCCGAGGAAGCGACAGGGGTTGTTGTGAAACACCTCGATCGCCTCCTGGAGCGAGTGGCCGCGCCGGCGAAACTCGAGAATGCATTCCTGAAGCGTAAACGGATCGCTTGGCCCCCAGTCGGCCGACGAGTTCACGAGCATGCGGTCGGTGCCATACTTCTCGAGCATGTCGACGGCCCGCTTCGGCGAGCACTTGGTGATGGGATAGAGGGTGAAGCCAACCCAATAGCCGGCATCGAGGCAGGGCTTGATCGTCTGCTCCTCGACGTGGTCGATCCAGATCCGCTCCGGATCGACCTTCATTCCCGCGAGCACCTCGAGCACGCGGCGCGTGCCGTGCGCCTTGTCGGCGAGGTGCGGCGTGTGGATCAGCACGAGCTGCCCGTGCTTCATGGCGATGTCGACGTGCGCCTCGAGGGACTCGCATTCGTTCTTCGTCGATTTGTGAAGACCCGTCTCCCCCACGCCGAGCACCGTGGGCTTGGCGAAGAACTCCGGGAAGTGCTTGAGCACCTCACGGGTGAGGACTGGGTTCTCGGCCTCCTTCGGATTCACGGCCACCCAGCAGAAATGGCGGATGCCATACTGGGCGGCTCGGGTCGGCTCGAACTCCGAGATCTGACGGAAGTAGTCGATGAACGTTTCGGGATAAAGCCGGTCGAACCCGGCCCAAAACGCGGGCTCAGCGACGGCCACCACGCCGCTCATTGCCATCCGCTCGTAATCCTGGGCGGTGCGGGCGATCGCGTGGTAGTGGGGCTGGATGATCTGCATGGCTGGCCTCGTGCAATTTTGGTGCGTCAGACCTTGGCGAAGAGTTCGAGGAGCGTGACTGTTCGCTCCTGGCTCGGCCGCGGCACGCAAAGGGCCTCGAGCGCCTCCCGAAGCACCCCCAGTTTCGCCGCCCCGCCGGCCCCGACATCGCGGCCCGTGCGATTCACCGCAGCGTCGTGGCGATCGAGGAGCGCAGCCACTTCGAGGAGCTGGTGACGGGCTTCGAGAAAAGAGGCCTCAACGACCTGGTCGGGCGAGAGCATGGGGCACCGGGCAACTTGGGAGGGATTGGGGTTTCAGGGTCGGGATCGTCTCCGTTACATAATACCCTCACCAACGGGCTGTGGCGGGACGATCCGCCACTGAAACGCCCGCATCTCCAGCCCAACGAACCCGCAAGCACGCATGATCCTCGTCACCGGCGGAGCCGGATTCATCGGCTCCAACTTCGTGATCGACTGGCTCGCCGGAGGCGGTGAGCCGGTGGTCAACCTCGACAAGCTCACCTACGCCGGCAATGTTCGGAATCTCGACTCGTTGGCAAACGACCCCCGGCATGTCTTCGTCCGGGGGGACATCGCCGACCAGCCGCTCATCGAACGGCTCCTGTCCGAGCACTCCGTTCGGGCGATTGTTCACTTCGCCGCCGAGAGCCATGTCGACCGTTCGATCCATGGTCCCGCCGACTTCATCGAAACCAACATCGTGGGCACATTCCGCCTGCTGGAAGCCGCCCGCGCCCATTGGTCGGCCCTGCCACCATCGGAGCAGGCGGCCTTCCGATTCCTCCATGTGTCGACGGACGAGGTGTTTGGAACACTCGCCGCCGGCGATCCGCCATTCTGCGAAACCAACCAATACCTTCCCAACAGCCCCTACGCCGCAAGCAAGGCCTCGAGCGACCATCTCGTCCGTGGCTATCACCACACCTACGGGCTGCCGGTGCTGACAACGAACTGCTCCAACAACTACGGCTCATGGCAGTTTCCCGAGAAGCTGATTCCGCTCATCATCGCCAATGCCCTCGCCGGCAAGCCTCTGCCCATCTACGGCGATGGCATGCAGGTGCGCGACTGGCTCTACGTGGGTGACCATTGCTCCGCCATCCGTCGTGTGCTGGATTCGGGCCGCCTCGGCGAGGTCTACTGCGTTGGCGGGTCGAGCGAAAAACCGAACATCGAGGTGGTCAAGACGCTCTGCTCGATCCTCGACCATGAGCGTCCGAGGGCCGACGGCTCGCCCTACGCTTCCCTCATCACCTACGTGAAGGATCGACCGGGTCATGACCGCCGGTACGCGATCGATGCCCGCAAGCTCTCCTCGGAACTCGGCTGGAAGCCCTCCGAGACCTTCGAGACGGGCATGGCCAAAACCGTTCGCTGGTACCTCGACCATCAGGACTGGGTGGCCGATGTCACGAGCGGCGGCTACCGCGACTGGATCGCGAAGCACTATGGCTGAGCGACGGGGATTGGCATGAAGATCGTGCTCGTGGGAAAGGGTGGACAGGTTGGCGGGGAGCTCATCGCCCCGCTCACCGCCCTGGGCACACTCTCCGCCGTTGACCGCATGACGGCCGATCTCGAGCGGCCTGCCGACGTCGTCGCCCTGCTTCACCGCGAACGGCCCGACGTGATCGTCAACGCAGCCGCCTACACGGCCGTCGACAAGGCCGAGGCGGAGCCCGAACGAGCCAGGCTCGTCAATGCCACCGCCGTCGGCGCCATGGCCACCGCCGCCGCGGATCTGGGCGCCGTGTTCATCCACTACTCCACCGACTACGTTTTCGACGGCACGAAGACGGGACGGTATACGGAGACCGACGCGCCGAATCCCCTTTCGGTCTACGGTGCGACGAAACTCGAAGGCGAGCAGGCTGTTGCGGCGGCGGGAGGCCGCCACTGGATCTTCCGAACCACCTGGGTCTGCGCGGCCCATGGTCACAATTTCATCCGGACGATGCTGCGGCTTGCACGGGAGCGCGACGACCTGCGGGTGGTGGACGACCAATGGGGCGTGCCCACGTCGGCGGGGCTGATCGCAGACGTGACGGCGGCGTTTGTCGCCCGGATCGCCGCCGGCGCGGAGCCTGCCACCGGGATCTACCACCTGGCTCCCCATGGCGAAACCACCTGGTGCCGCTTGGCCCGCGAGACCCTCGCCGCCGCGACCACGGCGGGGGTGCCGCTTCGATGCACGCCGCAGCGCGTCGCGGCCATCACCACCGCCGACTACCCGCTTCCCGCACGTCGACCGGCCAACTCCCGACTCGATACCTCCAAGCTCGAAACTGCCATGGGCACGCGGCTGCCCGAGTGGCAGGATAATGTGGCTCCTGTCATCGCCGCGATCGCGGCGGAACTGCTCCCCTGACCCACGGACGTCCCGGCATGCAGACACGAAAAGGCATCATCCTCGCCGGCGGCGCCGGCTCCCGGCTGCACCCCGTCACCCTCGCCGTCTCCAAGCAGCTGATGCCGGTCTACGACAAGCCGATGATCTATTACCCGCTGAGCGTGCTCCTGCTCGCCGGGATTCGCGAGATCCTCGTGATTTCCACGCCGCACGACACCCCTCGGTTTCAAGAACTTCTCGGCGACGGCCGCTCGTGGGGGATCGACATCCGGTATGCGATCCAGCCGAAGCCGGAGGGTCTCGCGCAGGCCTTCATCATCGGCGCCGACTTCGTTGGCGACGGCCCATCGGTGCTCGTGCTCGGCGACAACATCTTCTACGGCCACGGCCTCGTCGACCGGCTTCGTGCCGCCGGCCGCCAGACCAGCGGCGCCACGGTGTTTGCCTATCCCGTCGCCGATCCGGAGCGGTATGGCGTGGTGGAGTTCGACGCGACCGGACGGGCCAGGTCGATCGAAGAGAAGCCAAAAGACCCCAAGAGCCGGTACGCCGTCACCGGTCTCTATTTCTACGACAACGCCGTCGTGGAGATCGCCCGCACGATGAAGCCAAGCCCTCGCGGTGAACTGGAGATCACCGACGTCAACCGCGTCTACCTGGAACGCAACCAGCTCGACGTGCAGGTGATGGGCCGTGGTGATGCCTGGCTCGATACCGGCACACACGACAGTCTTCTGGAAGCTGGACAGTTCATTCAGTCGCTCGAGAAACGGCAGGGTCTGAAGATCTGCTGCCCCGAAGAGATCGCCTGGAGAAACGGCTGGATCGATGATGCCCACCTGGAGCAACTCGCCGCGCCGCTTGCCAAGAGTGGTTATGGCCGCTACCTGCTCGAACTCAGGGAGGAAGAAGGCCGATGAACGTGACCGAGACGGCGATTCCGGGTGTGCTGCTCCTCGAGCCGAGGGTGTTTGAGGACTCCCGTGGCCATTTCTTCGAGAGCTTCAATCGCGCGGCGTTCGAAAAGACCATCGGTGCTCCCGTGTCGTTCGTTCAGGACAACCAGAGTTTCAGCCGGGCGCATGTGCTCCGCGGGCTCCACTATCAGGTCGATCGTCCCCAGGGAAAGCTTGTCCGAGCCGTCCGCGGCACCATCTGGGATGTGGCGGTCGACATTCGCCCCGACTCACCGGCATTCGGCAGGTGGGTGGCCTATGAACTCTCCGCCGACAACCGGCGGCAGCTCTGGATTCCGGCGGGTCTGGCCCATGGGTTTCTCGTGCTCTCCGAGGCGGCCGAAGTGCTCTACAAAACGACCGACTACTACTCCCCATCCGGGGAGCGGTGCATCGTGTGGAACGACCCCGACCTCGCGATCGACTGGCCGCTCGCTGCGGAGCCTGTCGTCTCTGCGAAGGACCAACAGGGCATGGCCTTTCGTGCGTCGGTCGCCGCCTAACGCCCCTGAAGGTCGCTGCAGCGATCGAGCCTAGAGCTGCGTCGGGTTCGGGGCGTCGCCGTAGACCTGCTTCGGGTCGAACGCCTTTTCCGATTCGAGAAACTCAAGCGCCGAGCCCTCGGTCCGCTGGGTGCCGACAGGCACCTTTCGATAGAAGCAGGATCGGTAGCCGACGTGGCAGCTCGCCCCGCCCGCCACCTCCACCCGCAGCCAGACGCAGTCTTGATCGTCGTCGATCCGCATCTCAACGACCTTCTGGACGAGACCGCTCGTGGCCCCCTTGTGCCAGAGCTGCTGGCGGCTACGGCTCCAGTAGTGGGCCTCGCCGGTCTCGATGGTTCGAGCCAGGGCCTCACGATTCATGACCGCAACCATCAGCACTTCGCCGGAACGGAAGTCGGTCGTCACGCACGGGATGTGGCCCTGGGCGTCAAACTTCGGGGCCAGATCGTGCCCTTCCTCCACCTGCTCCACGGTCACCCGCTTCCCAAACAGGCTCTCGTTTTCCGACGCGTTTGACACGACACAACTCCTCGCTGGTTGGCTGGGAACGCTGCTACTATACCACCAGAGGCTGACCGTTTCGGAGTGTCGTCCGAATGGTGCAGTCGATCCTCTCGACAGGTTTTCCATGGTGTCTCCGATCCATCCAGCCCTCGTTGCGCTTTCCGCCGCCTTGGCCGCCGCCACCGCTCTGGCCACCGACTGGCCGACCTTTCGCGGAGCTGCCCGAACGGCCCTCGCGCCCGACACGAATCTGCTCGAAACGTGGCCTGAGGCGGGGCCGCCGCTCGTGTGGGAAACGAAAGGCGCCGGCCGAGGCTACGCAAGCCTCGCCATCGTCGGCACCAGGATCTACACGCTGGGCGACGGCCTCTCCACCGCGGACGACAAGGACGAATACCTCGTCTGCTTCGATCGGGCGACGGGCGCTCCGGTGTGGAAGACGAAGACCGGCCCGGCCTGGAACGATGGTCAGGAATCGTGGCAGAGTTCGCGCAGCACGCCGACGGTCGACGGCGACATCGTCTATGTCATCACGCCCTTCGGCACCCTCGTAGCCTGCACAACGGTCGACGGCTCGGAGGTGTTCCGCGTCGACCTCAAGGAACGCTTTGGGGGCAAGAAGGGAGATGCCTGGGGCTACAGCGAGTCGGTTCTCATCGACGGAGACATGCTGATCTGCACGCCGGGGGGCGAAGAAGCGACGATCGTGGCGCTCGACAAGCGCACCGGCGACGAACGGTGGCGGTGCACGGTGCCGGGTGTTCGCGGGGCCGGACATGCGTCGGCCGTCATCTCGCACGTGGGCGGTCGAAAGATCTACGTTCAGACCACCGCAAGCGGGCCGGTTGGCGTGGCTGCCGACACAGGAGCCCTCCTCTGGCACTATCCGATCGACAAGACCGTGGCAGTGATTCCCACGCCCATCATTCGGGAGGATCTTGTCTTCTTTTCCGCCGGATACGGCCGTGGTGGCGCCCTGCTTCGTCAGGTGCCCCAGGCCGATGGCGGCGTGACGATCGAGGAGGTCTACGGTCTCAAACGGGAACTGGCCAATAAACACGGCGGGATCGTACTCGTCGGCGACCATCTCTACAGCGACTCCGACGACAAGGGCATTCCGTTCTGCGCCGAACTGATGACCGGCACCCTTGCCTGGAAGGAGCGGGGCAGCGGAAAGAACTCGGCCAACGTGATGGCCGCTGACGGTCATGTCTACATCCGATTCGCCAACGGCACGCTGGCCCTGGTGAAGGCGGATCCATCCTCCTACCAGGAGGTCAGCCAGTTCACCGTGCCGGGCAGTGGCGATCGCCCGAGCTGGGCGCACATGGTGATCCTCGACGGCCTCCTCTACCTGCGGGAGGGCGATGCGATCCTCTGCTACGACCTTCGTGCCAAGTAGTGCCGCTCCGTATGCCATGATTCGAGGCATCGTGATCCTCGCCGTGGTATTCGCCGCCGTCGGAACGGTGAAGGCCGAGCCGGTCGATCGCGATGGCCTCGAAGGACGGATCCTGTGCGGATACCAAGGATGGTTCACGGCCGAGGGAGATGGTGCAGCGATCGGCTGGCGACACTGGAAGCAGCGCGACCCCGCAAGGACCGAGGGCTCACGGATCAGCGTCGACCTCCTGCCCGACGTGAGCGAGCTCGACTCGACCGAGCGGTTTTCGTTGGGGGTCACGGACACGTCGGGCAGGCCGGTCGAGGTATTTAGTTCGCACCTCGAGCCGACGGTTCGCCGTCACTTCCGCTGGATGAAGGACTACGGGATCGACGGCGTGTTCGTGCAGCGATTTGCCGTCATGCTTCGAGATCCCGACACCCTTTCCCACCACGACACCGTGCTCGCCCACTGCCGCGCCGCGGCCGCCACGGAAGGCCGCGTCTATGCGATGATGTACGACCTGACCGGCCTTCGGGATGGTCGCGTGCACGATGTGCTCGACGACTGGCGGCACCTGCGCCGCCGGGGCGTCTGCGATGACCCGACGTATCTTCACCTCGATGGACGACCGCTCGTGGCAGTCTGGGGAGTCGGTTTTGCCCAAGGACGCGAGTATTCCCTGACGGAATGTCGGGACCTCATGGATGGGCTTCGCGCCGACGGCTGTCGGGTGATGATCGGCGTGCCGACCGGATGGCGAACGGGGGATCGCGACGCCGTCTCCGACCCGATGCTGCACGAGATCGCCCGGAGCGCGGACGTGATCAGCCCCTGGACGGTGGGCCGTTATCGAACGCCCGACGAGGCGACACGCCATGCCGATCGCCATTGGGCTGGCGACCTCGACTGGTGCCGGGATCACGCGATCGAGTATCTCCCGGTGATCTTTCCGGGCTTCAGTTGGCACAACCTCACGGGCCGCAGCACGCTTGGCGAGATTCCGCGTCGCCGGGGTGCGTTTTTCGAGCGGCAGGCCGAGGAGGCGGTGCGCGTCGGAGCCACGGCGATCTACGTGGCGATGTTCGACGAATGCGACGAAGCCACCGCCATCTTCAAATGCATCGAGCCACCGCCGGGCCTCGCCGACCGATTCATCGGTCTCGACGGGCTTCCCGCAGACCACTACCTGAAACTCACCGGTGACGCCGGTCGCCGACTGCGGTCGCTCCGCGATGCTTCGCGATCCGGGGTCACAGCACCAGCGCGACCAGCCTCGGACCAAAGATGACGAGGCCCACGAGAATGGCCGCACCGACCGCGGTCAGGACGCCGGCACTCGCCGTGTCGAGCGCCTTGCCGATCCGGGGGTCCGGGCCGGAATCGAGCGCCTTCGCCAGCGACTCGATCGACGTGTTGAATATCTCCGCAGCGATCACGCCGCCGATGGCCATCACCACCAGGCACCACTCGATGGGCTCGATGCCGAGCCAGGCGGCCAGCACCACGGCGGCAAAGGCCACCGGAAGATGGGCTGCGAAGCTCGATTCGGTGGTGATCGCCAGGAACAAGCCGCGAAAGGAATCGGCGAACTTCCCCAGCCAGGATCGCGGCGGCGGAGTCCAACGCAGCTCAGACACGTTCACCCCACCTTCACGTAGGGATCGCCCTTCTTCCAGTTGCACGGACAGAGTTCGTCGCTCTGCAGAGCGTCGAGCACTCTGAGCACCTCGGTCACGTTGCGGCCGACGCGCCCCTGATTGACGTCAACCCACTGGATCACGCCGTTCGGGTCGACGATGAACGTGGCCCGAAGACAGTAGCCGTCGTTCTTCTCGAGGATGCCGAGGGCCGTCGCAAGCTTCTGCGCGGCGATCAAGGGGTAGGCGAGATTGGTGAGGTCGGCGTGGTTTCGACGCCACGCCAGGTGGGACCACTCGTTGTCGGTGCTCCCGCCCACGACGCTCGTGTCGCGATCGGCAAACGCCTGAAGCTGCCGGTTGAACTCGGCCAGTTCCGTCGGGCAGACGAAGGTGAAGTCCTTCGGGTAAAAAAAATACACCACCCACTTCCCGGCATAGTCGGCGTTGGTGATCCGTTTGATGTCGTCCTTCCCCGTGCCCACGCAGGCCTGGCAGGAAAACTCCGGAAATGTGTCGCCGACGGTGAGCATGCCTCGATCCTCGATCGCGGGTGGGAAGGAGCGGCCAACGTGGTGCCGCGGTGAGCCGAGTGTACGGGGGGCACGAGTCTGCTTCAACACGACCATGCCCGCCACGAAAGTCGAAAACCATTCATACTGCTCGGGCCATGAACGCATCCCGCCCCAGATCACCGAACGACCACACCCCAACGATGCACCGAGACCCGGTGTCGGGACGCCCTGTTTTCGTGGCACCGCAGCGCGGCGGCAAGCCCGATGACCGAATGCTTGTTGCCCATGCGGCGATCGATGCGACGGCCCACGACTGGTGTCCGTTCTGTGCGGGAAACGAACACCGCACACCTCCGGACGTGCTTCGCGCACCCGCCGATCCCGCGCGGCCGTGGCATGCGCGGATCGTGCCAAATGCCTATCCGATCACGACATCGCCTGAGATCGCCGTGACGACCGAACAGGCCGCCATCGGCATTCACGAAGTGATCATCGAATCGCCACGACACGACTCGGCCATCACACAGATCGACCAGGGAGCCTGGCAGGACGTGTGGCATCTCTGCCATCGCCGGCTCGCCGATCTTGCCGCCACCACCTCACTGGCCTGGGCGACGGTGTTCAAGAACTCGGGGGCCAAGGCGGGAGCATCGCTCGAGCACGTGCACAGCCAGCTCGTGGCCATCGACGTCGTGCCGCCGGTGATGGCCGCGGAACTCGAGGCCGTCCGACGCGATCCAGGCACTTTTCCAAGCCTGATCGCGGCCGCAGCAGCGTCTGGCAGGATCGTGGCCGAACGCCCAGGCGTGGTGGCGATCGTTCCGCCAGCGCCGCGACAGCCCTATGAGGTGTGGCTCATTGCCCGCGAGCCCGAGCCCCACTTCCATGCCACCTCACCCGATCAGGTCGTCGCCCTGGCCGACCTGACCCGTGACCTGGCAGGCCGCTACCAGCGACTCGCCTCAGGCTGCCACTTCAACTGGTGGCTGCATCAAGCCCCTCTCGCAGGGTCGCCCGTGCCGCCGGGATGGCACTGGCACCTCGAGATGCTTCCGCGACTCTCCGAGTTTGCCGGATTTGAAGTGGGAACGGGCTGTCATATCACGACGGTTTCCGCCGCTGAATCGGCGAGACGGCTCTGCGATGTTGCCGGCTGACCCGCACATCTAGCCCGACAAGCCCGCCAGCCATTCCGTGGCCTCGGGGAGACGCTCCTGGCCGTGGCCGAGAATCGCCACAGCCACCTCACCTCGTGCCGCGATGCTTGAGGCGGCCTCCTTGGCGATGGAGATCGCCGAGAGCGGCCCCACGTCGCCTGGGAGGACCGGGTGGGTGTGCGAAAGCACCACGGCCGCCACCGCGAGCCCCTCAGCCCGCGCTGCACGAATCGTCGCCAGCGATCGCCCCACGGCACCGAGCCTGGCCGCATCCACGATCACCAGCGGTAGGTTGAAGTCACGAACTAGGTCGACCACGAGCGTCTCCTGGCCCACCGGCGAAAACAACCCGCCTGCCCCCTCGACGATCACCACGTCGTGACGAGGAAGCGCAGCAAGACCACTTCGAAGCAGCGCCTCATCCACAGCGCGCCCCTCAACGCGGGCACTGGCAACAGGGGGCAACGCGGCCTCGAACGACTGCGGGCAGACGTCATCCAACCGCCCAGGGCATCCAGCAGCCTCCCAGAGCGTGCGGGCATCGCTCCCAGCACATCCGGGGGTCGCGTGCCCGCTGGCCACCGGCTTGTAGACCGCCACCTGCTTTCCGGCCGCGAGGAGCGAACGAACGATCGCCGACGCAACCCACGTCTTCCCGACGTTCGTGTCGGTGCCGCTCACAAAGAACCCAAGGCTTCCCATGCTTGCACTGCGACGAAAAAGGTGTCTGTTGATTTCTACACGTATGTGCCCTAAACTAGTCCACGGAGTTGAGACTTATTCTCAACTCGGGATGGTGGCCAAAAAACCCTTCGCCGACAAGGTTTTCGCATGAAGGCAGGTTCGCTCGATGACGTGGCGGTTGGCTCGACGGTGCGTGTGCGCGACGTCGCGGGGGGTGATCCCGTTTCGATTCGCCTGCTGGAAATGGGTGTCACGCCAGGCGTGAATGTCCGCCTCGTCGGCAAGGCGCCGTTTGGCGATCCGCTCGAACTCGAGGTTCGAGGCTATCGGCTCTCGATTCGTCGCCGCGAGGCGGCTCTTGTGGCGATCGGCGACCGCTGAGTCACGCCAACCGATGACGCCGAGCCCACTCACCGTTGCGTTGCTCGGCAATCCCAACGTCGGCAAGAGCACGCTCTTCACGGCGCTGGCCGGAATTCCGACTCGGGTCGGCAACTACCCAGGCGTGACGGTCGAGGAAAAGGTCGGACGGTTCACCCATGCCGGAAAGGCAATCGACCTCGTCGACCTTCCGGGCACCTACAGCCTCAGTCCCCAGAGCCCCGATGAACGGGTGGTGGTGGACGTGTTGCACGGCCGGATCGACGATCTCCCCAGGCCTGATTGCATTCTCGTCGTCGCCGACGCGACCAATCTGGCCCGAAACCTCTTCCTGGCCACACAGGCCCTCGAGGTTGGAATTCCAGTCGTCGTAGCCCTGTCGCTCGCCGATGTCGCCGATCGCCGTGGCCTTCGATTGAACGTTGACGAACTCTCCAAGCGACTTGGGTGCCCGGTTGTTCGTGTGGCCGTGCCGACCGGCGAAGGCCTTCGCGACCTCAAGGATCGGATCTGTTCGGCGGTCGGCAGCCCGGCCCCCAGGCCGATTCCGCTGGACAACGGCCCGCCGTCTGCCTCGGCACGACCAGCCGCCGCCACCGAAGCCATCGCCCGCTACACGGCCATCGATCGGCTTCTCGACGGGATCACCTCTCCGCCCGAAAAGGCCGTCCAGCAATCAGAAGACCGTATCGATGCCCTCCTGACCCACAGTCTGTGGGGCACGCTTGTCTTCGCCTCCGTGATGCTCGCGATGTTTGCGGCGATCTTCTGGCTGGCTCCGCCGATCATGGACATGATCTCGGCGGGCATGGATCACGTGGGCGATCTGGTTCGAAGGGTGCTGCCAGACGGTGCGATCCGCTCGCTCGTGGTGGACGGCGTGCTTGCCGGCGTATCGGGCACCGTGGTGTTCGTGCCCCAGATCGCCCTGCTGTTTCTCTTCATCGCGATCCTCGAAGGCTGTGGCTACCTCGCCCGGGCCGCCTACCTGATGGACCGGCTGCTCATGGGCGTGGGGCTGAGCGGGAAATCCTTCATCCCACTGCTGTCGAGCTTTGCCTGCGCGATCCCGGGCATTATGGCGGCGCGAACGATCGAAAACCGCCGCGACCGCTTGCTCACGATCCTCGTGGCGCCGTTGATGAGCTGCTCGGCGCGACTGCCCGTCTATCTCCTCCTCTGCGGCGCGTTCGTGCCCGACCAAGCTGCGGGGCTGCCGTGGCTGCCCCTGAAGGCCGTCGTCCTCGCCTGCCTCTACGCCCTCGGCGTGGTCGTGGCGGCGGCGGTCGCCCTGCTGCTTTCTCGAACCGTGTTCAAGGGGCCGCCGCAGCCCTTCGTGATGGAGCTTCCCAGCTGGCGGTGGCCGCGTCCTGCGGTGGTGCTGGAGCGGGCCCGCGAGGCGTCGTGGTCGTTCCTGCAAAACGCCGGCACCCTCATCGTGGCGCTCAGCGTCGTGCTCTGGGCCCTCATGACGTATCCGCACAACGAGGCGGTCATCGAGGCCGACGTGGCCGCACTGAAAGCCACGCTTGACTCACAGGCCGCTGCGACCGATCCGCAGAGTGCCGATCACGCCGAACTCATCGCCCAGCGTGCGGCGCTCGACACCGACGACGGCCTTGAAGCGGCCAGGCGGGGTGCGGCCCAGCGGCAGAGCATCCTCGGCCGGGCGGGAAGGCTCATCGAGCCTGTCGTTCGACCGCTTGGGTGGGACTGGCGGATCGGGTGTGCGGCGCTTGCAAGTTTTCCCGCCCGTGAGGTCGTCCTCGGCACACTCGGCGTCATCTACAACCTGGGCGACGTCGACCCGGGAGCGGTCGAGGGGGCTACGGCCCTGGAGCGTCGCCTCAAGGCCGCCCGCTGGGACGGCACTAACCGGCCCGTGTTTACCCTCCCGGTCGCGCTCTCCATCATGGTGTTCTTCGCCCTGTGTGCGCAGTGCGCCAGCACGCTCGTGGTGATCGGCCGTGAAACCGGCTCGTGGATCTGGCCGGTCGTCACCTTCACCTGGATGACGGCTGCGGCATGGGTCGGAGCCTTCCTGATCTACCGGATCGGCCTGGCACTGGGATGGTGAGATGCAAGACGCGATCGCGATCACCATCGCCGTGGCGGCCGCCCTGTGGCTCACCCGAACACTCTGGCGGCAGATGATCGCTCCCTCGTGCGGGAAGGCCTCGAACCCTGCCGGGAGCGACGGCTTCGTGCCGCTCGGCGATCTTTCCCTCAGCGCAAAAAAATCGGGGCGTCCTTCCGGACGCCCCGATTCGTGATCACGCCGATCATCACGTCGACCGTTCATCCGGCCGACGCGATCAGGCATCAATACATGTCGTAGTCACCGCCGTGACCGGCGGCACCACCCTTGGCCTTCTGATCCTTCGGCTTCTCGGCGATCAGGGCATCGCTTGTCAGCAGGAGGGTCGACACGCTCGTGGCATTCTGAAGGGCCGTCCTCGTGACCTTGGCAGGGTCGATCACCCCGGCCTTCACGAGGTCTTCGTAGGCGCCGGTCGCGGCGTTGTAGCCGTGGTTGCCGGTGCCCGAAAGAACCTTCTCGCACACGATCGAACCGTCCTGCCCCGCATTGGAGGCGATCATCGTCAGCGGCGCGCGAGCGGCCCGCACGACGATCTGATACCCGACGTTCTCGTCGTCGCTAAGACCCTTGGGCTTCACCTGCGACACGGCCCGCAGCAGGGCCACACCGCCACCGGGAAGAATGCCCTCTTCGACAGCCGCCCGGGTGGCGTGCAGGGCATCCTCGACGCGAGCCTTCTTTTCCTTCATCTCGCTCTCGGTCGCAGCACCGACGTTGATCTTCGCCACGCCGCCGGAGAGCTTCGCGAGTCGCTCCTCGAGTTTCTCACGGTCGTAGTCGCTCGTGGCCGCCTCGATCTCACGTCGGATCTGCTCGATCCGGGCCTTGATGTCAGACGACTTTCCGGCACCTTCGATGATCGTGGTGTTGTCCTTGTCGACGATCACCTTCTTGGCACGGCCAAGCTCTGCAAGGCCGAGCGTCTCGAGCTTCATGCCGAGGTTTTCGAACACCGCGGTGGCACCGGTGAGGATCGCGATGTCTTCGAGCATCGCCTTCCGACGATCGCCGTAGCCAGGAGCCTTGACCGCACACACGGAAAACGTGCCGCGAAGGCGGTTGATCACGAGCGTGGCCAGGGCCTCGCCGTCAACCTCCTCGGACACGATCAGAAGCGGCTTGCCGGCGTTCACGACAGCCTCGAGCAGCGGAACGATGTCCTTCACGCTCGAGATCTTCTTTTCAAAAACGAGGATGTAGCAGTCTTCCAACACGCACTGCATCTGCGTCGGGTTGGTGACGAAGTACGGCGAGAGATAGCCGCGGTCGAACTGCATGCCCTCGACGAACTCGATCTCGGTCTTGAGGCTCTTCCCCTCGTCGACCGTGATCACGCCGTCCTTGCCAACCTTGTCCATCGCTTCGGCGAGGAGGTCGCCGATTTCGGCATCGTTGTTGGCGGCGATGGAGGCCACCTGGGCCATCTCCTTCTTGCCCTTGACCGGAATCGACATTTCCTTGAGCTTGCCGGTGATGTCGGCCACGGCCTTCTCGATGCCAGCCTTCATCTGCACGGGGTTCACGCCGGCAACCACGGCCTTGAGGCCCTCGTTGAACACCGCCTCGGCCAGAACCGTGGCGGTCGTGGTGCCGTCGCCGGCAACATCGCTCGTCTTGCTGGCAACTTCGCGCACCATTCGGGCGCCCATGTTCTCGTACACATCCTCGAGGTCGATTTCCTTCGCTACCGTGACGCCGTCCTTGGTGACCGTCGGTGAGCCAAAGCTCTTCTGAAGGATCACGTTGCGGCCCTTGGGGCCGAGCGTCACCTTGACCGCACGGGCGAGCTTGGCAACGCCACGACGCATCGCCTCACGAGCTTCTTGATCGAATGCCATCATCTTGGCCATGTGTGCAACTCCTCTATGGGTGCGTGTGGAAACAGTGTCGGATGGATTGGAGACAACAACGACGTGGTGAACGAGGAATCAATCAGCCGAGGATCGCGAGGATGTCGTCTTCGCGCATCAGGAGCAGTTCCTCGTCACCCACCTTGAATGGCTCACCGGCGTAGCTGGTGAAGACGACGCGATCACCAGGCTTTACCTGGAGCGCGTTGCGAACCCCCTTCGAATCGAGCCGCCCTTCGCCCACGCTCACAATGACGCCGCGGGCGGGCTTGTCCTTGGCGGAGTCGGGCAGCAGGATGCCGCCGGAGGTCTTCTGTTCGCTCTGTTCGCGTTCAACAACGACGCGATCACCGAGGGGAATAAGAGTGGCGCTCTTCTTGGCGGGCTTCGAGGCGGAGGCGGACATGGTTTCGAATGACCTTTCTCGGATCGGAGTCTCGGGAACGCCGGTCCCACCCGGCGCAACGACCGCCGGGCCACTCCTCCCGGTGATCGGGGCCTAAGACTGCCCAAACCGCCAGGCGTGAACCGGCCACACTTCCGTAAGCAACTGGCGCGCCGGAACCGTTGGCCAATCCCCACGGCGACGGATTTGGCGGTTTCAGGCCGATTCTTCGGGTGATCCACGGACGAGACACGGCTCGAAGGCCCTCGGCCCCTGCTGCCAGATTGGCAGCGTCGGGCCCTCCAACCCCGGACCGAACACCGTGGAGGGAGCGAGGTGCCGCTCGGGGGCACAGACGAGCTTTGCATGGCAAAGGCGATATCGAGCCGTTAGGCTGCGGGGGTCGTGGCGGCGAATCTCTCGCGGCCAGCCCAGATCGTTCAGGATCGCCATGCCAACCCACAATCGAATCGACGCGACCAAGGTGGGTGATGTGACGGTGGTCACGTTCACCGACAAAAAGATCCTCGACGAAGCCGGTATTCAGGAACTCGGCGCCGAGCTTTTCTCGCTCATCGAACGTGACAATCGCCGCAGCATCGTCTTGAACTTCGACAATGTCGATTTTCTCTCGAGCGCCGCCCTCGGGAAGCTGATCACGCTCGACCGCAAAGTGAAGCAGGCCCAAGGCCGGCTGAAGATGTGTCGGATCAAACCCGAAATCCTTGAAGTCTTTCAGGTCACAAAGCTCAACAAGGTGTTCGATATCCGGGACGAACAGGACGAAGCGATCGCCGCCTTCTAAACGGTCGGCTCGCGTGGCTCGACATGGCCCCCGGATGAGGTGAACACCATGACGGAACAGTCGGATGCCGATGTTTGGCGGCGGGTTATCGACCTCCCGAGCGAGCGAGGCTCCAACCGTGAAGTCACCGATGATCTCCTGACGCAGCTTAAGGTGTTCGGCTGGCCGCCGTCCGATGTCTTCGCGGTCCACCTGGCCGTCGAAGAGGCGATCGTCAACGCCATCGTCCACGGCAACAAGCTCGACCCGGCCAAACGGGTTCATGTCGAATGTGAGGTTTCCGCCGACCGCGTGCTGGTGTCAATCACCGACGAGGGGCCTGGATTCGACCCGGCTCGGGTGCCTGACTGCACCGCCGAGGAGCGGCTGGAGGCCCCCGGAGGCCGCGGCGTGATGCTGATGAAATCGTTCATGACCAGGATCGAATACAACGCCAAGGGAAATAGCGTGGTGCTCGAGAAGCGGCGAACCTGACGCGTGTCACTGCCGCGGCGCAGGCCGTCGGCCCGGCCGAGACCCCTCTGAATTTCCGCATTTTCGCGATGGAAAGGCCCCATCTCGCAGAGCGGCCGATCATCGGTTAGGGTACGAATGTCGGTTCTCGGACACGGCCATCGGCACGCCCGAAACCATCCATTCCCCGATAGCTCAACGGTAGAGCGAGCGGCTGTTAACCGCTAGGTTGTAGGTTCGAATCCTACTCGGGGAGCTATGCCACTTCTGGCACAGAGTGGCAGTCAGAGGCAGGAGGTGGCAAAACCTTCTGCCTCTCGGCATTTTGGGAGGTTGTGAGGTTGGGTCGTTTCTCGACCTGCCTCGTTCTTTGGCCGACATGCAGATAACGTGCTTGCCTCCTTGCCCCTCACTTTTCCATCAGTCGTCCATCGTCACGCCGATCTTCACTCGCACCTGCCAGTGGGCGATCTGGCCATTCTCGATATGGCCTCTGGTTTCCATCACCTCGAACCATCGCATCCTGCTCTCGTTGATCTCAGCCTTTGCGATAGCATTCTGAACCGCCGCCTCGATGCCCGTGTGAGACGAGCCGACAAACTCGATCATCCTGTAAGTATGTTCGCTCATTGCTGACTTCTCGCAACGAGGGGAAAGGTGTTGGGGGTGCGAATCGATTCAACAGATAAGTCGATGTCCAGCAGCGGCCAGTACAGGTGGTCGGCGGTATGACGCTCAACGACCGAAATCTTCTCGATACTGGCGTCACGAAACCATGGGAAGTGCTCGAATGGCAAAAACAACTCCTCGTCACCAACCAACAGCCACAGGCCGTGCCGGGACACGTTCGTGACCTCAACCGGAAAAGTGCTTGTTCCAGGCATCGATGATCTCCTGTCGATGGTCTTCGACCAGTTGCTGGGCCTCACCGATAACGTGCTTCGCCAGGCCGGTCTGGGTGGCCAGTTCTACTTCAGGGTCCAGCCAAAACTTGGCCTCGCCGTCTGGATGAGCCACATGAACGTGCATCCTCGTTTCTTCACGGGAGAAGAAAAAGAATCGGTATGGTCCTTCCCGAAAGACGGTTGGTGTCATGCAGTCTTTCAGTCCTCACGCCGACCTGGATTTTAGTCGAGTGTCGTAGACTGGTCGATTCGATCTCCCCAAACCCGTCCAAGGACCGGACTCATGGCTTTTTCCGCAAAGATCGTCGGCGATGAACTCGTTCTCAGGATTCCCCTGAATGCCAAGCCTGAGAAGTCTTCGAGCGGCAAAACGCTTGTGGTCGCCTCCACCTATGGAAACAAGGAAACCGACTGCGTGGTCGATGGCAAAAAGGTGATCGTCGGGGTCAACGCCTACATTCCGAAGAAGTAGGCAGGGTCCGGGGTAGCGTCTTCGAAGGGCAGTCGGACCCGGCCATTTGCCACGCCCCGCCAGTTTCTGCCACCAATCCAACACGCCACCTTTTGTGGAAAACGTGATGTCTCCCGTGAAAACAGCGGAGCGGAACCATCCTCCTCGGGCCCTCCCCAACCCCATCGCTGCACGTTTCGACCGCCCCGCGCTGCACTTTTCAAACGGCGTTCACCGATGCCATGGATTCACGACGGAATCCTCGCCAGTTCGGCAGCCAACGCATCCCAGAGGGCAACCCTCGCGTCGATCGCACGTCTCGCGGCGAATGACGCCTCGGACCACTTCACGGGATCATCCCCACACAAGCGTCGCAGGATGCGCCGACACATCGGCCCGTGCTTCTCGTCATCAGCTTCGATGTGACGCTCGAGATACCAGTGCAACCTCGACCACGAAGGCTCTCGTGAGGCGAGCGTGGCGACGAGGCTGCGAAACATCTCGGGGATCACGTCTTCACGGCCGTAGGTAAAGGCGGCAACAAGGCCATGGATCGGGCACTCGCTGATCATGGCGAACGATTCGCGAACAAACGCTGCCGCCTCGCGAGGAACACACCCAGCCTCGAGAACGTCGTCGATTGCCGCACCATCGGCAAGTTGGTGGAGCAGGTACTCCATGGCCGACGTGTCGGCTCCCGCCCGGGACATGCTGTCGAGGTAGAGTTCGAAATGGGACGCAAAGCCGCCATCGGGCAGTTCGTCGGACTCCTCCTCCAAGACGATCTCATTGACGAGGCGTCGAGCCTCGCAGTCGGCCGTAGGGATCCATGGCACCGTCGTGCACGTCAGTCGCTGCTGCATGGCCTTGAGGAGACTCTGAAAGTCCCACACGGCAAAGACGTGACTCTCCATGAATCGGCGGAGACGAGGACCCGTCGTCACGAGTCCGTAGATCTCATGCTGGAGAAGGCGATCACGCGCCGACCCCAGATCGATCCCACAATGAGGAACTGCGGAAACGGATGCCGGCATGGAGGTTTCAGAGATCACGCGCATCAAGCTCCTGGAAGGATCACTATCCTAGACAGGAGTCTGCCGGCGCGGAGGGGAACGCCGGGCGCCCGTCGGGCTCGCGAAAGCCCCCTCGCGGCCGGCGGCCGCCCCCCCCTGGAAAAGCTGCTGGAACGCTTCGTCAGTCGTCGAGGGTGACGCCGATCTTCACCCGCACCTGCCAGTGGGCGATCGCACCATGCTCGATGTGGCCGCGGGTTTCCAATACCTCGAACCACCGCATCTTGCTCTCGTTCAGTTCGGCCTTCGCGATGGCGTTTTGAACCGCCCCCTCGATGCTCGAGTGGGAGGACCCGACCAGTTCGATCATTTTGTAGGTATGTTCGCTCATGGCACATCCTGCAGGAAGAGGAAAAACCACACGACCCCCGTGCATCGGGAGCCTGATGGCTGTCGCAGGATATCGCATCACACCGTCAGATGCCGGCGCCCGCCATCGGGAGCGGTTCCTCGGACACCTGGGCCTCCGGAATCATCGCGTCGGTGTGAAACTCGGTCGGATGGTCCTCGGCCGCCTGCCCGTAGATCTCCTGCATGCCTGCGACTGCCGCCAGGTATTCGCTGAAATGAGCATCCATGATCAAACCCTCCGTGGTGTGGAATCCTTCCGTGGATGAAGAACTCTACGCAAACGGGCAAGGACTGTTCGGAAATGCCCAGGCCGCCGCAATGCCCCAGATTGCCACATGCGCCGTGCATCACTCCCCAGTCCATCGACACTCATACACCCGATCCTGTCGCGGGGTGATCGCCGACCAGCCGATCAACCGTCCGTAGGGGTGATCGATCTGATATCTGGAAGTCAGTCGGCCGGCCTCCTCGGGATGGCCCAACGGATACTCCACCAGTTCGTATCGCGCATACGGATGGTTGTCGGGAAACAGTATCCACACCGTCAGGAGATCAGGGGAAAACGTCATGGTGAGCGGGAGCCTGCCGACGGGCAGGTCCTTGTACGACACATCAGCCGCGAGCTCCAGCGAAAACGGCTCGTTCATCGGGGCCTCGGACAAGTCGACGTGGACTTCGTAGTGATCCACACCCGAGCCAGCACTTCCCGATGTCAACACTCGCTTCACGTGGAATGGATGGGGACCGGGCGGCCGGTGATGCACGACATTCAGGCAAGGCACCACCGAACGAAAGACGATGCCGGTGCGGCGACGAGACTCATCCACGAGCCGGAGCGTCACCCGATCCCGAATGCGAATCCAGCCGCCGTTTTCAGGACGGAGCCCGTCGCTCCACGTCGACCGCAGATCGCTGATCCTGCTGTAGGAGAGGATGTTCACGCCCGCGAGGTCGTCAGGCGTGGCCTCGGACGCATCAGTGGCCTCGAGCTTCTGCCACCCCCTCAGTGGATCGCTCTCCATGAGATCGAGCACCAGCCGGATGTCCGGGTCGCCCTTGGCGATCGAGTCGATCATGCTTGTCAGCATCTCGGCGCGAAGATGCAGTTTGTAGTATCGAGTTGGCAGATAGACGAAGAACAGCAGCGCCAACGCAACGTAGAGATAACTGGGCCAGTCACGCCAGTTGAGGAGTGTGCTCCATATCTTGCGTCGACTCGACTGACGCAACTGCTCGGCACAACGAGCCGGTGGGCTCGTGCCTCTGACGCGAGCCGTGCCTGTCGGCACAGAAGCAGGTGATGACGAGGCTCGCACCACCGAGTGCCTGGTTGGAATCGGCTCCCAGGGCGGCCCCTCATGAACGGGTAGCAGAGCAGCATCGCCGATGTGACGATGCTGGCTTCGGGCCACCTCATACCCATGGGCGACGAGGGCGTTCACCTCCAGGTCACTGAAGCGATCAAGATCCGTGCGGATGCTCGAGATCTCCGCCTGGATCACGGGGTGCAGGGCGTGAGGGTCTTCCTCGACGTCCACCACGTGTGTCGCCGGCACAAAAAGAAAGCCGTTCTGGTCGCCAAAGTTCTCCCGCTCAAGCTGCCACACGCGGTCCCAGAGAATGTCGGAGGCCCGGATTGACTGCGCCACAAAGCCAAGCGGTGAGTTGCCGAGGATCTGAAACGGCTTGCCGGCGTCGCTGACGAGCACGCGATCAAAGACGCGGCCTCGATGTTCCGAAAGCCAATCGAAGGCCCGGATGCCGAGATTGTCGTACACCCCCCCGTCGGTGAACGATTCCGGAGGAAAATGGCCGTCGTGCACGCCAAGGTCGGCTGCCGTGATCTGCACCGGTGGGAAAAACCCGGGAAATGCCGACGAGGCGCTCACCACCTTCGCGATCGTGGCCGTCTGACCGGCGATGTGGAGAAACGGATCCCCACTACCTTTCTCACGCTGCTGGATGTGGAGCCCGTCACGGTTGAACACCGCCATCACGCCATCGCTCACGTTCGTCGACATGATATGGAGCGCCGGTTTCTCCGGAAGCTCAAACAGCCGGCGATCCCCGTAGAGAAACCTCCGATAATACTTTTCGAGGATCGCGTTGGGCGTGAAGGCGGGCGCGTCCCAGCCGATCGCCTTCCCAAGCAGTCGAATGGGAAACATCAAGGGAAGCCGTCGCACGATTCTGTTTCGAACGTCATGCTGGACGAATCGAATCACCTCGGCGGCCGCTTCTGCAAACGCGGCGTCACTTCCGTTGTAGCGGTCCCAGTTGAGCACCATGTGGGCGGCCACGATGCTTCCACCCGACACGGCCACGATGTCGGTGACCAGCGGCAGCGTGCCGTTGTCGCGGAGATAACGGATCACCCCGAGGTGATACAGCGTGGCGCGAAATCCGCCGCCGGAGAGTGCAAGACCGACACTGGACATGCGTTGACGAAGCCTTCCCTGGCACGGCTGATCCGCGTCCCGATGACACTCTTCGGGCCGTCACGCGGAAATCTACCAGCCCAGCCGGGTCGCTGACGAGATTGAGCCCGGCCGCATGAAACGGCATACTTGGCACGGCGTTTCCAACACCCATTGCCTGCGAGGATGATTCATGGGGCTGCTCAAAGAGTTTCGCGACTTCGCCATGCGTGGCAACGTCATCGACCTCGCGGTCGGTGTCGTGATCGGCGGCGCCTTCGGAAAGATCATCAGTTCGCTGGTCGCCAATATCCTGATGCCACCCCTCAACCTGCTGACCTCCAAGTTCGGGGTGAACTTCAGCGACCTCGCCTGGCGGATTCGCATGGAGTCGCCCAAGCTTCTTGCTGACGGCACCCCCGAAATGAAGGACGGGCGGCCGGTAATGATCATGCAGGATTATCCGATTCTCAACTTTGGTCCGTTCATCCAGTCGGTCGTCGATTTCCTGCTCGTCTCGGCGGCGATTTTTGTCCTGATCAAGGCGATCAATACGGCCAAGGCGAAGTTCGAGGAAAAGAAGGCCGAAACCCCCGCCACACCTCCGGAAGACATCGTGCTGCTGCGGGAGATCCGCGACGCGTTGGTCAAGCGGTAGCAACCGGCCAGGAATGGATCGGTCCCACGTCATGTCGGTGGCTTGCCATGATCCCATTCCTGCGAGGCCCCTCGCTCTTCGCGCAGCTGGTACTCCCGGTCGTCGGCCTGTTGCTGGCCGCGGTGCTCGCCAACGTCGCGTTTACCGCATGGCTCGAGGCGCGACACGCCGTGAACGCCGCCAAGGCTGACCGGGAACGACTCGTCGCCCTGCTCGACCAATCGAGAATCTCCCTCGTGCCGCCGGTGCTTGTCGCACTCCAGAAGCTGACAGGCAGTGAGTTCGTCGTGTGGGATGACACGCACGACGCCCCGTCGGCATCCTCGCTCGATGACCGCGTGCTCGAAGCACTGACCGTGCCACTGCGAAACGCCCTGCGAACCGGGACGATCGAGATCGAGGGCCAGCGATACGACGTGGGTGTTCTGCGAAGCGCCGGAGTCCGCCCCGAACGAGCGCTCGTGCTGTCTCCCGCCCGAAGCATCGTCGCGATGGCCCTCGACGCGGTATGGCCGGTGCTCGTGGTCGCCGCGATCACCCTGGTTGTCCTCGTTCCTCTTGGGCTTTCGACCACGGGCGGGCTGGCCACGAGGATTCGCAGCGTGGAGCGCCATGTCGAACGGATCGCGCGGGGCGAGTTTGGAAGCAGCCTCCCACCGGGGTCTGACGATGAGGTTGGCCGACTAATCGCCGGCATCAATCGCATGAGTGTGGATCTCGAGACACTCCGCAACACGCTCGTCTCGGGGGAGCGGCAGCGTCTTCTCGGGCAACTGGCGGCAGGCTTCGCCCACGAGCTCCGAAATGCCATCACGGGCGCACGACTGGCCGTTGAACTCCATCGCCGCCGCTGCCATGACCATGCCGACGATACGAGTGACCAGAGCCTCGCCGTCGCCTGCCGACAGCTCGACATCGTCGAGGAGGAGGTTCGCGGCCTGTTGGCCCTCGGTCGACCTGCCGAAGCGGCGGTAACGCTGGTCTCGATCGACCAGCTCATCGGTGACGTGGCCAGCCTGGTGGGACCACGGTGTGACCATGCCGGCGTCCATTTCGAAACGTCAGCGCCCTCGGGAGTGTCGATCGAGGGTCGCCACGAAGGCCTCCGGGCGGCACTGGTGAACCTCGTGCTCAACGCGATCGATGCCGCAGGACGGGGCGGATGCGTGACCGTGTCGGTCGACGGGGCCGACAGCGTGCGTGTCACCGTGGAAGATGATGGCCCAGGCCCACCGGCCCACCTCGCCGCGTCGCTCCACGAACCCTTCGTCACCGGCAAAGCCGAGGGTGTTGGCCTGGGACTTGCCGTGGCCACGGCGGTGGCGGAGCAGCATGGTGGTACGCTCTCATGGGACCGGTGCGACGGCCGAACGCGATTTCACCTGCAGCTCCCCATGCCCACACGTCCCTCGCCCATCATCACGGAGCATGACGCATGAGCCGCATCCTCGTGGTCGATGACGAGCCGGCCATCGGCTGGAGCCTCCGCGAACTGCTCACCGATGACGGCCATGACGTGGCCGTGGCAGCCACCATCGACGAGGCCTTGTCGTCGTGCGAACAACTTGCTCCCGACGCGGTCCTGCTCGACGTGCGACTTCCCGGAAAGGATGGCATCGACGCGATCCCTGATATTCGCTCGGTTTCGGCCAACGCGCCGATCGTCGTCATGACGGCCTTTGGTGACCTCGGCACGGCTGTTCGTGCCGTCCGCGCCGGAGCCTTCGACTATCTCGTCAAGCCATTTGAACTCGACCATGTGATGCAGGTTGTCGCTCGAGCCCTGGCCGAACGAACCTCGCCCGGCACGGCGCGCGACGACCAAGAGGCCGACGCATCCCCAACGCTCGTCGGCGCCTCACCTCCGATGCAGGAGGTGTTCAAGCAGATCGCGCTGGTCGCCGATGGCGACATGCCCGTGCTGGTGACAGGCCCTTCGGGAAGCGGCAAACAACTCGCTGCACGTGCGATTCACGCCCACGGCCGCCGTCATGCCAAGCCACTTGTCACCACCAGCCTTTCCGCCCTCGCTCACATCGCGATCGACGCCGAACTGTTTGGAGGGCCCAATACTGTCGGACTCGTCGAGCGGGCCGACGGTGGCACGCTCCTGATCGACGAGATCGATCAGGCCCCGCCGGAGGTTCAAGCCAGGCTTGTCAGCCTCCTGGAGATGGGAACCGTGAGTCGGCCGGATGGGAAGCCCCCGCGGCGTGTGGATGTGCGGGTGCTCGCCACGGCTCTCTCCCTGCCCCCCTCGTTTCGCCGCGACCTTTCCGATCTGCTTACGACGGTCACCATTCGGATGCCGTCGCTCGACGAGCGAAAGGACGACATCGAAGGGGTGGCGCATGCCATTCTTGCCCGGATTGGTTCGCCGAAACAGTCGGCCGTTTCCCCGGAGTTCGTGACGGCGCTGGTGCGGCGCGACTGGCCCGGCAATGTTCGCCAACTGAGGATCGCCCTCGAGCACGCTGTCGTCGTAGCCCACGGCGCCACCCTCCGCCCGGAGCACCTCCCGGCCGTCGACGCGTCGTCGGAAGACTCGTCCAGCCTCGACGAGGCGTCTCGCCGCGTGGCGGTCGCCATTCGCGAATGGGCGTCGGTCGCCCGCGCAGCCTACGGCGGCCACCCGGAGCCCGACCTCCATCACCGCACGATCCGGCTCGTCGAGGCGACTCTTCTTCGAGAGGTGCTCGCCCACACGGGCGGCAATCGGACGGCCACCGCAAGGCTTCTTGGCCTCGACCGGGCCACGCTCCGCACCAAACTCCGCCTCGCCGGACTCGACGATTAACCACGCGTCCGAATCTGGTTGTCGGGTGGCGCGGTGAATCTTTCGCCACCCGTGGGGGATGTTTCACCGCTCCTCCCGTGGGCTTCCGTCGATAGCATTGGCTGTTGCCTCAGGTCGCCTGCGATCACGTCCAGCCGTGCCATCCCGTCGCATCCACCCCACCGATTCTGCAACGGGCTTCACGCTCGTCGAGCTTCTCGTGGTGATCGCCATCATCGCCACGCTCATCGGCCTGCTCCTGCCGGCGGTGCAAAGCGCCCGTGAGGCGGCTCGACGGATGCAGTGCGGCAACTCCATGCGGCAGGTGTCGCTCGCCTTCGCGACCTACGAATCGGCCAATCAGAAATACCCGCTGGCCTTCACCAATCCCTCGGGGTCCACCAAGTATCACTGTTGGACGCCGTTCATTTTGCCGTTCATCGAAGAGTCGGCCATGGTGGCCTCCTACGCGATGACGACCGAATGGTGGAAGTCGCCCAATCGTGAGATCGTTGCCCAGCCGCTGCGCGTGGTGCAGTGTCCTTCGACACCAACGTTCAACCGAATCCAAGACAAGCCTGAATCGACGCCACCCAACAAGACCGGAGCATGTGGCGACTTCTTCGTGCCAACCGGCGTTCACCCGGTCGCCACCAACGCCCACCTCGCCGCAGGCGAGCAGATCACGGGCGACACACGAGGACTCATCGGATGGTGGTCGGATGGTTCCAAGGCCACCAAGGGCGACCTGTCCAACACAGGACCAGCCAACACCGTCAATCGCGTCCGCGACGCCACCGACGGCCTCTCCAAAACGGTCCTTCTCGCGGAGTGTGCCGGCCGCGAAGACGTCTACCGTGGTCGAACCTTCTTCGCCGTCGACTACACCGGCGGCAGCGGCCAGAAAATCAGGGCCCGTGGAGGAGCATGGGCGACCACCGACAACCCGTTCATGATCGGTTCCGTGCTCCCGTGGGATGCTTCGTTTGGTCCGATTCCCACGCCGCCGGCGATCAACAGTTCGAATGAATGGGGACACGGCTTCTACGCCTTTCATCCCACCGGTGCCAACGTGGCGATGGGCGATGGTTCCGTGCGATTCCTCGATGATTCCACCCCCCTACGGCTTCTCTGCGACATGGTTACCCGGGCCGGTGCCGGCAGCCCGGATGGACACAACGACTCCGTGCACTGAAGAGGGGTATACTCGGGGCCCTTCCCCATGGGCTGCCGAGCCATGACGCCATCCTGTTCGCCCAGCGCTTTCGTCATTCGATGCCTCGCACCGGCGCTCCTGGCACCCCTTTTCATCGCCTCCGGCGGTGATGCCGTGGCCATCGACTGGTCGGGCGTTGAGGTGGCGTGGCGCAACGACCCGCGTCCGCCGTCGGACGCCCCCCTTCAGGCAGAGCCCCAGCCGCGACGGATGTCGCGTCGCGCCCAGCGGCGACTCCAACGACGGGACACCGAAATCGAGGAGCCTGTCGCCCGCGATGTGGAGGCACCCCGTCGACAGCTGATCCACCGCGACCAACCGTACGGCGATCACCCGAAGCAGCGTCTCGATCTCTATCTGCCGGAGGGCTGCGGTGGTGGCCTTGTGCCGATGGTTGTGTGGATTCACGGGCCCGATTGGAAGTCGGGCACCAAGGGGGAGTGCCCCGTTTCGTGGCTCGTCGACGAGGGATACGTCGTGGCGAGCATCGACTACCGAACGAGCGACGTCGCCACGTTTCCAGCCCAACTCGACGACTGTCGTGCCGCGATCGATTCGCTCGCCGGTGACGCCGCCACCTGGGGCATCGACGCTGATCGAGTCGCCGTGATGGGATCGGGAGCTGGCGGCCACCTGGCCGCCCTCGTGGCCATGGCGAAGGAGCCTTCGGCGCCGATTCGAGAGACCTCGACCGACGACATCTCCGACCTTCCTCACGCCACACCAGCCGCCATCATCGCGATCGACGCGCCGACCGACCTTCCTTCGCTCGGTGCATCGCATGATCGCGCGGGCTCGGCTGCAAGTCGCCTCGTTGGTGGACCTTTGCCCGAGGTGCGCGAAGCGGCCCAACGCGCGAGCCCAACCTACCATGCCTCATCTGACGACCCTCCTGCGCTCTTGGTGCACCACACCCGAAGCACCATGCCGCTCGACCAGAGCCGTCGGCTCGAGGCATCGCTCGATGCCCTTGGCGTTGATGCAACGCTCGTCGTGATCGACGGCCTCGATGACGACTCGACCCTTTCCCACGACTCATCCGTGGGCACGACGGTGGTCGAGTTCCTCGCGAGATCGCTCGGTTCGGGTGGCTCTCGCGACGACTGATTCCCGAAGGCGCCGCGCAACCGCCACCTGCGGCACGATCAGGCCAGGCCACACCGTCTGCCTCGCCCGCCAGGCTTGTGCAGTTGTCCCGCGTGGCCGCCGATACCTATCTCTGTGCCGGTGGTCGCCGGCATCGGTCGCCGCCTTCGCCCCGTCTCATCACGGAACGGCACCGTCGTCACCACCCTCTCCACGCTCGGACTTCTCATGCCGTCGCCACGCCGCAAGACCTCGAACGTTCCCGTGCAAAACCCCCTCGAGACCTACCTGCGGGACATCAACGAAACGGCTCTGCTCACGGCCGACCAGGAGAAGGAGCTTGCCCATGCGATCGGCAGGGGCGATGCGATGGCACGCGACCACATGGTTCGTGCGAATCTCCGGCTCGTGGTCAACATCGCCCGCGGGTATGCCAACCGCGGTCTCCCACTGCCCGACCTCATCGAGGAAGGAAACCTCGGCCTGCTTCGTGCCGTGGAAGGGTTTGACCCGACGATGGGAACGCGTTTCAGCACCTACGCCAGCTATTGGATCAAGCAGTCGATCAAGCGTGCCCTGATCAACTCGGGCAAGACGATCCGCATTCCGGCCTATATGGTCGAGATCCTCTCGAAGTGGCGGCGGGCCACGGCACGGCTCAGCGACACACTCGGCCGCGTGCCCACGCCGGAGGAGGTGGCCCGGTGCCTCGGACTCGCCCGGAAGAAGCTCGGCATCATCAAGAAGGCGATCCATGTGCACCAGTCCACGCCGCAGGCCGAATCAGCCGAGGGCGGATGGTCGCTTGGTGAGCTGATCCAGGACGACAACGCCCGATGCCCGGCTGAAGTGATGCTCGACGACGACACCCTGCGGCATGTGCTCGCGAAGATCGACTCCCTCGATCAGCGGGCGGGCACCATCATCAAACTCCGATTCGGGCTCACGGGCAACGACCCCATGACCCTCAAGGAAATCGGCAACGTCCTCGGTCTGACGCGGGAACGGGTGCGCCAGATCGAGTCGGAAACCCTCGCGAGCCTCGCCCTCGAGATCGAAGGAACGTCGCGGGCCCGCATCCAGTTGCGTCACGGGGCCTGATCCCCCACACTGCCTCCCATGGATCTCACCCGTCACATCCGACCGATTCCCGACTTTCCGAAGCCGGGCATCCTGTTTCGCGACATCACCCCGCTCCTCGCCGATGCCGACGCCTTTGCAGCCGCCATTGAGGCGCTCGCCGAGCCGTGGCGCTCGGCCGACATCGCCGCCATCGCGGCCGTCGAGGCGCGAGGATTTCTGTTCGCCGGTCCGCTGGCGCTCGCACTGGGCGTCGGCGTGATCCCGGTCAGGAAGCCGGGCAAGCTTCCCGCCGACACGATCGCCCACGAATACGACCTCGAATACGGCCGGGATCGGCTTGAAATGCATCGCGATGTGCTGCAGGCCGGCGCCGGTGTGCTGGTCGTCGATGACGTGCTCGCCACCGGCGGAACCGCGGCGGCGTGCATGAAGCTCATCGAGGCTGGCGGAGGCAGGGTGGTGGGCGGCTCGTTCCTCGTGGAAATCGCTCCCCTTGGTGGCCGCGAGCGGCTCGCGCCCCATCGCGTGGAAGCAGCGATCATCTACTGATGCCACGGCCACGCATCCTCGTCGCCATGTCGGGGGGCGTCGATTCGAGCGTGGCCGCGGCCCTGCTGGTCGAGGCCGGCCACGACTGCGTTGGCGTGTTCATGAGGCACGCCTCGCCCGCCCTGCCGGCGAGCGATCCCTCCGACCCCCTTGCCATCGTCGCCGCCCGTCCCGGTCATCAGGGATGCTGTAGCCCCGTCGACGCGCTCGATGCCAGACGGGTGGCCGATCGACTGGGGATCCCGCTCTACCCGCTCGATCTCACGGCCGACTTCGACCGGATCATCGATGCCTTTGCCGACGAATACGGCCGTGGTCGCACCCCGAATCCATGCGTGCGGTGCAACTCCTGGGTGAAGTTTGGAAAGCTTTTCGAGCATGCCGATGCGATCGGCGCCACCCATGTGGCCACCGGCCACTACGCACGGCTCGAACACGATTCGAGCGGCCCCGTGCTCCGTCGCGGTCTCGAAACGGCACGCGACCAGTCGTATGTGTTGTTTGACATCCCGAAGCCTCGTCTGGCGCGGATGCTGCTGCCGGTCGGCGACCTGGAAAAGGCGACGGTGCGGGCCCGTGCTGCATCGCTCGGACTCGTCACGGCCACCAAGCCCGATAGCCAGGAAATCTGCTTCGTGGCTCCGGGAGAGCACGCCAGGCTCGTCGCCCAGCGGCTTGGAGGGTCGAGGGCCGGCGACATCGTCGATTCATCCGGCCGTGTGCTCGGCCGCCATCCTGGCATCGAACACTTCACCGTGGGGCAGCGGCAGGGCCTGGGGATCGCAACAGGGACGCCGCTCTACGTCATTCGCATCGAGGCCGGCACCTGCAGGGTCGTGGTGGGATCGCGAAGCGATGTTCCCGAGACGGAGCTCGTCGCCTCCGAAGCCACGTGGATTGGGGAAGAGCCCGTCGGGCCGTTTGAGTGCCTGGTGCAGTGCCGCGCCCAGCGTCGACCAGCTCCGGCCGTCGTGACCCCCTTGTCGTCGACCACGTTTGCCGCGCGTTTTACAGGAGGGCCCGATTCC
>Ga0208783_10000078_pt1 | contig 55077 bp, 40 predicted proteins | sample DEB19_08_DNA_2_FD_184529 | JGI IMG/M metagenome (GOLD analysis project Ga0208783, IMG submission 184529) | Aqueous microbial communities from the Delaware River and Bay under freshwater to marine salinity gradient to study organic matter... | ecosystem: Environmental > Aquatic > Marine >... | reverse complement strand
CCCCGGCCCCTGAGGCGCTGCAGCCCTGTGCGGTTGCTACGGCTACGCCTCCGCAACCGCACAGGGCTGGTCTGTTGGAGGGCAAAACCCTAACTTAAAAACTGGCGTCATTCATGGGGGCAGGTCACCACCCACCACCACCAATCGATTGTTCACTTCACAAGTAACCTATACCGATCCCCGCGATGATGCAAACTCATCCATGGCCGCGAAACGCTGGCACCGCACCACACTGATGCGGGATGCCCCAGTTCGAACAACGCAACACTCGCGCTCGCGTCCCTCGCACATCACCACGAGCACAGAGCGGGCATCGCAGTGAAAGCGTTGCACTTCCGCCCGACCATGACATCGTCGGTGTGGTTCGTGGCCGTCGTCACCAGCGATGACATCCACGCCGACACCATGGGGTTGAGACTCCTCCTGACGTGCCGACGGCGATCCGCCTGCCGGAGATCGCTGTCGCAACACCGAGAAGCATCCCGTCGTTCTCAACAACATTCCAGGACCCCCTCGCACGGGTGTATTGGCTCCCTTGCCGTGATGCCAGTTCTTCGCCTATATTCCTGCTTTCAAATGTTCATAAACATTGGAAGGATTGTCTGGGTTCATGGGTTTCGATGACCGCCGTCGTTCGCTCCAGCAGCGACGAGCGAATCTTCGGCACGGATGCGATGAAGTTATCGGCGAAGACTGAATACGCGGCCCTCGCAGCGCTCGAGTTGGCGAGGCGGGTTGATTCTCCAAGCCCGGTCCCGATTCGCGATATCTGCGCATCCCAAGGCGTGCCCCCCCGTTTCCTCGTGCACATCCTGCTCCAACTGAAGGCGGCTGGGATCATTACGAGCGTGCGGGGTGCCGCGGGCGGATACCGTCTTGCAAAAAACCCCGCAAAAGTGACGCTGCTGGACATCAGAAACGCCGTTGAGGGACCTGAGGAAACAGCGACCTTTTGCAAAGGTTCTGCCAGCGAGTCGAAAGCAGCGGGAGTTTTGGCGACGGCGTGGGAAGCTGCTGCCAAGGCTGAAGCCAAAGCACTTGCTCACATGACGCTCGCGGCCTTGGCCGTTCGCTGCGGCCAGCCAAGTGATCCGATGTACTTCATCTGATGTCGAACGGTCTTCGAGCATCGCGCGAATCGTTGTCGCTGATCGAGTCGCGAGGCTTGTCACGTGCTTGTTTTGGTCTCAGGGACCCCGCCCACGCGGCTGCCAGGACCGCCGTCACCCACCCGATTGGGTCATAGCGACGGCTCGTCCGATCGGGCTACTTTCGACCCAGTGGGGAGAGGGCCTCGCGCCGACGAGCCGCGGATTGAGGTTCGGCCCCCACACCCACCTCCGTAACCGGCGTGCGCAAAGCCCCATGACGTGGCGAAAAACCTCGAACCGTGCGGGACTATGGGCCTGCCTGGGTGTGATGGCGGCCGCCCTGCTCACCGGCGTCCGGCCGGCAGCGGCCGTGGACGTGGCCACCCTCTACACCCAGAGCGGCACCGACGCCACGTGGCAGCAGCTCCTGGACAGCAACGCCATTCCAATCGGCACCACCTCCACCGCGGGCGTCAAGGGTTCGACCATCAATGTCATCAACAGCCTGGTGGAGGTGGGGCCGAACAAGGCGAACCCCATCATCACCAGCCTGAGGCTGCACACCCTCGGCAACACCAGCGTGTCGCGAGGTTCGTTCTCCAACTGGTCACGCTGGTATCAGGAGGACGGCAAAACCCAGGTGTTCCGGCTCTTCAAGGACGAGTTCAACGTTCACAACGACCGGGCCAACGCCGCCCGCATCGAGTCGTACGACCCATCCGTCTCCTGGGCCGCCGGCGACGGATGGTTTCAGTGGCGGGGCACCTACACGATCATCAAGCCGCTCGGCGCCGCCATCTTTCAGGCCAAGAACTCGGACAACGACTGGTCGGTGATGATCAATACCAACAGCAATGGCGACGTCACCCTGAATCATCGCACCGGCACCGACACGGTGCTGGCGAGGAACATGGTGGGGCAGCCATTTGACATCACCGTGTATGACAACGGCACGAACTACATCGTGTACATGAACGACGAATATGCCGGCTACGGCTCGTTCAGCCGGCCGACGGGCAGCAGCGTGTTTCGCTGGGGGATGTACGTGGGCAGCAGCGTGCCTGCAGCCGACGCCATGCTGTTCGTCACCGGAGCCAAGATTCTTCCCAACGTCACGGCCCCGCCAAAACTCTCTGGCACGCTGGCAGCCCTGCCCGCCACCGTCATCCGGGGCGCCGCGGTGTCGGGCACGCTGTCGGTCTCAAACTCGATTCCCGTCACCTCCGCCACGGGCGCCGCCCGTCTCGACTACACCTACTCCTCATCGGGTCTGTTCGTGGGCTCGGGGACCGGCTCCGACATGGCCCTCGGTGCGGCCAGCTCGCACACGCTCTCCGTCAATACCAGCACCGCCGGACTCGTCACCGGGAGCGTTGAAGCGACGGCAACGAGCCCTGGAGCCGCCACGCCGACCTTCAACCAGACCATGTCGATGAACGTGCTGGACCACGCCATCGGATCGTTCTCGTCGGGCAGCTCGCTTGCGACGATCGACATCGACTTCGGAACCCTCGAGCAGGGAACCGACACCGCCAGCCGTAGCTTTTCGATCTTCAATCAGGCCGGCTCCCTCGGAGCGGCATGGACGGCCAAACTCGACTTCGACGGATACACCGTGGATGCGCCAGGCGTATTCTCGACCACGCTGGCGCCCTTCACGAACCTCGCCCCGGGCTCGTCACGAGCATTCACCGTGTCGATGCTGACCGCCACGGCGGGGATGTTCTCTGGAACCTATTCATTGAGCCTGTCCGACGAGGACCTGCCGGGGGCGACGAGCCAGGGCATGCTGCTCACGGTGCGGGGCTTCGTGGCACCGGTCGCCGTGTCGTCGGCGTGGACACCGTCGTCCGGTGGATCGTGGACTTCGGCGACCAACTGGTCGGAAGGAGTGCCAAACTCCGTATCCTCCGAGGCGACGATTGGCTCCGCCGCGAGCGCCCCCGCGACGATCACGCTCGATGCCCCCATCACGCTCAACGCTCTCACCCACGCCAGCACGACGGGCACGATCGCCGCGGGGGCTGGAGGGTCGCTCACGTTCGGCGGGCCCGACGGAGCCGTGACGGTCTCGCACTCGCTGACGGTCTCGGCACCGATCTCAGGGGGCTTCGTCAAACAGGGAGCCGGCACGCTCTTCGTGACCTCATCCAATACCTCGCCTGGCCTGATCACGGTCGCCGAGGGAACCCTCGATCTCACGAATGCTTCATTCGCCAGCCCAGGCCGCAGCTATCAGGTCGGCGATGGGGCGATGCTCGGGCTCTCCGGGGCGGCCTTGATCGGCTTCAGTACCACCGGCACGACCACCCTCTCGGGCGACGGGGTGGTGCGGGTGAATGCGGGCACCACGCTCACCAATCCCAACGTGAGCGGACAGGGCGACCTGGTGATCAGCCTTGGCCCTGCGGCCGCTCTGGAGGTGAACGGCATGATGGGGGCGGGCTGGTCGGCCGGCCGGGGCACGATCGACTGGACGGCCAACCGGGCGGACATGGTCGTGGGGCCTGCGGGCCGCTTCAATGTCCAGATGGCCCAACGCGTGTTCGTCGATGCCCTTCTCGGCAGCGGTTCGATCACGAAGACGACGACGGGCGACACCCTGCTCACGATCGGCGTCGCCGACGGATCGGGAACCTTCGCCGGATCGATCACCAATCTGCTCGGCACGATCTCGGTGATGAAGACCGGCACCGGCACGCAGGTGCTCGCCGCGGCTACCACGTTTTCCGGGGCGACCTCGGTGGCGCAGGGAGTACTGTCCATCGGTCATGCCAACGCCCTCGCCTCGACCGCCGTGACCGTGGCCCCGGGGGCCACGCTCTCGGTGGCACCGGGGGTACAGGCCACGGTGCCGCGTCTCACGATCGAGGGACAGGTCGACGTGGGGCGTGGCATGCTGACGGTCATGTCCGGGCTCACTGCGCCCGATCTCGTGAGTCAGATCACACGCGGCATCGTCGGCGGGGACCCTGCCGGCATCACCTCGAGCGAGGCGATCCTGAGTGGCGGCGTGTTTGCCATCGGCTGGCTCGACAACGGCAACGGGTCGATGACCTTCGGGTATGCGGCGTGCGGCGACACCAATCTCGATTGGTCGATCGACGCCCTCGACGTGGCGAATCTGATCGGCAGCGGCAAGTTCAACACCGACCTGGCGGCCACGTGGGCCGAGGGTGACTTCAACTACGACGGGGTCGTGGACATGCTCGATGTCGCGGGCTTCGTGTCCTCGGGGCAGTTCAACGGCATCCCCTCCAACGCGGCCGTGCCGAGCGTGGCGTCCGTTCCGGAGCCGGGCTCGTCGGCCATGGTGCTCGCGGGGCTGGCGGGCGGGTGGTGGCAACTCGTCCGGCGCCGCCGCCGACCGCTCCGGTAGCCACTGGCCCCATCGCCCCGCCGCGTAGGCCGCCCACCCACACCTTGCCCAACCCGCCCCGCCTGTGGCCGATGGCCATGCCACTTCAGGCGCCGCGGTCAGTCGCCTTGACCCGGCCCGGGCAAACGCGTTTCTTCCCGCCGAGCCGGCCCCACGCCCATCGCACGGGCGGCCCCAGGGACACGCCACACCGTGCCATCCACCCCTCGCCACACCCTCTCCGGCATCGCGACCTGGCTCTGGGTTGCCACGGGCCTGATGTGGTGGTGCCTCGCCCTCGTGTCGCTGGCGGAGGAACACCCGGTCGGCAATCCCACCGACGGCACCACCGGCTCCATGCTCGACGACCCCGAGATCGCCGCGATCTTTCGGGCCGAAGTGGATGCCGCGGTGGAGGAGGCTCTGAACGCCAAGCTCGCCGGCATTCCCCGACCGCGCTACATCCCCGCCACCGACTATCTGCCGCCGAAGGGGCTCATGCTCCACGCCACCAAGCCGGGCGAGAGCGAGTTTCCATTCGCCATGGCGATGAACGGATACATGCAGGGGCGGCTCCTGGAGCTGGCCCGCGGCGTCACCTCCTGGACCGATTCGGCGGGCAACGTTCTGCCTATCAACAACGAGAGCGAGTTCAACCTCAACCGAATCTATCTCCAGTGGCAGGGCTACGTGGGCCATCCGCAGGCGATCTACAACATCGCCCTCTTCGGCTCCTCCAACCCCGGCCTCCTCGTCACCGTCGTGCCGGTGGGCTTCGTCGGCTGGGCCGTGAACAAGGATGTGAAGGTGGGCATCGGCGTGACGCAGGTGCCGGGCACCCGAGAATGGACCACGTCGTCGATGTGGCCCATGGGGGTCGACCGCAGCATGGTCAACACCTTCATCCGCCCGAGCTACAGCCCTGGATTCATGTCGAACGGTGCGCTCTTCGACGAAACCGTCTTCTATCAGGCCGGCATCTACAACGGCATCGACGGCGGCGCCTCGGGCATCTTCCGCGACGGCACCGCGATGGCCTGGGCCGGCAACACCTGGTGGGAGCCGCTCGGCCCTTTCGGCCTCGGCTATTCCGACATGGAACACCACAAGCATCCGGCCGTTCGCATCGGCACCAGCGGCGTCTTCGCCAAGAGTCCGGCCCGCTTGGTGGGGGACAGCCTGGCCTTCGCCAATCCCGAAAACACGGTCGTGCGGCTTTCCGATGGCACGCCGCTCGCCGAGCCCGACGCCCTCGGCCCCGGCACACAGGTCAACCGGTTCACCTATCAGCTTGCGACGGTCGATGTCGGGTGGAAGTATCGCGGGTGGTCGGCGTTTGCCGAGTATTCGTGGCGCCTCCTCAACAACTTCGTGGGACACGGATCCTTCGAGCGAGGCAGTCTCTTCGATCAGGGCGGCAACGTGTTTCTGGGCTGGTGCTTCGTGCCCCGCACCTACGAGGTGTATGGACGATCGAGCGCCTTGACAGGTCCGTATGGCTCGGCCGCCGAGTATGGCGGCGGCCTCAACTGGTATCTCCACAAGACACGGCAGAGCCGCCTGACGCTCGAAGGGCTCTGGATCGACAGTTCCCCGGCGCAGAACTATCTCTATCCCTACCGCGCCGGCTACACCGGCACGGCGATCCAGGCGCAATACATGGCGATCTTCTGATCGCGGCCCGGCGGCATGGCACGGAGTCGACGCCGTTGGTCAGGGAGACTCGGCGGTGATCGGCAGGGGTTCGGCCTGCTCTTCCACGACGGGATTGGTCAGGCGGCCGATGCCCTCGATCTCCACCGTCACCGTGTCGCCGGCCCGCAGAAACACCGGCGGCTTCCGCGCCATGCCCACGCCCTGTGGGGTGCCCGTGAGGATCACCGTGCCGGGCCGCAGCACCGTGCTCGCCGATAAAAACTCGATCAGCGCCGGCACGTCGAAGATCATGTCGTCGGTGTTGCCGTCTTGGAGCACCTGGTCGTTCACGATCGTGCGGATGCGGAGCCGGTTTGGGTTGGGGATCTCGTCGGGGGTGACGAGCACGGGCCCGAGCGGGCAAAAGGTGGCAAACGACTTGCCGCGACACCACTGACCGCCGCCGCCGAGTTTCTGCCAATCGCGCGACGACACGTCGTTGCCGCAGGTGTAGCCTGCCACGTAGGAGAGGGCGTCGGCACGGCTCGCATTGCTGCACGTGCGGCCGATCACCACCGCCAGTTCACACTCGTAGTCGACACGGTCGCTGTGGAGCCGCCGGGGCAGGAGGATGGGATCGCCCGGGTTCTGCACGCTGCCGGATGCCTTGAGAAACAGCACCGGATGACGCGGGGGCTCGAGGCCCGTCTCGGCGGCGTGCTTTCGGTAGTTGAGACCGATGCAGAGGATGTCGCGTGGCTCGAGCGGTGCGAGGAGCTTGTCGACGGGCACCGGTGTGCCGGTGTCGTGGAGCGTCCCAAACAGGTCGCCGGTGAGGGCCGTGGCATGGCCGTCGTCATGAAGGCGCGCCAGACGCACCTCGCCCGACGACAGGCAGCGAATGATCTTCATCGATGGGTCCTCTGACTCGGAATCGTTGCCGAACGCACGACGATCGTACGGCGAACCGCGGCAAGGCCGAACCCCCGGTGGCAATCCTCGGGCGGGGAAGGGATCATCGGAGCGTCGGCGGAGGGCGCAGGACCTTGGCCGTCGGCACACGCGAGGGTATGACTTCCGCCATGCGCCGTATTGCCGTTTGGTCGGGACCTCGCAATCTCTCTACCGCCCTGATGCGGAGCTTTTCGTCGCGCGCCGACTGCGGCGTGACCGACGAGCCGTTCTACGCCTCCTATCTCGCGGCGACCGGGCTCGATCATCCCGGCCGCGACGACGTGCTCGCCAGTCAGCCAACCGACTGGCGGGAGGTGGCCCGGCACCTCTCCGAAGGCCCCGCGCCCCTCGACCGGCCGGTGTGGTATCAGAAGCACATGGCGCAGCACATGCGCGACGAGATGCTCGGGCCGTGGCTCGACCCGATCGACCATGCGTTTCTCGTGCGGCATCCGGCCCGCGTGATCGCCAGCTACCTGCGGGTGTTTCCCTCGATGACGCTCGCCGAAACCGGGCTGCCCTGGCAGTGGCGGCTCATGGAGCGGATTCGCACCCAGCGGGCCGCGCCCCCTGCCGTGATCGATGCCGACGACCTCCGACGTCAGCCGGAACACACGCTCCGCAGGCTGTGCCACGCCCTCGGCATCGCGTGGGACGCCGCCATGCTCTCCTGGCCTCCGGGGCCGCATCCGCAGGACGGGGCGTGGGCGCCGCACTGGTATGCCAGCACCTGGCGATCGACCGGATTCGAGCCACCTCCGGCCGTGGATGAGCCGCTGCCGCAGCCGAACGTGCCCTTTCTCGACGAAGCCATCGCCCTCTACGACCGCCTCCTCGCATGCTCCAGCGTCAAAACCCCGCCAACGACTCCCTGATCGTCAACATCAACGGCCGTCTTGTGCACCGAGACGAAGCGGGGGTGTCGCCGTTTGATTCGAGCGTGCAAAACGGCGACGCCGTCTGGGAGGGATTGCGGCTCTACCAAGGCCGCATCTTCCGGCTGGAGGACCACCTCGCACGACTCCGCTCGAGCGCCGCCGCCCTCGCCTACGAAGGGATGCCGTCGGACGAGACGCTCGTGTCGGAACTCCGCCGCACGCTTGCGGCGAATCAGATGCACGATGGCGTCCACATCCGGCTCACGGTGTCACGGGGCGTGAAATACACCAGCGGCCTTGATCCTCGCATCAACCAGCGCGGCTGCTCCTTCTTCATCCTCGCCGAACACAAGCCGCCGGTATTTGACAACGTGCACGGCATCCGGCTGATCACCGCGAAGCAGCGGAGGCCTTTTGCCGACGTGCTCGACCAGCACATCCACAGCTGCAATCAGCTCACGAGCATTCTGGCGAAGCTCGAATCCAACGCGGCCGGCACCGACGACGCCGTGCTGCTCGACACCGCCGGCATGCTGGCCGAAACGAGTTCGACCCATCTCTTTCTCGTGCGGTCGGGGCGGCTGGTGACATCGACCACGCGGGCCTGCCCCGAGGGCATCACGCGGGCCGCCGTGCTGGAACTGTGCGAGGTTCTGGGAGTGCCCGCGGAGGTGCGGGATGTGCCGGCCGCCGAACTGGTTGAGGCCGACGAGATGTTTGTGACGGGCACGATGGGGGAGATCACGCCCGTCGCCAGGCTCGACAGCGCATCGTTTCCGGTGCCGGGTCCCATGACCGCCCGGATCGCCGCCGCCTTCCGCGACCTCACCTGCGACCCGGCCCAGGGCACCGTGATGGTCGATCCGCTTGCCAGCCGTCCGCCGAGATGATCTTCTAGGTCGTGGGCAAGGCAGGGTGTCTCGCGGATTTCTCACCCATGCCACAGACAGCGTGCTCCGGCAAATGTCGGAGCAGGGTTCGATTGCTTCATCCATCTCGCCGCCGCGCAGGCATCAGCCTTCCTGAACGGCTCGAGCCGCGCGCCCTCCTGGCCGCCGACGGCCACATGCAGATCGGGATGAATCTCGAAAACGTGGTCGACTGGTCGCCCGCCTGGACCTTCACCGATGCGTTCAAGGCATCGCGGGGCTGGATCACCCATGAGATCGACACCACCACCTGGCAGATGGCGTGGGATGTCGGGGCGACGAATCCGGTGCAGGTCGATGCCAATGGCGACGTGACCCGCCTGACGAGCCGAACGGTCAACGGCCACACCATCAAACAGATGGCCGGCACGCTGATGTTCCGTGACCTCGATGGGGCCTATCCCGCCGGTGTGTACCACGCCGAATGGGATGGCACGGGCATCGTGACGTTCGGCTTCGACGCGACCACGATCGCCACCGGCCGCACGGCCGCCGGCCGTTCCTACGCCGATCTCCAGGTGACGCCCGGCAGCAACGGCATCTATCTGCGGATCGAGGAAACGAATCCTTCCGACCCCGTCCGCGGCATCAACATCTGGATGCCTCCCTGGGAAGAGCAGTCGTTCGCCGGCCGGTCGTGGCATCCAGGCGACGGGTTCTCCCCGTTTCATCCGCTCTTTCTCCAGCGGCTCTCACCGTTTGGCGTGATCCGCTTCATGGCGCCGCAGGAGACCAACACCTCCGACATCCGTACCTGGGCCGACCGCCGCGACGCCAACGACATCCGCCAGGGCTCCGGATCCGACGGATCGCCGAGCGAACCGATCGCCAACGGCATGTCGCTGGAATACATGGTGCAGCTCGCCAACGACCTCCATGCCGATCCCTGGTTCAACATGCCCCACATGGCCGACGACACATTCGTGCGAAACTTCGCCACCTACGTGCGGGACCACCTCGATCCGGGCCTCACGGCCTACGTGGAATGGTCGAACGAGATCTGGAACTTCGGATGGGGATTCGAGGCATCGGCGTGGGTGCAGGCCCAGACCAGTCGCCCCGAATACACCGGCCTCGACAACTGGCAGGTGGCGGGGCGAGAAGCGAAGCGGGATCTCGACATCTGGACAAACGTGTTTGCCGGGCAGACGAACCGGCTCGTGCGAGTGGCGGCGGGCTGGGCGGCCAACGACTGGGTGACCGGCCGGATCGTCGAAAGCATGTCGGGGAGTTTCGACGCGATCGCCATCGCCCCCTACTTCAGCCCCGACGACGACATGCGGGCGAGCTACACCTCGTCGACGACCGTCGATCGGGTGCTGGCCGACTGCCGCACCGCGATCGACGTGTCGGTGGGCTGGGTGCGCAACCACCAGGCGCTTGCCGACGACTGGACCGGCCGGCTCGGCCGCGACATCCGCCTCGTGGCCTACGAAGGGGGCCAGCACCTCGATGGCCGCAGCGGCCCCTACCAGACCGCTTTCTATCAGGCGGCCAACGACCCGCGCATGGGCGATCTCTACCGCACCTACCTCACGGCACTCGACGCCGCCGGCATGGATCTCTACGTCGACTACGTGCTCACCGGCCAGGCGGGCGCGTCGTCATGGGGCGATTTCGCGAAGCTTCACCGCATGGATGAATCCCTGGCCACGGCCTATCGCTACACCGCCGTCGTGGAGGCGGCCACCGGAGCACTCTGGGGCACGACCGACATCCCGCTCATCGTGGCCGCGGGTTCCACGCTGGTCGATGCGACCTCGCGATCCGGCGACGTGCGGCTCGTGAAGCGAGGCCCCGGCACGCTCGTGCTGACGGCGTCCTCCAGTTACACGGGCGGACTGCTCGTGGAAGAGGGCACGGTCGTGATCCGATCGACGGCGGCGCTCGGCACAGGGAGCCTCACCATCGCTGCAGGGGGCCTCGTCACGCTCGACACATCGACGGCGCGCGTGAGTGCGGGGGCACTCGACATCGCCACCGGGGGCCGGCTCGAGGTGGGGCGTGGGGGGCTGCAGATCGCCGGAGGGGGCGTTTCCTCTTCCACGATCATCTCGCTGCTCCGCGAGGGGCGGGCAGACGACTGGAGCGGTGCACGCGGGATCACCAGCCAGCCCGCCGCCTCCCGACCGTTTTACGGCGTGGGCTGGATGGAGCAGGGGGACGGCTCGATCACACTCGCCTTCGCCGCCGCCGGCGACACGAACCTCGACGGCCTGATCGATCTTCTCGATGCGTCAACCATCATCGGGTCGGCCGCCTTCAACACCGCTCAAGCCGTAGGCTGGTCGGCCGGCGACTTCACCGCCGATGGCGTGGTCGACGTGCTCGACATCGTCGAGTTCCTGGGTGCGGCACTCTACGACCAGGGCGATTACCGGCACTCGTTAGCGGCCGGCATCGCCGCGACCGTGAATGCTGAATCCTCGCGCGTGAGGAAGGCGGTCTTCGCGAGTCTGACGTAGCCGTCGGTGCATGGATGGAACCCGCCGTCGTGAAATGCCGACGTCGATCGGATGGTGCTCATGCTCGAGGAGGCTGGATTCACCAGCGAACGGTTCGAGTGGTCGGTCAATCTGAAAGGCCGATCAGCCGTTTCGATTCAACTCTCCACAGAAGACTTCTATCGGGAGTTCCCGTCACGGGCTGTGCCCGCCGACGTTCACGGCATTCTGCTGCGCGTTGCCTCGCTGCATGACACGCTCGCTGGAAAGATCAAGGCCTGGTCGGAGCCTTCGCGTTGCCAGAGCAAGCAGGCCAAGGACTTCACCGATATCGTCAGGCTGGTCGAGGCCCATCCCCACCTGTGGCTGACCCTCCCAAGCGACCTGCAAACACTCGTGAAGAAGCCCGCGAACTCCTGAGGCCTGTGGAAACCCGCTCACGGGCGAGCGTCACACCGCGACGGCCGTTTGCGCGTCGTGGGCCATGCATCGACCGGTCACCCGACGCGATCGCCTGACACCCGGCGGCGGGTCACGGCGAGGGTGACGACGGCGACCCCGAGCAGCCCGAAGGCCGGCTCGGGCACAACCCTCACAGCCATGCCACTTCCCGTGTAGGTGCCGGCGTCAAACAGGCCCGTTGAGAGAAAGAGCGACACATCGAGAATGTCGGACACGCCGTCGTAGGTGTAGTCTCCCTCGCCCCAGTTCGCCGCTGCTCCGTTGTCGTAGCGGGCTGCCGCGATGAACTCGCTCACGTCGAGCAGATCGAGCATCCCGTCGAGGTTCGTATCGCCCGGTGCCGCATAGGCCAGGGTGATCGAGCCGTCGCCACCCTCGAGCCAGCCCACACCCCGCGGAACTCCTGCGAGAGCTGCCGCCGCAGCAGCCGACGACGTGATGCCAGTGCCGTTCCACGAGCCATCGCCGCGGCCGGCCAGGATCGCCGCGACCGCGTCTGATGCCGACAATCCTGCGGCGACGGTGAGCCCACCGGTTCCGAGGTCCACGGTGCCGCCGGCGGCGGGCCGCAAGCCCCCCACGCGTGTCGCCAAGCCTGGAGCGATGCTCACCGTGCCGCCGGCCAACGGCACGATCGTGCTCGCCGCGAGGGCTTCGGCGTGGGCCAGGTGTAGCGTGCCATCCTCAACCCTCGTTTCACCCGTCAGCGGATTGTCACGGTTGATCACGAGCGTTCCCCCGCCCACCTTGGCGAGCGGTGCCGTGCCCGAGAGCACCGGCAGGCCGGCGCGGGCCTGCGTCTCGGCCCCGCTCGCCACATCGAGCGTGATCACCGCGAAGGCCGACGCGTTCACCACCCCGAGCGCGCCGGTTCGGTAGAGGTCGCGGGTGTCCCAGGCGAGTCCTGACGCCAGGGCTGGCAGATCAAACGCATCGAAGGCACCCGTCGACGAGGCCACCTCGAAGAGCGGCACGCGGTCACCGGCCTGAAGGTCGGCCGCGTTCACGGCGTCCACCTCGAGCGTGCCGCCAAACGACGCCTGGCCGCCGATGGCAATCGTGTCGTGCGCCGTCGCCGAGCCCACCTCCATCACGAGCCGCGACGTGGCGTCGACGATGAAATCACCAGAGACGTTCAGTGTGGACTGCCCGGCATACCCAACCTGCTCCGTGGAATAGGTGACGCCGTCATACCAGGTGCGGTCGTCGCCATCGGCGGTGCCCGTGTCGTCGACAAACACCGCGACGCGGCCGTTGGCGTCGGCCGTCATCGTGCCGAGATCGGCGGCCCACATCGAGCGATTGCTTTCGGTGATCATCGGGAGCGTGGCATACCCGAGCGTTCGAGGATCGAGGCCGTCGGTCGCCCCCGCCACGGCATCGGCAGGAGCATCGAAGAGGCGGAGCGAGCCCGGGGAGGTGCCCGCCAGGATGCGCCAACTCGAACCGGTGGCATCCCAGTAGTTGGCATACAGGTGATAGGCGCGGCCCGGCACCAGACCGCTGATCGTCGTCTTGAGGGTGGCCGCGGTCGTGGGGGAGTCGCTTCCCCCCTGGTACACCACGCCGCCGTTGGCATAGGGAGAACGAATCTGCCAATCGGGATTGGTGGTGGGCGTGAACGCGGAGCCATCGACGCGCGTGGTGTTGCCTCCGCCCCCGTGCGTGGCATCCACGTAGACCGACTGCTGGCCTGTGATCACCTGGGTGATCGCGGTGCTGCCAATCCGCAGCGTCGCTCCCGTCGACAGGGCCACGCGGCCCACGACCGTTCCTTCGGCCACGACGCCCGCCCCCGTCGCCGTGAGGTCGCCCGTGAGCAGGCTCGACGACACTAGCGACACGCTGCTGCCAGGTTCCGCCACGATCGCACCACGGATGTGGCCGGCGTTCGAGACCGACTGGCCGGCGAGGACATGCCCTCCGGCCGACGTGGACGCGACGTCAAACGTGGCTCCCTCGGCGATGGTGATCCGTGAGGTGCCGGCCAACGCCGCGCTCCCCGACAGCACGAGCGTGCCCCGGGCCACGAGCGTGTCGCCCGAGAACGTGTTGCGGCCGTTGGCGAGGGTTACCGTGCCGCCACCGATCACCCGCAGGCCGCCGCGTCCGCCGATCGACGCCCCGGAAAGCCGGTAGGACTGCGTGCGGTTGGAGAACGCCGTGCCCATCGGAGCGACCGGCGCGGGAATCGTAACGTCGGACGACACGGCCCCGTCGCCAAATGCCACCTCGTCGCCCGCGCGGAACGTCGTGATCGCGCCACCGCCGCTGTCCCAGGTGCCGGTTCCCCCGCTCCACGACTGACTGCCCGCAGGCGTTCCCCGCCAGAGCAACGACCTGGAGTCGGTGGCCGCAAACGTCGTGCCCACCACCGACGTGTTCCAGTTCGTGTAGCTCGTGTAGGTGCCCCGCATCCAGAGCACCGCCGTCGATTCGCCGTTCCAGGACGGGACGATCGGACGCAGGTTGTCGATGGGAGAATCGGCGGTGATGGCCGTCCAGGCCCAGGTGGCGCCGAAATCGCCCGTCACGCCCTTGTAGAGCTCATACTTCGCCGTCGTCGCGTTCGTGGTCGGGTTGATCTTCGTCGACACGTAGACGACGTTCGGGTTGTCGGGATCGATCGACGCCAGGCCCGTGTAGTCGTTCTCCGCCGCATACAGATAGCCTCCGGCACGGGCGAGTTCGTGCACCTGCCATGCGACGCCGTCGAAGCGCGAGTAGAAGAAGCGGTGGTCGAGGTCGCTGTCGTTGGCCCTCGCGGAGAAGATGCCCACGGGGTTGCCGGTGTTGTCGACCTCCATGCTGATGGTCCAGCCGCGATTCATCGTCGTGCCATTCGACGGCGAGCCGTTGCGAAACAGCGGCGTGAGCGCCGACGGCGCTACCGCCGAGGTGTCGAAGATGTCGCCGTCGACGACCGTGCCATCCATCGCGTAGAGCTTCCCGTCGCGGACGTAGCCCGTGTAGACGCTGTTGGCGTAGTCGCGAGGATGCCGATCGGTCGACATCACGAAGATGGTGTCGTCGCTGGCAGCGTAGCGGACATACGGGCGGTCACCGCTGCCCCCCTCGGTGAGCAACTTGCCGCCAGAGTGCCAGGTGCTGCCCTGGTCATACGACACCTGCACGTTGGGGTCGTAGTTCACCGCGCGGGTGAAGTTGTACATCCGGCCGGCACCACCGTTTTCACCGGCAAGCAGGTAGGTGTTGTTGTAGGTGGTGCCGGCGTTGTTGTTGAGCGTCTGCTCCGGCTGCCAGGCCGTGGGGTCGTTGGGATTCACCGACACCCGCCAGCGGGTGAGGTTGTCGCCTCCGTGCTTGGCATACATGGCGAGGTAGCGACCATCGGGACGAAGCGTGAGCGAGGCCGAGTCGTGGTCGTCCTGCTGGAGTTGATTCGCCAGTTCGAAACCGCCCTGCGCACCGGTGGCCAGATCCCGCCAGAGCAGGTCGATGTCCCCCGACTCGGCTCCGCTGCCGGCCGACACGCTGCTGACGAGAAGGCTCGGATGGGCTGGATCCGTGGTGTCGATGATGGCCCGCTCGTCTTCATATCAGCACCACGCGCCGTTGGGCGTCGTGACCGCTCCCGTGAGCGTGAAGAGCGAATCGGGCACGAGTCCTTGGGCCACTGTCACCACGGGGCAGAGCCCCACGAGGCCCGCGCACCAGCACCAGGCACGGACGGCGAACGTGAGGGCACGCCCCTCGCGAACGGTTCGGTGAAGCCCTGCAACACGTCGCATCGTCACCTGAGGGGAATCCCGGGCCGCACATGGAAAGCCAGCCCCGGGAAACCAACGATGCGGCCCCAGGCAGCCTCGATAGCATGGCACGGGAGGGCCGAAAAAACCACGTTTTGGCGGCTGTCGCGGCCCCTGGCCGCATGCCAGCCAACCTGGAACTAGAGTTTCAGAGTCGGCGGTCCGTCGTGCCGCCCCGTCCCGTGCCCCGGAGCAGCCATGATTCCTCGCATCCGCAGCGCGTCCTTGGCGATCGTGCTCGCATCCCTCGCGACCCTGTCCTTTGCGACCCTGTCCCACGCGGCCGATACGCCTGCACTCCACCCGTCGGCGGTGGATCTCGATCCGGCGGCGATCTACCGCTACGACCCGCTGGGGCAGACCTTCTCCCCGATCGACGCGGCCCAGCTCAAAATCGGCCACATCTATTACCGCTTCCACCCAACCCTCGGCCACTGGGCCTGGAGCCTTGCCGACGGCCACGGCGGCCTGAACTATGCCATGGGCCCCGGGTCGTTGCTTCAGGTGGAAAGGTTCGACCTCACGGCCACCGCGGACGAACGGCGCCGCGAACTCACCGTTCGCGCCCCTGAGATCGCACGGCTCTTCAACGTGCAGGGATCGAGGCCGGCGGTGATGCTTCAAGCGGATGGCACCTGGACCCTTCATGGCACCTCGACCAAGGGGCACGTCTTCGACCTTGTCACGGGCGAGCGCTGGGAATGGCATGGCGACCGCCGATCCGGCGTGGTCCACTCCGGGGGCAACGCCTGGCACAACGTCGGGGGTCGATTCGAGCCGGCCTGGACGATCTCGACGTGGTGCTTCTGACGCGATCGTGTCGCAGGGTTGGCATGCCCCCCCGGCTTCCCTATCCTTGGGCTGTTCCGATCCGCATCTGACAGCAGGGAGACCGCATGGCCAGTTCGAGCCTCGATTGCCGTGGCATGATGTGCCCTGTGCCGATCGTGCGGATCTCCCGGGCCATGAAGGAGCTGTCGCAGGGCGACGTGCTCACCGTGCAGGCCTCCGATCCATCCTTCGGCCCCGACATCGAGGCCTGGGTGCGGAAGATGGGCCACAGCCTCGAATCGTTTGCGGATGCCAATGGCGAGCAGACGGCCGTCATCCGCCATGCTGCCCCGGCATGAGGTGAGAACCGTGGCTTCGCTTCCCGCGTCGGCTGAAGAACTCGATGCCCTGATCAATGCCGCCGTCGAGCGGCGAGTGGGGGCGGCGTTGGGCGACCTGGAAAGGGCCGTGGCCGACCTCCGCTCGGCGATGACGACGACCACGGCCAACACGCCCGACGACCGGGCCACGATCGTGGCGTTCAGCGGCGACATGGACCGGCTCTTCGCGACGTTCGCGATCGCATCGGGCGCCGCCGCGATGGGCATGGAGGTGTCGATCTACTTCACCTTTTGGGGCCTGACGGCGCTTCGCGTGAAAACGACCTTCGCCGGAAAATCGATCAGCCAAAAGATGGCCGCCATGGTGCTCCCGTCGGGCCCCGCATCGCTTCCAACCAGCCGCATGAACATGGCCGGCATGGGACCGGCCTTCTTCAAGATGCTCATGAAGCAGCGCCGCGTGCAGTCTGTTCCCGAGATGCTCGCCATGTGCCGAGACCTCGGCATCAAGATCATCGCCTGCGAGATGTCGATGGGCGTCATGGGCATCACCCGCGAGGAGTTGATCCCCGACATCGATTACGGCGGGGTCGCGACCTATCTCGGTGATGCATCGCGTTCCAAAATCACGCTCTTCATCTGAACTCGACAAGGACATGCCATGAGTGACGACGTCGAACTCGCCTCCCTGAGGCGACAGAACGCGGCCCTCACCAGGCAGGTGGCATCGCTCGCCGACGCCAACGCCCATGCCGCCGAGCTGATGGCCGCCCTCGAGGAGGCCAATGAGCGCGAACAGCAGCTCGTGGCACGCGGCGAGGAACTGGGTCTCCAGACCAGGATCGACACCATCCTTCAGGAGGAACGCGACGAAGAGCGGCTCGTGCAGCGGTTCGAGAAGGAACTGCAGTCGACGGAGAGCCTCGGCTTCACCGCGGCGGCCGTGATCCTCATGCCGGCCGACCAGTTTTATTTTCTTCCGGAAGGAACCGTCGGGGAACTCTCCGGCAGGGCCCACCTTCTCCCGAATGACGCCCACGGCATCGAAGACACCGTTCCGGACGATGCGTTTGCGTCTGGGCTCACGGGAGCCTTTACCATCCCGATCCGTTCCCGCGACCGTCAGATCGGCCGCTTTGATCTTGCCGTGTCGTCCAAGGATGACCGCTGGTGCCGGCGATGGATTCCGCTGCTTCGTTCGCTCGGCTCCCAGATGGGCGTGGCCCTCGTGCGGCTTCGGGCCGAGGTGGCCAACGAAAAGATCAATGCCGACCTCCTCAAGGCCCGCGACGAAGCCGTCGAGGCCAACTACGCGAAGTCGATGTTTCTGGCGAACATGAGCCACGAACTCCGCACGCCGATGAACGCCATCATCGGTTACAGCGAAATGCTGATCGAGGAGCTCGGTGAGATGCGGTCGGAAGACGTGGTGTCGGATCTCGGCAAGATTCACGGGGCCGGCCGACACCTTCTCGCGCTGATCAACGACGTGCTCGACATCTCGAAGATCGAAAGCGGCAAGATGTCGGTGTTCATCGAGTCGTTCGATGTCGACACGGTCGTCCGTGAGGTTCACAACACCACGCTGCCGCTCATCCGCCAGAACGACAACCGGCTCGAGATCGAGATGGCCGGCGATTGCGGCAGCATGCAGAGCGACCTCACGAAGGTGCGTCAGACGCTCTTCAACCTGCTGAGCAACGCGGCCAAATTCACCGACCGCGGCCTGGTGAGGCTCCGCGTGCGTCGAATCTCCGAACATGATCGCGACTGGGTGGAGTTCGACGTCATCGACACCGGCATCGGCATGACGCCCGAACAGATCGCCAAACTCTTCAAGCCCTTCGCCCAGGCCGATTCCTCGACCACGCGGCGCTACGGGGGCACGGGCCTGGGCCTCGCGATCAGCCGCCGGTTCTGTCGGATGCTCGGGGGCGACATCACGGTGACCAGCGAGCCGGGCCGGGGCTCGACCTTCACCGTGCGGCTTCCGACCGTGCCGGTCGACCCCGCCTCGTCGGGCGCCGAATCGATCACCCGCGTCGGAGCCATGCACGCCGACCGCCCCTCGATTCTCGTGATCGACGACGACCCGACCGTGCTCGACCTGATGGAGCGCTACCTCACCAAGGAGGGCTTCACCGTTCACCTGGCCTCCAATGGTCGCGACGGCATCGAGATGGCCAAGCGGCTGAAGCCGATGGCGATCACGACCGACGTGATGATGCCCGACATGGACGGCTGGGCCGTGGTGACGGCCCTGCGTCACGACCCCGCCACCGCCAAGATCCCGGTGGTCGTCGTCACGGTGACCGACAGCCGCGAGATGGGCATCGCGCTCGGCGTCTCCGACTACCTCACGAAGCCGGTCGATTGGACGCGGCTCGGACAACTGATGACGCGTTTTCGCCGGGATCGCGTCGACCGACCCGTGCTGCTCGTCGAGGATGATCCGGTGTGCCGCGACCAGATGGTACGGCTCCTCACGCGGGACGGGTGGGACGTGCGGGAGGCCGAAAATGGCCTCGTGGCCCTCCAGCGAGCGCAGGAGGAGGTGCCGGGAATGGTGCTCCTCGACCTGATGATGCCCCAGATGGACGGCTTCGAGTTTCTCGGACGATTCCGTCGTCTGCCAGGGTGTGCCGACGTGCCCGTGCTCGTCGTTTCGGCGATGGACATGACGCAGGCCCACCGCGAACAGATCGATGGGGAAGTCGTCGACATCATCACCAAGAGCGGCTCGACGGCTCGCGATGTCGCCAGCTACCTGCGATCACGATTCCACGTCTCGCCTTCCCCGCGACCCGCCGACGACTGACCTCCAATCCCCTCGCCCTGTTCTCACTGCCTCCATCATGCCGACCATCCTGCTTGTCGAAGACAACGAACTCAATCGCGACATGCTGAGCCGAAGGCTCGAACGCAAAGGCTACACGGTTGCCATCGCCGTCGATGGCGGCGAGGCGATCGAGAAGGCGCTGTCGGGCTCGCCCGATCTGATCCTGATGGACATGAGCATTCCCGTGGTCGATGGCTGGGAAGCCGTTCGCCGGCTCAAGGCCGACGCCACTGCTGGGCGGATTCCCATCATCGCCCTCACCGCCCATGCCATGGCGGGCGACCGCGAGAAGGCGATCGAGGCCGGCTGCGACGAGTATGAGACGAAGCCCGTCGAGTTTGCCCGGCTGCTCACGAAGATCGAAGGGTTTCTCGGATCGAGCCAGCCATGAGCGGTCGCGACGCCTCGCTTGGCCATGATCTCCGATCCCCGCTGAACCACATCCTCGGCTACAGCGAGATCGCCATCGAGGATGCCGAGGCGGCCCATCTCGACGGAATCGCCCAGGATCTCCGCCGAATCCACGACGCTGGCAAGCGGCTCCTCGCGGTGCTGGAATCGGCACTGGCCGCGGAGCAGGCCTCGATCGCGGGAATCACCCCCGACGCCGTCGACCGCGAGATCCGCGAACCCATCAACCAGATCATCGGCTACGCCGACCTCCTCGAGGAGGAGGCCGCCGACCGTCATCTCGACGGACTCGCCGCCGACATCGGGAAGATTCGACGGTCGGCGGGTTCACTCCTCACCACCGTGACACATCGCCTGACGGCGGCCCCAGATCATGCACCGTCGCCGGCCACGGTGCGAGACGTGGTCCTTCCCGCCACGGTTCCCGGCATGATTCTCGTCGTCGACGACAGCGACGCCAACCGCGAGGTGCTCTCGCGACGCCTGGAACGGCTCGGGCACACCGTGGCGGTGGCCGGCGACGGCCGCGAGGCGCTCGAGGCCGTGGCATCCCGCCGCTTCGACCTGATGCTCCTCGACATCCGCATGCCGGTGATGGATGGCTTCGAGGTGCTCAAACGACTCAAGGCCGATCCGGTGCATCGGGCGTTGCCCGTGGTCGTGCTCTCTGCGTCGGATGATCCCGACGTTGTGCTTCGCTGTATCAGCCTCGGTGCCGACGATCATCTTCGCAAGCCGTGCGATCCGCTCTTTCTTCGAACCCGAATCGACGCCTGCCTCGAAAAGAAGCGGCTCCGCGATCGCGAGCAGTCCTACCTCGATCTCATCGAGGCGCAGAAGAAGCGATCCGACGAACTGCTGCATGTGATCCTGCCGCCCGATGTGGCCGCCGAACTGAAGGCCGCCAGTGCCGTTCGTCCGCGGCGATACGAAGACGTGGGCGTGCTGTTCTGTGACATCGTGGGCTTCACGGCCTTCTCCGACCAGACCTCCCCCGAGACGCTGCTCGTGCACCTTCAGGCGCTGGTGGAACGGCAGGAAGAAGCTGCGAGCCGTCACGGCCTGGAGAAGATCAAAACGATCGGTGACGCCTTCATGGCCGCAGCCGGGCTCGGCACGTCGGGAAACCAGGCGCTGGCCTGCGTGGCATGCGGGCTCGAGATGGCGGCAGCGGCGGCGACCACGCCCCCCCACTGGCAGGTTCGCGTCGGCATCCACTGCGGCCCGGTCGTGGCGGGGGTCGTGGGGCGGCACAAGTATCAATACGACATCTGGGGCGACACCGTGAACACAGCATCCCGGGTGGAACACCATGCGCTGTCAGGATCTGTGTGTGTCACCCGGTCGACCTGGGATCGCATCGCCGGCGACTGCGAGGGACGTTCGATCGGCACGATCGACATCAAGGGCAAGGGCCCGACGGAGATCATTCAGGTGCTCCGTCTCACAAACGCTCCGTCCCTGCCGGCGTGAATCTGGGTGATCTGGGCTGCGACTGATGGGTGGGCAGCAAAGTGAGAACCGGAACGATCGGCAGGATCGATACCAGAGGACGGACCGGAACATCCGATCCCTTCGCCCCTGGTGGTCGAGTCGCGCATGGCCCGATGCTCACGCATCATCTCGCTGATCCTCGCCGCCTGCCTGATGGCGGCGACATCGACGGCCGTGGCCCAGTATGGGCCGCTCCTGACCGCGGCCGGGCCGATCAACCGATCGATGGCCGGCGCTTCGACGGCCGCCCCGCTCGACACGCTGGGGGCCTATCTCTGGAATCCCGCCACGATCACGGGCCTTGAAAACTCCGCCGACATCGGACTGGAGGTGTTCATGCCCTCCGCCGAGCTCGCCTCGAGCGTCTCGGCTGGCGCCTTCGGGCCGGGGGTGCCTCCCGTCACCCTCTCGGGCCGCACCGCAAGCGAGAGCGGCGCCTTTCCGATTCCCAACTTCGGCTTCGTCTATCGTCCCGACGGGTCGCGGTGGTCGTATGGCGTCGGCCTGATGTCGCTGGCCGGTTTCGGCGTGAACTATCCCGGCACGCCGAGCAACCCGCTCCTGTCGCCTCCGCCACCCAACGGATTTGGTGTCGGGCCGATCTACTCGCAGTATTCCCTCCTCCAGGTCGTGCCGACGATCGCGGTCGAGGCGACGGATCGGCTCTCGCTAAGTTTCTCACCGATGATCGATCTCGCCTCGCTCAACATCGATCCCGGCCTGCTTGCATCGCCCGACGTGGAGGGGGGCCGCGGCACCTACCCTCCGCTCACGCACGGCAGCTATCACTGGGGCGGCGGCTTCTCGGTGGGAGCGTGGTATCAAACCGATGTCGACTGGGACTTTGGCGTGTCGTATCGCAGCCTGCAGTCGTTCATCCCGTTTCAGTACGCGTCGCGAACGCCAGAAGGGTTTCCGCGGACGATCGACTTTCTCGTCGACGTGCCCGCGACGCTGTCGTTGGGCACGGCCTACAAGGGATTTGAGCGGTGGCTTTTCGCCCTCGACCTTCGCTATCTCGACTTCGCCAACACGCGCCCCTACTCCCACTCCGGCTTCGCCCCCGATGGCGCGGTTCGGGGCCTCGACACGGCGAGCATGTTCGCCCTCGCCACGGGCGTGCAGCGGGTGCTTTCAGAGCGGGCCGTGTTTCGCATGGGCTATTCTTACTGCACCAAGCCCATCGGTGCCGATCAGGCGTTTTTCAACGTCGCCTCGCCATTCGTGCTGCAGCACGCGCTGAGCCTTGGCGGCACCTACGACATCACCAAGAAGTTCAACGTGTCGGTGGCCTATTCCCACTTCTTCACCGGCAGCGTGAGCGGCCCCTGGCAGTCGCCGGCCGGGCCCATCCCCGGCACGAACGTGACCTCCACGCTCTCTGCCGACGCGGTGATCGCCGGGGTCGGCTTCAAGCACTAGAGCGCGTCTGAGATACGTGTATCGCCGGCTCGGGGGCGGCAAAAGTCTCGTCGCCGGGGCGAGGATACGCCCAAGGCTCCTCGAGCGTTCGCCGACCCCCTCGCCTACCCGCTCAGGATTATTAACTCGTCGCTACACGTAGCGGAGATGCGCTCTAGGCTCTGTCTGAAAAGGCTACCGTTGGCCCGAGAGCGAGCTGCTTCGGTCTCTGGCAAGGACGGCGAAGCAGCCATATTCGCTCATATGGCGATGGAGCCGGACGCAGCCAGAGGGCACATGAGCCGCTCGAAGCCAGGTCCTGGGTTTTCAGACAGAGCCTAGCCCACGGTATGCACCAAGACGCGTACCGCCCGGGATCCACGCGAATCCGGGGGTGTCGCCACCGCATTCGCAAGGGGTGAGGCGAATCGCTCCAGGGATCCAGCACCGGTGGAGCGAATCGCTCCAGGGATCCAGCACCGGTGGAGCGAATCGCTCCACCTCTTCCCGGCTCCACCACGATCATCGGGAGCTGAATTGAATCGCCGACGCAGGGAGATTCCTCGGAAATGCCAGCCTGACCGCTGGAGGCCGGCCTTTTTGGGGTCGGAGAGCGCCTGTGGCACGGCGTTTGCACTTCAGAGATGTCCTGGGCAGGTCCGCCTGAGGAGTTCCCAGCCCGTTTGCCTGGTTCCTGTGACAGCCGCACCGTGCGGACGTCCGGGTTGCCCGGCGGTTTCACGAACGAGCAGGCCGACGATGAAGACTCGCACGCCGACCATGAATCTGTGTGCCGTGCCCCTCACCTCGCGCAGCCTTGGGCGGGCACCGGATCGTCGCCGGTCGCCATGGACTGCGAGCATCGTGACCGGCATCGTCGTGCTGGCCGCGGCACTGCACGCATCCTCGTCCCAGGCCACGATCATCGCCAGTGATTCGGCCGCCAACTACTCGGGTAGCAGCTTCATCTCGACCAACGGCGGAACTGGTTTCCAGCTTTGGACGTCGAGCCTCACCGGCGGTGGCGGTTCGTACCGAGGCAGTACCGGCCTCGGATCCACGACGTTCGGCATCTATGCCGGTGGCGGGGCGAACAACTCGTTCACGGCGTACCGGCAGTTCGACAATGCGCTCACCGTGAGCAGCACCTTCTCAGTGGATATCGGAACGACCAGCATCGCAAGCGGAGGCTCGGTCGGCGTGCTGTTCTTCGCCAGCGGCGTCGAAAGGGGCGCCCTCTTCTTTGATGGGGGAAGCTCGTTTTGGCAGTGGAATGGCGGCGGCGGCGCGATCGTGACGTCGATCCCATTCGGTTCGGTGAACCTGGATCTGGCCAGGCTCTCGACCAACGGCTACTCGCTGGCCTTGGCACAGGGGGCGACCACGCAGACGATCACCGGCACGTTCCTGTCGAGCGGCAATCCGACCTCCAGTGCAATCAACGAGGTGGGCTTCTTCTCAAGCGCCCAGGGCGGCGGTGAGAATTTCGGCTTCGACAATCTCGAGATCGCCGCCGTTCCCGAACCCCACACCCCCCTGATTGTCGGAGCTGGGGCGTGCGCCATGATTCCGGTGTTCCTCCGCCGCCGACGCCGCCCGAATCGCTGATGTCGAGCCGGAGTGGGAGTTTCCCCGAGAAGCACGGGTTTCGTACCCGCGGCGGAGACCGTGCCGCGGGTCAGGTCACGAGTCGTCCGGGGAAGGGGCAGGAGGTGTGACGCCCCGGTGACCGCGAATAATTGCTTCGCGTTGCGGACGCTCCGCCCTATACTCCCCGACGGTGCAGCGACGGGGGAGAGCGGTGCCGCTGATGGCACCTCGCTCGCGCTGGGTACCTCACGACGGCCCTCGGGGAGGATTTCGCATGCGCGCTCGCGTCTCGCTGTGTCACGCCATCGCGGCCATCACACGAACGGTTCGAACCACACTCCTGCTGGTGGCTGTCGTGCTGGTATCCGCGGCCTCGGCCCAGGACTACCGATACTGGGACATCGACGGCCCCACGCCCGGCGCCGGTGGCCCCACGCCAAGCGGCACATGGAGCGGCATCACCACGACCTGGAGCACGAGTGCCGCGGGGGATGTCACCACCGAGGCCTGGGTGTCGGGTGCCACGCCCGGCGAAGGCAGTCACGCCTTCTTCTCCGCAGGATCGGACGCGACCGGCGAGTTCACCGTCACGATCGACGGCACGAACTACGGCTCCGGGCTGACGGTGAACCAGGGCACCGTGATCCTCAGTGGCAGCGGTTTTTTTGGGATCGGCAGCGGCACCGTGACCATTCGCCCAGGTGCCACGCTCGGCCTCACCAACCAGCTGCGGGTCACCCAGACCGTTGGCGGGCTCGCGGTGATCGACGGCGGCACGCTGATGCAAACCAATCCCGGCAACGCCGGCTCGCTCTGGAACGCCAATGCCGACGGCATCCTTCTCACGAGCAACGGCGGCACGGTGAACTACAGCATCGGCAATAATGTCACGATCTACCAGGGCACCTTCCTCGGCGAAGGGGGCACCACGTTCAACGGCGGTGCCCAGACGCTCACCAAGACCGGCACGAGCGAACTCCGCGTGCAGGGGCCCGCACGGCCGACTACACGACCGCGAAGCTCAAGGTGCTCGGAGGCCTGTATCGGATCGGGAGCAGCACCAACACCACCGGGCAGCTCTCCAAGGAAACGGGCTTCGGGGCGATCCCCTACGACCTCACGCCCGATGCCATCACGCTCGACGGCGGAGCGATCGGCGTGAGCTTTACCCTCACCACTGATCCGTTCCGTGGCATCACCCTTGGCTCCAATGGCGGTGTGATCAACACCGTGGCCGCCACCATGACGGTGTCGGGGGCGATCACGGGGCCTGGCGCCCTTCGGGCGATCGGCAAAGGGCTGACGCTTGCCGCCGACAACACCTACACCGGCGGCACCATCATCGGGAGCGATCTGGCCATGGTGGAAGGCATCACGACCGCGACGGGCGGCACAATGACGATCGATGCCGACTCCCGCCTGGGGGCGATTCCTGCCGCCCCTGATCCGGCCAACGTCCGACTCGGCACAGCCACGGCGCCGGGCTGGCTCACCGTCACCGCCGACACCACGTTCGACGCCCATCGCGGATTTGAGGTGGGGGCGGCCGGCGGCACGCTGAGTTCGACGCGGGCGATCGCCATTCCCGGCACGCTCGGAGGCAGTGGCCCCTTCACGAAAACCGGCGCCGGCACCCTCACGTTGTCCGGCAACAACACGATCACCGGAGGCATCACGAGCTGGGGTGGCGGCGTGCTCGAGGTTTCGTCGGATGCCAACCTCGGGGCGGTTCCCGGCTCCCTCAAGGCCAACGGGGTGACACTCGCCGGCGCCAGCACGAGCGGGCGGATGCGCACCACGCAGTCGTTCACCATCCCGGCAACCCGTGGCATCACGATCAACGTGGGAGGCACGACGGCAACACCGCTCGGTGGCACGATCGAGGTGGCCGACGGCACCACGCTCACCGTGGCGGGACCGATCACCGGCGCGGGATGGCTCACCAAATCGGGCTCGGGGGCGCTCGTGCTTGCCGGCACGTGCGACTATGCCGGCACCACCACCGTCGGCGGCGGCACGCTCGTGGTGGACGGCACCCTGGCCGGCACCGGGGCCGTTTCCCTCCTCGGCGGCGCCACGCTCGCCGGCCACGGTACCGTCGCCGGCGCCACCACGATCTCCGCCTTCGCAACCCTGTCGCCGGGAAACAGTCCGGGCACGCTTGCCTTCGGCAGTTCACTCACCTTCGCCGATGGCGGCGACTACAACTGGCAGATGCTGTCGGCCTCGGGGTCGGCCGGCTCCGCGTCGTCGTGGGATCTGGTGACCGTCGGTGGCGTGCTCAACATCACCGCGACCCCCGCCGATCCCTTCTCGATCAATCTCTGGACGCTCTCCTCGACCAACCCCGACACGAGCGGTGAGGCGGCCGGCTTCAACCCCGGTCAGAACTACACCTGGACGATCGCCCGCACGGCCGGGGGCATCACGGGCTTCGCCGCCGACAAGTTCCTGATCGCCACGTCCTCGACCAACGGCGCCGGTGGCTTCGCCAACGATGTCGCGGGCGGAACGTTCAGCCTCGCGGTGAGCGGCAACGACCTGAATCTCGTGTTCACGTCGGCGTCGGCGCCCGGCGGCATCACGATCGATGTCACGAGCGGCACGCAGACCCAGACCCAGGCAGGCTACCCGACGCTCTCCGGCAGCCTTTCCCTGGAAAAGACCGGCGGCGGCACCCTCGTGGTGGATCAGGCCAACACGCTCTCCGGAAGCACCACGATCCAGGGGGGCGTGCTCCAACTCGCCAATCTCCAGGCCCTCCAGGCGAGCAGGATCGTGCCGGTTGCCGGCGGCACGCTCGCCCTCGCCCCCTATCAGGTAACGACGGTCGGCGGGCTCGATCCGAGTGCCGGCGGCCTCACCGATGTGGGCAGCGGCCTCGTGACCGTGGCCGGCGGACTCTCCGCCGCGGATCTCGTCACGGCCATCGTGACGGGCTATGGCGACGGCTCGTGGAACGGCACCTCGGGCATCACCTCGACCTCTGCCGCCGCGGACGCCGGTGTCGGCGTGCCCCGGGCCGTCGGATGGCTCGACAATGGCGACGGCACGGTCACCTTCGCCTACGCCGCACCGGGCGACACGAACCTGGACTGGTCGATCGACCTGCTCGACATCGGCACGTACCTCGCCGGCGCAAAGTATGACACGGGCGAGCCTTCGAGCTGGTCCGAGGGGGATTACACCTACGACGGCCTCGTCGACATCACCGACGTGGCGCTCTACCTCGGAACGGGCCTCTTCGACGTGGGGCCCTATAATCCACCGGCAGGCCTCGATGGCGGCGTGGCGGCGGTGCCTGAGCCCGCCGGCCTCGGGCTTCTGGCCGCGGTGACGGTCGCCGCGGCGGCCGCGCGATGCCGGCGTCGCTGACCAGTGGCCGTGCATGAGGATGGCCGGATGATCCAGTTCGCCCGAGTTTCAGCCGCGGCGATCGTCGCCTGCATGCTCGCGGGTGCCGTGCGCGCCGATCTTTCGGCCGATCAAACGCCCTTTTCCTCGTACCGCGGCCTCTGGGTGAGCCGGTTCGAATACACCAATTCCCAGACGGGCGTCGACGCGGTGTTTGCCAATGCGCAGGCCCTCGGCATCACCGACGTGATGTTTCAGGTGCGCGGGGCGGCCGACGCGTATTACACGCCGACCACGGTGGGCGGCCAATATCTCGAGCACAAGGTGGGCACGTACGACGCACTGGCCCGTGCCGTTCAACAGGGCCAGCAGCGGGGCATCCGGGTGCATGCCTGGATCAACACCATGCCGCTGTTCAGCGGGTCGACCCTCCCGACCGATCAGCCCGGCAACCCCTATCTCATCAACACCCATCCCGAATACTGGATTCGCGACTCCACCAACACGCCGCAGCCGCTCAACGCCAGTTATGTGACCGTCAACCCGACCCTCCCCGAGGTGAAGCAGCACATCGAGCAGGTGGTGGCCGACATCGCCGGCCGCTACGCCGTGGCCGGCATCCACCTCGATTACGTCCGGTATCTCAACGACACCACCAGCACGACGACGCCGCTGCAGTATCCGACCGATCCAGCGAGTGTGGCCCGCTTTCAGGCCATTCCTGGCAATGCGGGCAAGACCCCCACGGCCAACCGCGCAGACTACAAGCAGTGGATGGCCGACAACATCACCGACCTCGTGGCCGGGATCCGACAGTCGCTGGAAGACGTCCGACCGAACGCGCAGCTCACCGCGGCGGTGTGGCGAAGCGCCACGGTGGGCACGGCCGCCTACCAGCAGGAGTGGCAGACATGGGTCGATCGCGGTCTCGTCGATGCCGTGATGCCGATGATCTACCGCAAGGGATTCGGATCGGGAGGGAGTGGCGTCGATGCCGACAGCGGCAACATCTTTCAAAACGACGTCTCCGCCGCCGTCACCTGGCGTGGCACGGCCGGCGTGATGCCGGGGGTGGGGGTGTACATGCAGGACACCGCCGCCACCGCCTACGCCAACGTGACGGCCCAGCTCGACTACCTCCGCGACCAGGGCGCCAACGGCGTGCAGCTCTACAGCTATTCCGATCTCGTCGGCACCGATGCGGTCTCCGTCGAAACCCGTCGGGCCTGGGTCGACTTCCTCAATGCCAACCGGTCGCCCCCCGCTCCGGTCGCCCTCGCCACGTTCGACACGGGCGAAGATTCCTTCACGTCGTCACCGGCCTTCAGCGGCTCGAACCTCAACGTCGCGGCTACCTCCCGGGCGGATCGCTCGAGCGAGACCGCCCATGGCGGGAGCGGGTCGCAGCGCCTCTCGATCGACACGACTCGCGAGGGCGAGTTTCTCCTGCGGCACCTCTCCGGCACCGGAACTCCCTCGGGCAATCTCTCCTTCCCGACGATCGGCACCATCGGCTTCTGGCTCAAGACGACCACGACCGATCTGCAGGTCGCCCCGGCGATCGACGACAACGTCGCCAACACGTCGACCGAGCGGGGATACTTCCAAAACGTCATCGCGGATGGCGAGTGGCACCGCTACGAATGGTCGCTCGCCGACCCGTCGCACTGGGATGCCTGGGCCGGATCGGCCGCCACGGGCACCCCGGGGGCCCGGTTCACGCTCGACTCGATCCAGTTCAAGGGCACCGCTACAGCCACCGTCGTGTACCTCGATGACGTCGCCTTCGCGGCGGCGGCGACCGCTCCCGAGCAGTGGTCGCTCGACTCTGTGGTCAACACCAACGCCACCGACACCCGCTGGCACAACGCGGCCAACTGGGACGGGTCGGTGCCCGATGGCGTCGGCGCCGTGGCCCGGCTCCTTCGTCGCCCGTCGGGCAATCAGACCGTCACCCTCGATCGAGCCGTCACCCTCGGCAGCCTCACGTTCGACAATGCCACGTCGTATCTCCTTTCAGGCTCGGGCACGCTGCGGCTCGACGCCGCAACCGGTCCGGCGTCTATCAGCGTGCGGAACCGCGGCACCCACGCGGTCGGCGTGCCCGTCATCATCACGGATGACGCGACGCTCGACGTCGATCGCGGCGCCACGCTGCGGCTGTCGGGCAGCCTCTCGACGCCGACCGCGCGGAGCATCGATCGGCGGGGCGACGGAACGCTCGTGATCGAGGCATCGCAGGCGTATGCGGCGGGGTCGCAGTTTTCGGCGACCGTCGGGACCACCGTCTTTGCCTCCGATGCCGGCTCGTCCTCGGCCGCGACGTTGGCCGTGCGGGCGTCCGGCACCGGCACGCGAGTGGACCTGCGGGTGTCACAGCATCTGGCGCGACTGGATGCGGCCGCGGGCGCCGTGGTGTCGATCGGGAATGGCGCGACGGTGGCGGCGGGGAACCTGTCGGCCGCCGATGGCTTGATCGACCTCGGGCTCGGTCGGCTGGAACTGCCGGCCGGCGCGATCGATGCGGCCGACCTCGTGTCGGCCATCGTGTCGGCCCGTGGGGATGGCGGATGGAACGGAACCGCCGGCATCGGCTCGACGTCCATCGCCGGCGCGGCCGACCGGGCGGTCGGGTGGTGCGAACGCGATGGCACGATCGTGATCGGCTATGCCGCCACCGGCGACACCAATCTCGACGGGGTGATCGATGCGATCGACCTCTCCAATTTTCTCGGCGCCGGCTGCTTCGACACAGGCCTGCCCGCGGAGTGGCAGGACGGCGACTTCAACTACGACGGGGTGGTGGACGTGCTCGACGTGGCGGATTTTGTCGGCGCGGGCCTTCTCGACACGGGCAGCTACCTGCCCGCGTCATCCCCTGCTCTGGCCGCCGTGCCCGAGCCACGATGGACGGGCGCACTGAGGGTGGCTGCCGCCGGATGCTGCGGGCTTGTATGGCAGCGATCACGCAGGCAGCGACCTCGCCACAAGGCTTTCTCGTGCCGACCAACGGGCTTCACGCTCGTGGAGCTGCTGGTCGTGATCGCCATCATCGCAACGCTGATCGGCCTGCTGCTTCCGGCGGTGCAGAGCGCCCGTGAGTCGGCACGGCGCACGCAGTGCGCCAACCACCTTCGCCAGGTGGGCCTTGCCAGTTTGGACTACGAAAGCGCGAAAAAACGATTCCCACCGAGGCGGCACACGGTGGTGGGGCCCGATGCCAGCGGTGTGCCCACGACCTACTCCTCGGAAGCATCGCCTCAGGTGATCATCCTGCCCTATTTCGAGGAAGCCGGGCGGTTTCAGCTGTTTGACCTGAACTACCACGTGCGACTCGACACCCCGCTCGTGCCGGGTACGCCGGCCAAGCCCGGCGCCAACGCGGCGGCCCGACTCCGAGACATTCCGCCGTTGCTCTGTCCGTCAGATCCTTCCCCCTACAACGTCGCCGACTCGGGCCGCAACAGCTACTTCGCCTGTGTCGGGGGCGCTGCGTTCCGCGGCGGCGTCAGCTGGATGGGGCGTTCCCTCGACGGCATTTTCGCCCAGCCCAACCCTCCAGCCGGCGGACTCCTGCTCGGCTGCAGGATCTCAGAGATCAGCGACGGCACGTCGAAGACCGCATTGTTTGGCGAGGCGATGCGGGGGGCCGTGGCCTTCAACGACACCGCCACCACCCACACGACGGCCTTCAACACGGCCACGGCGTTCGCCGCCCGACAACTCGCCGATGGCCGCACGGTGCCGCAGTGTCTCCCGAACGCCACTGGCACGGTGATCCAATACACCGGCCAGCAGTTTTACCGGGCCGACCTCACCTACACGTTCATGTACACGCACACGCTGCCACCAAACTGGAACGCCCGGGCGGAATCTGCGTCGGCCCAGCGCTACAACTGCGGCACCACGGCGTTCAGCGTGGCCCATATCGCCGCCTCGAGCTACCATCCCAGCGGCGTGACGCTCGTGTTTGCCGACGGCTCTACGCGATTCGCCAACGACAGCGTTGACTTCGCGATCTGCCAGGCGGTTGGGAGCCGGGCCGGGGGCGAGTCAGAGTCGCTCGATTGAGACCACGACAGGCCTGACCACCAATGCCGCGATGTTCCTTCTGTCGTCGTCCTGCCGCCCTGGTGGCGATGGGTCTTATCGCTGCCCTGCTGGGCTGTTCGAGCAGCGGCACGGGCGACGGTCAGCCGACAGGTCCTTCGGCGGCTGATGGACTCGCCAACCTCAAGGACCTCTACTCCCAGGCAGCCAAAGGCGAGGTGGCGATCCCCGGGAGCCTCGCCGAGTTTTCCGCACTCGAGCCGTTTTACCCCGTGGCGGGGCCCTTCGTGCTCGGTCGGCAGATTGAGTGTGACTGGGGAGCCGGCCTGAAACCTGGGCCTGAGGCCGGTCGCCATCGCCTGGCGTATGAGAAAAACGCCGGAGACCATGGGGGGTTTGTGCTGTTTCAAGACGGCACGATCCGAAAGGTGACCGCCGACGAGTTCAAATCGATCCCCAAGGCTGTCCCGTGACCCCCTGAACGGGCCCCGATCCCGAGCTCCCGCGGCCTTCCTACAGGCAGCTACCAGCCTCCGCTCCTTTCCCAACTATCACGAAACCGCGCCCCTGATTTCGCCATTTGTGCGAAAAGCATTCCCACAAACGGCGAATGCGACATGGGGCCGCACGCCAGGAATCGGTCTGAAAACAATGAATTTCAGCCAAAAACGACGTGGGAACATAAAAGATTCCGGGCGGCACGCCCTTTGCTCATATGCACAGCGTCGGTCGGGTCTCCTCACTCAAACTCCACTATTCGCCATGACTACAACCAAGACCACTCGCCCTGTGCTGATGCTCGTTGCGGCCACCGCCATTGCCCTGCTGGCAGGCAACTTTGTGTGCTCCACGGCCTTTGGTCAGACCCTCACCCCGTTGTCCGGCTTTGGCGTCAATGGCTGGCTTGCCCCGGGTTCCAACCCGTACCTCTCGACCGGCAACAACGAGCGTGGCATGGGCTGGAACCCGGTCACCAACAATCTCGTGGTGCCCAGCCGCAACGGCGGGAACTTCGTGGCGATCATCAATGGCACCACCGGCGCTGTGGTCAAAACGCTCAACACGACCGGGGTCGCCGGCGGCACGCTCGCCATAATGGGCGCCGGGGTTTCGGACGACGGCGAGATCTACGTCCCAAATCTCCAGAGTGGCTCGAGTACCCTGTCTCCCTTCAAGGTCTACAAGTGGACGGGAGAAAACGACACCAACGGCCCCACGATCGCCTTCTCCCAGGTCAACCCCCAGACCACGAACGGCGCCTTCCGGTTTGGCGACTCCTTTGCGGTCTACGGGAGCGGCACGAGTCTCAAGTTTGCCGCCGCCGGCACATCGTCGGGAACGACCGCCGGTCTGCCCAATAACGGCAACTTCATGATCGGGACGCTCGATGGATTGAATACCAACACGATTTACAATGCGATTCCGAACACGCTGGTCGCCTCGAATGACTATCGTCTCGCGCTCGCCTTCATCGATTCCGACACCATCATCGGCAACCAGGGCACGAGTGCGAAGTTCACCGACTTCGTTCCAGCCACCTCCATGAGTGGATCCGGTGCCACGATCACCGGTTCGGTTGCCTTGGGTGCCGCCGACCGTCCGCTCGACTACACCGTGATCAACGGTCAGGCCCTCATGGCTGTCGTGAATACGAACAGCTCACTGATCTCGATTTACGACGTCACGAACCCCGCGACGGCCACCCTCCTGACGACCGGTTCGACGGTTTCCGGAGCCCTCTCCGCCAACGGCAACGCCACCGGTGGCTTGCAGTGGGGTGAAATGCTGAGCCCAACCTCCCAGGTGCTCTATGCGATGAGCACCAATCAAGGGATCCAGGCCATGGTGTTCACCGCGGTGCCGGAGCCGACCACGTGGGGCATGCTCGCCGCGGCAAGCCTCGTCGGGTCGGCGATTCGCCTCCGCCGGAAGGCCGCCTGACTCCTGCGGCCGACGACTCCCGATTCTACCGGTGGCCCGCCTTCACGTGTGCAGCGTGAAGGCGGGCCATCGCCGTATACAGATCCGACACGCCCGCGGCGGCCAGCAACGCATGCGAGGCGACATAGGCCACCGCGATCTCCAAGAGGCCCTGCGAGGCGCCCGTAATCTCGATCGCCATCACCATCGCCGTGAGCGGGGTGCGAAAGAGGCCACCGATGCTGGCGGCCATGCCGGCCACGAGACAGAGCGCATGAATGTCCGGATGCGTGCCGGGCAGCACCATGGCCAAACTCTGCGAAAAAGCCTGGCCGGCCAACACGCCAAAGAGCAACGCCGGCACGATCAGGCCGCCGGGTGCTCCGGTCGCGTAACTGCCTGCGGAGAGCATGACTCGGATGGCCAACGCAGCCAGAGCCACCGCCAGGGTCATGCGACCGTCGATCGCATCGGCGAAAAGCTCGTGGCCGATGCCGAGTGTTTCCGGCCACACAAAAAGCACCCCGCCCAGCACACAGCCCCAGAGGCCGGTCACGGTGCAGGCGGCGCGGGTGTCGTGGGCCACCCGCTGAAATCCACGAGCGCATACGAGCAGGAGCTTCTGGAAGACGAGTGTGACGAGCCCGGTCCAAAGCCCGACGAGCGCGAAGACGGGAATCGCCCGCCACGACCGGAAGCCTTCGAGGGCGATGGGAATCTCGAGGATCGGCCCGTGGCACATGCGGCAGAGCCAGTCGGCCATGGCGCATGCCATGACCGTTTCAAAGCAGTTTCGAGCGGTGAATGGCTGCCGGAGGAGTTCGAATGAGAAGAGGATGCCCGAGAGCGGGGCATTGAAGGCTGCCGCGAGGCCGGCGGCGGCCCCCAGATGCACAGCCCGGCTTCGATACACGGCCAGGCGTGGTCCATAACGCCGCAGGAGCACGGCTGTCATGGCCCCGATCTGAACACTCGGCCCTTCGCGTCCGAGCGGCATGCCGGAGGCCAGTCCCAAGAACCCGGCGACGAACTTCACCCACAGCACTCGCACGGCCCGGGGTGGTTCGACCGACGTTCGAACCGCCAGCACCGCCGCGATCCCGCTTCCCTCCGCCTCCGGTGCGACCATCCTCACGAGCGCCACCGCCGCGGCGGCGAACCCGCCGCATGCCAGCACCACCGCAAGGCGGGCCGGCCAGCCATGCCCTGCGGCCAGGATGGCCAGATCGGCGCGGGTTTCCTCGGCGAGGTTCATCACCGCGTGAAAGGCCACGGCGATCCCTCCGGCCGAGAGGCCGATGAGCATGGTGCCAATCTGCTGGCGAATGCTGGGCCCTTCGTCGTGTCGCGGCATGCGTCGGCCTCCTGGATCAGAGATGCGAGTAGGACGACGGCCGGCTCGAGCCCGCTGCAGAAGGACGGCTGCCGAGGAAGGCCACGGCCTCGCGAACGTCCCGAAGGAAGAGCCGGGCCATCTCCCGACTGAAATCCCGTCGCACCAGGATTCGCTGAAAGTCTCGCGTGGCGAGGTCGCCGGTGAATGGATAGGTTTGCACCTGCCAGCCACGCATCCGCAGCCGATCGGACAGCTCGTGGAGGGTGAAGGACTGCACGCCGGGATCGAGCGTCCACACGACCGCAGGAATGCCCTTGGCGGGATCGCCGTCGTGAAGCACACGGAAGCCCGGCAGGCTTGCGATGCCGGCGGCGCATTCGCGGGCCACCGCGTGGGCGGTGCCGTGGATCGCCGCGTAGCCGGATCGGCCGAGATGGACGAAGTCGAAGTATTGAGCGATCACCTGGCCGGCGGGACGCGAAAAGTTGACCTGAAACGTCGGCATGTCGCCACCGAGGTAACTGACATGAAAGACCAGGTCGTCGGGAAGATCGGCCGCCTCCCGCCACAACACCCAGCCCACACCGAGCGGGGCGAGGCCAAACTTGTGGCCCGACGCGTTGATCGACTTCACACGCGGCACTCGAAAATCCCACGGGTTGTGCCCCGGGTCGGTGAAGGGCACCACGAAGCCCCCGCTCGCGGCATCGACATGGATCGGCACGTCGAGCCCAGTGCGTGCCTGAAGGTCGTCGAGCGCCGAGGCGATGCCCGCCACGTCTTCGTAGAGGCCGTGATACGTGACCCCGAGCGCGGGCACCACCGCGATCGTATTGTCGTCCACGTGCGTTACCGCCTCCTCGGGCGTGAGGCAGAGGCGATCGGCCCGCATCTCCACCTCCCGAAGTTCGACATCCCAATACCGGGCAAACTTCTTCCAGCAGATTTGAACGCTTCCACAGACGAGATTTGGCCGATCGATCGGCCGGCCGGCGTGTCGATCGCGAGATCCATGAGACGGCGGACCTGTGGCGTTTCCCACGTCTGGCAAAACGTGGCGAGGTTTTGCTTCGCGTTGCCGTCGAGGAGGAGTTCTTCCATCAGCACCTGGCAGACGGTCTCGGGATCGGCTCCTTCGGCTGGAAACAGGCTTCCCGGAAGCGGTTCGGCGAGCATGCCCGGAAGGGGGCTCGTCAGGACCTGGGTGGGGCGAGCCTCAGCCCGACGGGCGTGATGAACGGGCATGCTGTCGACTCCGCAAGAGAGTGGCTTTTCAGCCGAAAAACAGTGGATCCTACGAAACCTGCACGGAATCGCCCAGGTTTCTTCATTGACATGTCGATATATTCCGATATATAGTATTTGGAGATCGAATCGGTTCCGCCACGAGGCCCGGGATTCATGGTCGACGCCACCCGCCACCGCACCGCCAAGCCGAAGTTCACGAGCCTCGAATGCCTCGGGCAGGCAGCCGAGTGCCTCAAGACGCTCGCCCACCCCCACCGCCTGAGGATCGTGCAGATGCTGCTGGCGGGCAGATACACCGTCGGCGAGCTCGCCGAGGCATGCGGCATCCCAAGCCACATGGCGTCGGAGCACCTGCGCCTCATGCTGCGGTGCGGTTTTCTGAACATGGAAAAAGATGGCCGCTGCGCCTACTACACCATCGCTGAGCCGCACCTCGCCAGCATCATGGCCTGCATCGAAAGCCGATTCGGCGCCGGCCGGTCCGGCCGCACGACGACCCCTGCGTGATTCCCGCGACACCACCTCAACCGCCACCTTTTATATCGACTTGTCCCGATCTTTCCACCTGTTTTCAAGGAGCCCTCTCATGGTTGACACGATCACACCCGCCGTCCTCGCCGAACGTCGCCGCCGCGGCGACGCGATCACCCTGATCGACGTTCGCACGCCGGCCGAATACGGGGAGGTGCACGTCGACTTTGCCCGCAACCTGCCGCTCGACCGGCTCACCGCCAACGACATCACCAGCCTGCGGTGCGACGGGCCGGTCTATTTCGTGTGCAAGTCGGGAAACCGCAGCGGCAAGGCGTGCGAGAAGCTCATCGCGGCGGGCGTCACGAATGTCGTCAGCGTGGAAGGTGGCACGGCCGCCTGTGAGGCCGCGGGGCTTCCGGTGACTCGCGGCCGCAAGGCGATGTCGCTCGAGCGACAGGTGCGGATCGTCGCCGGTGTGATGGTGGCGATCGGCGCTGCCCTGGCGGCCTTCGGCCCCGAGGCGCCGCTCAACTGGAAGCTCATCGGAGCGGGCCTCGCCGGGTTCGTTGGCTGTGGCCTCGCCTTCGCCGGCATGACCGACACGTGTGCCATGGCGATGCTGATCGCCAAGATGCCGTGGAACCAGACCCGCGGCACGGGAACGTCCTGCTGCCGGGCCGCCGCGGCAGCAGCGTTGCTGGCCGCCGCAGCCGGCGTCGCCGAGGCCCAGCACACGCAGGATTCCCTGGCCGTGGTCAAGCAGGGCGTGGACCAGAAGACCGCCGTGCTCGTCGATGTTCGCGAGCCCGATGAGTGGCAGCGGGGCCATGTTGCCGGCGCCCGCCTCGTTCCGCTCAGCACGCTCGAACGGGGTGTCACCGCCGACCAACTCGCCCAGACGATTCCAAAGGGCACCGTGATCTACACCTACTGCATGGTGGGCGGACGAAGTGTCGCCGCCGCGAAGTTCCTGCGGGCCCAGGGCTATGACGTGCGTCCCCTTCGCCCCGGCTATCCGGATCTCGTGAAGGCAGGCTTCCCGTCGGCCTCCGGCAACTGACGCGTCTCACGCCCGCCCCGCCCCACCCCACGCCCCTGTCCTTCGGAGGGTTCACCATGAGAATCCAGCAGTATTACCTCGCCTGCCTGTCGCATGCCTCCTACATGATCTTCGACGACGTCACCAAAACGGCTGCGGTGGTCGATCCCCAGCGCGACGTCGATCACTACCTCGCCGACGCCGACGCCGGGGGCTACTCGATCAAGCACGTGTTTCTCACGCACTTTCATGCCGACTTCATCTCGGGGCACATCGAACTCCGGGACCGGGCCGGGGCCACGATCCACATCGGTCGCCGGGCGGATGCCGAGTTTGCCTGCGTCTCGATGAAGGACGGCGACGCGGTCGAGTTTGGCGACGTTCGGATCGAGGTGCTGGAAACGCCGGGGCACACGCCCGAGGGAATCTCCCTGCTCGTATTCGATCTGGCAACGAGCCGCCAGGAACCGCTTGCCGTGCTCACGGGCGACACGCTCTTCATCGGCGACGTCGGCCGCCCCGACCTGCTCGCGAGTGTCGGCGTGACGGCCGACGAGCTTGCCGACATGCTCTACGACAGCATCACCGGCAAGCTGGTGAAGCTGCCCGACGCCACGCTCGTCTACCCGGCCCACGGCGCCGGCAGCCTCTGTGGCAAGGCTCTCTCGAAGGAGACCGTCTCGACGATTGGCGAGCAGAAGAAGTTCAACTACGCCCTTCAGCCGATGAGCCGGGAGGCGTTCAAGGCGATCGTCACGGAGGATCAGCCGGAGGCTCCCGACTACTTCGTGCATGACGCGATCCTCAATCGGAAGGAGCGGGCCTCCCTCCACGACGCGATGAAAGACTCGCTCAAGCCCCTGCCGATCGACGAGGTCCTCGCCCTGCAGCGATCGGGCGCCCAGGTGCTGGACGTGCGCGACGGGCTCGAGTTTGAGGGGGGGCACCTCAAGGGCGCGCTCAACGTCGGCCTCGCCGGCAAATATGCGACGTGGGCCGGCTCCGTGCTCGACCTTCACACGCCGATCGTCGTGATCGCCGAAGAGGGGGGTGAGGAGGAGGCCGTGATGCGGCTCGGACGCATCGGCTACGACCACGTGGCGGGCTATCTCGCCGGAGGCATGTCCTCGCTCGAGTCACGCGACGACCTCGTGGAACACACGCCGCGGATCACGGCTCCGGCCCTGGCCGAATGGCTTGCGGGCAGCCGCCCCAATCTGGGAGCCACCCCCACGGTGGTCGATGTTCGAAGCGAGAAGGAATATGCCGCCGGGCACGTGGCGGGCGGCCTCAACATCCCTCTCCCTGATCTCGAGGATCGAGCCGGCCAGATTCCGAACGGTCCGGTCGTCGTGCACTGCGAGGGGGGCTATCGCTCGGCCATCGCGGCGAGCGTGCTGCAACAGATCGGGCGGCCAGGCGTGCACGACCTGGTCGGTGGCTACAAGGCGTGGCTGGCGGCCAGACTGCCGAGCGAACCGGCCGGTGCGGGAACCGCGACATGATCGCCTCGGCGATGGTGTTGCCGGGCGGCCTCGTCATCGGGCTTCCCGATGCGGCCACGGTGGTTCCGTCGGTGGTGGCGGGCATCGTCGTCGGCCTCTCGCTCGGTCTCACCGGCGGTGGCGGCGCGATCTTCGCCGTGCCGCTGTTGGTCTACTGGATCGGCATCGATCCGAAGACGGCCGTGAGCATCTCGCTCGTCACCGTCGCCGCGACCGCCGTGGTGGGGGCCATCGACCGCTGGCGGTATGGCCAGGTGGAAGTCCGAACGGGACTGCTCTTCGCCGTGGCCGGCATGGTCACGGCCCCGATCGGCAGCTGGATCGGCGGGCAGATTCCGTCGCAGGCGCTGCTCACGGCCTTTGCGGCCCTGATGCTCCTGATCGCCGCACGCATGTGGCGCAAGGCATCGGACACCGCCGAGCGGATGCCGGCGTCCGTGTTCGCCGCCGGCGTGGGCCCGACCTGCAGCCGTGACGAACTCGGCCAACTCCGCATGACCACGCGATGCTTCGTGCTCCTCACGCTCGTCGGCCTGGCCGTCGGTCTGCTCTCGGGGCTGTTTGGCGTTGGCGGAGGATTCCTGATCGTGCCGGCCCTGGTGGCCTTCGCCACCATGGGGGTGCCCCGTGCGGTTGGCACGTCGCTCTTCGTCATCACGCTCGTCGGGATGTCGGCCGTTGCCTCGCAGCTCGCCGCAGGCCGCACGATTCCGATGGGCATCGCCGGCGCGTTCGTCGCCGGAAGCATCCCCGCCCTTGTCGCCGGGTCGGCGATCGGCCGCCGCCTCACCGGCCCCACCCTCGCACGCGCCTTCGCCGTGGCCATCGTCGCGGTGGCGACCTTCATGATCGCCAAGACCACCGTGGGATTCTGAGACCAGACCGCTCCATCCCGTCGAGCGACCGCGTCGGCCGGCTCAGAGCCTCCCGCGGAGCATGCCGTGCCAATACAGCCTCGGGAGCACCTGCGTTTTCAAGAGCCACATGGAATACCGCTCCTTGGACTGATCGAAGGGGAAACTTTCCTTTGGCTTGCCGTCGTAGTCGAACTCGGCAAGCATCATCCTGCCGTACCCTGTGACCACCGGACACGAGGAGTAGCCATCGTAGGCCGCCGTGAGCGGGCGGCCGGCCATCGCTTCGAGCAGGTTCGTCACGAGGACAGGGGCCTGCTTGCGAATCGCCGCACCGGTTTTGGAGGTCGGCAGGCCGGCGGCATCACCGATGGCGAAGACGGTGGGATACCTGGGGTGACGGAGCGTGAGCCTGTCGGCCTCGCACCAGCCGTGGTCGTTGGCGAGTTGGCTTGCCTTGATCACGTTCGGCGCTGACATCGGCGGTGTCACGTGGATCATGTCGTAGGGGATGGTGCTGCGTTCCTGCGTGTCGACGTTCTCAACGATCGCCTCGTGGGCATCCGGGCGAATCTCGACGAGATGCTGACGGAACCGGGTGTCGATGCCCTTCCGAGCGATGACCTTTTCGAGCGTGCGTCGGTATTTCTCGATGGCAAAGATCACCTTCTGAGGCGTGGCGAACACGATCGACACTTGATCACGAACCCCGCTGCGACGAAACGCATCGTCGGCGAGATACATGATCTTTTGCGGAGCTCCACCACATTTGACGGCCGTGTTTGGCATCGTGAAGAGGGCCGTGCCGCCTCGAAAACTTCGAATGGACTCCCAGGTGTAGGCCACGTGCTCGTAGGAGTAGTTGCTGCAGATGCCCCTGGTGCCGATGCCTTCCGCGAGTCCGGGAATGGCGTTCCAGTCGATCTGGATGCCGAGCGCCACCACGAGCCAGTCGTAGGTGAGCCGGCGCCCGGAGGCGGTGACGACCGCCCTCGAGTCGGGCTCGATCGCCGCAACGCGGTCGCGGATCCACTGCACCATGGGCGGCATGACGTCGGCCTCACGGCGCCGGCTGTCTTCGGGCTTGAACACGCCCGCTCCGACGAGCGTCCAGAGGGGCTGGTAGAAATGAAACTCCGAGGGCTCGACGACCGCGATGTCGAGCGACGGATCAGCCCGTCGCAGCCGCGCCGCGACGGAGATCCCGGCGGAGCCGCCCCCCACAATGAGAACGCGATGATGATCGGCCATGGCAGCACCTCCGAAGGACGCCCCGGCCTCCTCATTATATCGTTGTGTTCCGACATTTCCATAAATTGTGCCCGAGTGGGCCGGACAGGAGCGGGACAGCCGCGGTGTTGTGGGGTCCCTCCGCCGCGTGCGGCAGTCGCCAGGATCGTTGGACGGGCGTTGCAGAATGCGGCGCTGGTGTTGCAAGGTGCGGCGTTTTTTCGCGACTGTCCCACGCGGGCCCTTCAGGAAAAAGTGGTTTTTCCGGCATTTTTCGCCCTCTGCCGATTTTCTTCAGTTTGGCACGCCTCGTGCTCCATAGGATGCCAGCCCTGGCGACCTCCCCCCGAGTTCGCTGCGGCCCAGCCTGAGAAGAGGAGGGCCAGATCATGAATGCTACCCACCAGCCCATCGCCGCCGTCAGCGACGAGGAACTGATCGCCCGCGTCCGCTCGCTGGACGACCGGGACGCCTTCGAAACGCTGGTTCAGCGGTATGAGCGCGAGCTCTACGGCTACCTCTCCCGCTATCTCGGCGATGCCCAGATGGCCGAGGACGTGTTTCAGGCGACATTTCTCCGCGTGCACCAGAAGCGAGAGCGATTCCTGGATGGGCACCGTTTCCGCCCGTGGCTCTACGCGATCGCGACCCGCCAGGCGATCGACGCCCGTCGCCGTCGCCGTCGTCACCAGCTCGTGAGCCTCGACGCGGGTCGGTTTCCCGGCGACGACCATGGCACTTTGGCCGACACGGTCGTAGCTCGGGATGTGCTGGCTGTCGACCGGATGCAGGATGCGGAGACGACGGCGTGGATGCTGGAGGCGGTGTCGAAGCTTCCCGAGCCGCTCCGCAGCACGCTCGACCTTGTCTACCGACGTGGTCTCAAGCACCGTGAGGCGGCGGTCGAGCTCGGCATTCCGCTCGGCACGGTGAAGAGCCGCATCAACACGGCGCTGTCTCGCCTTCACGCCTCCTGGGTGCAGGCGAACTGAGCCGATCCTGGGCGGCTGAGTCGATCCACCCTGCCGCGTGACGTCAGGGAGGACACGCCTCTCCGCCACCCGGCGCCCCGCGGCATGGCGTGCGGCACGCCGCGCCACGCCGGTCCCACGGCTCACGCCGTTGGGCTTCCACGGGCACCTCGCAATCGCCGTGCCGTCTCGTCCAAGCCCAAGGCCGTAAGGCCTGGGACACGCCACGCCATCGCTCCGGACGCCGTTGCGCACCCTCGGCTCATCGAGCCAAATCCGCCGCACGCACCACCACGCCGGTCCCACGGCTCACGCCGTTGGGCTTCCACGGGCACCTCGCAATCGCCGTGCCGTCTCGTCCAAGCCCAAGGCCGTAAGGCCTGGGACACGCCACGCCATCGCTCCAGACGCCGTTGCGCCCCCTCACGTCATCGAGCCAAAAACGCTGCACGGCACGCCACGCCGGTCCCACGGCTCACGCCGTTGGGCTTCCACGGGCACCTCGCCCCGCCGTGTGACGAGCGAGGGGTTGCCCACGCCTCGGGAGACGGCGTCATTGGCAAGCGAAGCCAGGATGGCGAAGCGAAGCCAATGCCGAGCGAGCCAAAGGGCAGGATGCCCGACGCGAGCGTCCGGCGACGAGGTGTGGGCAACCCCGAAGCGGGCCACCACACAAGCGCACCCCAAGCGCCCCAAGCCGGAGCCGACGCCGGGACGGTGGCGACGGCGCGAACGTCAGCGTGTGGGCAACCCCGAAGCGTGCCACTACACAAGCGCCCCGCCGTGTGACGAGCGAGGGGTTGCCCACGCCTCGGGAGACGGCGTCATTGGCAAGCGGAGCCAGGATGGCGAAGCGAAGCCAATGCCGAGCGAGCCAAAGGGCAGGATGCCCGACGCGAGCGTCCGGCGACGAGGTGTGGGCAACCCCGAAGCGTGCCACTACACAAGCGCCCCCCAATCGCCCCAAGCCGGAGCCGACGCCGGGACGGCGGCGACGGCGAGGCAGCCGGCCTCAGGTGATCGCCTGAGGCTCCGTCTCGAGATCGTCCTTCGTGTCGGCCGCCGTGGCGAGTGAGGCCGGCGGCCAGAATGCGACCGCGAGCAGCACCGCGGCCGCCAGAGCCATGAACGTGGGCACGAGAAACAGACTGCGGTAATCCACGGCTCCATCGGAGCCCGTCAGTTTCGTCTGGAGAGGGATGAAGAGCCACTTGGCCGCCAGGTCGCCCAGGCCGAGCACCAGGAGATTGAAGAGACTCTGGGCGCTCGAACGCACATCCTTCGGGAAAGCGGCGTCGATGAAGATGTAGAGCGTGGCGAAGAAAAATGCGTAGCAGATGCCGTGGAGCACCTGCACGGCGATGATCACCCCCTGGTGGTCGGGCATCAGGGCGAAGACGCCGAATCGGGCGGCATGCCCGAGGATGCCGAGGATCATCGTCACCTTCCAGCCAAGCTTCGCGAGCACCCCACCGAGCACCGCCATGGTGAGAATCTCAGCCACCTGGCCGATGCTCATGACCGGCATGATCCATTCCGGTTTGATGCCGACTTTCGAACTGGCGAGGAAGCCCCCCGCCATCACGAAATAGCCGTTGTGAATCACCGCATCGACGAAGGTGACGACGAACAACACGAGCAGAAAAGGCTGTGCGAGGAATCCCGTCGCCTTGAGCCAGGCAAGTCCTCCCGCGCCAGCCGACGCCTTCTTCGGTGGCGTGTGCGGAAGGATCAGGCTGTAGGCCGCGAGGGCAAGCGACGTCACGCCCGACACGAGAAAGATGTTGCGGCTCGCGGCCACCGCCTCCACTCCTTCCTTGCCCTGAAGCACGAAATAGAGGGGCCAGGCGGCGAGGATCCAGCCGATCGTGCCCCCCATGCGCACGAGCCCAAACTCCTTCTGGGCATCGTGCAGATGCGTGAACGCGATCGAGTTCGACACCGAGATGGTGGGCACATAGAGCAGGGCATGCACGAGCATGAGGCCGAAGAACGTCGGGAAATCCTTGGCCCAATACATGCCCAGGATCGCGAGGCCGCCAACGAGGTGGCTGAAGGCCATGAACTTCTCCGCCGCAAAGGTGCGGTCGGCAAACTGGCTTGAGAAAAAGATGCCCACGATGGAGGCGATCGCGAAGGCACTTCCCACCCAGGCGATCTGGGAATCGCTGAAGGCGAGGCCATCCTTGCCCATGTAGCCCCAGATCAAGGGAAGCCAGGCGCCCCAGATGGCGAACTCGAGCACCATCATCAGCCACAGTCGAAACGTGGGGGCCTTCGCGGATGGGGCGTGGGCGGCTGTCATGGGAACTCCTTGATGCGGATGTTGCGGAAGTGCACTTCGTCACCGTGGCCAAGAAACCCGAGATGGCCCTTCGTGCGGGCGAGGCCGGGATGGGGTCGCCCGTCGGGCGTCGGGGCGCCGTCGCGAAACGGGGCGATGTCGGCGTCGACCACGGTGGTGCCGTTGACCACCACCGTCACCTGCGAGCCTCGCACGGTCACCTCTTCCTCGTTCCAGTCGCCCACTGGGCGGAGGCAGTCTCGTGTTGCGGCCACGACGCCGTAGATCGATCCGTGAACCTGCCAGTCCTTGAGCGCGGCGTATTTCGGATGCCGGTCGTCGAGGATTTGAATCTCCATGCCCTCGAACGCCGCGTCGCCCGTGGCGGGGGCCCGAATGCCGAGACCATTGTTGGCTCCCGGCGTGAGGCGAAACTCGAACCGCAGCGTGAAGTCCCCATACTCACGCAGGGTCAGAAGATTCCCCCCCACTCCGGCCCGGCAGCGGAGTTCGCCCTCGGTCACCTCATGCCCGGCGAGCGCTCCCTGCCATCCGTCGAGCGAACGACCGTCGAAGAGCGACACAAAGCCCGGCTCAGGCTCGGCAGGACCAGGCTCGGCAGGACCAGGCTCACGCACGAAAACATGGCGGACGTGCATCGGTGCTCCGTGGGTTTGAATCTGGATCGCGCCACGCGATGGCAGCGGCTCCCCCTTCTGAAAATAGTTGGCGAGCGGCTGGTCGTCGACGACCCGATGACCGTTGAGGTCAACGGTCACCCGGTCGCCGCGCATGCGGATGTGGGTGGTGTTCCACTCGCCGATCGGCCGATCGGCCTTCACGAGCGGCCATTTTCCAGGAGAGCCCTCCGGGTTATTCCAGAGACCACCCGACCCTTTCTGGCATCCGTGCTTGAAATCCCGCTCGCAGGCGGGATCCCAGATCTGCACCTGCGGATTGCCACGCAGGTAGATCCCGCTGTCGGCGCACGGAGCGGGCAGCATCCACTCCAGCATCAGGTCCACGTCGCCGTAGTCGCGGTCGGTCGTGAGGAACACGCCGTGCCCATCGCTCACGATTTCGCCGTCGACCACCTTCCAGTGCTGATGGAGGTCGGCATCCCAGCCAGCCTGTCGAGCGGCCCTTTCTTCAGGAGAACCCTCGGCCTCCTTCGCCGGGTCGATGTGAGGCCGCCCACGCCATCCTGAAAGGTCGGACCCATTGAAGAGCGACACAAACCCTTCCGGCGGCTCGGCCGCCACGGCCACCGAGGCCATCACCAGTGCGACCACTCCCGCCGCTCGTGCCACGCGCATGGCATCCCCCTTCGTTCGATGGTTCGTCCGCTGATCAGGCCAGCCGCACCGGCTGCCCCCCGGCCGCGGCGCTTCGATCGGCCGCAAAGATCACGTCAAACGTTCTCGCCGCCTCCCGAAAGCTCGTCAATGGCATATCCTGGCCGGCATCGAGGGCGTCGAAAAAGGCCTGGAACTGCGCCTGATAGGGGTGGTCGCTCACATCGCCCGAGTCGAGCATCTTCATCGACAGCCGGCTCCAATGCCCCTTGTCGGCCTTGAGCTTCATCGAATGGAAGCGGTCGTCGAGCAGGCTTCCCTCGCTCCCCACCAGATGCGTGTGGAAGTAGTAAGGCTGGAGGCAATCGACGATCGCGGCGGTCTTGCCGATGCGGCCTCCTTTGAAGTGCAGGAGGGTGACGCTCGAGGTGTCGTATTCATAGGGGGCGAAGATGGGGCTCGACGATTTCGTGCTGAGGCTCGACACCATCTCCACCTCGCCTCCCATCAGCATGAGCAGCGCATCGAGAGCATGGCAGCCGGCCGTGAGCAGGGCGCTGCCGCCGTCCTTCTTGCCGGTGTTCCAGCGATATTGCCCATACCATGGACCGATCCCGTGGTAGTAGTCGACCTCACCGTAGTGGATCGTGCCGAGCAACCCTTCGTCGATGAGGGCCTTCGTCACCTGAAACTGGTTCGAATAACGGCACTCAAAACAGACGCATCCCCGCACGCCGTTGGCCTCGGCCGCAGCCACGATGTCGCGAACCTCCTCGGGGGTGTTGGCCATCGGCTTTTCGAGGATCACGTGCTTCTTGGCGTTCGCCGCCGCCACCGCCTGTTCGCGATGCTGGCTTGGGTAGCTGGTGATGTCGACCACGTGGATGTCGGGGTCGGCCAGCATGGCCGACAGTTCGCGGTAGACCCGAATCGGCCCGCCGTGCCTGGCCGAGAGCTCGGATTCATCGAGAGGCCGCGACGACCACACAGCCGTCACTCGGCCTTGTCGCGTGGCGTTGATCGCCGCGATGTGGGCCGTGGCGGCCCATCCATAGCCGATGATCCCGACGTTCGTGCTGCCCATTCCGCCCCCCTGCCTCTTGTTCAGAACTCGTGCCGGACGAAGCCCTCGATCGCCTCGTACTCGGGAAGACCGAGACGATCATAGAGCCTGGCGGTCTCGCGGTTGCGATCCTCCGCCCGCTGCCAGAACTCCCGCGGATCGTTCGGCCCGGGAAACAGCGCACGATCTTTCTGGCTCTCGTGCTTGAAAATCGCCATCCGCTTGCGGAGCACCTCTTCAGGGGAGAGCGGCACCGCCATCTCGATCTCGTGCGGCTCCCATTCCTGCCAGGCTCCGCGGTAGAGCCAGAGCCGGCAGTCGGCGGCCCAGTCGTGCGTCCGCACCGCGTCGAGAGCCGCGAGAATCGCGCCGAGGCACACGCGGTGGGTGCCGTGTGGATCGGAAAGGTCGCCCGCCGCATACACCTGATGCGGACGAACCTGCTCCAGGAGCTTCACGGTGATCGCCACATCCTCGGGCCCCACGGGCTTCTTGCGGACGCGGCCCGTTTCGTAGAAGGGAAGGTCGAGAAAGTGGATGTTCTCAGCCTTCACCCCCGAATACCTCGCGCCGGCTCGTGCTTCCGTGCGTCGAATCAGTCCCTTCACGGCCTGCAGTTCGGCGATGTCGATCGTGCCGGCTTGCTTCGACTTGAGAAACTGCCGAATGCGATCGGCGATCCCGCTCGTCTTGGTGCCCACGCCGAAGGCGCGGCAGAACTCCTCCACGAAATCGACGTGACGATCGGCCGACTCGTCCCACACGGCGATGTTGCCGCTGGTCTGATACGCCACGTGCACGTCGTGCCCCTGTTCGCAGAGCCGGATGAGCGTGCCGCCCATGCTGATCACGTCGTCGTCGGGGTGCGGGCTGAACACCACCACCCGCTTGGGAAACGGCTCGGCCTGGCGTCCTGGTTGGCTGGCTGCCGCCTTGCCGCCCGGCCAGCCCGAGATCGTGGCCTGCATGGCCCGAAACACTTCGATGTTGATGTCGTAGGCGCGTCCGCGGCACGACAGCAGTTCCTGGAGCCCGTGCTCGTTGTAGTCGGCGTCGGTGAGTTTCAGGATCGGCTTCTGGCGTTGCTGCGACAGCCAGATGACGGCCCGCTTTGTGAGCCCCGCCGTCCACTCGAGCCCCATCGAGTCGAGCGGCCCGAGAAGCCACGGGGTTTCGAATCGCGAAAGCCTCGCGGCTGCAGCCCGATCGAGCACAAACCGTGCATCCGGATGCTGCTGGAGCGCACTGGCCGACACATGGCTGCATGGCGGTTCCTCAACCGCCTTGCGGACGATCGGGGCCTTGTGCTCGCCGAAGGCCAGGAGGACCACCCGCTTGGCGTCGAGGATGGTGCCCACGCCCATGGTGATCGCCTGCCGCGGCACGTTCCATTCGCCGAAGAAGTCGCTCGCGGCGTCGGCCCGCGTCACGCCGTCGAGCGTGATGAGCCGCGTGCGGCTGTCGAGAGGACTTCCCGGTTCATTGAAGCCGATGTGGCCCGTTCGGCCGATCCCGAGGACCTGGAGATCGATTCCTCCGGCTTCCCGAATCTGCTCCTCATAGGCGGCACACGCCTTCGCCAGATCCGTGCGGCCGAGCGTGCCGTCGGGAATGTGAATGGCCTCTTCGAGAATGTCGACGTGGTCGAAAAGATGCTCCCGCATGAACCTCCGGTAGCTCTGCAGTTCGTCGGGCTGCATCGGCCAATACTCGTCGAGGTTGAACGTCACCACCGACTTGAACGACACCCCCTCCTCGCGGTGCAGACGGATCAGCTCTTCATAGACCCCCACCGGCGTGCTCCCGGTGGCCAGGCCGAGCACGGTCTTCTTTCCGGCTTCAGCGCGCTGCCGCACCAGATCGACGATTTCCCGGGCCACGGCCCGGCTGGCATCCCCCGGCTCCGCATAGACGGTGACGGGAATTCGTTCGACCGTCGTGACGTGGGGCAGAGGCCCTCGGTAGATGGGGGAAGACGCGGTCCTGCTCGAAGGGGCGGACATGCAGGGGGCTCCTCGGGGAACTTCTGTTCGGAATCCGCGGCCATGGGTGGGAATCCCGCCCAACCCATCGACGCTTCTCTGCTGAAGAATAAACTATGCACGACGGAACTGTCGCCACCCCCCTGCTGGTCGCGGCCGGACGCGTCGACAGCCCGTTTGTTGCACTCGCCGTCCCGGTGCCATACCACATCCCTATCAACAGTGCTGGGGAACACGTGCGGTGGTTCGTGAATCATGGCCGCGTCCCCCCTGCTCGCAGCGGCGTTCCCGCCCTGGCTGCCAAGCCACGGCACCGCTCGGGTCATGGCTTCACGCTCGTGGAACTGCTCGTGGTTGTCGCCATCATCGCCACCCTGATCGGCCTGCTGCTGCCCGCGGTGCAGTTTGCCCGCGAACGGGCGAGGCTCTTGCAGTGCTCCAACAATCTTCGACAGGTGGGATTGCTCACGCACCTCTACCGCGACCTCCGCAACCGTCGTTTTCCCGACGCCTATGCCACCGGCAACTTCTCATATCGCATGGCCCCCGGGATGAAGAGTCCCAACGATCCCAAGGCCTTGCCGGAGGTCTATGGGCTCGAGGGGTTGTATGCCGGCATGAATCTCATCCCGGCCGAGAGCGGCATCTGGGTCTGCGCGAGCCAGCCCGACGAACAGCGCGTCTGGCGTAACACCTATGCTTTCAGTGTCTCGTCCGCGCTCACCAAGAAGAACCCTCCCGATCAGGACACGACCGTGTTCGTCTGGGACAACTACACGCTCTACCCAGGCCTGTCCGGCTTCCGGGGGCCATTCACGGGCTACTCGATCCCAACGGCCAAGCGGGTGATTCCCCATCGTGGATTCAGCATCGGCACGGTGGGCTACAACACCCTCTACCTCGACGGACACACCGATTTCTTCGACAGTGCAAACACCAACTGAAAGGCCTTGTGTCATGCCTCACGCCGCACGCCGAGCATTGCTCGTCGCCGCCGTCGCCCTCTCCATGAGCGTCAATGAGTCGTCGCTCGCCCAAGACGTGGTGACGACGGTGGTGGAAAGCATCAACGCCGTCGCCGGGTCGGCTTCGATCGGCAGCTTTGCGTATGACCCCACCGGCTCGGATGGCGGCACGATCTATTCCGTGGGCTACGGATCTGGCGCTGAACTGCGGCGCATTGCCAACGTCGGGGGCGTTCAGCAGGTCACGCAGCTCATGGCCCAGAGCGAGTGGACGCTGTTCCTCAAGAATGGCAACCCCAACAACGGCGGCGGCCAGCCGACCGTGAACGGCTTCCTGCTCAATCCGACGGCCATCGGCTCTGACCCTGCCTACTCGAAAATCTTCGTTGCCGACATCGGCACCGCCGTGACCGCCCCCACCCGCCGCAACGACCTCACGCAGCGGTTCTATCAGTATGGCCTCACGAGCGGATCGTTCACCCGGATGGCCACGCTCGCTGACTTTGCCACGGCGGCCGGCCTCGCCAATCCGGTGACGGTGACCACCAGCCAGAGCATGGGCCGTCAGTTCGCCTTCTCCGGTGACGGCCAGTCGGCCTACGTCGCCGACAGCACGGGAGCATCGGCGTATGGCGGGATCTACCGCGTGAATCTGGCCACCGGCGGCGTCACCCGGTTGCTTGCCGATGCCGACTGCAACACCGAGCCGGCGGTGCTCACGAACGGCGGCGTCGACACCATCTTCATCCGCGGTGGCGCCTCGACGAACAACATCGGGGGCATCGACACGATTACGTTCAATGGCACGTCGGCTTCGGCACGTACCGCCTTCCTCTCGGCCACCACCCTCGCCGACTTCATGGAAACGACAACCGCGGACGTCACGACTTTTTCCATGGCCGCCGACGCGGTCGGCAACCTCTACCTCAACAACACCGACAGCAATCCCGACCGCCGGGCCATCTTCAAGCTCGACACGGCAGGGAGGCTGTCGAAGGTGCTGAGCTACGCCGAGCGCAAGGCGACGCTCACCGATGGGTTGACGAACCCCAACTCGAACACGCTCCGCATCCAGCCGCGATCGGTCCAGCATCCAAACGGTTTTGCCGTGACCCAGCTGCTCTACGCCGAATCGACACCCCTCAACCTCATCGCCGGGGCCTATGTGTTTCAGACTGGCGACTTCGATCGTGATAACGACATCGACGCGGCCGACATGGCGCTGTTTCGCGATGCAGTCACCGTCCGTGGCGGCCCGGCCGTGACGTCAGGCACCTTCAAGTTTGACCTCAACGGCAACGACCGCGTCGACTGGAAAGACGCGCAGGTGCTGGAGAACTTCCTTGCCTACGCCCCCGATCCGTCGCTCGCGGCCAGGATCGTTCCGGCGCTGCCGATTCAGGCCGACGCCGACCTTAACGGCGTGGTTGATTTCGCCGATTTCCAGACCTTCCAGGCCAACGTCGGGGTGGCGTCGCGAAGCTTCGTGCAGGGGGATTTCGACGGCGACAACGCCGTGACGCTTTCCGACTTCCAGGCATGGGTCAACAGCCTCGGCTCGAGGTCGGCCGTGATCGGCGGCGGCGTGACGGCCGTGCCGGTCGACCCGGTGGCCATTCAGGCGTTCCTTGCCGGCCAGACGGCCCCAGCCGTGTCGTTTGCCATCGCCTCGGGCCGTCGCACGCAGTTTGAGGAGGGCTACCGTTCGATCCTGCTCGCATCGTCGGTCACCAAGTCGGGCACCGGCACGCTCGTCTTGGACGGCGCCAACTCCCACACCGGTCCGACCACCGTGACCGGTGGCGTGCTCGAGATCGCCGACTCGCAGGCGGCCGCGTCCAGCACCGTGGAGGCTGCGGTGGGCGGACGCGTGGTGGTGGCCGCGGGCGTGACACCCACCCTCGGTGGACTCAATCCGTCGGCTGGCGGAACGTTCGACGTGGGGGCGAGCACGGCGACCGTCACCGCCGGCCTGTCGCCCGAAGCCCTCGTCGCCGCGCTCCTGTCGGCCAGGGACGCCGGCGTGGCCTGGGCCGGCCCCGGCATCACGTCCTCCGTCGTCGCTGCCGATGTGGCCGGTGGGTTGTCCCGCGCCGTCGGCTGGCTCGACAACGGGGATGGTTCGGTCACGTTTGGCTATGCGGCGCCGGGCGATTCGAATCTGGATGGCATGATCGACCTGACCGACGTGGGTGACTTCCTCGGCGGCGGAAAGTTCGACACCGGGCTGCAGGGCACGTGGTCGTCCGGCGACTACAACTACGACGGTGTGGTCGACATCGTGGATGTCAGCGAGTATCTCGGCGTCGACCTGCTCGATGCCGGACCGTATGTCCCCGCGCCCGGCGGCCTTGGCGCCGTGGCCACCGTGCCCGAGCCATCAACAAGCCTGGGGCTCGTCGCCGGCTCCGTCGCCGCTTGGCTCCGCCTCCGGCGTCGGAAGCCTCGCTGATCAGCCCTTCTCGTGAGAGGCGCCCATGCCACCGCTGCTCCGAACAACTGCCGCGTGGCCCTTGGTGTTGGCCTGGGTGATGCTGGCCGTGGTGTTCCCTGCCTCGCTTCATGGCCAGGCCACGCCGGAAGTCGCCGTTGAGTCGCCTTCGGCGGATGCCACGGCGGCCTCGCCTTCCACTGGGGCTCCACCGAGCGTTCCCCACACCGTGCCCCAAGGGGCCGTCATGCGGCTCGCAGCCCGGCCGCCGATGACCCCCGAGCAGCGAGCGAGCTGGGTGGCTCAGCTCCGTGAGCTCTATGCCGAGGCGCCCAACCTGTGGCCACCGGCCGTGGTCGATTCGTCGGTCAGGCCGGTGGAACTGGGCCTTCTCCCGGAGGTGCCTCATCCGTCGGAAAACCCGTTCAGCAAGGAGAAGGTGGATCTCGGCCGGCTCCTCTTCTTCGACCCTCGTCTTTCAGGCAGCGGCCAGCTGGCGTGTGCCTCGTGCCACGACCCAGAACTCGGCTGGGGGGATGGCCGCAGCACCTCGTTTGGCCATGCCCGTCAGCCCCTCCGCCGCAACGCCCCCGCACTCCTCAACGTGGGGCTCATCAGCCCGCTCTTCTGGGATGGCCGCGTTGCCACTCTGGAACAACAGGCGATGGCGGTGCTGCTCAACCCGTCGGAAATGCGGGGGGAGCCGGCGGTGATCGAACAGCGTCTGTCGGACGTGCCCGAATACCGCGAGCGATTCCGCGATGTGTTTGGCGACGACGAGATCACCTTTGCCGAAGTGGCCCAGGCCGTGGCGGCGTTTGAACGGACGATCGTGGGCGGTCGGAGCCGCTTCGATGCATTTCTCAAGGGGCGGCACGACGTGCTCTCTGATTCCGCGATCATCGGCCTCCATCTGTTTCGCACCCAGGCGGGCTGCATGAACTGCCACCATGGGCCGACCTTTTCCGACGGCAAGCTCCACAACCTTGGTCTCAGCTACTACGGGCGGAAGCTGGAAGACCTCGGCGGCTACCACGTGACCAAAACGGCCGCGGACGTCGGAAAGTTCCGCACCCCTTCCCTGCGAAACGTCACCGCCACCAGACCCTATATGCACAACGGCCTCTTTCCGCTGGCAGGGGTGCTCACCATGTACAACGCCGGCATGCCGACGCTGCGGCGAAAGACAGAGCAGGTCGACGATCCGCTCTTCCCTGAAAAATCGCCGCTGCTGAAGCCGCTTGGCCTCAATCGCCAGGATCTCCGTGACCTCGAGGCCTTTCTGACGAGCCTCGAGGAACCACCCCTGCGAATCCGCCCGCCCCTACCCGAATAGAGCGGCCCGCCGGCACCGGGGCGGGGCTGGTAAAGCAGGCAATCTCGGGCGTTCCTCGCCCCGGTGAGCGGCTCACATGCGCGGTGATTCCGTCCAAAAAAGTCGTTTTTCTCGGGATTCTGCTCATTCTCATGGGCCCACGCTGCCGCCCAGGCATATCCCGCCACCAAGTCGGTGATCTCGGGGAACCACGCCTCCTTGGGCCGCTCGAAACAAGAGCCGTCGATTTCAACCTGTTTTTCAGGGTTTTTCGGGGCTGGGCCAGAAAAACGGTCGCCGGGACCGGCTTTTGGCACGGTGTGTGCAAATGAATCCTTTGTCGCGAAGCCTTCGCGGGGCTCTTTCGAGCTTCGGCTGGCAGCGCGAGCGTCACGGAGGAGGTGGCCCATGATGGTCTTGGCTTGCGGGATTTCATCCGCTGAAGTTCGTTCGCTGGGGAAGGCTCCTTCGGGTCGCGTTGGATGCCTCCCCACGCTCACGTGCCTGGTGGTGTCCGGCGACGAAGGCTTCCGCAAACGGCTTCACACGATGTCGGAGCTCGGGGGCTACGAGTCATGCGACCTGCCGACCAACGTCGCCGACCTGCGACACGCGATCGACGGCGACTACCAGCTGGTGGTGGTCGACATTGCCCGCCCCGTGGGCGATCGCATCAACGACACAATCGAGATGGCCGAGGAGTTTGCCGCCCGTCCAGGCACGCTTCTGGTCGTCTGTGGTTCAGAAGACAGCGTCGATGAGGAGCTGTGGGCCCGTCAGCTCGGTGCCTGGGTGTATCTGCCCGGCGTGTCGAGCAGCGATGCCCTCATGAGTCTCTTCGCTGAAGCCCGTCGGGTTTCCGACAGGCGGTTCCTGGTGGTCTGAGTCTGGTAGCGGCTCTTGGGCCGCGCACCGGACGACTGGTGTTTCCAACCGTTCCGCATCGTGCGGGCGGTCATCAATGTGATCCCGTCGGAGGTTCGTCGAGCGGCCCGAGTTTCGTTCGTTTCACGAAGCCGTCGCTTGCGGTGCCTCTCTGAAAGGCTTCCTGTTTCGTCGTCTGGGTTCGCGGTCTGCGCCGAGGCCCCGGGGACGTTTCCCACTTTTTTGTAGCAGCCGTTCGTTCGTTCGTTTTTCAGCACAGGTGTTCGTCGATTCATCACCCCAGTGCCCTCGCGCGTCGCACGTCGCCGCCGTGGGCCAATGCAAAGGAGCAGTGTCATGAGCGCAGCCGTGGAGACCTATCGTGATGACATGGATGTCAGTTACGCGGTCGACTTCGGTCGAGATCGCGAGCCGGCCCAGACGCGGAGCCGGCGGCCCGAATACCGGCGATCGGGGAGCGCCCCGGCCCGGGTGAACGGGATGCACTGCCGCCGCAACAAGCGGTGGA
>Ga0208783_10000077_pt1 | contig 55090 bp, 59 predicted proteins | sample DEB19_08_DNA_2_FD_184529 | JGI IMG/M metagenome (GOLD analysis project Ga0208783, IMG submission 184529) | Aqueous microbial communities from the Delaware River and Bay under freshwater to marine salinity gradient to study organic matter... | ecosystem: Environmental > Aquatic > Marine >... | reverse complement strand
GGGATCGCCGATGCGGACACGATCCGAGTGATCGTGGAACACCGACGCGAATCTCCCGTCGCGCTCTTCTGCCTCGACAGCCGTCCGCACTTGAAGCTCGTGCACGTTCCGCCGACGGACATCACGGCCTATGCGTCGCTCCTGGGCGAGGAGGGATCGGCATGAGCACCACCAGAAGCACGGTGCTCGTGAAGTATCATCTGAAGTCGCTCAAGCTGCCGACGATGTCGAACGAATGCGAGAAGGTTGCCTCTCGGGCGGCGGTCGAGAACCTCGACCACCTTGCCTACCTCCAGCGGCTCTGTGAGCTTGAGCTGATCGAACGCGAGCGACGGGCGGCAGAGCGGCGGCTCAAGTCCGCCCGCTTCCCGCAGACGAAGACGCTCGACGAGTTCGACTTCGGCCAGCAGCCGTCGATCAACAAGCCCCTCGTGCTCGAACTGGCCAAGGGGCAGTACATCGACAACCGGGAGAACGTGCTGCTCATCGGCTCCAGCGGCGTGGGCAAGACGCATCTGGCGATCGCCCTGGGGCTCGCTGCCTGCGGGCAGGGACGAAAGGTGCGATTCTTTCGGGTGACCGAACTGATCACGCTGCTCATGGAGGCCAAGGAGGAGAAGCAGCTCCTGCGGTTCCGCAAGCAGATCAAGCAGCTCGATCTCATGGTTCTTGACGAACTGGGCTATGTTCCGACCGGGAAGGTAGGGGCCGAGCTGCTGTTTGACGTCCTGAGCACGGCCTATGAGCGGCAAAGCCTGATCGTGACCACGAACCTGCCCTTCGAGCAGTGGACCGAGGTGCTCGGCAGCGAACGGCTCACCGGAGCCGCCCTCGACCGCCGCACCCATCGCTGCCACATCCTCGAAGCCAAGGGCGAGAGCTTTCGCCTCAGGGACGCCCGCAGGCGGCAGCGGCGGGTGACCGGCCCGTCCTGAACCCGCCATCCTTGGAGCAACCAGCTACCCCGGAGTAGATTCAATCCATCCCCAGCGCTGCACTTTTCGACCGCCCCGCGCTGCACTTTTCAACCGGCGTTCACACTCCATGTCGGTCAGGCGCAGGCCCGTGAACCGGTTCGATAGCCAAGTTAGTGCCCAGTTGGCAAAGCGGTGTATCGGACCCGTCGCCTGACCAACGGTCCCGAGAAACCGGCTGCCATACACCGCATCCGCGAGGCCGCGTTCGATCGTTTCCACAAGGGCTAGGAGTGACGCGGGGTCGTACTCGAGATCGGCGTCATGCAGCACCACTATAGGAGCAGTCGCTCGGGCGATGCCCGCGCGCACAGCGGCACCCTTGCCCCGATTTCCCGCCAGCCTCAGCGACGCGATCGGCAGGTCGCGCTGCACCCGCGCGATCTCCTCTGCGGTGCCGTCGGTGGAACCGTCATCCACCACGATCACGTCGAACGGCCCGGGAAGCGCTGCGACCTTGGCCACCACCCGCGCGATGGACGCCGCCTCGTTGAAGGCCGGGATCACGACGGAATAGCGCCACGCGACCGTCATCGACACTCCCCACCGCTCCGCGACGCCGCCACGGAATCACCAATGGCCACACCGAGGCGCCGCCACTCCCAAACTAACCCACCGTGAGCGGCGAAGGGGGGTAGTATATCTCTTCCTACGGTCCACCAGGAACACTCGATGAGCGCCCCGGCGAGCCAGCCGCCATCTCCGCCGCCTGCAGCCACACCCCGCTTCGAGCGCGCAGCCGTGGCGGCGCTCCTCGCAATCCACGCCTTCCTCTTAGGTTGGGGTGCTGCCACCAAGAGCCCCACCCTGAACGAGCCCGGCCACCTCGTGGCCGGCATCAGCTACTGGATGTTCAATCGCTTCGACGTCTATTCCGTGAACCCGCCGCTTGTGCGGCTGGTGGCTGCGCTGCCCGTCATGGCCGCCGGCTGCGAGACCGACTGGAAGAGTTTCTATAGCGGCCCAGGTGCCCGCCCCGAGATGGCGATGGGTCAGGACTTCTGCCGCGCCAACGGTCGCCGAACGTTTTTTCTCATGATCCTCGCCCGGCTCGCCTGCATTCCCTTTGCGCTCCTTGGCGGATGGGCGGTGTATCGATGGAGCCGGGAGCTTTACGGCCGCACGGGGGCATTGCTTTCCCTGTCTGTCTGGTGCTTCTGCCCAATGATGCTCGGCCACGGGCAGCTGATCACATCCGACGTGGCGGCCTCGGCCCTCGGCCTCGTGACCTGCCATAGCTTCTGGCGGTGGCTCAAGCAGCCAACATGGGCTGGGTCGGCCATCAGCGGAGCGCTTCTCGGGCTGGCTGAGCTCGCCAAGACCACGCTGCTCGTGTTCCTGCCGCTCTGGCCGCTTCTCTGGGTCGCCTTTCGCTGGGGCGACCGAAACACGATGACGGCCAGACAATGGGGCCGGGAAGCAGGGATGCTCGTGCTGCGGATCGCGATCGCCTTCTACGTGATCAACTTCGGCTACGCCTTCGAAGATTGCCTTCCCAGGCTCGGTAGTTTTTCGTTCGTAAGCCGCTCGCTCTCCGGCCTCGATGCCGACAGCTACGGCAAGCACGGCAACCGGTTCGCATCCACGATCCTCGCCGATCTACCGCTGCCACTGCCGCGGAACTACGTCGAGGGCATCGACTTGCAGCGGCGCGACTTCGAGACCTACCACCACGAGTTTTTTCTCTCGGGCACGTGGAGCAAGACCGGCTGGTGGTATTACTACCTCGCGGGCCTCGGAATGAAGCTACCGCTGGGCACGTGGCTGCTCCTGTTCCTGGCGGGGACGGCCCGAGTCTGGCAGCCGCCGGGAGTGCGCTTCCGCGACGAGGCGGCGCTTCTCGTGCTTCCTGTGGCGCTCTTCGCGTTCGTCAGTTCCCAAACGGGCATGAACGAACACCTGCGCTACGTCCTCCCGATCTTTCCCTTCTTTCAGGTCTGGATCGGCAGGCTCGGCCCGACGCTCGACGCCGCCTGCCGCCACGCAGCGTCACTTCGAGTGCGGGCCGCCGCGGCGCTCGTGATCGCGGGCCTTGCGTGGGGCACTGTCAGCAGCCTGCTCTGCGTGCCGCACAGCCTGGCCTACTTTAACGAGACCGTGGGCGGCCGCTGGAACGGCTGGCGGCATCTCGTGAGCAGCAACGTGGACTGGGGCCAAGACCTGATCGCCCTCGAGCGATTCATCGTGGAGCATCCCGAAGCAGCGGGGCTGGCACTGGCGTATCAGGGGGGACTCGATCCAATGCAAGTGGGGATCGCGTCGCGGCCCATGCGGTCCGAAGATGCGTCGAGGCTCCTCGCGGCAGAGACGTGGAACTCAGGCCCTGCAACGGAGTGGGAGTACTTCGCATTCGGCGGCACGGCGGCGGCGGGGTATGACCGTTCAGTCGTCACCCCAGCGCTCACTTCCAGGCTGGCGACGGAGAAGCCCTTCGCACGAATCGGCGATGCCACGGTGATTCATCGGATTCCGAAGAATGCGAGGTGACGGCGGGTGTAGCCGCGCCTATCGTATGCGCCAGCTACTCCGAGACTTGCGACTGGCGACCTATTCATGCCATCCCGGTCACTAGGAGTCGCGGTTGGTCAGGCCTTATATGCCTGTGGCCCTGGGTTTCGACGTCGTGCGCGAGCACACGATGGTCGCGCCCACGTGTCCTAGTGTGGGAAAAGCAGCCAACCCTGGGGCAGTAGCTAAGGTATCTTGAGTTCAGGCAATCCGAGATCCATACGAACGCTATTCGCCTCATCCAGGGTGATTCGATAGATCCAAAACGATCCGCCAACACGCGCAACTGGCTGAAAACGCTGGAAGTAGGTGAAGTCAAGTCCTGCCGGGAAGTCCCGCCACTTCATGTTCTCGTCTTGAACGCGGGAGCAGTTGCCGTAGATGAAGTTGACGTCTACCGCGTGCCAACCAGGTGCCGGTCCGACCTGACAGGAGTTAAAGCGCATTGCGTTCCTCGCATCGGCCGGCCCCATCGGCGGCAGTTCATAATCAATGCCAACCAAACGTGGTTCGACGTACCCGAAATAGGCTAAGCGCAGCGGCCTTGCCTCAGGGTGTGAGTCAATCCACTTTTTTAGTGAGAACAAGTCCTGGCCCCAGCTGATATTGCTGTCCAGCAAGTGCTTTGGCCCCCCAGCGGATCCCCCGGCCAATTCATTGAAGTAGGACAAACTATTGGGATAGATCGCCAGACTGCTACCCATCGCCCATACCAGCGCTATCGCGCTCGGCAATGCGAGGTGCCATTTACGCGATTCAAATGCCTGCCCAAGTTTACCGGCCCAGATAAAAAAATACGGAAGCGCCGGCAGTACGTAACGCATGTGGATGCTAAATCCGGTCTGTGAGCTGACGAATGCTAGTAGCGTCAACCCGGGTGCCAATAGGGCGAGTTCCTCGTGACCTCGGAAGGGCTGAACTCGCAATAGGGTGCAGGCGCATGCCAAAAGAATAATGATCCAGTACCCTAGTGGGGCCTTGATCAGGAGTGCATACAAGTAGAAGTACCACCAGCCGTGCTGCCTCCATTCTCCGCACAAATACGAAGGAAATCCTTGCTCGAAGTCGCGCCGCTGCAGATCAATCCCCCTTACGTAATCCTCGGGCAGCGGGACTGGCATGGACAAAAGCCACGATCTGGCGATCGCATCCCTTGCGACGATACCTTGCAGAGTTTCACTTTGGAACTGGTAAGTTCCTAGGCTGCGACACGAGCCACGGAACTCATATCCCGCGTTGACGACGAGAATGCTCACGCCGAAAATGGAGGCGAGCATGCCAAGTTGCGTAACCGCTACCCCGGCTCTCCGAGGCGCGTATAGAAACGCAAGCCACACGAGGAGCCAGACAGGGTACAGAACGAGTAGCGTAAACTTGGTTAGCTCCGCCACCCCCAGGATTCCGCCAGCTATCGCTGCGCGGCGCCAATCGGGATGCTTAATCCAGCGATAGAAGGCATACGAGGCTGCTACGCCGCAAGAGGCTGCCGGCACGTCCGGCATGACCAGTGACCCGTAGCCAAGCACGTTGGGGCAGAATGTCCAAAGTACCTGAGCCAACAACCCTCCGAAGGCTCCATATAGTTCCCGTCCCCAGAGAAAGCAGACTGCTCCCCCCAGCAGGCAGACAGGCATTATCGCCCAACGTGCCAACGTGTAGAACCACAGCGATCGCGATCCATTCGCGCGCATGAAGTCTCGGCCTACTTCGACCTCTGGCCGACCATGCGGGTCGATGCGATAACTCGCCCAATCGAGGTTTGGGAACGCGCACGCCACGGGAACAGCGCCGATGACTCGAACGAGCGGGGGATTGCTCGGATAAAGATCAAACCTACCGAACAACAAGCCAGCAAGGCCCGCAGGTAGATGCCCCACTTCGGAATAGACGGGCGAGTAGACGGTCGCGCTGTAGGCGAGCAGCACCGCTTGGATCAACAGTAGGGCAACAGCGATGGTCAAGGTGATCGACTTCATTTCGCGTTGAGCACAGAAGTCCCCAAGCGACGCGAAACGCCGGAATCTCAAGTAGCTCGATCGAGCGAAACAGGCCGTGGGCTCCGCATCAGCCCGCATCTCTGTTGATGCCATTGTCGTGATCGCCGCCTGAAACTAGCCGGCCGCCGATTCGTGCAACCGTATACACACGTCGGGCCCGATTGCTGATTACCTATTGCGCGTGGTTCTGAAGAGTGAACTCGCACGCAACGTAAACGAGCCACAAGTCAATACGACGACTTACCTGCCCGCCTAATCAAGAGCCACAAGAGAATCAGGATCGCAATCCCAGTACCAAAAACTCCATACCACCGGCTCAAGGACCGTCCCTCGAGCCGCGGGACGCTTGACTCTGAGATTCCGAAACTGGGCAGGAAGAACTCCTCCACAGACCGCTTGCACGTCCGAGGCACCCCGACGTGAGTCTCGTGCACGCGAACAACCACATTCCTCTTCGTATCAACAACTTCATAGCGGACTTCTTCCGGTAGCGGCGCGTCGTCCCAATCCTGAAAGCGTGTCTTTACGGAAACCCTAAATGGTACGTCAGTGTCGAAATGCTCTGTAGGACTTGAGATCACGCCGCTTCTCGCAGCAACCCAGAAACGCTTTGGAAGAAGCTCGGCCCAGTACAGAGCGTCTGGCTGCAGGGCGTAATCAACTGACTCTTTGTCGCTATAACGGTACACAACCCTAACCACTTCATCGCCTGCATCATTAACGCCACAATCGGCTCCCGTCATTACGAAGTTCTTGTCCGCTATCACCCTCGTCAGTGGTACTAACCAAATAGAAGAACCAGCTGTGAGCTTGGATTCGATATCCTCGATCCACCCAACGAGCGGTTGTGGCTGGTTTGCTTGCCACAACTCACACTCTGATAAGTGGTAGCCGTTATCAGATGCCGAGACTTTAAAGGAGTATTGGCTGTTCGTGACGTCAACTTTATCGTCGCGATGAAGTTGTCGCGAGACGCCGTCTCGCAGTCGGCAGTATGTGAAGCTCCACTGTGCCCCGTCATGCTCTTTGTCGTCGGGGCGGTGGTCGAGAAATGTGAGCTCGAGTTCAAGGCCGAGCAGCCGTTCCTTTAACTGATTCCATGCGGGCAAGGCCTCCGTCATGAATCGCCGCCTGCAGTTGTCGTCTATCGTCGTAGGAAGCGGACCGGCGTCACCGGCAATCGGAGCAACAACGGCGCTGAAGCAGGAGCCGTTGCCAAGCGCCAGCAGCAGGTGGCTTATAACAAAAGCGCAAAAACGCGTGGGCATTTGGGGCATCTCCTAGCCGCAGCATTCTTACCGGAGAACGTCTTGGTGACGCAGCCGAAGGCCGGATCGAGAAAAACACAGAGGTGGTGATGTGAGGGCCGTTGCAAGCCGTGCGGCTTCGGGAAATGGCCTTGCGCAATACGACGGATGTTGGTCGGCCTTACCGCTTCAGAGGAAACCGCAAGCCGTAGTGCCAAAAAGACCGTGTATCCATGCACTCCTTGTCGAAATAGGTTTCTGGCGACACTTCCAGTACTTAGGACGGTACTGCATTGACCTGAAGAGGCTGTCTGGTGGCGGTTCGCCGTGACCTCTCTTGGCAGTCGCCCGCAACGTGCATCAACGTCGCAAGTTTGCCGCAACGACGTGACTCAGTGTATCTCAAACAGGTCCCCAATTAAGACGGGTTTCGATCAACCAGCAAGAGGCGGATAAGCGTCGATTTATGCGCCCACTTAGCTCCCAAGGCTGGCCCATAAATGGCGCGACGTCTACGAGTAAACGTTAGCCGGTCGGGTACAGCCCGGCGTAGCCAGCGTGGAGTAAGAGGCAGCGCCGAGCGAGTGCACCCAAAGACAATCGTGACGAGCCGCCCATCGAAACAAAGTACCGTTGCGTTAGCAGATGCTTCTCATCCACGTCACAAGTTGCGATAGACGCGACGTATTGTGCAGGTGCCGGGTATTCGAATCATTTGTCGACGCATCGATTTCCCGGGCAACCGCAGTTCGTGGTGTCGCCGCACCTAGTAACGTTGAAGTCGCACTGCCTTCCTTTATTGGGGCAAGGGGCCACAGCCTCCATTTGAGCCCATGCAGACATTGCGAAAGCGAACAGCGCAACGAACAGAGGCAGTCGAACCAAAAGCCGCTCATGAGAGAACTTAGACATAGTGCTATCCTTTTAAAAACGTGCTCTGCCAAGTATTTCAGTAACAAGCGAACCCCGTCAATGACCTGCGTTTGAGCCAAGCACAAAGAGAACGTGCGGTTGTCGTGACTCGGACTCAATGAAGAAACGCGCTGTTCCAATTACAGCACCTTCCTTCGCTTGCGGTGGGAACGACATTCTGAACGTAAGCGACGTAGTGTTGTAGGCGTAAAGGGTAGCCGGGAACGGATTCGTGGTGGCCATACACGAGCAACTTGTTCTTGCCCCCACGATCCGTATTGGGTCCGCCGTCAGGTTGCGCAAGGCCACGGTTGCGATCGCCTTACCAGGTTCCACCGGCCACGCGACGATACGGTCTGCTACAGGCACAACTCTCCATCCCCACCACCGAAGGAGCATAGCACTGATTGGAACGCATGCAAATGTAGCTGCTCCGAGCAAGGCGGCAATGGTGAAAGCATAGTAGAGTAGCTTTTTTGGGCATGCAAGTGGTCCGCGAACTGCTCTGATCAGGAAAGGCTTTGTAAAGGCGTTAATCAAGGCAGTCAGACGCGTTGTGGCGGAAAGCACCACGCGGGATCGTTGATAAGCGGTCATCGGAGTCAGCAGTGCGGCAGTTAATCCTTCTTGACGTGCTTGCGCAAGTGGGAACGACAGGTCCGGACTCGGTGCCTTCAGATAGCGTGTGGACGCGACACGCACGAAGGGCGACGATTGGACCCGGCCCAAGGAGTTACCAAGCATAGAGTTGTCTAGGCCGTAGCACGTTGAGGACTAAGTCGGAACGGCGTTGCTGGCCACCTTTTTCCGGGATTAGCGATCCCCGAATAGCTACTCATTGCGCTGCCGCGTCGATGTCTTCAGCGGCGCCGTCGGACCGATTGGCCGATTGCTCATGCACCGATCCCTTTATGCTGTACGAAATGTTGTGGACCGATCCGTCGCAGTACAGCATGTTGAAGGCTTCAGGGTGGGGACCACCCCAGGCGCCGCCGTTTTGCTTGCCAGGAGTGTCGGGCTTGGGCTTTGAACCCCATCGAGTGATGTCTTCGTTTGCCCCCTCGAGCATCGTTCGCTTGTCGCCGGCTCCTCGCCCATCGAGATAGTGCTGCGGGTCGAGGTATTTCTCGCCCACCAAATAGGTCTTCGACAGCCCGTCGGTGATCTGGGCGATGCGTACCTCGCTGCCGAAGTGGGCTACACCGGTGCAGGTGTTGTCCATTCGCATGAACTCGGCGACCCATTCACTCGTCTTTGCATCCGCGAAGGATTGAGGGCCTTTCGCGAACTCCGCGCCTGGGCTGCAGTTCGCCTGCCCGCCATTGATGGCGTAGTCGGTCCGCTGTGCTGCCGGAATAGGATCGCTGTACCTTGGCTCGTAGGAATCGATGATTGGCAGGAGCTGATTTCGGTGTCTGTCCGGGCAGTTGAACCCCGGAATCACCGTCTGAACCATTTGCAAAGCGGCCTTCTTCTGCGGCGAGGACCCCGCGACCATCCCGCGGCCGAGGTCATGCACCGATGCCTGCTCCATGTACGGCAGGATGTTGTAGACCCAGCCTCCAGGCTGAGTTCTCCGGAACCCTCGATTCGGATTCCCGATCCACTCATAGCCCCAGCCGTTGGTCGGCAGGATTTTGTGAGCCTGTTCGTGCGCGTGGATCGCGATGCCGATCTGCCGCAGCCGATTGGAACAGTCCATGTCTCGGGCGGACTCGCGGACATGCTGGACCGCGGGGGCCATCAGGGTCAAAAGCATCGCAACGATCACGATCACGATCAGCAGCTCGATGATCGTAAATGCCGGACGCCGGGCACCGCTCATGGCTAACCCCCGCTCACCTACCGACCCTTGACCAGCCGGCATCGTACCCCTCGCACACCACTCTGTCTAGGGGTGGGATCGCGTCGACGACGGGCCGTGTCGGAGTGATCGGATACAGGCCGCGTCTGATTGCGGTCCGGGCCAGCGGCACCTATGCTCGCTCAAAGGGGATCTGGCTGCAGCGGCATCAGGGCCGGCACCCTCGGCTCGGATTGGCGGCACCATTGCACGTAGGGGAGCGGACGATCATGGCGCACCCATCTTCGCCTCGCACGACCAGGCCTGAACAGAGCGAAATGACAGCCCGCGTCCAGTTCGGCTGGCTGGAGGCATTGCTCGTTCTCGCGTCGCTGTCCCTTGTGCTTCAGTTGTTTCCGCAGCTGATCTCCTATCCATGGTCGCTGCTGAAGCCGATAATCGACCGAGTGCTCTGGTGTGCTGATGTGCGTAACTGGAGCTGGAAGGGTTGGCTTGCTGCCGAGGCGTGCCTGTTGGTGTTTCTGCTGTACCTTAAGAAGAAGTACTACTCCGAGTAGTGGTTCGCGGATGGTGGAGTGATGCTGGAGATAGCCGCCGCCGTGATCTTTGCCTGGGCTATGTCTGATGCCAGCCATGAGGTTTCAGACGTCGAGATCCGGCAAGAGTTACGGGCGGAAGCTCCTACTGACGGCGAGCAACTCCCGGGAGACGAAAACGCTGACGTGGGCGGGTTGACGGTCCGGGAGATCGAGGAACTGTTTCCCAGCATCGATGTCTTCCGAAAGCTGTTCCGCGAGCACAGTATCGAATACACGGGTCGTGGATATGCATCAGAGCCATTCACTTATCAGGTCTTCATTCCCCCCGCCTCCGCGCCCGATGACCGACTGCCGCTGATCGTCTGGATGCATGGCCGCGGCGAAGCCAATGGGCCGCGCAAGGCACGTTTCCATCTTCGTTATCTTAAGCAGCTGTTTCAGATGTCCTCGGAGGCTAAGGGCTCCGAGCGGTTTGCCTTGATGGCCATGCAGTGCCCTCAGAACAATGCGGGTTGGACGACGGATGCCACTGATGCGGACGACATGGCCAACGTCCTTGCCGCCGGCGTCGACGATGTTCTGGCCCGGTATCCGATTGATCCGAGTCGCGTCACGTTGGCGGGCATCTCGTCTGGCGGGAATGGGGTGTGGACGTTGGGCTCGCGAAGGCCCGAGCTGTTTGCCGCGCTGGTGCCGATGGCGTCGACAGGGCTCAGCGACGTCGGGGCTGAGAAGCTCGCCGGAGTTCCGGTGTGGGCGTTTCACAATACGTACGACGGCCCTTGCCCCCCTGATGGTGTCCGGCGGACGATCGCGGCACTTCAGGGCCACGGCGGAAGGGCGTACCTGACGGAGTTCCCGGCATCCGTGCACGACTGCTGGACGCCGGCGTTCGAGAAGTGTGAGTTGCTCACGTGGATGCTTTCTCAGCAACGTGGCACGCAAAAGGGACGGGCGCCGGGATCCATGTCCCTCGGCGCTAGCATTCGAATGGTGGCGTACCGCATTTCGGCTTACGGCCCGGCTCGACTCGCGGGCCAATTTGGACTCATCGCGGTTGTCATTGTGGCTGTCGTGGCCGTGCGACAACGGCGGGCTTCAAGCGTGATCCTGGCGGCTGGTGGGAAGCTTGACGCTAGTCGAAGTCGGTCGTGACGCTCGTTACGACTCCGTTCACGACGCGGATCATCACCGGTGCGGAAACGAACCAAGACTGCCGCTCGTTGAGTTTTGCGACCGTTACGTTTGGCGAGTCCTCGGGAGCCGGCCCGCAGGGCGGTACCTCGAGTAGAAGGAGCCGCGTGCTTGGGTTTGCGGCCGCATGTGCCCGCTGCACGGGAACGACTTCTTGGCACTTGGGGCAATCGTGGTGAAACATGAGTACATCCCAAGAGCCCTTTGTGATCTCCGTTGCGGGATCAATCGATGAGGTGATCGGAAAGTCCTTGCCGACCCAGTCGTCGGGGGAAAGGATCGTCATGTTTTCAGATGCCCCGGAGGAAGCCCCGCCTCGGCCCAGTTGGTCAACCCACGACAGCCCGATCCAAAGCAGTGGCACTCCGATCGCAACCGCAAGAGCACCGGCCATCCGTGTCCGCCCAGAGTGGCGTAGCAGCGAGTCCTCCGGCGGAAAGAGGAGGCCGGCGGCAGCCACAAGATCGACGGCCGCGGTCACCCAAGGAGGAACAGCGACAGCACCAAAGCACCCGCATTGCTTGAATCCTGCGACTGCGCGATGCATGGAATACACCGCGAACACCGTGAAGAGGATGCCAGCGGCGGGCCGGAGGTATTTGGGGCCCACACCGGCGACGAGTCCCCAGCCCAGCAGAAGTTCCAAGCCTACTGCGAAAGTGGTCCCACTCCACGGAAACGCATCGCCATGGGTGCCTGCGATTCCCGAGGCGGTGGGATAAAACACCTTCAGCGATGCGGCGACGATGAGCAGACCGCCGCACACCACATCCCATATTCGCGACTTATCGAATCGAGGCGTCGATTCCGTGGAGTCTGAAGTTGCAGATCCTGACATGCGCGGTCATGCTCCCGTACCGAAGCCCCCCGTGTGCGGGAACAGAGAATACTGTTGGAGTAGCTCAGATGGCAACGATGCCGTCGATGCCTGAAGAACGTGACGGCGTTCGGGTATCGGTCGTGATTCCCGCGTTCGACGAGGAGGCCACCCTTCCCGAGGTTCTTTCCCGGCTCCAACGCCTGAGGGGCCCTGTCGAGATCATCGTTGTGAACGACGGCTCACGGGACGGCACTGCGGCTCGGCTCGCAGATGCCGAGCGAAGCATGAAGCTGGTCGTTATCCACAATGGAACGAACTGCGGAAAAGGGGCGTCGCTACGACGGGGCTTTGCTGCGGCGACAGGACCGGTCGTCGTCATTCAGGATGCTGATCTGGAGTACGACCCCCTTGAGATCGAGCGATTGCTGGCTCCGATCGAGGCAGGTGAGGCAGATGTGGTCTACGGAAGCCGGTTTCAGGGGGGGGGGTCGCAGGCTAATGGCCCGATCCACTGGGCGGCGAATCGGCTGCTGACGACCCTTTCCAACTGGATGACCGGCCTTCGGCTATCGGACATGGAGACGTGCCAGAAGGCCTTTCGTCGTGACGTTCTCAAAGGAATGCAGCTCCACGAGAACGGGTTCGCGATCGAACCCGAGATCACAGCCGCCGTAGCCAAAGCCGGCTGGCGGGTTCGGGAGATCCCGGTCCGCTATGCCGGGCGTGACAAGGCGGACGGAAAGAAGATTGGCTTCAAGGACGGGCTGTATGCGATCGCATGCATCTTGAAATCACGGATGGCGACCTCCGGGCACTCACGGCAGCCGCACGACACGCCGCGGTTCCGTCTCGGCTTGCTCGAATGGGGGCTGCTGCTTGCGACGATGTCGCTGATCGGACAGTTGCTGGTCCCGTCGGCGATGGCCTGGTGGCTTAGCCCCCGTCCCGGTTATCAGGGCGAGTTTCCTGCAGCTGGTGACAGGAGGATCGTGGATGGCACGCTGCCCTACCGGATGCTTCTGTACCTACCTCCAGGGTATTCCGACCGTGGGCAACCGATGCCGCTCCTGATGCATCTACACGGATCCGGGGCTCGGGGCAACGATCTTGCCCTCCTGCGTCGGGAAGGCCTTTCGCGGCTGATCCACAAAGGCCTTGAACTACCCGCCGTAGTTGCCTCGCCGCAGTGCCAGCAGGGCCAGACCTGGGATTCAAAGCAGGTGATGGTGGTCGTTGACTACCTCAGGGACTCGCACAACATCGACACGCGCCGAATCTACCTTACCGGCTACAGCATGGGCGGGTATGGCACGTGGAGGACGGCCTCGCTGTATCCCGAGCGATTTGCGGCGATCGTACCGATCTGCGGCGGCGGTGAGACCGAATGGGCTACAAGCTTGACGGGCATCCCAGTCTGGGCCTTTCACGGGCAGCGAGACGAGTCTGTGCCGGTGGCTGAAACGACGAAGATGATTGACGCAATCCAGCTCGCAGGCGGAACACCGAAGCTGACGGTATATCCGGACGGGAAGCACTACGTCTGGGATGACGTCTATCAGGACGCCGAGTTGCTCGGGTGGCTGTGGAAGCAGAGGCAAATAGATTGAGCGGCAACCACTCACTCACATCGTGAGCGAGCGACTCACACCCCAGAGGGATTACATGATATCTCGCAGCAAACAGCTTGCTCGCCACTCCATCAATGCAGCGCTGGCGGCAATCGAAATCTACAACAAGCCAGCGTTTCCTGACCGCGAGCAGGTCTTCGCTGTGCTGATGGTGACTGCCTGGGAGGCGTTGCTGAAAGCTAGGATCCTTTACTTAGCAAAGAACAAGCTCGCCTCACTGTTTGTGCGCGAGAAAGCGAAGAGATTTAAGCGGAATCGAAACAAGATCCCATTCACGGTCGATATCTACGAGGCCATGAGGCGCTTGAATCTGGACCCAGTAGTTGCATCAAACATTGGGCACCTCGTTGAAATTCGGGATTCAGCGGTTCACCTCACCGTCGAGTCCCCGTCGTTGCCGCAGATCGTGTTCTCGCTGGGAACCGCTACTCTGCGGAACTACGCAAGACTCGTGCATGAATGGTTCAATATGCCGCTGTCTTCCTACAACTTCTACATAATGCCCTTGGCGTTTGCCACGCCGTTCAGAACGCTCCGGCTTGCAGATGTCCAAAATGAGCCAGATGACATCGCGCAGATCATAGAGTCGCTCACCCATAGCCAGGAGGAGCTACCGCCATCAAAGGATTTCTACTTCCTCTGCGAAGTCGAAACGGCACTCGTGTCCTCCAAGAGAATCTCTCAGACCACAGACTTGGTTGCGGCCATTGATGCAACGAGTCCGGACGCTGTGTTCGTTCAGAAGCCAATAAGTCCCCTGGATCAGTATCCGTATTCAGGAACCCAAGTCGCTAAACTCATCAAGGACAAGCTGCCGGACGTCAAGCGAAACGACGTGTGGAAGGCAATCAAGGCATTGAGCCTCAAAGGGGACAAGAGGTATTCGAAGTACAGCTATCCGACGAAGGCAGCCGAGTCGCTCGGTCCTTCGAGGGCGACTGGGGTCATCTACAATCATGACGCGTTTCTTGCGCTTCTCGCCTATTTTCGTAACGGCGTGGAGAAGACGGGAGCACCGTCATAGAAGTTGAGTCCGAAAAGTGGAACCGGGATTCTCGGTTTAAGGTGCCCGATGGCCCTGCGAGCTAGCCTTATCCCGTGGGCAATGGCGGGAAGCAGTTCTGCCCGGAGATCGCTAGCATGGCGGCGCCGTGGTGGTCGATGATGGCGTACAGAGCACTTCGCAGAGAAATGGCGTATCGATGCATGAACTGGCGATTGCGGCTGCGACGCCTTCCTTGCCCTGGTTCGCAAGCCTGTTCAGGCGACTCGGACGCATTTCCAACCTTGGAAATGTGTCCTCGTCCGGCCCGCACCCGCAGGCCAGCGACGCCGTAGAGCGACTTTGCAATCGGAGGTGAGTCGTTCACGGCGAGATGACGGTCGCCTGCATCCGGCTCGCCGGCCCGCCACCTCCTCAGCAGTTCGCCGATGAGACCGAGTCGATCTCACCAACCGCGGCTAGGCCGGTGAGCTTGAGGGCTGTGAACGCCGGTCGGTCTTCCGCTTGACGTGCTTCCGCTGCCGGGCCGACCCGGTCGTGCTCGCTACCCGTGCCGAGAGCCCTGCCGCCTCGCACAGGTCGTGGACCCAGCCAGCCTGCGAACAGGCATCGAACACAACACTCGACACAGGCTTCCGGGCGAGAACAGACCGTACCTCATGGGACGTCGCCTGGAACGAGTTGAACTCCGCCACACGGGGGCGGGGTCGCACAAATAGCGAGGCTGTTGTATCGGCCGAGATCCGGCGAGAGAATGGGGAGAGCCTCCATGTCATGTCTCCTGGGATTGGGGCCAGGCCATCACGGTAGCCCACGACATGCATGGATTCTTTGGTCGAAATCTTGAAAGGAGTCGACAATGGCGAGGCGAGCCTTCTACAGCTTTCACTATGTGCCCGACAATTGGCGGGCTTCTCAGGTTCGCGCAATGGGTGTCGTGGAAGGCAATCGCCCCTGCTCGGATAACGACTGGGAGGCGGTCACGAAGGGCGGCGACAAACAAATCGAGAAATGGATCGCCGACCAGATGGACGGCAAGTCCTGTGTCATCGTGCTAGTGGGCACAAATACTGCCCGCCGGAAGTGGATCACTCATGAGATCGTAAAGGGGTGGAACGACAAGAAGGGCGTTCTTGGCATCCACATTCACAAGCTTCTGGATAGCGCAGGAAAGGCAACTCTCCGCGGCGAGAACCCCTTCTCACATATTGCCTACGGAGAGACTGGAAAGATGCTCTCGTCCATCGTGAAGACCTACGATCCTCCCCAGGCGGACAGCAAGCTAGTCTATGATTACATTAAGACCAATCTTTCGGATTGGATTGAAGAAGCGATATCGATCCGGAACGCGAAGTGAAGGAGAACGCGATGGCCAGCACCAATATTGACTCGCCATGCGTGCAGAGCCACTTGGCCATTCTCCAGTCAGTGATCGCACGCATGGCTTCCAACAGCGCGAATTGCAAAATGTGGTGCGTAACGCTCGTCGCGGCAATTCTGGTAGTCGGTGCCGATGGAGCAAAGATTCGTTTCGCCCTGCTCGCGCTTGTGCCAACCGTGTTCTTCTTGCTGCTGGACGCCTACTACCTCAGTCTTGAGCGGTGCTTTCGTCACAAATACGACAGCTTTGTTGAGAATCTTAGTCGAGATCCCAGCGTCGTCAGTGGCATGTTCGTTGTGAAACTAAATATGACACGGGCCGCGAAGCTGCGGAGCCTCGCCGAGTCGGCGTTATCCGTTTCTATACTGCCCTTCTACGGATCTCTGGCAATCATGATCGTTGTGGCATGGTGGCTGATGCATAAGCCATAGAAGCATGCCGAACCTTCTAAGGATTTGAGTTCGCGAAGCCGAACCTCAAATCCTCTGTTCAAGAAGCCCGGTGGAGCAGAGAGCGCGCCGCATCCCTGGGGCAACGGTGGGAAGCGGAGTTGCCCCGAGGGGATCACGAAGCGCGTGACGATTGCGGTGCCGTCGTGATCCGCACTGGCGTACGGGTCTCGGCACTCGGAACTGCCACGCCGGAGGCGGGCGGACTCGAACCGCTCGCCCAGAAGCGTCGCGACCTGCCGCCCACCCGGACACATTTCCAAGGTTGGAAATGTGTCCGGGTGGTACAGCCGTCTGCACATATCGGGCATGTTCATGCGCTCCCCAAGGTCAATGTCAGCCTGCCGAAGCAGACCCACGATCTGCTCTGCACTGCGTCGCTTCCTCATCCGAGAACTCTTTCCAGCCCCCGCTGGGGCATGTGGATTCTCTCACAAGACCTGGATCAGGATCTGGGGAGGGGGTCACCTGCGGGGTCAGTGGCGCGACAATGGCTGGTGGTACCACTAACTGTACGCGGCGGCGATCAAGGTTCCGCGGGGTTGTGGGGGCTGGGGGCGGTGGCAGCGCTGGCGCTCGCATTCAGCCTTCGGGGGTCAGGGTTCGGGAGGGCCGGGGAGCAGCGTCACGCGGGCGCACCCAGGCCGCGCGACCTCCTCGTTCTGCTGCTGCCGCCGCTGATGATCTTCGCGGCGATGAGCTCCAAAACGGGATTCAGCGAGCACTTTCGGTACGTGTTGCCGTGCTTTCCCTTTCCGTTTGTGGGGATTGCGGCCGTGTTTGGGAATTTTTTGTTGACAACGCTCGTGGTATTTCGGTATATTGAGCCAGACTTCGCGGCCCAAGGCTTCAACGAACCGCTTGTCCGCGTCTCTTGACGCTGCTTCTTTGGTCAGTCTGCAGTAGCTGGTGGATTTATCCCCACAGTTTGAGTTACTTCAACGAGTCGATCGGGGGGCCGCGCTCTGGGGCCGGTCATTTGCTAGGGAGCAATTTGGGCTGGAGACAAGACCTGCGATACTTCGAGGCTAATGGCGACGCGCCACCTCGTGCGCTCGATCTTACAACCCACTACAGCCCAATTAGTTTGGGTGTCACGGGCACAGTCATAGGACACTACTCGCTACGCGAATTGCAGGCTAAACACCAAGTGCGAGAACTCATGGTTAGCATGACCTGCATCGCCGCATATGGAACAAAGGGGGCGGCTGCACGCGTTCGGGAAGCACTTGCCGACGACTTTACGGACGAGGTAACTCCGGTCACATACGCGTTATGCATAGTGCGACTTCAGTTTTGACAGCGACCATCATTGAATTCGGGCGGCGGATTTGTCGTCCAACTTTGTGGCCTAGGAAAGCACCACATCGAATCATTCGTCGGAAAGCGAATCACTTCAGCGTTTCCGCACTGACAGTGTGATTAACAGGAGATATATGATGCGTCTTTCTCAAAGTGGGTTGTTGGTTGTTACATTTCTTTCGGCATGTCTCGGCAGTCTTGGTGCATTGTTCGCTGAATGCACGGGCACGAGCGCAAGCTGCGGGTGGGATGTAGGGGGCAACCCGTCGGCGCCAACGACATGCTGCAAGGCCTTCGCTCTTGGCTACGGAGGCTGCGGAGAGGGGGGAGACAAATCGAGAACTTCATTGGAAATCAGCTGCGGACAGCTGGGCCTGGGAAATCCCAGCGATGAAGATGACTGCATAACAGTTCCGGGTAATCACCCGTGTGGCACTGCAATTGGGCAAACGGGGTGCACTTCCGCACCTTGCTAAGAAAACAGTAGGCAATTGAGCTGCTCGCGATACCCGCGCCATTTCAGCACTGGCGCGGGTGTCGGCATTTTTAGCGAGGTGCGCTACAGTGAATATCAGTCATCAATTCACGCTGTCTCGCGACTTTCTCGTCGCGACAATGCTGATTTTATCCGTACCAGCAGCAGGCCGTTGCGACGATGCATTGCGCAAGGTTTTCGAGGAATGCAAGACGTCGGCATGTTCGATCGCCTCTATCGAATATGGATGCACTCTCACATGCGGCGGGCCGTGGTGCGATGGCACCGTGGTCCACTACACCTACGCGGAAATGGGCGGCAAGATTCGTGTTGATGAGCGGGGTATGGGCGACAATCCATCAAACATCAGCGCAGCATTTAATGGAGAGCTGTTCCAACGCCTCGACCGCGATCACGGCGTTTTGACGGTGAATAGTTTGGCGAGATTCGGAGAAGCTGAGTTCGGATTCGAACCTCCTCAACACATGCTTTTTGCCTGGTTATTCGACGCTCGTCCTCGCGGCACAAACGCCGACTGGAGCAAGGTTTTCGACATTGCACTATGGAACTCGCGATTCTCTGACGCAACTTACATCGACGATAGAAACGCAACTAAGGACGGGATCGTGACCCTAACATTTCGTGGACGAAGACGGCGCTCGCCCGACTGCGAGTTTGTGGTGGATTTCGCACGTCAGTTCGGCTACATGCCTGTCAGGGTGATTTTTCGAGCTTGCGATACGCATGAGATTTATTCCGACACAAATGCTCAGTATGAGAGCTTTTCCGGACTGCCTGAGAAGCAACTGTTTTTTCCAGTAACAGCGGTCTACTCGCAAGCGAAGGTCGCGGGCGTCTCCGAACCGCTATCCTTTAACTACCGCATGGAGCGGGCGTCTATAAAGATCAATCGGCCCATTGATAATGCACGGTTCACACTTGACCGCAGTTCAGTACGCGAGGTCGTTGACGTTGACGCACTTGCACTTGACACAGCGATTTTGCCGACGGGGGCTCCGGCTTCGAGGCCTACCAGAGGCAGTCGCATGTGGCTCATTGCGGCGAACGTCGCAGTCGTTGGCCTTCTACTTGCCTGGCTTGCCATGAGGAACATTGCTGCCAGGAAATAGGCGTTGACGGGCGCCTCGCGCGATGTGACCTCGTCACGTTGCACACACTTGCTTGCGACTTTATATAATAACCGTGCAACAGACATTACTCGTCCTGTCCTACGCGCCATTCTAAATGACCGTACATCGCGTTGTGATCCGTTGGGCCGGTCGCCGTTTCGGCATTTGGTGTCAGTTTTGATTAAGCAACTGCAGCAACCAAAGGCGCTGAAGGCGGTCACGATTGTACTGGCGTGCGCCACTGCTGCGCTCTTCTACCAAATCGTGCGGGTGATCCTTGAAGATTCGCGCGCAATTCTTGAGCTTTCGACCTACAGCATTACACTCGATGGGCCGACGGCAACTTCGGAACGCGTTGCCGGCACAATCACGCTTCGAAATGCCGGGCGTAGTGAGCTCACCATCCGTGAGATGAGATTATCGTGCAATTGTATTAAGGTGGTCGTCGATTCCCGGAAAATCGAGGGCCGAGGACAGACGACTCTTCATCTCTCCGCGGTCCCCTCCGACGTCGCCAGCAAGGAAGTGTTTCTTTTAATAGAGTCCGATTGTGCCATTGCACCTCGTCAGAAGCTAAGAATCGTGGTCAACAGCTATTTGCCGGCTGTGCTCACGCCGTCATCTATAAGCTTAGGGCAGGTCGGCTCCGACTATGTGAAGACGGCGCAGTCGCGACTTCTCTTCCGCGATCCCGATGAATACATGCAAAGTCACGTAGAGGTGAGCGGGGACAGCGACTATCTAAACTGGATATTAATCCGAGACGATGCGACTTCAGGGTATATCCTGAAGTATCGCTTGGCAGATAATCTGCCCGCCGGGTCATTCTATTTTCCCGTCGTCTTGAAGGGGATTGGCGCGGAGAAGTCGATCGTCACATTTGTGACGGCCTCAGCCGCCAGCAAGTACTTTGCGACGCCGAAGCCTCTGGTTGCCCGGCTGACCAGAGACGGAAAGCTTGATGTGACATCGTGCAAGCTAAACAAGGCACAAGGCATTGACCTCGCAGTCACGTCGTCACGAGTTACTAGTAATCTGGCCAACTATCTGACGATTGGTCATGAATACTCCTCGGACGGGCAGATAAATATAACCCTCAACGCACGGCCTGAATGTCTTATAGGTTCGACTTTCGTCCACGAGGCTATACATGGACATGCGGTGGTAACGGTCGAGGACAAGCAAAGTCATAGCGAGGAACTCGCCTTCCCGATTAGTCTGATCCCACCCTGATGCCGACGCGAAGACAGCCAACGTAGGCTGGCAGGCTGTGGCCAAAGTGGGCTTCACATGCTGTGAGAGGGCGCTAAACTCCTGCGATCGGGCATGGCTCGCCGATCGGCAGACCCGGTAGGGGACCTGGCACTCGGGAAACGACGCCGTAGAGCGACTCTGCCGCCGGCGGTAGCCCGTTCACAGTGAGGTGACAGTTACTACTCCGGGCATTAAATAGTGGACTCATGGCATTGGCCTCGCTATGATCGATTCATGACACAAAGACGCCCGCTCGCTGTCACCCGAAGCCCAAGAAGGCCTTCGTCGCCGCGTGATCGACGCGGTGCTGACGCAAGGGATGAAGAAGGCCCACGCGTCAAGAACTTTCGGCGTGTCACGCCAGGCGATCAACAATTGGCTTGACGATCACGAACGCGGCGGGGACGCCGCTCTGGCTGCAAAGACGCGAGGGCGGCCGAAGGAGCGAATGATCGCCCCGAAGCAGCAAGCGAGGATCGTGCGGGCCATCCAAGGCAAGTGCCCCGACCAACTCAAACTTCCTTTTGCACTTTGGACGCAGGAGGCGGTTGTCGAACTCATTAAGACGCACACCGGACGGCAGGTCTCGGTCTGGACGGCGGGCCGATACCTGAAGGATTGGGGCTTCACGCCGCAGAAGCCGGTGCGGCGAGCCTATGAGCGCGATCCGGTTGCCGTGCAAGCCTGGCTCGACAAGGAGTACCCGGCGATCCGCCGGCGGGCAAAAGCCCAGAATGCCTTGATTCTCTGGGGAAACGAGATGGGGCTCCGGTCTGACGACACCGTCGGACGCACCTATTCACTACGGGGGCAGACGCCCTTTGTTCCCGCGACCGGCCGCCGGTTCGGGTGCAGCATGATCTCGGCGATCAGCAATCTGGGACGCCTCTGGTTCATGGTGTTCTCATGCCGCTTCAATGCCGATGTCTTCATTCGCTTCCTGGCACGGCTCCTGCGATCCACCGACGGCAGGAAGATCATCCTCATCGTCGACTCGCATCCCGCCCACAAGGCCGCGAAGGTAGCCCGCTGGATCGCCGCCAAGCGCGACCGGCGGGCGAACCTCGAGATCTGCTTCATGCCCGGCTACAGCCCTGAACTCAACCCAGACGAGTTGCTCAACCAAGACACCAAGCAGGCCATGCGGCGACAAAGGCCCCGCGATCAGTCGCAGATGATGGCAAACGCCAGAGCGCACCTCCGCGGCCGCCAGAATCAGCCTGGGGTCGTCCGCAACTTCTTCGAAGAAAAACACGTCCGCTACGCGGCCGCCGCCGGATAGATAACGTCAACTATTGGATGCTCCCAGTAGTACCTGCATCCGGCCCCCCGGCCTGCCACGTCCTCTGCAGTTCACCGATGAGACCGGGTCGATCTCGCCAACGGCCTCCAACCGGGCGAGCTTGAGCGCGTCGTCGCGGTCGGTCTTCCGCTTGACTTGCTTCCACTGCCGGGTCGACCCGGTCGTGCTGGCTACCCGTGCCGTAATGCCGGTGTCTCACACAGGTCATGGCCCCAGTCAGCCTGCGAGCAGGCCTCGAAGCCCACGCTCGGAACAGGTTTGCGGTTGAGCACCAGACGTACCTCTTCGGGCGTTGTCTGGATCGTGCAGAACTCCGCAACCCGGGTGCGGGGGTTGGACCAGCAAGCAACGCTGTTGTAACGGCCGAAATCTGGCGAGAGAATAGTGCGAGTCTTCATGTCATGTCGCCTGGGATTGGGGCCAGACCATCACGGTAGCCCACGACATGCATGGATTCCTTAGGCGAAGAGGGGCAACGTAATGCGGGTATTCGTAAGTTCAACCATCTTCGATCTTATCGATATCCGCGCTGAACTGGAGGCCTTGCTCCGCACGCTTGGCGCTACCCCCGTCATGTCTGACGACAAATTGAGTGATTTTCACCTCGCATTTGACTCCAACTCAATCGAGACATGCCTCCTCAACGTCGACTCGTCCGATGCTGTAATCGTGATCCTTGACCAGCGTTACGGACCTCGTCTTGGAAAGCATGGGTTCGAAGACATCTCTGCCACGCACCTCGAGTATCGTCGGGCCCGCCAGTGCTCTAAGCTAATCTACTTTTATGTGCGCGACCGTCTGGAGGCCGACTACAACGTGCAGCACAGGAACGGCGGGGCAAAGGACATCGCACTTTCATGGATCGACCAAAAGAACATCGGACTTTTCGAGCTTCTCCGAGAGCACCGAGAACTGCGGGCGGAGTCCTCACAACACAACTGGTTCTCGCTGTTCACGAACTCACGGGATCTGAAAGCAGCGGTGCAGCGCCACTTTGAGCCTGTCGTAAAACCGCACGTATTACTTGAGGCGATTCAGTACAATCGATTCCCATTATTCACACTCGCCATCGACGCGGCGCCTGTAAGAATCGGCGAGTCTTCGTCGATAAGGTGTCAGGCCACGCTGAAGAACATCGGACTGGCCCCTGCTTTTGATTTTTCGACGCATTGGCAACTCGATTGCCACTCACCCGAAACCCCGGAACTTGTGGGCCCCGGTCAGGAGGTTATCTCTACACTGCTTTCTGAGATGTCCTATCGCACTGAGATCGAGGTCACTCTAGAAGTGAAGTACAGGGCGGCGATCGGCATTGAGGTGCGGGAGCGATACAGTGTCGGCTGCATTCTCCAGGGCGGTATCGCCCCCTCGATGATCTCCGGTGGCTATTTGGTTGATCGCACGTACCACAGTTGTCCGCAGCCATCTATCCTTATCCAGGATGCCTAACCTTCTAAGGATTTGAGTTCGCGAAGCCGAACCTCAAATCCTCTGTTCAAGAAGCCCGGTGGAACTGAGAGCGAGCTGCATACCTAGGGCAACGGTGGGAAGCGGAGTTGCCCCGAGGGCGGACTCAATCCGCTCGCCCAGAAGCATCGCGACCTTCCGGCCACCCAGACACATTTCCAACCTTGGAAATGTGTCCCTACCCCCTCCCGAGAATCCTGTTCACTACCCCCTTCGTCCACGGCTTGCCCGTTCGCGACGGCCGTCCTTCCGCGTTTAACGCGTCACAGACCTGCTGAAGCGACCGCCGGCGTCCATGTGGCGGTTTTCTTCTGAGTTCGCGGATTCTTGCCAGCGTCTCGGCCTCACCGGGCAAAGTGCCGAAGGGCTTTCGGCCTTCGCATCGTTCACCTCTCGATCGGCGCCGTTCCCGCGCGGCTCGCAGCTTCATCACAGTGACGCGACGGTCGAACTCGGCAACCGCCCCGAGCACCTGCCGTATCAGCCGACGGGTGGGATCATCCGAATCAGCCGACAGGTCTGTCCCCGAGTCAGTGGCGATCACCTTGCAGCCAGCGCTGGTCAGTTGCTGGAGGATGACCTCGCCCACCATGAGGTCGCGGGCAAGCCTCGTTGCGTTCTCCACGAGGACGATCTTCACTCCATTGGACTCGACCCGATCGAGCAGGGCCGCCAAGCCCGGCCGATTGTCGAGGTCCTTCGTGCCGCTCACGCCGGCGTCACGGAACTCGTCGACGACCTCCATCCCGTGGTGCTTGGCGTACTTGGTGATTGCCGCGGTCTGGCGGTCTCAGGTATCCCCGTCCACCTGCCCGAGGCCGCTGCAACGGAGGTAACTGACGGCCTTGAGGGGAGCCTTGGATTTCATCTTCTTCGTGGCTCGTGGAAAACGGCTTCTACCGCTGGAAAACAAGGAGGAAACGCACTTGGGCGTCTCCATTTCCGAAGAAATGGAGACGGCACGGTTGGTCAATTCGCGATTTTCACGGCGGTTTTTCGTCGTTCCGGGAACGGCCGGCGGATCAGGACGTCACGGGTGGAATCCACCTGATTGCTCCAGCATTTCGCATTTCCAAACTTGGAAATGCGAAACCCCTGGTCGCTCTGAAGACGGTTTCAGAGCTTTTTCCGCAGTTGGAGGAAGAGCTGTCGGATGAGTTCCGCTTCCTCCATTCCCGCGCCGCCCTCTGGGAGTTGCCCCATGGCCTCGTCCACCTGTGCTGGCGTGGCGGAGAGTCCGAGCGAGGCCAGTGCCTCGATCAGCCCCTGGTGACGGCCGGCGGCCTTCCTGCGGGACTCCCGACTCGGGGATGCCTTCTTGCGGTTGGGGACATACGGCGCCCCGTTGGCCCCGATCCGATTCCGCACGATTCCGAGACACTGCTCGATCAAGGCTGAATCAAAAACGGGACGATTGTTGTGCGGACTTCGGATGGCAGCGGGAAAGATCCCAGCCTTTTGCAGGGCGTAAAAGCGATTCTTTGAGAGCCCTATCAGTTCGCAGAGTTCCGTGACCGTTATGAAACGGTTCTGGGACGGCTTGCTCATCGGTTCGTGCTGCCTTTCGCTCGGATGAGGTATGGGTCGGTGCACGAAGGAAGACCACTCAAGAGCTCTCCGAGGGCGGCAGCTGGATGATTGCGGTGCCGTTCTCCAACAAATGGCGTCGACCTTCGAGGGTCAGAATGCGACGCGACGCATCGTCTTTGCCTGCGAGTCCAGCACGTAAAAGGAACGGTTCCGTGACGGTCGAGAGGGTCTTTGAGGGCACTCCGAGCATGCTCGCGAGGACGTTCACTCGCCTGGGGCCATCCATCAAGAGCCTCAGGTACTTCTGCTCAAGCGGGCCGAGGCCAAGGGTGTCGAGCTGCTCCAAATGGCATGCTCGCTGGAGATCAGCCACGGTGATGAGCGTCCTGCCGTCGGCACGTGCTACCCGTCTGGCTGATGCTGTGAGTCGCAGTGCGAGTCGGGGGACGCCTCTCGCCCTTCTGGCGATCTCTGGAAGCACCTGCGGCTCGATGTCCCACGAGAGTCCGCGGCAACGACGCTCGACGACGAGAATGAGATCCTTCTCGCTCAGGAAGGAGAGCTCCAGATGTAGTTTTGCACGTTGCCGGAGGGGCTCCAAAATTTGGTATGGCTCTGTGGTCGCAGCCACCAAGGTGAAGTCGGCGACGGGGATCGCCTGAATGCTGGATCCGCCCCGCACCATGATCTGGCGCTTGTCCAAGGCCATGTAGAGAGCCGTCTGAATGGCCGGGGGGGCTTCATGAATTTCATCGAGGAGGCAGATGCTCTTGGGCTCACATGAGAGGAGCAGGTTGTTGAGATCCGCCGGTGATCGCAGGTTCTGTCCGAGCACCTCATGGAATGGCACCGCCATCTCCTGCGAGAGCACATAGCTCAAACTCGATTTCCCGACGCCCGGCGGCCCCGTGAGCAAAATGTCGTCGAGGCGACGGTTGTCCTCGAACGCTGCATCGATGGCGACACGGCACTGCTCGATGACCCCGCGGTTGCTTTCGCACGCGACATGGGAAAGCGAGGTCGGTGCTACGTCATTGATCTCCTTCATCGGGATGCTCCGTGTTTTGGTTCGAGGAGGCGGGGGATGTCAGCGGTCTTGTCCGCACGTGTGATGCGGGCCTTGCGGCAGATGTGGATGGCATCGACGGCGAGGTCTGACGAAGGCCGGTCCGCGATCCCGGTGACGTGCCCGTCGCTGATCCAAATCCGTGGCTCGGGCTGTTTGGCGAGCCAGCGGAGGGCCGGGCCGTCGATGACGTTTCCGTTCCCTCGGGCAGCCGCCCTGAGGGCTTCGGCGCCGGCGATCCGACCACGGGATGCGACGATCACGAGCGTCCCCGACCGGCCGTGCCCGGCGTAGACAGCCACCGTTGCCAGGGGCGCGGCGGCAGTGATTTGCTCGAGATCCGAGGGGCTGAATCGCATGCTGCCGCTTGCGTCGATTAGCACGGTTCCGCCCCGTTGCCTGCGGCGGCGGGTGAAGACGCGGCCGTCGATGTGAAGGCGATGGGCGGCTGCCAGTACCGCTCCGTGGTCGGTGAAGGCACGGCTCCTCGCGGCCGTCGGGACAGGACGGCTATTGGAGGCTTGCAGCGTCTCGATCTGCATCTGGCCCCACTTGGACTGCCGAGCCCTGCGGGGCATGCACAGGCTCTCCAGAGGCAGCTGCGGGCTGACCTCGCCGTCCTCGGGAAAGAGCGCGTCGAACAGTCGGGCCGCCGGTGCGGTTCCATTCCTGAAGCCGATAGGCCGATCGAGGCCCCGTCCCTGTGCCATGCGGGCGTCGATCATGGCGGTCATCCGCATCAGGTTCTGGTGGCGGTCATCGTCGAGGTGCAGCCACATCGCCCCCAGAAACCTGCTGTGGTCGTCGGTGTACATGCTCGCCACAAGCAGGGCAGCCAGAAGGCGGTCGTTCCCCGCCACCTTGCGGACCGTCTGCTCCGCCTCGTCATCGTTCAGCACGCCGCCCATCTCGATGCCCGTCTCGCGGAGAAAGCGGTGGACACGAAGGTCTTCGCAGGCCTGCATGGCATCCATCGAGACTCCGAACTTCCTGCACTGCTTGAAGGCCGCAACTCTCGGCGTGATCTTGGCGTGCCCAAGTTCGTGGTTGCGGACGAAGCGGGATCCCGGGGACTCGTCCGATGGGACGCCGAGGATCCTGTTGACGGTGTCGCACGACCCCGTCCCTTCCTTGACCGTCCAACGCTCGCCGTCGATTGCCTCGGGCAAGGGTGTGATTCGCTTCTTCATGACGGTACGGCCTCCGCCTGCCCCGCGCCAGAGGCGATCCGCAGGGCGTCGAGCACGTCGGCTGCTCTCGAGCGGAAGACGGCCTGGGCGGCGGCCTCGGGACCGATCGCGGTGCGGAGCGAGGCGAAAGCCAGCCATGCCCGCAGCGTGAGACGCCGGGACGGATCCGTCGCCACGACGCTGCCACTGGCGGCGGCCCGCAAGTCATGCGGCAGCTGGGCGATCCCTTGGGGGTGAGCCTCGTTGATCTCGACCGCGACCGGGAAACGGTCACGAAGGGCCGCGGGGAGGTCGCTGTCCGGATCTCCGTTCATGGTGGCCACCGCCTGGAATCCCGCGGCGGGCCGCACGAGTTCGCCCGTGGGAAGCGTCAGGCACGCGGTCTCGGGGGAATCGAGGCAGGCCAAGAGGAAGCTCAGCGCATCGCCCCCGGCATGGTCGATCTCGTTGATCACCAGTCTGCCCCCCTGCCGCCATGCCCTGATGGCTGGTCCGTCCCTCCACTGGAACTCGTTGCCGACGGGGACATAGTGCCCGCGCAGTTCCGCCGCGGGCGTGTCGGGTGTCATCGTCACCGTGAAGAGCGGGCGGCCGTCACGATCAGCGTTGTGGGCGGCGTGGCTCTTGCCGGTGCCGGGCGGCCCGTATAGCAGCGTGGAACGGCTGTGCTGGATCACGGACGCGACGAGATCCCAGACCGGGAGCGTGGTCTTTTTGGGCATGGGGCACCTTCGAGGAGGGAACGGACGGGACTTCCGGGACCTTCCCGGTCGCCGTTCGTCGTTCACCAAGTCAGACGCCGGAACCCTCGCCCGAGGCTGAAGAAAAAGTGTGCCGCTGGATAGATATCCCTGTATGAAGACATTCCATGAGTTCGTGTGGCTGCGGATGCCGGTCGCGGATCTGCTGAGGGAGATATCGGAGCTGTTCCCCACAAGGGGCTATCAAGAGATCATTGCCCGTGAAGTTCAGCGGCTGCGGGAAAAGACCGACGACCCTGTAGCCCTGGGCCACTTGGATGAGTTCGGGCGACTCGACGCGGTCTCGTATCTCGACAGCTCGTTGAGACGCGCGGGGTTTCACGAGAGCGAGCGTGATGCTCTCGTCCACGACATCTGCGTGAAGCTGCTGATGGGGAGTTTCTTCAGAGGATGGACGGGCCAGAGCCTGGTAGCCCGTTTCAAGGTGGCTGTGCGAAATGCGATCAGCAGCCTTCAGAGCAGGGCGGCGAAGAGGCGGAGACGGCAGGCGGATCTACCGGATGACCTTGCCGCGGCTCCCCGAGCGGATGGGGAGATCGTCAGCGACTTCCGCAACTTCCTGCGGAGGCGTTTTGGAGACGCTGGCGACGCCGTGGTTCGCGTGTTCGACCACCGGCTTGAGGACGGTGGCGATACCAAGGACCTCGTGGGGAGCCCAGGGCTTGAGACCGCCTATAAAGTGAAGAAGGCGGTCGCGGAGCTCCGAGACGCAATTCGCATGTTTGCCGCTGGTGATCCGGAACTCTCCCGGCGGCTAGACGGGTTGTTTGCCCAGCAGCAGATGACGTTCGACCGGCGGTTCGGGAGGATGGCTGGGGCATCAGGGCGGGGGTGAGGGGAGCGATGCGAGATGCATTGATAGATATCAGGAGTTTTCTGCCCGCTGTTTGTGGAATCCCCCGAAGGATCAGAGAACCAATGGCTAATCAGGCCTCGCCCACGCGGCGTTCCCACAACAACTTCATCTCGTGTGAACGACCCGGGCATTCCCCATGCCAAAAGCCAACCCCGGCGGCCTCACAGGTTTGACCGGAGTTGATCGAATCTGTCCTGCACTTCCCGCCAGGACGGGAAAGCCCCGTAGCAGAGCATCCGGCACTGCTCGTCGTAGTCTTGAGTGATCGCCGCCGCGATGGATGACGGTGGAAAGATCGCGTCGCTGTTTGCAAAACTCATTCCCTCAGGGTGGAAGTAGTCTCGCTCGAAGTGCGCTCGGCTGATGCGGTCATAGTCGTACTTGATCGCCGCGTATTCCGGCGATACCAGCATCTCCAGCACGCTGGGCTGTGATGAGAGTTGGTACAGGTCGTAGTAGTGGCGGGCGTAGGTGCCAATCGGCCGACCGTCGCGTTTCAGTATTTCGACCTTGCCATGGATGGCAAAGAGCTTCTCGACGAACGTGCGGCGGAAGTGAAGCAGCCGCATAGTGAAGGGTTGTTCGTCGTCGGCGCCGAGTGTCGCACCGGTCTCCTGAAGAAACTGTCCCAGATACGAGCGAAGCGGCAGATCCACAGTCGGTTCCCTCCCGCTTGCCGTGCCCGCCTCGAGCAACACCCGCGCTGTCACCTCACCCGGCCCGCCGAGCAGCTGCTGATAAGCGAAGTGGTCGCTGCGACCGAGCCCGCCGATGGTGAGGCTCTCGTCCTGGACGAACTTCAAGCCCGGGTGTCCGCTTATCGCGTCACGCAGTCGTTTGAGCTCGCGATTAACGCCGTTCCAGCCCAGAGGAGGATCGAAAGCCAGCGGATCAAGGAACAGGTCGATGTCTTCGGAGAAGCGTTCGATCAGGTTCCAGCCCTTCGACAGGCTGGTGCCCCCTTTGAAGATGACCTTGTCGCCTGCCGTAGTGGCGACGATGCGGAGTGCCTCGGTAACGTAGTAGTCCTTCTCGATAATCGCGGGGCGAAGCCCTCGCCCGCTGTAGTGATCGGCGGCACGAAGGATCGCTTGTTCGAAATCGGGATGTTCATTGAGCCTCATGGTGTGCGCCGCTTCGATTGCCACTGGGGAGCGTTGTGCATTCCTGAGAAGACGCCGAAGTCGAACCGAGAAAGCGGGTTCAGGCTGCGGCGCAGCCTTGCCGTCTTACCGCTTGGTTTGCCGAGTTGCTCGGCAAGTGCCCCAAGGATCGCCCGGACGCGTGGCGGCTCGGTCGCGGCAACTGCCACGAGGTTCTCGAATCGCCCGCGCTCCGACAGCAGAGCAAGGAATCGCCGGACCGTCTCGTCAGGGTCAAGTTCGCTCGTCTTCCCGCCGCAGCGGAGGAAGTCGAGCATGGCGGCTTCCGTCTCCGACAACTCCGACCACGCCGCGGGCCGGCGGGTGTGAACCACCGTGTCCGGGCCGATAAGCTTCCGGGGTAGGCTGTTCGCGCTGGTCGCAAGTTCGATCTGTCTGGTGGTCTGGGTGGTAAAGCCAAGCAGGCTTGCCGCTGCCGTGCCAGAAGGAAAGAGCCGCGTGCGCCGCGAAGCCAGACTGCGGATGGCCGACGGGTTTGGGCGACTCTTCCCAAATGCCGTGTCACGGCTGCGGTAGTAAGTCCCTTTGCTCAGCCGTTCGATGAACCCGGCTCGAGCCATGCGGGACAGGGCCTGAGCAACCGCGGCAAAGGGAAGGTCCCGAAAGTCCTCCAGCCGCCAAAGCCGTTCGCCGCCCCGCTCGATGCGGAGGCGAACAGCGGTCGCCACGCGGGCGGTCGGGGCTTGTGCGGCTCGGGCTGCCATGCCCTGAAGGATCGGTCATGGGCGGCCACCTGTCAAGTTTTACTGCAAAAAAACATGACATGCGGCCGCCTTCATCAGCGGGTATTGATTGCCGCCGACAGCAGGGCTGCCCTGCCTCAAACGTGGCCGCTTTCAGATAGAGAATCAGCGGTTTTGCAAGGCAAGGGAGTGCAAGAGATGCCCTCCGAAAAGAAGGTCGCTTCTGAGCAGGTTATTGGCGAGTTCCGAGTTGGCGAAAGCTTGGGCTAGCTCAGGGGAAGGTGGACCGCGGCAACGCCCTCAAGTTCGCCCGGCGGGCCGCTGTTGGAGGGTCACCTCGGCGACCCGCCGAAGATGCAACAGGCGGGATGGGAGCGACCCTCGAGTCACGGTGAACGCGCTGCCGCGGGTCTCGGCGTCGCTATGCGATGCGGCATGACTGCGGGTGGGGGGGCGCCTAGGCATATTTCCAAGGTTGGAAAAGCATCCCTGCGCGACGCTCGTGGAGGTGACTGAGCCCGTCTGAAGTCGGTACCTTCAGAAGGTCTGTGACGCCTTGAGTGCCGAGGGGCGGCCGTCGCGAACGGGCAAGCCGTGGACCAAGGGGGTGGTGAATAGGATTTTGGGGAGAGGGTAGGAACACATTTCCAAGGTTGGAATTGTGTCAGGGCGGAGCAGATATCCGGGACACCCCCTTGCCCAAGATCCACGTCAGCCTGACGAAGCCCAACCCCACGAACTCCTCTACACGGCGTTGCCTGCTCACCCAACAACCCCGTCGGCCCAAGACGAAGCGCTAGAACATACTCACAAGATGAGGGTCACTATTCGGGGCGGGTTCATTGGATAGAACGCTCCATGGCACCTCAACGCGATCGCCGTTTCCAGGGCGGTAAGTATCGCCTGCTGCTCATCGTGATCCGCCCCGCGCGGCCGACGCCTGCTGGAGTGAAATTGGCTGACCTATTCTTAAGCAGCAAGTTCCCCGTAGGCGCGGTCCCTGGAGGGCCTCGTCATGCTCTGGCGCGAATATCGAGCGAGTGACAGCAGAATCCAACCCGACCCGGCTACCCTGCTTATGGCAGCTGGGGGCGGTTGTCTCAAAGATAAGGACCTCTCGAAAGTCAGAAGGTTTTCTCAACTCTCAGGATCGCAATGATAGGTCTGCTGATTGCCGACCAGGAAACAGTCGGCGACGGCGGGGCACGAGCCGATTTCGATGAACCCTGAAATTGCAGAACAATTCAGCGGTTGGTTCGTGCAATTGTTGTACAAGGTCACATTCTGGCTCCCAGTCGTAAAGGCCTGCGAGTCGATTGTCAGCGCGATGAACAGTGGTTCATCCATGGCCGGCACGAGCAGGCACACGTTGTTGCTGGAACCCACCTTGAAGCATTCCACGTTCTTCTTGCAGCCCTTCTGGCAGTCTCCGTACACATCCAAGCATACCGAAAGGATGCTGGTAACAAATGCAATCGCCACGAAAAATCCCTGTCTGCTCATTGACGCCTCCTTAGACAAACGGTCACTGCGCATAGGACACGACGAGTTCCTATTGCTTTAGCTAGATGAAAGATCCCTCGAGACTTTGGACCTGTTCCGGAACATGATGACGAGAATAAAAATCAGGATGCACACGTTCAGTCCGACAAACCAGGCACGCCGCTGGGAGCGGGTGGCTTCCTGCCGCTTGGGGTGCAGGATCTCGTCGACAGGAAGCCGGTGCTCGCGGAGCGTCAGAAGTTTCTCGTTGCCGCTGTGATCGATGACGATGCGATTTTTGTCCTTTGTCCTCAGGTCATGGATCAACGTTCCCGTGGGAAACTTGATTTCAAAATCTTCCAGCGAGGCGACGTACTTGGCATCAAATCGCTTTACCTTTGCGGAAATCAGAAGCGAGTAGCCGTCGCCCGCGGGCTTCATGATCTTCAATTGCCAGGTCGCCGGATGCCAGATTCCCGCTTCGTTCGCTACGTACGTGAAATCCGTCTGGCGACTGACATGGCTTCCATTCTCGGTGACTACTCTAATGACCAAGAACCCCCGTTCGTGGTCGAGATACAGCGTTTCGGCATTGGCCTGCGAATCGGCCCGTTTCAGCTTTAGGCAGGGACGCTCATTGATCGACCTGATTCCGGGTTCGACCGAGTATTCATCGATGTTCACCCGTCCAAAGTCCTGGCCGATCGGGTTGATCGCCAGCATGACAGGCCGATAACTGGCATCCAGCAGGTCTCTAGATGAACTGGTGTAGTATCCCAAGTTGTTCTTCTGTTCCGGGTAATCATGGAAACTACTACCGGTTCCCTTAAGTACGGCGGTGAACTGGAAGGGATCCATACCCTTCGTCCTGTAGTCACGCGCCTTCCCTTTTCCCTCGATCCGGAAAAAGCCATCGCGCACTACAAGTCGCTTTTTGAATTCGACACTCTGATCCTGCGAGATCGGTTCTAAGTCGCGTGGCGACATCACCGTCCCCTGCGGATAAGTGTGCTCTTCGGACCACTCCAAAAGACAATGCCTCATGGCCGCATCGCGCACCTTCCAAAGCTGTTTTACGGCCGACTGATCCGTCTGGTCAACCGCCCAGGCCCGACTAGACGCGAGGATCAACAGAATGATGAAGGAACGGCGGCGATGCATCATGATGACTTGCGCTGCACCACGTGATAAAAGCACTTGACGGATCGCACAAATTGCACACCGTCGCTCTGGCCGTTGATCGTGATTCGGCATGGCTGACCGACGGGTTGATCGCCGGGGCGAACAGAAACTCGAATCTGGCAGCGAACCGACTCCAGTGGCAGGATCTGCAACGAGACAAACGGGTCATCGCTCTCAACAGACTCAATGACGACTGGCTTGCCGCTTGCAGAAAAAACGGACAGCAGTTCATGGCGATCCTCGTGGGGATCAAGTTTTCCTAGCAGGATTGCGCGGGGGTCCGTCTGCACATCGTCCAGGATCGACATGACAACCGGAATCGATACCGCGGACCGTGCTGGGATGTTCGAATTCGGGGAGGCAGCTCGGATTCGAATCGTAATTGCGAACTTATGCACCCCGGCATCCCGATCGGAGTTTGGGGTCACAACGAGGGAATAGCCGCTGGAGGTCTGTGAGAGTCGCACGCTCGCGTTCTCGGGCGGACAGTCTGCTTCGACCGTCGTATCCGACTGGTACGGAATGACGGTGATCGGTTGCGAATTCGATACGGATCCGCGAATAACATCGGTGAACGACAGGGAACCTTTGGAAATCGACGCCAGACTCTTGCACGTGCCACTCAGTCGCCAGGATGGCATCCTGATTGGATCCGCCATATCGACGACCGGATTAATCGTCGTCGAGACCAGTCGGTCCGCCAGAAATGCCACACGGGGATCGGCATGACGCAAATCGATCCCTACGTGGATGACTGCTGTTCCCTGTGCGGGAACAAGCAGTTCTCTGGGAGTCACGGACGTGCAGCTGCAGGACATTTGAAAGCTAGAGATCACAACGTCCCGGTCAGACTTGTTGTGGATCACCAACCGTCGGCTGATCGAATCGCGGTAATAGAACTCGCCGAGATCCAGGTCGGACGGGTACACAACGAGACGGACCGCATCCGAGTTCGTTTCGGCCGCTTGATCAGCAGATACGGGAGCCCAAAAATGCTTAGAAACGAAGAACAACGCAGTCGTCGATAGGATGAGGACCGCGACGATAACACCCCACTGGCTCGAAACGGGCGAGTGTGGTTTGCAGTCCGCAACGATTTGCTCTCGCCATTTCCCCATTTTGCGGCCACTCGTATCGCCAATGATTCACAACTTTGTTATCATATCACTAAACTCCGTGTGATCCTAACAGGCCGTGGCTAAAGTGGCCTACACTGACTGATCCTCGACGTAGTGGGTGAGGGCGTCGTAGAAGTCGAGTTCCGCTCCCTGCACCTCGAAGTCGGCCGACCGCACCTGCTTGCGGAAGAGCTTGTGGGCAACGCGGGTTTCCGGAACAGGGAACGTCGTGAGGGCTTTCTTGATACGGCGAAGGTAGAACGGTGCCACCTGGCTCGCCATGGCGGCCTTGAGGTGCCATGATGTCGCCATAGATATCGCCGTCGAGTAGGGCGAGAAACCGCTGCAAATGCTCCGGGTCGCTCTTTTGGGGGTGGTCGTCATCAGCAGGTAGTAGTCGGTCATTCTAGAGAGCGATTTGCCGAGCCGGTAGGCGTAGGTCGAGTAATCCTCTGAGCGGGCGCTCATCTTGTGGGCCTCGTCCAAAATCACGAGGTCCCAGCGGGATCGCAGCAGGCTTTCGCGGGCGTCCTCTTGGATCGCCGCCCGCGACACGCTCGTTACGACCTGGTCTTGTTCCTGCCACGGGTTCTGGCCGTAGTTGGCCCGGAGCGTGGCGCCGCGGATGATCTCGAACTTCTCGCGGAACTTGTCCGCGAGTTCCCGGCTGCCACTGGAAGGTGAGGTGGGCCGGCGCGACGATCAAGATGCGTTGGGCGAGGCCGCGGGCGTTTAGCTCCTTGATGAGCAGGCTCGCCATGACCGTCTTGCCGGGACCGGGATCGTCGGCGAGCAGGAACCGGATCCGCGGGAGCTTGAGGAAGTATTCGTAGGCGGCCTCGAGTTGGTGGGGCAGCGGATCGACCCGGGCGATCGACAGGGCGAAGAACGGGCCGCACTCGTGGGCGAGACCGAGACGGTGGGCCTCAATGCCAAGCCGGAACCTCCGGGCGTCACCGTCGAACGGGACACGATTGGTGAGCACCTCGATAGCGGCGAGCTGCTCGGCCGTGAGGATGGTGTTGTACGGCGCCCCCGTGCGGCGGCCGACACGCATGATTCGGGCCGACTTGCCCATGGGCGTGACGGCGTGGACCTCGACAGGCTCCGGGAGTGCGGGGCCGGTGATGGTGCTGTTGGGATGGATGGAGGTAGTGGCACCCATGCGGATTCCTGCATCGGGACCGACTCATCGGACTCCAAAGTACGCCCCCACGGGCCCCCGGAATAGGGGAAGGAGTCGGCCTCGGGATCCGTTCACTCCGCTTCCCTCTTTCGTCTCCGCTCCCGCTGAGCCTGTCGCCTCTCCCTCTGCTCCTCCATATCGTCGATTGCGGCCTGCGCGACGCGGTTCTGGGCTTCACGCAGTGCCTTCTCCTCCGCCACCCCGATCTTGAGCAGCAGCGTGAGCCAGCCCGCTTCGTAGTCGTGGAGCCTGTTTCTCGCCGGGCCTTTCATGGTTGGGCCTCCTCGGGTTTCATGGCAGCATTTAGCCGAACTCTGAAAGTGAACCAGACCCTAAGGACAACCTTGGTCCCGCCCTATACAGTTGGACGAGTAGATCTGGGAAAAGTGCACGTGGCCGGCCTTAAGTTTCTGAGGCTGGGACGCCAGAAGCACGCACGTCTGCTGTGTTGCTCTAAAACGGATGAACGCCCCTGCCCGGCGACGAAGCCCCTTCGAGGATGCCAGTGACCCCTGACCATCCCATTCGCGAACCCGAGCAGATTCGGCTGGACGTCTCGCGGAAGGTGCGGTCGGTCCAAGTGAGCGACCAGTTCACGGCGATCCTGGCGTGCCTGATCGGTGAGAAGGGCTGGACGACCCCGGTGCTCGCGGAACTTGTGGCTACTTCCGACGGGATGCTGCTCGGCCGCCCCGAGGGCGAGCCGGAGTTTCGCGGGTTCCTTGGCAGCTTGGACGACCTGCTGAGGAACATCCATGGCCTGGCCCCGGTCGCCGAACTGGACGGGGACGAAGTGGGCTATTTGGTCGCCAGAGTGGCCAAGATCAAGCGGCGGCGTTGAGCCGGAGCTGCGTTGGATGAATCAGCCCTCCAGCAGCCACTCCCTGGCGTTCCACCAGCAGAAGCTCATTAGCCGATTCCCGAAGCTGCAGCCTTCGTTCGAACTCGGCTTCCGCGGGGTCGTCGTAGTCTGATGGATCAAAGGGTTCGGTTTGGCGGGCCGTCTCCAAGTAGGCAGCGAGTTGCCAACGCTCAAAAATGCGTGTGATCTCGTCCACGAACGCCGGAATCTCCTCCCGGAAAGCCTCATCGGTTTCGGCCGCGCTGACAAAGTTGATGAACTTCTCGCCGATCAGGTAGGCGAGAGCCCGGTCAGTACCAAACTCATACCGGATCGTTTTCGCCGCTTCACACTGCCCGAGCCAGGCTCTATGAGGTTTCATGGGGCGCTTGACTTTGCAATGAGTGCCCGAAAAGCATCCCGCGGCTTGCCGTAGTCGCGTGCCTCTTCGGTGGTGCTTGCCGACAGGAGCAGGTCGTTGAGCTGAAACCCCAGGTCGAACGGGGATGTCTCCTCGTCGGCGAGAAGTACCTGAGCAGAGGCGATCAATTCGTTCATCGAGCCCGTCACCGAGCGACTGAGCGTGGAGGCGAAACGGATAAGCCCGGTGCGCGGCCCGATGAAGCGGTCATAGGCGAATGCGAGCCCGTCGGCTTCCATGAACTCCCTGAGGGCGGCCATAAAGCGGACGATGAAGATACTGTCGTTCGTGATTCCCTTGGCGTAGAGCACGGTGGAGTAGAGTGCAGTGGTATTGCTGACGAGGATGTAGGGCGTCCGGCCAGAAAAGAAGATATGGCTCGTCCAGTCCGCGACGGGAGCGGCATCCATCGGCAGCGGCTTCAGCGTGCCGGCTTTGAGCCGTGAGCCAAGTTTCTGGGAAAAGCGGAGGATCATCGGTCGTCTATCACATGCCGCCATTCGGCAGCGTACCTGTACCCGCAGCGGCCCTACACTAACCCAGACTGCACCGCCCACACGGCCGCCTGAGTCCGGTCATTCACGGCCAGTTTCCGCAGCAAGTTCTGGACGTGCTCCTTGACGGTCTCGACGCTGATTTCGAGCGACCGGGCAATCTCGTCGTTGGACAGTCCGAAGGCGACATGGGCAAGGACCTGCGATTCCCGGGGCGTGAGTCCGGAGTCACGAACAGCCCGCGCGTCTCGCGGCTCCATCGAGGCTGCGATCCTGGCGTACGGCGATGATCCCGAGACCGACTTTCCTGCGGCGGCGTTCTCGATGGTCGTGACGAGTTCCCGCAGGCTGAATCCCATGAGCAGGCAGTTTGCGGCCCCGACAGCACGGGCGCGGGCCATGTAGGTCGGATTGTCGATCTCGGTCACGAATACGAACTTGGTTACGGGCAGGGGTTTCGACAGTGTCCGCGCCAGTTCAAACGCATCGCCGCCTGGAAGAGCCGCGTCGAGAAGCACCACGGCCGGCTTGTGCTTCCTGGCGAGCGTGAGGGTGCTGGGGGCGTCGCTGGCTTCCCCGACGATCTTCACTGGGGAGCTCGCCAGCATTGATCGGAGGCCAGCGCGGATGAGTTCCTTGGGGTGGGCGACGAGCAGAGAGATCTGGGAGGGCATGGCGGGTAGCGAGTAGGGCGGCAAAGTCTTTATGGCCGGCATCCGGGCGTTGTGCTCGGATCTTACTGCAGGCCGCCATTCCAGATCACGGCGCCCCGCCCCGGGCAGCAGCATACGGGGCCAGGGGTGACGAGGGCCTCCTAGGGCGTCCCAAAACTCGCGGTTACCCGAGGGGCCCTGCTGGGCAAACGCCGGCTGGAAGGCCTCGCCACGGGACGACAAGCGGGCATCTTCTTGACCACCTGCCGCACGGGCTGATTGCTGATCGGGGCCTGCTTCTTTCACTGCTTGCTGACTGCGTTCAGGAATACTGGGAAGTCGAACAGATCGAGCTTCCTCCTCTCGCTGCGCTCGACCGGCCACGCTCCGATGGGCCCAACGGTCCGCACGGTGCTCGATGCGTGCACACTCACATGGTCGGGGTAGATAAACGCGGTCCAATACTTGGCGCCCGTATGAAAGGACTTGAGGGGCTTGCGGGATCGGATCTTGATGCACGCTCCGCGGCCCACGACGCACGCGGAATGACGGTCAAAGAGGTGGATGAACGGCGAGATGCAGGCCACGCCCGGGGCGAGCTGCGGGAACCTTGCCTGGATGCGAGTGAGCTTCATCCGTCGGACTTTCAACATGCGATCCTCCTTTGTGGTTATCGGTCTCTAAAGTTCCGGTCAACGATTACCAAGACAACGTGGTGCGACGCTTGCCCCTTCTGGAGGCCGCCTGTCGCCAAGGCCCGCGGCAGCCAGCTAGGGTTTGGTCGCCGAACCTTGCCTTACCGTCTCGTTCCAAGCCTTCCACGCACGCACCCTCTCCATGGGGTCGCGGAACTCCTTGCAGATCGCGAGCACGATCCGCCGATCCGCCTCCATCTGATCGTTGTGGGACATGCCGCGGGCGGCGGGCCTCTGGGGCATGAACTCCTTGGCCACGGTCGCCCTCACGAGCATCGTCCAGTGGTTCTCAGCCTTTCCGGCCTTCCACATCCGGAAGTCGGGCAGGGCGTTGTTGACGAAAAGACGGACGGTCAGGCGGGTCCCCCGGTTGCGGCACTCCTCTGCGAGGAAACGGGCGACGGTCACAGCGTCCTCCGGGGCGACCCCGGCCACACCTTTCATCGCGATCTTGAAGATCAGAGCCTCGACCTGCTCGGGGGGCGGGTCGAACTTCTGGACGTGCACGCGGTCGGCGAGGGCCGCGATGATGCCGCTGCGGTGGTCTTCGAGCGCGAGGTTGCTGATCGCGACGATGCCGCCCGTGAAGTCGACGACCCTTGTGCCGCGGGCGGTGCGGTAGGGCACCTTCCGGACCCGTGAGCCGTCGGGAGGGGAGCCAAGCGCCGCCAGGAGCAACTGGATGCCCTTGGGCTCCTTGAAGATGCCCGACACGTCGTCCAGCACGATCACCGCGGCAGGGTTCTCCTCGATGACGTCGAAGAGCGCCGAGCCGCTCAGATGGCCCAGGATGTGTTCGAACGGGATCGAGTTTTCATTGAGAAAGGTCACGACGGTGTGTGTCTTCGATAGACCAGGGGCGCCGTACAGATATAGCCCCGTGCTGAACCCGTCGCAGACGCCCCGCAACCGATCACGGATCAAGCCGAACTGGGCCTCGACTTCTTTCAGGCACCGCTCGTGGCTCATCAATGCAGCTCCCTCGGTCTTCACGGTTGCTTCCTTTCCCGGTTCGTGGAGACCGGGAGCCCGGGGCTCAGGACTCATGGCACACTCGCCGCTGGAACGAACGGGCCGGTTATCAGGCTCGGCGGCAGGCTCCCTGTCAGGTCCGTTGGTGGTCATCACGAGGCCTCCCTATCGGTGCAGCTGCAGTTAGGCCTGTCACCGTTTGGGCTGTCGTCGAGCACGATCACCTTGTCAGGGTTTTTTTGGAGGCCATCGAAGAGTTCCGAGCCGGTCAGAGGCCCCAGCACGAACTCAACCGAGTCGCCCGCGGCAAGGTCCCGCCTGTGGACCCGCTCGGTATAGAAACGGTCGGCCCTGTGGACGAAACCGTCGCGGCCGTCGTCAAGCGTGACGTTGGCCCCCTGCGGCGTGATTGCCTCAATCGTTCCTCGGGTCATCGGTCTGCCTCTCATTTCACATTCCTTTCGTGGTTTCTGGGTTTCCTCACATCTGTTCCGCTCTGCCGCCGCTCGCCATGTGCGGGGTCGGTACCAACCGGCCACGGGTGATCGTCGCGGCATGGGGTCGCCTTACTGGCCGGTGCGGCCGGGGCGACTTCGCTCGGCGGCGAAAGCCCCAACGTCGGCTCGGGAGACATACCGGGGCTCATCGGCATCCAACCCGACGGCGTGTCACCAGGGGTGAAAGCCGCGGTGATGCGACGTACCAGTACGTCCAACAACGGTATCACTATGGTATTGCCAAGCGCCTTGTAGCGATCGGACTTACAAGCAGGCTTATTCCCGTACGGGACGAGGGTGTAGTCCTCGGGAAACCCCATCAGCCGCTCGCACTCCAGCGGTGTCAGGCGCCTCGGTAGCCCGTCGTGGATAGCCATCGTTGCGACGCCGGTGCCGTTGCCTCGGAAGCCGTTACCGCAGTGAGTCGTAAGCGTGCCGGCGACCTCACTCGTGCCGACGACAACGGCGACGCGCTGGCTCGTCGTCAAAGTGTCCGCGATGCTTGTGTCCCGGGTGCGGGACGGGAGTTGGCTGCCCCTTGCGTTGCTGTGGAAGGCCACGCAGGTGGGGACTTCGATGACCTGTCGCTCGGACTCTCCGACCGCAACACACTGTGCACTGCCTTCAGGATCCCTTCTGGCAGGCTCTTTGCCTTTCCGGCCCTTTCGGCGCGGCGGTGAAGCCCCAACAACGCTTTCGCGGAGAGAAAGTATCTCTGAGGGACAGGCCCGGTCTCCAAAACGCTCAACAAGCTCACACGGCACGGCAACGAGAAAGACTCTCCGACGCCTTTGAGCCACGGCAAAGTACTGCGCGTCAAGGACCCTCCAACCCACTCGGACGGTTTCGCTACTGAGAAAGCCCGCGTTATGCCACGTGCCGCTTTCAGTCTGAGGGGCTTCATCGACCCCCAGCAGCCGGCCGACGAAGTGGCCGAACGGGTTGTCCCAGGGCGTGAGGATCCCGGGCACGTTCTCGAAAAGGGCGATTGCCGGCGGTCGTCCATAATCTCGCCTTATCCTGTTGATGTGGTGATAAAAATCAGCGAACTCCAGCACCAGTTTGCCGCGTTCGTCGTCCAGGCTCCGGCGCTTCCCCGCCTGGCTGAACGACGGGCATGGCGACCCGCCTACGACCACTTCGATATAGCGCAGTACCTTCTCGGGCCACGAGCGAAACTTGGTGATGTCCCCGAAGTTGCGAAATCCCCAGCGGTGGGCGACCACCGCAGACGGGAAGGGTTCGATTTCAGAGACTCCGACACAACTCCAGCCGTGCCTTTGCGCCGCGACGTGAATAGCACCGATGCCATCGAAAGGGCTGAAGTACAACATCACACAGCCCGTCCTTTCTTCCGGGGACCGGCCTTGCGAGCGGCAAGATCTGCGTCGGGCTTTGACCGGTCGTCGAGGTCCATACCGACGGCGGCAGTACGGTCGTCGTGGATCACCGACTGCCGCCGCAGCAGGTGGAACTCCACACGAATCCGCTGCGAGTCGAGGCGCTTCACCCGAACCCGGATCTGAACCGCCTTGTCGAGCGGTTGCCGCGACATGTGAACGGCACCGATCCCGTCGAAGACACTGAGATACCGCGTCATGCGCTCACCTCCGTCGTCTCGGCATCGGCCTCGCAGGCGGCATCCTCCGCGTCGGTCTTGGAACCTTCGTCGAGGTCCGTGCCGAGAGCGGCCGTGCGCTCGGGCGGAGCAGCGGTCTGGCGGCCCAGCGGCTGGAGCTTCCAGAGCCCCCGCTTCCGATCGAAGCCCGCGACCCCGACCCGAACGTCCCGACCCGCCTCGGGTGGCCCGTACATGGCGATGAAGTCGTTGGAGTCATCGATCACGCCGCCGCCGAAGACGGGCAGCGCGACAGACACCTCACCCGCCTCGTTGAGCTCCACGATGCCGCGGAGGCAGTCGCCGACCCGAGTAGGGCCGGCCACGTCGGAACCCGAATCGGCCGGGGGAGCCTCCTGGACCTTGGCCTCGCCGCCGCCGGAGACGATCTGCCTGAGCCGAGCAGTCTCCAAATTCGCCCTCTGAATGTGGTAGAGGATCGACTTGTTCAACTTCTCGAGGTCGTCGGCGGCGGCCGCCGCGGAGTCCACGTGGCCGAAGGTCGCCGCGGAGTCCTTGCGGGCCTGTTCGACGGTCGACTTCAGCCACTCGGTGAACGCAGTAGCGTCCTTATTGAGATGTTTGAGGGAGCTGCGGTGAGGCTCCGGCACACCGTCGCTGGCGGCGAGGTCCTCGGTCTGCTGGGGCGCCGCGACCTGCTGGCTCTTGCCGCCCTTGGCCGCGGCGCCGCCGGCCTCGCGTCTCTTCTCCTTGTTCACGGCCCGCTGGACGGCCTTCGGGTGCATCAAGAGCATCCGAGCCACAGTCGACGGAGGCATGCCCTCCTTGACCAGGCGAACGGCCTCAAGCTCGATGTCCGCCTCGTAACGCCGCCGGGCGTCAGGCTTGGACATATTTCCACCGTTGGCGATGTGTCTCAACTGCAACCGCGCCGAGACCGTGGCGCGGGAAACACCGAGTGCGTCGGCGATCCGATCCTGTGTCCACTTCTTCGGGTCCTGCTCCTGGAGCTTGAACAGGTTCTCGAACCGCGCGTCGAGAACCTGCTGCTCAACCTCCGGATCCTTCAACTGGCGGCGGTCGGCGTTGAAGGAGAACGCGAGCTCCTCCTTTTCCTCGTCGCTGAGGCCCTCAATCACCTCGACGTCTGGCGCGATACCCTTCTCCCGGCAGATTTCCCACCGAGTATTTCCGTCGATGATGGCGAGCCACTCGTCGATCAGAATCTTGCCGAGGAACCCGCGATTGACGATCGACGTCTTGAGGCCCTGCCGCTCCGAGGAGTCGAGGGGAGGGAGAGCGTTTCCGTAGCACCTCGGCTTGAGGTCGCGCCAGTCGACGTCGCTGGGGAGCGGAGTCCGGCGATAGGGCTGCGGCGACTCGGCCTTCTCGCCCGCGTCGTCGGTGCACGAAGCGGCCGCCGCCTCATCCTCGGCCTCACTACTGCCGTCGGGCGACGGCGTCCCCGCGGCGTCGGAGTCATCGACACCCTCGGACTCGGGCCTCTCGCTGTCCGCGGCCCCGTCCGCCTCGCCGCCGGAGATGTCGGGCTGCCGGAAACCCTCGTCGCCCGCCGTCTCGTCGGAGCTGCCCGCATGGCAGTCGTCAGGAGCGACACCCCACTCCGGCTGACTCTCCGGCACGGCGGTCTCGTCCGCGTCGCTGACATCATCGGGCGGGGGCACAGCCTCGCCGCCAGCGGCGTGGTCGTCGTGGGGGGCATCCTCAGCGGCGACGACCGCCTTCCTTCCCTCCTCGGCGTAAGCCGAAGGGCGGGAGACCGTGTCCTCATGCGGATCCAGATCCCACCGATCGCACAAGGCGGTCAGATCCGGGCTAGCCGCCGCCCGTCCATCGGCAGTCGGCAGGTGCTCGCCGGGGCCGGTGGCCGTCGGGGCCACAATCTCCGCCGCCTCATCCAGCCGCCCATTGGCGGCGGTCAAACCAAGGTCCAAGGTACTCATGATGTTCTCCAAGTCGTGGTCTTGATCAAACGTGACGCGACATAGATCCTAGCCGGAAACTCGATTTTGCCAACCAAGAATTTTGGGCGTGGTCTAAAATCCGCCGTTTTCGTGGCTTTTTGCGATAAAAAGAGGAATAGACGCATCGTTTCCTCAAGAAATAGAGCTGGCCTGACTGCCGCCATCCAGGCTTGGAGGCCTTTTCCTTGAAAAATACTCTAGATACTTATAGGCATTAAGTGGACTTGACAAATTAGGTGCGGCATACTAGAAAACACTAGATGCAGGTTTCGTCCGGTGTAGGCGTTTTTCAAGTTTTCAGACCGACGTTCAGAGCGAAAGATAAGGGGATTAAGAGCCATGGCCGCCAGTGAAAAGAGATCCAAAGACCCCAGATCTGCCGTTGCCGCCGAGGCCGATCACGAACCCAGCGTGGGTCGCAAGGTCAGCAAGAGCGAGGAGATACGCCGCGTCGCGAAGGAGTTGAGCGACGAAGGACGGCCCCTGCGGCCGCGGGAAATCGTTGAGATCCTCGAGGCCAAAGGCATCAAGGTCTACAGTTCGCAGGTCACGACGGCCCTGATCGGGACCCCTTATGAGTCCAAGCGGCGTCGAGACAGGACGTTTGAGCGACTGGCCGGCGAGAGTCCGTCGCTCGCCGCGGTCGTAACGAGGCAGGTCAGCTATGAAGACCTTCTGGCAGCCCGCGAGTTCGTCAGAAAACTCGGGGACATCGAGAAATGCATCTCAGCACTGGTCGCCCTGAAAGAGCTTCAAGCCGGTCAGGCGGCTTCCGGCGGAGGAGAGATCGCTCGGCAGTCTGCTGAGACAGCACCGCAGCCGTCAGGTCAGCGGTGGCCAGCCGCGACCGAACTTACGTCACGCCGCGAAGGCGAGCGAGCCTCTAGTTGAACGGCTCGCCTTCCTGCGATTCCATCATCCCACGCCAACGACCGCCAAAGGCCGCGGCATCGAGAACCCATCGGGCCGCCGCTGGGGGCCAACCAGGGGTGTCGAGCCCATGGTTTTTTCAAACTGGTTTCCGAGTTTCTTTTTTTGCGACTTGAAGCGACTTCTTCGCGATCCGATCCCGACAGCGGCACAGCTGGGTCAAGCCGAGCCGCCGAGCGGCTCCCACACCTCTGCCACGATTCCCGAAAAAGTGGTTTTCAACCGCCGCGGAAGCGCGGCGGCAGGGGTGAGCTCTGGTGCTCATCAAGGGATCGGATCGCATTTTGATCGCCTCTGATCGCCCTTGAGGCGATGGAAACCAATTCCAATCTTGGAGTTGCGAAAGAGGACAGCCGCGGCGGCCAAGGCGACTGAATCCGGCGTGCTGCGACCCTCTAGAAACCGCTTTTTCAGTCGGTGACCGGCCGTGCTGCGCTGTCGAGGCGGCCTGCCCGCGACCAGGCGGCGAAAAAGCGGTTTTTCTGGGCATGGCCACTGGGTCCAACCTTCGGGATCAGCGGCGGGGCTTCAAAGGTTGAGCGACTTCAAGGTTGCTGCCGTTGCCTGGTTCATCCGCGCCTTGAAACTAGGCAGCGTGAGCATCCGCGACCTCCTGCCGCCAACCAGTTTCCGATCTGCCCCGCCTATCTTTGAAACGCCTCCTCACGATTCCGCGCCGGCCGCACTCTCTTAATCGCGGCAATCGATCGGAGATAGGCGATGGAAATTCAACGGACAGGCACGCCGACACGTGCCATGACGAGGAACCAATGGCGGCAGGAGGGACGGGGCATCAGGCGAGACGCGGAACCGTCGCAGTTGCTGAATTGGAAGGGCAGGTACATCGCACTCTACCCAGAGACGGAGACCACCCAACTTCGCCCCTACACGATTTCAAGAAACTTTCTCCTCGATCTATTCGCGGGCTATCCCGACAAACTCGGCTATCGCCCGAAGAACGAGGATTGCGTCTACAGAGTGGATCCGGACCGATTGAAGGGCGGCGCACGGGGGGCCATTGAAGCCGGGTTCAACTACCGGCGATGCTCAGCCGGGGTCCGCATCGGGAGATACAGGGCCGAGAGTTTTCATGTTCCCGCGCCCGCGTACACCAAGTTCGCGGTTATAGACATCGATAACCACTCACCCACCGGCCACAGCACCACAATCCACCTCGAGTTCGTGCAGCGATTGCAGCAGCGACTCCCCGATCTTGCCCGAAGAATTGGGCTGAAAAGCAGTTTCTGGCAGTACAGATCCATAGAACCCACCGGAATCCAACTCTGGCTGGTCACCGTCCGTGAGAGATTCCGGCAGCATCTCCACGCCGATATTCGCGAGTTCCTGCTGTCGCTCGACGACGGGGGCCTCGATGCCCGCCTCCGGTCATGCGGCCTACCGGGGCTCGCAGATACTGAAATCCTGCCGAGTGAAAAACTGATCTCGATGCCCGGCTGCTACGGAAAACTGGTTTTCACCGACCATGAATTGAAGATCAACAACCACAAATTCGACTGCGAGAGCCTTCATCGGCACATTGAGGGCAGAAAACAAGCAGGTGATGCCTATGGCCGCTACCGGGAACTCGCTCTCGTCAGGGATTACTCAGATGAACCCGAAATCCAGGCTCCTCCTCCGACTGCTGTTTCTAAAAGGTCTACCGACACCAATTCCAACCTTGGAAATGGCCACTGGTCAAAACTGAAACTCACCTGCCTTCACGGAATCGACCAGCCGGATCAGCTTCACGAGTTGTTTCTCAAGCCTGTTGCTCAAGCACTTCTTTTTCGTGAGTTTCATGACCACAAGGACAAAAAAGAACTTGCTTTCCAAGCATTGAAAACGTGGGTTTATAAAAAACACAACGGACATGTCTCGAGAATCAACGAAGGCAAGTTTTGTCTTGTTGAAAAGCAGATTCGTTCCACGATCAAGAACCTTCTCAAAAGTCCCAACGACAAGATTCTCGACTTCTACAGCAGGATTCGTCTCAACGACCGCCGTTTCCCAGACAAAAAAGAGAATCTGCTTCCATACATGGAGGCAGATGAAACCCCATTCTTTTTAATAGATTGTAAGGGGTGTTTTTCAGAACTGGGTGGCGTACGGCAGCAGGAACTCTCCGAGCTACCCGCGCGGGTATCCGAGCGGCTTCAGGAGTACGCGAAAAGCCATATTCGGGCGGGTCGTGCGACTGAGCGATTCCTGGAGTTTGCGAGGGCCTTCGTCGCCAAGATCGGTTTTGACGGTGAGCGGCAGATCAACGAGCAAACTCTGCTAGGACTGGCGGGTCGAGAGCCCGATTGCGATACGTCTTTTTTGAAAAAGTGGAAAAAACACCTGGTGCATGCCGGCATCCTTCGGAGCGGCTGGGGAGGACACATCGTCCGGGGGCTGCGGGCCAGCCTTTATCAGGTTCAGCCGTGGGTGAAAGAGGAACTCGATGCGATGAGTTCCCAGTCAGTTCCTGCGGCGGGCCAGCGCTGCGGGTGAAGGCCTGAGAAGTTGCTGATCGTGTAGGTCAAAACTGAGCCGCTGCGGCGAGCGTCGAAAAGGAACCGGGCGGCGGCCAAAACAGGGCGTGGAACCGCGGGAATATCCTTGAAAACAGTTTTTTTGGCCCGAGACTTGCCCCGCGGCACCCTCAGTCCAACCATCTGGAGTGAGCCGTGTGTTCGCAAGGAACGACACATCGTCGCAGGAGGGCAGGATGAAGCCTCTGAGTCTGAATCGGGTAAAGCCGAAGGAGTTTTGGGTCACGGCGAATGAGCTCACGGATGACGTGGCGAGTCGGACTTTCGCCAATCTGAAGCCGGAGAGTCATGCCGCCGACGGCACGCCCGAGTATGGGGAGCTCCTTGTCGACGAGGCGATACAGCGTGCTCGCGATGAGATCAAGCGGGAGGCGAGTCAGCAGAACCCCGTGTCGGACGCGTTAAAGGAACTTGTCGACGGCGTTCGCCGCTGCAGCGACATGACGGTCTCGGAAACGGGTGGGCAGTCGTGTGCCGGCGCGGCGGTCGCCTCCAGTGACAGCGCGGAAGAGGATCGCAGCGGAAGGCAGCCCGATGAACCGGAGACGGTTGGCGTGGGTTATGTCGCCCACGCGTTCGGCTATGAAAAGGGCACGGTGAAGAACATGGCGCGGAAGCCGTACATAGACGGCGGCTTCCCCGACGACATGCAGGCCCCCCGACTCAACGAGAGGGCACACCACCGCTTCTACAAGGACAAGGTGGACAAGTACGCGGCGATGCGGCACGCCGAGAAGCGGAGAACGGGCGGCGGCGAGTCCACGTAGCCACCGTCGATGGAAGTGAGCCGGGCGGGCATCAGCATGCGCCGCAAGCCGGTCAGGGCGACGGGTGATGCGATCGACGATCACGCATCGCACTGATCGCACTGACCGCATCACTATTCGGCTTCCCTCCCGTTGCCGAAACCACTTCCGTTCCTATGTTCGGAAGGGTCGTCGCAACTCCGCATCGTTGTCCATGAGGACAGAACCGGTGGGCCGGCGATCCAAGTCGCATGGTTGTCCCTGGGTAACTGCGTGGCGGTCGAAGAAAAACCGGCCGCACACTCTCTTACCTGAGAAGGGCAAAAGCCCCTCCGAACAACGGCAAGAACGCCACCCCGAAGGCCATGACGGCCAGGGAAAAAGAAAAGAAAGAACCCAGGAGATGAAAGACAAGCACGGTATCACCCGCCCCGCGGAGTCCAGGAACGGCCACAGGGGCGACAGCCGGTGGAAAGCCACCGATTTTGGCGGGCCCGGTTGGGACCGCCGCCTTCGGTCCGATGCTGCCGGGTCTCACTGCGCGGAGGAGAGACCGATGATCGCCAGTGGAAACGACTTCGCCGACCTCGTCGACGCCTTGAAGAACCACACCGCCGCCATCACCAGCTTGGTGGCCACATTGGCTCCCGAGGTGCCGGACTACGTGGGGACCGACTACTTGGCCCGGAAACTTGGGGTCAGTCCGCAATGGATCGGCCAGATGGCCGAAAGGGGCGACATCCCGCGGACCTGCATCGCACCCAAGGTCTCCGGCGGCCGCATCTGGAAGTTCCATAGGGACCGGATCGATGCGTGGCTGCGTGAACGGGAAGAGGGGTGACCGATGCCCCGTAAACCGAAGGCGGAGTGCCACACAATTCATGTCACCCGTGACGGGGTCGTCGTCAGGGTGACCTTGTTTCCACCGAGAGCCCCGAAGAAGGAAAAGACCTGGTTCGCCTACTGGAAGGGGCAGAAAACTCGCCGTTCGACCGGCAAAAGAACCCTCAAGGAGGCGATCGAGGCGGCGACTGCGATGGTGCAGGAGCGACCGACGGAGCCATCGGACGAGTGGCACTGTCCGTCAGATGAGGAATTCATAGAGATTCAGCGCAGGCATTTCAGCAAGCGGACCGATCCGCTCGGGCAGAAGCGTGCGGCATCATCGCTCGCAAACACGCTCGACGCCATCGATGCATTCAAGCGAGTCTCCGGCCTGACTCAGATCAGCAGAGCCACGCCCGACGACTGCGAGACATTCCAGACTGCGGCTCTCAATTTGCCGAGAAACTGGCGCTCTCAGCATCCCAAGAGCAAACCAGAGCCGCGAACTATCAGTGCCGGCACAGTTCACAAGTGGCTTGTTGCCCTGCGGGCTGCCTTTGAAAGGGCCAACGACAACGCGGGGCGCAAGTGTGTTCGCGGTGTCGTTCCTCCCGAGCGACTGCTGAAATCCAACCCTTGGCAACGCTTCACGTGGATCAAGCCGCCGGCGAAGAAAATCGAACAGTTCAAGGGAGAAGAGTTGCTCGAACTCTTGCAGCACCTCAGGAAGTCCTGGCCAGGCGTCACCGCAGCTGAAGCCATGCTGAAGGTTTATGTTTGGTCCTGGGCGAGACGAGAGGAGGTAGCGGGCCTGCGATGGGAGGATCTCCGAGTCGTTGGAGATGAGGTCCACTTTGACACTATTGGAAAATGGGGCATCGAGAAATGGTTCCGTATTCCTCGGTCGCTTCACGACGAGCTGCTGGCGCTGCGAACTGATAGCCCATTCGTCTTTGCGAGGCTCATGGATCAGATCCGTGAGTTCCATGCTACAGAAGGACGGAAATCAGCTGCGCGAATGGTCAAGGACTTCGATGTCTACAATGCCGGGCGTTGGTTTTACGAACGGGTTCGTGAGTGGTCTGGCGGGGATGCCTGCGTCCACATGCTCCGCAAGACGGTGCTTCAGTACGCCCGCGCGGGCGAGGATGCTTCCCGTTCCCTGGCGAAGGACGCACGCGTGAGCGAAGGGGTCATGATGACCCACTACGTCAAGGAGGAGGATCTCCAGCACCGTTCTGCGAGCAATGCCATGTACCATCGGCTCTGTCTGTCGATGACGCCGGACGTCGCGAGGGCTTTTGGCCACGAGCACTCCGCTACCGCCTTACTGGAACAACGGCTGCGGGAGGCCGTCGGCTCACGAAACTGGCCGCTGGTGAGCGAGATCGCCAAGAAGCTCACCAAGCAGGATCGCCAGGCGGGGTGATCTCGGCGTGCCGCCCGGACGCATTTCCAACCCTGGAAATACGTCCTGGCCCGCCGCCCCTCCGCGGCCGCCTCCTCCGGAGAGCACGGGGTTGTACGCAGGCCACGTCGCGGCTGCACGTCGGGCGGCGGCCCCCGTCTCGCACAGGTCGCTCAGCACCGCGACAGGAGCCTCCCAGCCGCTCCCGATTTGAGGATTTTTGAGGTTTCCTGACGCGGCGACGAATCTGCCACATCGTCCGACGACGAAACTCCCTGAAACCAAGGGCTTCGCAATACACCCGGCAGGACTCGAACCTGCAACCCTCGGTTCCGAAGTTTGAAGCGAAACGATTTCACAACTACCGAAGAAACCACGAAATTCGTCGTTAGTCGCTGCCCGCAAACGACTTCCGAGAGCACATCCGGTTTTGCCAGCTCTGCCAGCTTCCTCGCACAGAGGGCAGAAAAAGCTACCGATTTGAGGATTCCTCGAATTCAGATTGGCGACCGAAAACCCATCCGAACCGAACCCATCCCGCACCATGCCATCCCAGCCCATCAGGCTGGCTCCGCCACCTCCACGAGCGTCCCGCGGGGACGCATTTCCAACCTTGGAAATATGTCCTGGCCCGCCGACCCGCCCCCCTCACGCCACGGCGTAGAGCGGTTCCGAGACCGGCATCAGTTCGCTCACGGTGACCTGAAGGTCGCCGACATCCGTCCTTCCGGCCCGCCGCATTTTCGGCAACTCCCCGATGAGGTCTCGTTTCACGGCGGCGACCGCTTCGGCCACATCGTCCATCTTGCTCTTGATGCTGGGGGATTCGTTGATCCTCGCCTTCATCGCCTCGGCGATGGCATCCCGCAGGACGCCCATCGCCGCGTCCTTGTCGACTCCCAGCCTCTCCCAGAAGTAGGCAATCGTGGGGATCAGCGGAATGCTGACCGTGGGGAGGATCCACTGATCCTCGTGACGCTCGACCGTGCCGGAGATCCGAACCACGACCGTCTCATCGATGAAATGCCGACCGACGTCGAGATCCAGGTCGGCATCCTTGAACTTCTTGACGATCAGGGCCTTGATGCTGCTGTCCATCGTGATCCTCGCTGGTGGTGGTGGGCAAGTCGGTGCGACGCTTCTGTGCAGAAAGACCACCGGGAAGGGAGAGAAGGACGAAAGGGGACATCTTTCTGTTGGCCACAGGGAAGACCGCCATAGTTGAACTCAGGCCCGTGGCGGCGAGCCCCACGACAAGTGTCCCGCGAGGTCTCGGGGCCCTGCCAGCACCGAGGCCGCCAGGGTGTCCGGCGGGTCGGTTCTCACTGGTCGCATGCCCTGTGCCGACCCGAGGAGCCTCCGCTGCTATGCAGCACTTTTGCTGCATAACGCCCCTCGTGAGATCGGGCACATCGCTTCCGTAAGCCGTGCCGTGGAAAGACATTGCGGGCGATCCCCGGCGCAGGGCATAATCCCGCTATCGGGGCATAACGGGGTGTCTACGAGGAACCGCAGAATTATTGGTACGGCGGACGTATTCGTCTCTCGGTGAAGCATGGCCAACAAGGCCGCGCAGAGTGGCGCACCGATTTGATACATGCGTTACGCTCTAGGCGCAGCATAACTACGTTGATGCTCGCCGTAGAGCGTAACGCAGTATCGACGCGCCAAACCGTTCGGTTTTTTTGAGGCGACGCGAACCGGTAGCTCGGAATACGCCGCCGAACCCATCGCTGCACTAGACCGAACTCGCTTCGCTCACTCGGCTAGTGAGCTCAATTCGTTCTACTCATTGGCTAAGAAACCCAGTCGCCAGCCGATCCCGAAGTGGCAGATCGCGGCGATGGCCTGCTTGGCTGCTGCGTGGATCGCTTTGACCACTCCGTTGGTTCTTGGGCGTGGCGATGTAGACGCATTTTTCTTGCGCACCTTCAAAGCTTATTCCCGTTCCTCCCATCCTTACCTCAGCTTGACGCCACTATTTCTCCAGTTGTGGCTTGCTTACACCTGCCTCTTGATGTTCAGCAGCGTGGCGATCGCTCGGCGAAAGGCTGACCTGTTTACAGTGCTGTGTGTCGGACCTGCCCTCGCGTGCGGCGTCGCCGCAATGGCAGTCTCATGGTCGGACCCGGACTGGCTCTTGGTTAGCGGCGTCTGCTTGATCGGATGCGCAGTAGGTCTCGTCTCGGGTGCTGGGTATTGCGCGTACACGTCGTTTATGGGCAAAGTAGAACCTTCTAAGGATTTGAGTTCGCGAAGCCGAACCTCAAATCCTCTGTTCAAGAAGCCCGGTGGAGCAGAGAGCGAGCCGCATCCCTAGGGCAACGGTGGGAAGCGGAGCTGCCCCGAGGGTGTCACGAAGCGCGTGACGATCCCGGCGTCGTGGTGATCGGCACTGGCCTACCGGTCTCGGCGCTCGGAACTGCCACGCCGAAAGGTCGTTGGCCGAGGGTTGTCGAGCGGTTGAATCGCGGAGACGCCTGGCTGGCGCGCACCGCGTCTGAGTCGCGACGGGCGCGATGGGAATCGAGGGTCGGCATGGCGGCCTGATCCATCCTGGGCATCTGGTCAGCTCGTGTCATGGATGGCGGAGGCGCGTCGCGGGAAGATGGCGACGACACGGAGCTGGCCGCCGCATTCGCCGCAGCGTCGTGCTGGGAGGACGGGCGTATCGGCCACGGTCTTGGCCAGCAGGAAGAACTGCTCGCCGTTGTGGAGGGTGACGAGCCAGCGGACCGCTTCGATGGAGAGCGGGCTCTGCGGTCCCAGAAACCCGTAGTGCCGTACCTTCTGAAGGCCGCATGGCAGCACGTGCTGGAGGAATCGCCGGATGAACTCCATCGCATCGAGGGTCATCTGCCTCCAGCGGTTCGTTCCGCTGCGGCGGTAGGAGAACGCGACCCGGCCGTCGTCGCAGGATACGATGCGGTGGTCGCTGATGCCGACGCGGAACACGTAGGTCGCCAGGTACTTCAGCGACATGCGGCCATCACCGACGGCCTTGGAGTGGACGACCCAGTCTCGCCGCCAGACGGCCGGATCGACTTCCTTGAGGAGCCCCGCCTTGCGGAGTTCCTCCCGGAACTTCCCTCGAAACACGATGGACAGCGCCTTCACCGGCAGGAAGAACGCCGGTCCGGAGGGTCGCCAGGAGTTGCCGTCGACGCCGACGGCTCCGCCGGGCACGACGTAATGGACGTGGGGGTGATATTCGAGGGTGCGATCCCAGGTGTGCAGCACGCCGAAGAATCCCGGCTGGGCGTCGCCGAAGAATCGCTTGTCAGCGGCGAGGGTCCGGATCGCCTCGCTCGATGCCTTGAAGAGCGCGGCGTAGACGGCGCGAGCGTTGCCCCTCGCCAGGCACCTCAGCTCGGAGGGCAGCGTGAACGTCATCAAAAAATACGGGCAGGGCAGCAGGCGTGCGGTCTGTCTCTCAAGCCATGCCCTGGCCTTCTCCTGCTGGCAGGTCGGGCAGTGCCGATTGCCGCAGGATCGTCCCATGACATGGTTCTGGCCGCAGGAGGCGCAGGCGTAGCGCACCGTCCCGAGGACCCCGGTCCGGCAGGCACGGATGGCGCCGAGCACCTTGCGATGCTCGGCGGGCATCCGCGTGCCGAACCGTTCGAGATACTCCCCGCCATGCCGCCGAAGCACCTCGGCGACGGTCGGCACGGCGCTGCTGCTACTTCATGATCCGCTCGATGGCCTCACGGGCGAGTTCCTGCCCTGTGGACGTGAGGTGCAGGTAGATCATGGTCGTCTGGAGGGAGCTGTGCCCCAGGTACTGCTGGATGAGCCGCAGGTTGACGCCTGCTTCCAACAGGTGCGTCGCGTAGCTGTGCCTGAGCGTGTGCACGTGGACCGACTTTCGGAAGCCGAGCTGCTCGACCACGCGACGCATCGCTCCCTGCACGCTCGCCACGGCCATCGGCGTGGTGGCGGTCGGCGCGTCCTTGCGGCCGCGACCGATGGCCGGGAACAGCAGCCGCGGATGGTGATGGGTGGCCCAGTACTCGCGAAGTGTCGTCAGCGTACGGGCTGGCAGCGGGATGAACCGGTCCCTGGCCCCCTTGCCGCGATGCACGTGAACGAGCATGCGGGCGCTGTCGATGTCACCCAGTTCCAGGGCGAGTCCTTCCTGGAGCCTCAGACCCAACGAGTAGACGGTCCAGAGAAAGGCTCGGTTGTGCGGAGTCCGGACGGCGTCGAGGAGGCGGTGCACTTCGTCGACCGTCAGAACGTCGGGCAGCGTCTTGTGCTTCGGGACGCGGAGCTTCAGGAGTGTGGCCCATTCACGCGGCACGGAGTGCGTGTAGAAGAACTTGATGCCGCTGTGGGCGATCTTGAGGGCGCTGGGCGAGAACTTGCAGTCGTTCTTCAGGTACAGGAAGTAGTCGCGGATCTGCGTCTCGGTGAGCTGGTCCGGCGACTGATGGAAGTGCGTGGCCAACTTCCGTACGGCACGGACGTAGGCCTCCTGGGTACGTTCACCGCGGCCTGCGAGCTGAAGATCCTGGATCATCCGCTGGCGGAGCACGGTCGTGGGGCGCGTAGCAGTCATCGTGAAACCCTTTCGCAAAGGAGGAAGAAAGAACCCTTGCGAACGACGATGATTACGGGCCTGGCACGCAGCCAGCGACCTACGGGAGGCGTGCCGATGCGAAGCCGCGTGGCTACACTAAAGGGCCGGGGATCAGCCTGCCGCGAAGCGGCTTACTTGAACCACCGGATGCAGCGGACTCGCGTCAACGTCTAAACTCATTTCGTTGTCCTGCGGCTGCGAGCCGCTGATCCTGGCCGTTATGTGCCCATGAAGACGCTTCTCGACGATTTTCATACGTCATTCCTTCACGCGATTATTTACGCCGAAGGGGAACTTCGGATAATCATCGCTGAGGGATTTCGC